>Ga0335077_10003428_pt1 | contig 19160 bp, 17 predicted proteins | sample Lox_Sample_31_FD_207151 | JGI IMG/M metagenome (GOLD analysis project Ga0335077, IMG submission 207151) | Soil microbial communities from Loxahatchee National Wildlife Refuge, Florida, United States - Lox_Sample_3.1 | ecosystem: Environmental > Terrestrial > Soil > Wetlands | place: USA...
CAGCATGACACCGAGGCCGTTCTGGCGCACGGTGCGGAAGGCGTCGGATTGTTTCGTACCGAATATCTTTTCATCAATCGCGAAAGCCTGCCGTCCGAAGAGGAGCAATATCAGTCTTACCGCAAAGTTGCCGCGGCGTTGAAGCCCAATTCGGTCATCATCCGTACGCTCGATTTGGGCGGCGATAAATTCGCCTCGCACTTGCAACTGGCCAAGGAAGTCAATCCATTCCTCGGCTGGCGTGCCATCCGGTTCTGCCTCGCGCAACCGGAACTGTTCCGCGCCCAGCTCCGCGCCATTTTGCGCGCCAGTGCCGAGGGTAACGTGAAAATGATGTATCCGATGATTTCCGGCTTGGAAGAATTGAATCAAGCCAACACGCTCGTCGAAAAATGCCGGGCCGAATTGCGCGCCGAAGGCGTGCCGTTTGACGAAAAAATGGAAATCGGGGTGATGATTGAAATTCCGTCCGCCGCGCTCATTGCCGACGCGCTGGCCACGCGCGTGAAATTTTTCAGCATCGGCAGCAACGACCTCATCCAATACACGCTCGCCGCCGACCGCACAAACGAGAAGGTTTCGCACCTTTACGAGCCGACTCACCCCGCCATCATCCGCCTCATCAAAACCACCGTGGACGCGGCGCACCGGCACGGCATCTGGGCGGGCGTGTGCGGCGAAATTGCCGGCGACCCCATGCTCACGCCGTTGTTGATCGGCCTGGGCGCAGATGAACTGAGCGCCGCGCCGACCGTTGTTGCCCCGGTCAAATATATGATCCGCCGGCTTAAATTGGATGAGACCCGGGCACTGGCTGAATTTGCGCTTCAATGTGAATCACCGGGGGAAATTCACACGCGCTGCCGCGAGCTGGCCCGCCAAACCGCGCCGAGTCTTTTTGAAAGCAAAGCATGAAGGTTATCATTCTGGCCGCCGGCTACGCCACCCGGCTGTACCCGCTCACCCTTAACCAACCGAAGCCGCTGTTGCCCGTCGCGGGCAAGCCGATGATCGAGCATGTCCTTGACAATCTCGCGCCCATCGGCGGCATTGACCGGATTTACGTCGTTACCAATGCCAAATTCGCCGGCCATTTCCAAAAATGGTCGGAAGAACGTCATGCTGCCAAATCCAACTCAAGATTCACTATTGTCAACGATGGCACAACCAGCGACGCAGACAAGCTGGGCGCCATCGGCGACATTCATTACGTGCTCCAAACCCAGAACGTGGATGATGATATTATCGTCGTTGCCGGCGATAATTTATTCAGCGAGAAGCTCGGCAACTTCGGCAAGTTTTGCCGCGAGAAAAATGCGCCCGTGCTGGCGCTCTACGACGTGGGCGATTTGGGTCAAATCAAAAAATACAATTCCATCTCCGTGGACGGCGCCGGCCGCATCACTTTTTTTGAGGAAAAGCCGAAAAACCCGACGAGCACGCGCACAGGCATTGCCCTCTACTTTTACCCAAAAACCGCAATCCCATTCATCAAACAATATATTGCCGAGGGCAACAATCCCGACCAACCGGGACGCCTTGTGCAATGGCTATATCCGCGCACGTCGGTTTATACTTGGCAAGTGCCGGGACTTTGGTTCGACATTGGCTCGAAGGAAACGCTGGAAGAAGCCAACAAAGTGTTTGCAAAGCTTTGAAATGGAGCGTGGGCAGCCTGCCCGCAATGACGCGGACGAGCCGTCCGCGCTCCTCATTCACTTCACTGTCACGACGACGTAATTCTTTTTGCCTTTCCTTAACACTATGTATTTGCCGAAGAACTTAAAATCTTGCGACATGATTGTCCGATTCACATTTGACTCGCACATATCATTGATTCTTATTCCCCTGCCTTGGATGTCTTTTCTAGCTTGGCTTTTCGAAGTCGCTAAACCGGACTCGACAAGAAGATCAACCAACGTGAGGCCCGCACCACTTAATCTTGATTTCTCAATCTCCTTGGTTGGCACCTCTCCCATAATTTCGTTAAAAGTGCTTTCCGAAACGCCGTAAATATCGCCTCCGAACAAAACTTCGCTGGCGCGCATGACTTCCGCCGTGGCATCGGAACCATGAATCAAATCAGTGACAGCTCTCGCCAGCGCCCTGTGCGCGATGCGCGCGCCGGGATTTTCTGCATGTTTCTTTTCCAGCGTTTCAATTTCTTCCTTCGGCAAAAACGTGAAGTATTTCAGGTAACGGATGACGTCACGGTCATCCGTGTTGACCCAGAATTGGTAAAACTTGTAGACGCTCGTGCGTTTGGGATCGAGCCAGACGGCACCGGCCTCGGTTTTGCCGAATTTCGTGCCGTCGGCGTTGGTGATGAGCGGCAGCGTAAGACCGTAAGCAGCCTTGCCCAATTTTTTTCGGATTAGGTCAATTCCGGCGGTGATGTTGCCCCATTGGTCGCTGCCGCCGATTTGCAGTTCGCATCCGTATTTCTCATAAAGTTTCAAGAAATCGAACGCCTGGAGCAACATGTAGCTGAATTCCGTGTAGCTGATGCCAACCTCGCGGTCTTCCATCCGCGCGCGGATGCTTTCCTTGGCCACCATCTGGTTCACGGAAAAGTGCTTTCCAATATCACGCAGGAAATCGAGATACGAAATGTTTGCCGTCCATGAGGCGTTGTCCACCAGCCGGGCGGGATTCTGTTTCGTTTCAAAATCCAGCAACCGCTTGAGCTGCTCCTTCACGCTGGCGATGTTGCGTTCCAGAATTTCCTTCGTGAGCAATTGCCGCTCTTGCGTCTTGCCACTCGGATCGCCCACCATGCCGGTCGCCCCACCGGCAACGGCAATTGGATAATGACCGAGTAATTGGAAACGCCGCAGCGCCAGCAACGGCACGAGATTACCGACATGCAGACTGTCGGCGGTGGGATCAAAACCGCAATAAAGCGTCATTCCCGGAAGGAGACCGGGTAAATTTTTGGAAAGCTCCTGAAGATTTGGCCCCCCAATCCTGGAGTCAAGCCACGCCGAATCCGATGACTTAGCTGCAATCTGTGCGATTAAGCCACGCCACTCCAGCTCTTCGTAAATGTTCACGTCCGCAGATTAAATTGTCGTTGGCGAAATGCCAATTTCCATTTGTTGTCAAACTTTGGACTTTAGACTTTGGGCTTTGGACTTTAGCCTCCGCGCGATGTCACAAATGCTCAAGTCGTCCGGCTCGATGGCCATCGCCACGCTCACCAGCCGGCTGTTTGGTCTGGTGCGCGAAATGGTTTATGCGCGGTTCATGGGGGTGGGCTGGGTGACGGACGCGTTTATGTTCGCCTTCACCATTCCCAATCTCTTCCGGCGGTTGCTGGGCGAAGGCGCGTTGACGGCGGCGTTCATTCCCGTTTTCAAGGAAAAGGAAAAGACGCAGGGCGAAATCGAAATGTGGCGCGCGGCCAACGCGGTGATTTCGGGTTTGGTCATCGCGGCGAGCGTCATCGTGGCGCTTGTCCTGGCGGGCATCTCCATCGCACTGGCGGTGCATCAATTCGATACCAAAACGGAACTGATGTTGCATCTGTTGCGCTGGATGTTTCCCTACATGCTGCTTGTCTGCCTGGCGGCGTCATTCATGGGCATGCTTAATGCGCGCGGACATTTTTTTATTCCGGCCATGGGCGCGACGATGCTCAATGTCGTGATGATCGCCTCTGTGCTCTGGCTCGCCCCGCGCATGGGACAGAAATTGTCCGAACAAATCTTTGGTCTGGCCATCGGTGTGCTGGCGGCGGGCGTGGCCCAGGCGGCGTTTCAACTGCCCTCGCTTTGGAGCGAGGGTTTCCGTTACCAGTGGGTTTCGCCGTGGCAAAATGAAACCGTCCGGATCGTCGTGACGCGAATGATTCCCGGAGCCATCGGCGTGGCTGCGTTTCAAATCAACGTGTTGCTGGTCCAGGCGCTGGCGTTTTGGGTGGGCACCGGCATTCTCTCGTCCTTCACCTATGCCGTGCGGCTCATGGAATTTCCCCAGGGCATGTTCGGCATTTCGCTGGCGACGTATATGTTGCCAACCCTTTCAGGTTTAGCGGCGGAAAAAAACTACGCTGAATATCGTTCCACGCTGCGGAACGGCATGGGCACGTTGATTTTTCTGAATTTGATCGCGGCCATTCTGCTCGTGGTGCTGGCCGATCCGATTGTCCGTCTGCTGTTTCAACACGGCAAATTCAACGCCGCGGACACAACCGGCTCTGCGTTTGCGCTCATGTGTCTCGCGCCGGGATTGGTGGCCTTTTCGTCGGTCAACATTCTGGCGCGGGCTTTTTACGCGCTAGGCGACGTGAAGACGCCGATGAAAGTCAGCATCGCCTGTCTCGCGTTTAATTTCCTTCTGGCCGCCGCGCTGATCGTGCCGCTGCGGCAGGGTGGGCTTGGGCTGGCGAACACCACGACTTCCATCTGCAACGTCTGCCTGTTGCTCTACCTGCTGCGCCGGAAACTCACCACGCTGGAAATGGAACCGCTGCGCGCAACATTTTTGCCGTTGATCATCGCCGGGGTACTGGCTGGATTGGTCGCGTGGCTGGGCTGGCGATTTTGGGAACATTCACTCGGTCATAGAACGGTCGCGTTGAAAATCGGCGAAGTATTTGTCCCGGCGGGAATCGCCGGTTTGACCTATTGGCTGATGGCGCTGGCGTTCAAAATCCCGGCGGCAAAAGAAATGGCTGAGTTTGCATTCGCGAAATTCAAACGGTAGGGACGCTACGCTGCGGTGTCCGGTCGGCGCGGCGCGCCGACCCTACCATTAAATCTTCACCGCCGCCGTCCAGCAGGTTTGTCCAAACTTTGTCTTGAACTTCTCAGCAAGCGTTTCGGCGGCGTTCACATTTTCCACAACGGCAAACGTGGCTGAGCCGCTGCCGGACATGAGTGCGGCGAGCGCGCCGTTTGATCGGAGAAATTCCCGAAACAGCGCGAGCAAGGGATATTTCTCCAGCACCGGCGCTTCCAGCGAGTTATAAAACTCATCGGTCGCGGAGCGAAGATCGCCGGCTTGGAGTTTTGAAATCAAATTCTGCGCGCGGCCTGGTCTGCCATTCAATGCCTCCGGGAAACGCGCCAGGCTCTGGTACGCCCAAGGCGTGGCGATGCCAAAACCGGGATGAATCAACAGAAACGCCCTGCCGCGCAGTGCTGGGAAAAAATCCAGCGACTGAATTTTCTCGCCGCGCCCCGTCGCCAGCGCGGGTCCGTTTTGAAGGAAAAATGGCACATCCGAGCCAAGCGCCCCGGCGAGTTCGTTCAATTTCGATACGGAAAGCGGCTGGCCGAAAAGCTCGTTTAGCGCAAGCAAGGTGGCCGCGGCGTTGCCGCTGCCTCCGCCAAGCCCGGCGGCTAGGGGAATTTTTTTCTCCAGTTGAATTCTTACGCCTTCGCTGATTTTCGCCGCCTGCAAAAACGCGGTGGCCGCGCGATGAATGAGATTTTGTGCGTCGGTCGGCAAATTCGCGTCAGAGCACGAAAGCTCAATGCCGGCACCGCCGCGCGCAAGAGTCAATTGATCGCACAAGTTGACCGGGTGCAAGACGGTTTCAAGTTCATGAAAACCGTCAAGCCGTTTGCCGAGGACGTTCAGCAGCAAATTGACCTTGCACGGCGAATTTTTTTCGAGTGGCACGTTCGTCGAAGGGTTAAAGTATTAAAACGTTGAAGCGGGCAATTTCCCAACGCTTCAACGCTTCAACGTCTTTACGATTTCGAGATCAGTTGTCAAACACCTTGAACCGGCTGCCGGGAACGAATGGCGCAACGTCACCGCCGCTGAAACCGACGTAGCTATCGTAGTCAAATAGCGAGTCGGACAGCAAACCGGGCTTGTAGTTGTCGGGATAAACGGGTTCGGGCGCGACGTATTTGGTAAAAATGGGATGATACGGTGGGAAGGGGAAGGTGACAATTTCATAAAGCCCCATCCCGGTGCGCGCCAGAGTGCGGTCGAAGCCGTGGACAAAACCGGTGGTATAGGCCATGTCCGGCGAATCAAACACGGCGGTTTGCTCCACAGACCGGCGCAATTCGCCGCCGCGGGTGATTTCGGAAAAATTGCTCATGCCGCGGCCAAGCTTTGCCTCCGGCCCCGCGCAGCCGGAAGTAAACAACGCGGCCAGAACCACCACGCTGAGAAAAGAAATTGCGTTACGCATAAATTCTCAAATTGACAAACGAAGCTTACGACAAACCCGCCGGATGTAAAGCTCGATTTCACGGTTCGCGCGGTGCGTTTTTACCGACGGAGCCCACCGGCCTCGCGCGCCTGTTTTCGCCTTTCCTGACGGTCCCAATACCACGCGATCCAGACGGTGACTTCGTAAAGCATGTAGAGCGGAACGGCCATCAAAATTTGCGTAACCACCTCCGGCGTGGTCAGCAACGCGCCAAGCACCAGGACAATGACGACCATATAACGCCACATACCCCGTAGGGTGCGATAATCCAGCACGCCAATCTTGACCAGCGTGAGAATCACGACAGGCAATTCAAAGCCCAGGCCCATGCCGAGCATGAACTTGCAGACAAAGCTGATGTAATCTCCCGCCCGCCACTGCAACGCGCCGAAACCGAGCCATTGCGAGTACATCTGCGACGCCGCCAGCGCCACCGGCATCAGGATGAAATAACAAAACGCCACGCCGAACAGAAAAAGTCCGACACCGAAAAATAACCCACGATAGACGTATTTGCGCTCGCGCATTTTCAGTGCCGGGAAGACGAACGACGCGATGAAATAGAGAATGAAAGGCGATGCCAGCAACAGGCCGCCATACAACGCGACCTGAAAGGCGATGAAAAATCCCTCCACCGGACCGAGATTGATCAGATTAATTTGGAGCCGTTGAGAATCGGCGGCGACACGCGAATCGGAATCCACCCGCCAGCCAAGCACGCGGTTCGTTCCGAGGGTCAGCGGCTCGACTTGCACGGACACAAAACGATTGGTGCCGAGATTCAACGAGCGCTCCTGTTCCGGGGTAAGTTGAAAGTTGCCGAGGTAATTGGTGCCGAAACTGACGGCAATCACTGGATTCACAGCGGGATGGCGAATCCGGGCGTGTTCGAGCGGCCATTTGACGATTTGAACGACGTAATTGCCTGCGATGAGGCAGAGCAGCATGGCCACGGCCAGCGCGACGATACTTTTAATGAGCACCCAGCGGAAGTCCTCGAGGTGTTCGAGAAACGTTTTGACCGGGCCGCCTTCGGCCTCGCCGGAGCGTTCCGTTTCGTGGTCGCCAGCCATGCCAGAAACCTTCCGCCGTCAGGCTTTGGGCGGAGGGGAAGACTGCGAAACGGTCTGCGTGGGTTGCGATTGATCCTTGGCGGCGGATTTGTTCGGCGGCGGGGACGTTTCCTCGGCCGCGTTCTGAACTTCCTCCGTCACTTCACGCGTCGCCTTCTTGAATTCCTTGATGCCCGTGCCCAAGCCCTTGGCCAGTTCAGGCAATTTTTTTGCCCCGAACAGAATCAAGACGACGGCCAGAATCAACACGATTTCCCAACCGCCAAACCAGCTTGCAAACATGACATTCATAAATTTGTCGAGCTTTTGACAGGTTACGCCCGGTTCACCTATTAGTAAAGCGCCAAAAAGACAGAGCGCGGACGTCCGCCCGCGCGTTGAAATTCAAGCCTCAACTCCGGAATTCGCGGACGAACCCGTCCGCACTCCAAACTCACGCGCCGGTCTTGGGATGCAACAGCACAAAGTCGTCCCGGCGGTTTTGGGCCCAAGCCGCCTCATTATGGGCTGGATTGGCCGGCTTGTCCTTGCCGTAGCTGATGGTGCGAACGCGCGACGGATCAACGCCCATGCCAGCCAAGGCTTGGCGCGCGGCCAGCGCGCGGCGTTCGCCCAGCGCGCGGTTGTATTCCTCGGTGCCGCGCTCGTCGCAATTGCCTTCGACCAGCAGCTTGGTGCTGGGATCGGAATTCAACGCCGACGCGACGGCCTGAAGATTGGCCCGATCACTGTCCCTGATGACAGCGCTGTCGAAAGCAAAGTGAATCGTGTAAGACGCCAAAGCCTCGCGATCCATTGCCATGCCTTCAAAATTTTCCATATTCGCCGTTGGGCCGCCGCCAACCTGTCCGCCCGCCATGGTGCCCCCCGGACCCGGTTGGTTGACCATGGCGTTTGGCCCCGGCGGAATGGGCGTAACCCCGTAAGGTTTATGGCTCCTGCAACCGGTGGCGGCAAGGGTGACAGCCAGTGCGAATGTCATTGGGTAAACCAGCTTCAACATTTTCATAATTTTTCCTTCGGTTAAGAGTTTGTTAAAACGGTTAAAATTTATCTGGCCCACGCCGGTTCGGAATCATTGCCCGGAACCTGTCGAACATCCTTGACTTGTTTCGTGTACACGTCAAGCAAAGACAACACATACCGGTAGGACGGCGTGTGCCGCACAAAAATCAACGTCCGGGAGTTCGGCGACCACGACGGCTCCTCCCCGCGCACCAGGATGGTTGCGTTCCCGCCGCTGGCCGGCACCACGCAAATGTCGAACTCGCCCATTTGCGAGGTGAAGGCAATCCATCGGCCGTCTGGCGACCAGTCCGGTTCGCTCGGATTGGAGATACCCACCGTCGCGAGGCGCTCAATTTCGCCACCGCCCGCCGGCACCTTGGCTAACATACGTCGTCCGCGAATTTCCGTTGCGAAGCAGATCCATCGGCCGTCCGGCGACCAGCAGGGCGACGATGCCCCCTCCGACATGGAAGTCAATTGTTTCAAGCCCGAGCCGCCGGGATTGCACAGCCAAACCTCCGGGCTGCCGCTCTTGCTCAAAATCATCGCCACCTTGGTGCCGTCCGGCGACATCGCCGCGCTGGTGTTCAGGCCGGAATAACCGGCAATCACGCGGCGTTGGCCGGTGCTGAGGTTGTGATAAAAAATATCCGGATTACCCAGCTTATAGGAAGTGTAATAAAGCGCCGTCCGTCCCGGTGCCCACGCGGGCGCGGCAACGATGGAGTGGTCATGAGTGATGGCCTGCGCGTTGTGGCCGTCAAAATCCGCGACGTAAATTTCGCCGCTCCCACTGGGTTGTTCCACTTTGAACGCGATTTTTGTCTGCGCAATGCCCATCTTGCCAGTGATAGCTTGCACAATGTCGTCAGAAAACGCATGTGCCTGCTGCCGCAACGTCGAGCCGGCGTAGGAACGCGTCAGGATCGTTCTTTTGCCGAAGCGGTCCACCACGCGGCCCACCACGTTGTCGGCGCTGCTACCGCTGATTTCGTATTGTGCGGCGTCGGGACTTACAAATGTGAACCCCTGGACGTAAAGATCAAATTTCAAAACATCCGTGACCTCGCCGCCAAACCCTTCGATGGAAACGGGAACAGGTTGGGTGTTGCCGATGCCCAAAACGGGACGGGTAATGACAATTTCATTTTGATCACTCTGGCCGCGGGATAAAGCGACGGCAAATACTACAAACAAAACCGGCAAACAAATTTTTATACAATTTTTCATTCAAGCATTTGTCGAAGTTGGGGGTTAAAGCTGATGGTGTAAGGCCGCTGCTTGTCCGTGGTGCCTTCGGGAAAAGGCGCGATGAAGGTAACGCGCTCAAGAGTTTTTTGCACCGAGGCATCCAAGGCAGTATCGCCGGATGATTCGATGATGCGCGCGGAAACCACCGTGCCGTCGCTGGCAATGACAACGCTCACTCTTACATTTTCGTTGCTATTGGCGACCGTGCCCAGCGGTATCTGCGCCCAAGCTTGGTCGTAAACACTTTTGACAACATCGGCATAACTCGCGTAAGCCACGCTGCTGTTACCCGGCATGTCAATCGTCGTGCCCGGAGAGAAATTCCTCTTCAAATTCTGAACGGCATTGCGCAACGCCCGTGCCCGTTGTGATTCGTCCCGAACCTTGCTTGATTCGCCGCGAACCACCGGTTTGAGGTTAGGCTCAATTTTATGTCGTTGCTCCTGAGCCGGTTGCAGTTTAACGGCTTCGGGCTTTACGATCTTCTCCGGTGATGGCGTTGGCGCGCGCGGCATGACAACAGGTTGTGGTTGCGGAGCTGGCGGCTGGGGTGCAGGCTGCGAAACAGGCGGCGGTTGAGCGCTTCGAATGCCGCTGTTGACCGCTGCGTCAACCAAATTGGCGGGAATGACATCGAGCACCGGCATGTTGTCCACTTGCGACCGGGGCCGGAAGAACGCCGGGCCGACGAGCAGAATCACCAGCAGCAGCAGGTGAACGCCGGCGGTGGCTAGAACACATTTTTTTTGCAGCCGGTTCATCGTGGCGGTTCGGTACGGAGCGAATAGCGCGTGATGCCGCTGCGCTGACAGCCATCAATCACGGCGGCAACGTATTTGTACGGATCATCCTGATCCGCGCGGATATAGACAATCAGGTTCGGATTCGCCCTAAAGTCCGCCGCCAATCGCGCAATCATTTCATCGAACGTCATCCGCCGCCGGTCCAGCGCATAAACGCCGGTCGCGCTGACTTCGACGGTGCGGATGTCGCGTTTGTTCACAAATTTGTCCGGCTCGCCGCCGCGCGGGAGTTTGAGATTGATGCTCTGCTCCAGCAGCGGCGTGGTGATGACGAAAATGATGAGCAGCACGAACGCCAGGTCGAGCAACGGCGTGATATTGATTTCACTCAACGTCACCAGATAACTGTGTTGTGAAAAACGTCTCATCTAAGTCGGGGGTCGAGGGTCGAAGGTCGAGAACCTGAAACACGCCTTGAATCCGGCGCTCGACTCTCGACTTTCGACTCTCGACTATTTTTCATTCTTCTTCCAGATATTCCGATTCCATTTTGGAAACCAGTTCCTGGGCAAAATTGTCCAGTCCGACGGTAAACACCCGCAAATTATGTACCAACCAGTTGTACCCAAACATGGCGGGGATGGCCACCAACAAACCGGCTACGGTGGTGATGAGCGCCGCCGCCACGCCCGGCGCCATCGCCGCCAGTGTCGCCGTGCCCTGTTGGGCAATACCGCCGAACGCGCTCATCACGCCCCAGACCGTTCCGAGCAAACCGAGGAACGGCGCGCCGCTCACCGCAATGGCCAGCCAAATCAGACCCGATTCCAATTTCAAGGATTCCTGCGCGACGGCGTTTTCGAGGGAGCGTTTGACGTGCTCCATGTTTTTGAGCGAGACGCGCTGCTTGCGCCGCTCGCCACCGGGACCACGCAACCGCGCGTCCAGTTGCGCGCAGCCGGCCTGATAAACCTCGTAAAGCGGACAGCCCTCGACCTGCAGTTTGCGGTCAAAAATATCGAGCACGGACCTTTGCGAACGGAATTCCTCGTTGAAATAATGATTCAACCGGAGGGCGCGGCGCATTTGGAGGGTTTTGTAAACCATCTTTGACCAGGCGACGATGGAAAGGACGAACAGACAGGCGATAACGCCCTTGGCTTCCGGCGTCGCCTGTTCCCAAACGTAAACGAGTTCCGCTTGATTGGAAGCGGCCCCCACGACAACAAACGATAATACATTCATCATACCGACAATTCACCTGGTCGTGAGGAACCGATGTAGCGGCCAAGCGGCAGGCGGTCGAGCAAATTTCCTGCCGCTCAAACTACTACCTACCTTTCCAGAAATTGCAACGACTTTTTTTACAGAAAATAAATTCTGTCTCCCAACTTGTCGCGCGCCCATATTTGTGTACATAAGACATTCGATGTTCCGCCCGCGCTTCATCGCCTTGTTGCTGGCGCTCGTTACCTTGGTAGTGTACCTGCCAGTGGTACGTAATGGCTTTGTGAATTTCGATGATGATGATTATGTTACCAACAATCCAGTCGTCCAAAATGGCTTGACGTGGGCTGGTGTCAAATGGGCATTCACGACTTGGCACACCGGCAACTGGCACCCGCTCACGTGGCTTTCGCACATGCTGGATTGCGAATTGTTCGGTTTGAACGCCGGAGCGCAGCATGGCGTCAATGTCCTGTTTCACACGGTCAACGCGGTATTATTGCTGTGGCTGTTGTTTCGACTAACCGGCGCGCTGTGGCTGAGCGCGTTTGTGGCGGCGTTGTTCGCCTGGCATCCGTTGCATGTGGAATCCGTCGCGTGGATTTCCGAACGCAAAGATGTGCTGAGCACGTTCTTTGAATTGCTGGCCTTGCTGGCCTATGCACGCTACGCACGGAAACCGGAGGTCGGAAATCGGAAACTGAAAACGTCCGGCGGCCCATTTCCGGTTTCGGACCTCCGACCTCCAACTTCCACCTATTACTGGCTGTCGGTGGTTTGTTTCGCGGCGGGTTTGATGGCTAAGCCGATGGTGGTGACTCTGCCGTTCGTCTTGTTGCTTCTGGATTACTGGCCGTTGCAAAGGATTTCCAATGCCCCGGCTGCTCCGCATCATCTTTCAACCCTCTTGCGGCTTGTGTTTGAAAAATGGCCGTTCGTCTTGCTCACGGCGGCTTCGTGTGTCGTCACTTTTCTGGCGCAACGCAGTGAAGGATTGGTTGTAACATTTCAGCGGTTTCCTTTGGATGCCAGGCTTGGCAACGCGCTGTTGTCTTACACTAGGTACCTTTGGAAAACCATTTGGCCGGTCGACCTCGCTGTCATTTATCCCCTGCACAGTTTGCCCTTGTTCGGCGTGTTGGCGGCGGCTGTTTTCTTAATACTGGTGACGTGGTTGGCCTGGCACGCGCGCCGGCGATGGCCGTATCTTTTGGTTGGTTGGTTTTGGTTTTCAGGAACACTTGTCCCCGTTATCGGCCTGGTGCAGGTGGGAGGCAACGCGATGGCAGATCGCTACACCTACATTCCACTCGTTGGCATTTTCATCGCCGCCGCATTTGGCATCAAGGATTTGGTCACCAGGTTTCAAATTGGAATTGCCGTGCCTGCCGCCGCCGCCAGTTTGGTTCTGGGAAGTTGTGTGCTCCTGACAGAACGCCAATTGAGCTATTGGCATGATAGTGTATCGCTCTTCAGCCACGCGATCAGGGCAACGGAAGACAATGACATGGCTTATTATTGTCTCGGCGTCGTGTTTGCGGAGCAGCACAAACTGGGCGAGGCGCTGGTCGAATACCGCAAAGCGGAACACCTTGCTCCGAAACGCTACGATATTCACAGGAACATCGGCGATACCCTGGGCGAAACCGGCAAACTTAACGGAGCGCTGGCCGAATATCGCGAGGCGATACGGCTGAATCCCAAAAATCCGCTTTTGTATGAGAGGGTTGGGCTTATCCTCACCGAGCTTGGGAGCTTTAACGAGGCTATGAATCAATACGCGATCGCCCTACAGCTCAATCCCGGTGATTCGCGTCCGTATTATTTGATGGGCAGGACACTCCTCACGCAGGGCCGTGAAGCCGAAGCCGTTGATAAGATTTATAAGGCGCTGAAGTTGGATCCAGATGATGTGCAAGCGCTCGTTCTTTTGGCGAGCCTGTTTGCTTCAGACGCCAACCCTCAAATTCGCAACAGCGCGAAAGCCGTCAGTCTCGCCGAAAGGGCAAATGCCCTGACCGGCGGCGGGCAACCTGCTGTTCTCAATATTCTCGCCATGTCTTATGCGGCGGCGGGGCGCTTCCAGGAGGCCCAACAAACCGAACAACGCGCCATTCAACTTGCCCAAGCTGAGGGTTCGGAGGACACCAATGCCATGAACCAATGTCTGGAACTTTTCAAATCCGGCCGGCCCTATCGCGAAACCTTCTCCCATGCACCGTTGCAAAACCTTCCGGAAAATTAAACCCGCATCTCATCGAGGATTGCTTGTAAAATCCTGCTGATATGGTGATTCCTTGGGACATAAACCGCACCGAAGTTTTTGTCCAACGCCGGCAGCGGGAAAATCCTTGTTTTATCGAAATGTTCCGCCAGCAAACCCGCATTCGTCTTTGTGGAAGCATCCGGCTCCGGTGGTGACACCAAAATGATGCGCGCCTTGGCCGCCGCGCCGCGCGGCAAAGCTTCAAGTGTCAGCAAAACCTGATTTACCGCGCCGAGCCGGTTTGGGCAGACGATAATCGGTGTCGCCCGCAACGAAGCAATCAAACCAAGCGAATCAAAATCTTCGCCGAGCGGACTCAGCAAACCGCCTGCGCCCTCGATGAGCAGAACGTCAAAACGCTGTCGCATTGCGCGGACGTGCGCGAGCACCTGCGACAGTTTTATCGGCTTCCGTTCCCGGCGCGCGGCTAGCAACGGCGCAATCGGCGCGTGGAAATGCCACGGATTGATTTCGTCCAGCGTCAATGTGTCATTCAACGCGGCTTGAAGCGTCCGGGCATCGTCGCGCCCGCCGGAACAAATTGGTTTAAGCGCCGCCACATTAACACCGTTTTCCCATAAATATCGCGCGAGCAGGGCGGCCAGAACCGTTTTGCCGACGCCGGTGTCCGTGCCGGTGATGAAGAACGTGGTTCGTTTCATTCTGGCAACATCAAAGCGGAAACATGCCCGGCAAGCCATCAAAACCATTGACGTTCGCAGCGGTTCATTTAAGCTACATCGCTCGCTGACAGTCCAAATGCGAAAATTATTGTGAGTGTCACCGTCGAAAATCTGGCTCCGTGCAAAAAGTTGCTGCGGGTGGAAGTGGACGTGAAGGCCGTGGACGAGGCCTTTGATTCCACGACGAAGGAATTTCAGAAGCAGGCGGCGCTGCCTGGTTTCCGCCCCGGCAAGGCGCCGCGCGCGATGGTGCTCAAGAAATACGAGGCGGACATTAAAAACGAGGTCAAACGCAAGCTCATCGGCGATGCCTATCGCAAGGCGGTGGAGGAAAAGAAAATCGCCGTGGTCGGCTACCCGGACATCGAGGAAATTCAGTTTGGCCAGGGCCAGGCGCTGCAATTTGCCGCCACGATTGAGACCGCGCCGGAGTTTCAACTGCCCGACTACAAGGGGCTGCCCGCCAGACGCGAGGTGAAGTCGGTCACGGACGCGGACGTGGAGCGCGCGTTGAAATTGCTGGCGCAGCAGCACGTGAAATTTGAGACGGTCGCGCGCGAACTGCGGCTGGGCGACATCGCCGTGGTCAATTACACCGGTACATGCGACGGCAAGCCGATTATTGAAATTGCCCTGACGGCAAAGGGGTTGGCCGAACAGAAAAATTTCTGGGTGGAGACCGGGACGGAAACCTTCCTGCCCGGTTTTGCCGATCAACTCATCGGCGCCAAGGCGGGTGACAAGCGCACCGTCAGCACGGATTTCCCCGCCGATTTCGCTACCAAGGAACTGGCGGGCAAAAAAGGCATTTTTGACGTTGAACTGGTCGAGGTGAAGGAAAAGGTTTTGCCGCCACTGGACGATGCGTTCGCCAAAAAATACGGCGCAGAAAACCTGGAAAAACTCCGCGCCGGCGTGCGCCATGATCTGGAAAACGAGTTGAAATTCTCGCAGGCCAGGGCGATTCGCGGACAGGTTGTCCGCGGTTTGCTGGACCGGGTGAATTTCGATCTGCCGGAGACGGCGGTGGCGCATGAGACGCGCAACGTGGTGTATGACATCGTGCGCGACAATTCACAGCGCGGTGTGGCGCGCGACGCGATTGAAAAACAAAAGGACGAAATCTATTCGGCCGCGACGCGCAGCGCAAAGGAGCGCGTAAAACTGGCGTTTCTGATCCAGCGCATTGCCGAAAAGGAGAACATCCAGGTATCGCAGGAGGAAGTTCTGCGGCGCGCGCAAACGCTGGCGGCGATGTACCAGATTCCACCGGACAAATTCCTCAAGGATTTGCAGAAGCGAAACGGGGTGATGGAGCTTTATGACCAGGTAGCGCACGAAAAGGTGCTGGCTTTCCTGGAACAAAACGCCAGAATCGAGGACGTGTCGGCGGCGCCAGGCGGAACGGGTGCCGCCCCGAATTAACCAAATGGTTACCTTCGGGCGCGCCGGAACGTCTTAGATCTGACGGTTCGGGCAAAATCGCAACTTTGGCTGTCACCCGGAGTTTATTTGAACCAGCGCGGACCGCCGCGCTTTTTTGGCAAAATGAAAAGTTCCAGAGTTTTCTTATTTTTTTTCCTGGCGACTCTCACGGCCGCCGCGCAAACCAGCACTAATAGCACCAACACCGTCACGATGCGCCCGATGACATTACAGGATTGCATCCAACAGGCGTTGCAGCAGAACTTCGACGTGCAAATCCAGCGCTACAACCCGCAAATCTCGCTCTACAATTTGCACGCGGCTTATTCAGGTTACGACCCGGCATTCAGCATTGCCGGCCAGCACAATTACGACGTGTCGCCAAGCAGTTATAATCCATACACAACCAACCAAACTCCACCCACAGTATATAACGAGAACTCATTTAATTCCGGCATCAACGGAACGCTGCCGTGGGGATTGCAATACGATTTCACCGGCAACATTTCGGAGACGTATGGAAACAACGGACTTCCGTTTGACAACTCCGACGGCAATATTGGAGTGACCCTTAAGCAGCCGTTGTTGAAAAACTTCTGGATTGATACGACGCGGCTGAACGTCCGCGTAGCCAAAAACCGGCTGAAATACTCCGAGCAGGGGTTACGTCAGCAACTCATCACTTCCGTCACCGCCGTCATAAACGCCTATTACGAACTTATCTATGCGCAACAGAACGCGCAGGTGCAGCAACAGGCGCTCGATCTTGCCCAGACACAACTGGATCAGGACAAACAGCGCGTGCAGATTGGTACGCTCGCCATCTTGAGCGTGCAACAGGACGAATCGCAGGTGGCACAGAACCAGGCCAATTTGATTTCGGCGTTAAGCACACTGGGGACCGATCAGCGGGTGTTAAAAAACCTGATCACCGACGACTATTCCAAATTACAGGACGTGGATATCCAGCCCACCGCCACGCCGGAGGCGCCGGTGCAGTCGTTCGATTTGCAGGACAGTTGGAACAAGGGATTAACTGAGCGGCCGGATTTGTTGCAGGCCAAGTTGAATGTGGAACAGCAGGGCATCCAGTTGAAGTACTACCGCAATCAGCTTTTCCCGGAACTCGATTTGGTCGGTTCCTACGGTTTCAATGGCGCGTCCAAGGAATTCAGCGGCACCTTCAACCAATTCAACGAGGGGAACAATCCATTTTACAGTTACGGCGCGCAGTTGACGATGCCATTGAGCAACCTGGGCCCGCGCAACCAATACAAATCTACAAAGGCGACGCTGCAACAAATGCTGTTACAGCTGAAACAGCTTGAACAAAACATCATGGTGCAAATTGATAATGCCATAGGCGTGGCCCGGTCTGATTATGAAAGCGTGCAGGCTACGCGGCAGGCGCGCATTTACGCCGAAGCCGCGCTCGACGCCGAGCAAAAAACCTATGCCGTCGGTAAGGCGACCACCTTTGAAGTGTTGCAATATCAAAATAACCTGACCGCCGCCCGTTCGCAGGAGATCCGCGCACTCGCCAATTACAATGAAGCGCTCGCCGCTTTGGCGCAGCAGGAAGGCGCCACCTTGCAACAATACAGCATCAACCTCGAAGCGAAATAAAAGCGTTAAATGGTTGAAGCGTTGAAGGGTAAAAGGCGCAAATACGAACGCCGCTAACGCGCGTTACCGCTTCAACACTTTAACGCTTCATCACCAGAACTGCCACGCGCCCTGCGACGCGACCCACACTCCGAGCAGAAAGTTCGTGATCGCATGTGCCGTCATCGCGTCGCCCAAACGATTCTTGCGCAAAACCAGCCATTGATACGCCATGCCACACAAAATGCCTGCCAGCCATTGAAAATGGGAAAACCCGAACACGGCAGCAGTGGCGAAGAACGGCCAGGGCAAAAATCGGTTGAGCGGAATCGACAGAAAATCCGGCTTGGCGAAATAGCGATACAAAAACGAACGGTAGAAAACCTCCTCCAACGGCGGCACAACGAACGTTGAACCCAGAATGCGTGTAGCAATCATCAACCACGCCAATGTCGAATGCCGGCCGAATTGCTGGGGCGGATTCCAGACGACGCCGCTCTTGAACTGGAGATGGAGATAAACGGGATTCAGTCCAATCCAAATGACAAACACGGCGATGCCGATGACTACGGCTTCCCAACTCATCGCCCAGCGCATTTCCGAAACCAGCGGACGCATCTCCCAAATCAACCACACGGCAATCAGTGTTTTGGCGAGATAAAACCAATAGGCCGATACCGCCCCAAATTCACCTTGGCAAAACGTCAGTGCGAGGAAAATCGCAAACGGTGCCACGCGAGCCATCAAGGGCGATGTCCCCAGGAGTTTTCTCAGGAATTGCACGTGGTAAAATGACGCGAATTCTATTGTGGACTCAAGCTCAGAACGTTCGTTTCCGTGTCACTTTCCAGCGTAACGCTGTCTTTCAAAATTGCCGCCACGCGAAACTCACCCATGCGATCGCCGACAAAAACTGTTTTGCCGCTTACAATCGCACAGGGCCGTGTCGCCGAAAACAAAATGCCCTGCAACTTTGGCGCCGGCGGTTTGGGCGGAATAACCGCCACTGTATTCGAGTCTGGTGGAGTGTTGGTGACAATCGCTGGGACAGCGGCGGCGGTTTCCACTTGTTGGGTAATGGTCGCGGCAGCCAACCGCACGCCGGCAGCTGGCGGCACGCGTTTGGACAGCCAGAGTCCGGCGAAAATCCCAGCAGCGGCGAATAATAGAACAATCACAATCGGGATCAGCCAGTTTACATCTTCCTGGGATACGGATTCGGCCGGCAGCAGCGGAGGAGGATTGGATGGCGGATTTTGCGGTTGCGCCTGCTTGGTCTGTTTGAGGGCGTCGTTGATCAGGCTCATAGGTGGATGTCTCCTTCGAGTTCGCGGATGGCCCGGGTGACCATCCGGTAATTGATGCGTTCAGATTGCTCGACATAGCCGGCCAGCAGCGCCTTGTCACAAACGGCATTGACCAACCGTGGAATGCCGCCGCTGTAATGGAAAATGCGCCAAAACGCGGGTTGCGTGAATTGCGGCGCACCATCGGCGCCGGCCAGTTCCAGCCGGTGCTGGACGTACTGGCCGACCTCGGCCCGCGTCAGCGGCGCGAGATGATAACGCACCGTGATACGCTGGCGCAGTTGGCGCAGGCGTGGGTTGTTCAGGCGGTCGCGCAATTCCGGCTGGCCGAGCAGGACAATCTGCAACAGCTTGCGGTCGTCCAGTTCAATGTTGGAAAGCAGCCGCACCTGTTCCA
>Ga0335077_10003429_pt1 | contig 19157 bp, 7 predicted proteins | sample Lox_Sample_31_FD_207151 | JGI IMG/M metagenome (GOLD analysis project Ga0335077, IMG submission 207151) | Soil microbial communities from Loxahatchee National Wildlife Refuge, Florida, United States - Lox_Sample_3.1 | ecosystem: Environmental > Terrestrial > Soil > Wetlands | place: USA: Florida...
CACCATGTTGACGTTTACATGGATGTGCGGCTGCGCCTCCTGCGCCACTGCATGCCGTCCGCCGCTGACGAGCACTCCCAGCGAGAGCCCCAGTACTAGCCAATATTTTGTCGTCATATATATGCCCGTTCGTGCCCAGCTCCATCTGGGCGGTACAAATTCACAAGACACACTTAAGGTTGCGCCGGCGCCTCTGTCACGGTGAGCGCGGCCACCTTCCCTTGGCGGAATTCTTCGCCGGTCTCGCGCATCGCTCGCAACAACGCCGGCCAATCTTCGAACTCCGTGGCAAAGATCTTCTCCACCATGCGGCGCGTCAGTTCCGGGACCAGGCGATGCAGTTCCACCGGGGGCAATCCCTTTTCATCCGCCAGACGTGCCCAGTACAGATTGTTGGAATCCCAGGTTTCCGCCAGCAAACGGCTGGAATAGCCCTGGAATGCCGGAAACGGCTTCACGTTCAGCAGTTCGCGTGCGTAACTCTGCGCCAGAATGGGATGCGGAATACCGAAGTCCTGCGACAGTCGCTCCCAACTCACTTCCGTGGGCGACCGGCGAGAGACAGCTTCCAGCTCCTGGTTGGCCGTCCCCAGCGATCCCGTATCGCCCGGATATTTCACTCGAAACTCGGCAGCAAGGTAGAAGGTGTCCGCGGGCATGATGCGGGGGAACAGATCCGCCACCCGCCCGCCTGCCAGGGATTGCTCTACCCAGGCCAGCCGTTGCGGGAGCATGCGATCAGACAGAATCCCGATTACCTTGCGTCGCAGATCCTCATTGCCGGCGGCAGCCGTCAACAGTTCCTCGCCGGCTCGCTGATAGAGCGCCACGGCATGCAGTTCGGTGCGGCTCACCTCCCACCACCGCGGGAAAGTCGCCGTGACCATGAGCCCGGGAACCAGTTCTCTCCAGATCAGCGCCTGTACGTTTTCAGGAGCGATGAAATCCTGCTCCATGGAGGCGAGCACGTAAGGCAGATCGGCGAGCGATCCTACCAGGTGGGCGCCGCCTCCGGCCGGCGAGCCCTCACCGAATACCTGCGGAGCCTGCCACAGCCGCTCAATGCCTGCCACGGTATCTCCAGAAAAATCATGCGAACGCACCAGCAGAGGATTGTTGTGCAGCACCTGTGCTCCCGGCGGCTCGTAGTAGGCGTAATTCAGTCCCACCAGGGTATCGCGCAGGAAGGGCGTGAGCTGGCCGCGGGCTTCTTCCAGCTGTGCCTTGGAATGCTGCCCCTTCAGCACTTTGCTCAGGTCCGTCCGCATCTGCAGGTCGGTGTGCCGGTTGTTGTACACCCCGGCTGCCCATTCGGTGCGTTCACTGCTGCTGAAAATGGGCCGCGGCATTTCGAATTCCCGCAGCTCTCCCGCCAGCGGAATCAAATTGTCCGCGTTGCCGCTTCCGCGCTGCAGTTCCCGCAGTCCCAGGTCGAGCGCCACCAGCGTGTCGAGAGAAACCAGCCGCTGTCCGTCCAGAACGGAGCGAATCCGCCGCGCCATCTCCTGGTGCATTTTCTGGCCGTCCGAGTCCTGCGCATGAGGACCGGCCAGCAAATCAATGAGGGCATCCTCGGTAATGGTCGCCTTGCCCGTCGTCACCCGCATCAGCTCGGCCAGGGAATCGCGGCTTGCGTCCACGAGCTGGGCAGCAGTTGTGATTTTGGCGAACGGCTTTACGATGTGCTGCCAGGAATCGTTCAGCTGTGCATTGGGGATCTCTCCCTGGCGGGCCAGCACCTGCCACAAGCCGACCTCCGCCTGGAAGGTTCCCATGGCATTCCCGCGCACGGTGTGGTTCCCGATCCGGTCCAGCGACGCCGCCACCTCCAGAAAACCGGCGATGGATTCGTCGCTCAGGCTGGGGAACTCGGAGAAGACGAGATATTGATCACTATACTGGGAGAATTTCGAAGCCAGCAGATGTACCGTCTCGGGTTTCAGCCGCTGTCCCGCAGGCCGCCGGCTGTCCAGTTGGCTCAGCATCAGATACGCCTGCAACGGCCCGCTGTCGGTCTCGACGCGGGAAAGCGCAAACATGGCCTCCACCAACTGGTCGGCCCCGCTCAGATTGCGTACCCGCTTGCCCCACTCCCTGACGATCTTGGAATCGCTTTTCTGGCCGACAACTTCCTTCCACACTCCCAAGTTGCCCGGAATATAGGGTTCGCCTCCGGCATCCCACTGCAGGCGAGTCAACAGAAGGAGCAATCCGGGTGCGGGACGGAATGCCGGCCGAGCCGCCTCGGCGCTGGCATCCGGCTGGTGAAACGCCTCGTAGAAACGCCGCAGCCGGCGCGGGTCGGTGAAGTACGCTTGCCGGCTTTGGCTCACGCGCGAGATCGCGTCAAAGTAGGCCGCGAGCCAGCCCTTGTCCTTGGCCAGTAATCTGGGAATGAACTCTCCGGGATTATCCGGGCTCGCACCCACCAGATCTTTCCACCCCGCTTCCGCCGCGGCCCCGCCTGGCACCACCACACGGCCGGAGCGTACGTACAGATGACTCCCGTAGAAATCCAGGATTGAGGGATACGCGGTCAGCTTCTTGATTCCGGGGGAACGCAGCAGCATGTCCCGCGTGTCCGGATCGGTGCGCGATACCGCCCAATACAGCCGGGCCACGGCAGGATCACGCAGCAGCACGTCCACCAGGTCACCGGGGTCGCGGCCCCGGTCTCTGCTTCTTTCGCGCGCGGCGGCGATCCATTCGCTGGCGGAAGCTATCACCGGCACATGCGATGCCGCATAGGGATACTCGAAGGGTTTCCCTCCTTGAAGCGTGTCCTCCAGTTCCGGCAAAGGAAATCCGGAGTCTATCGTGATGAACGCCTTCTCCGCATCCGCCGTCATGAGAGTGGCCCCGACTTGCCCGCAGTCCTCGCGAACGCGATAGCCGAGAATGTGCAGCAGTGGCTTTACATCTTCGCAATTGCTCACGCGAATCACGCCGCCTTGCCCGGCCAGTTCGGTCAACTCTCTCGCCTGCTGGACATAGCGGTTCAGCAGGATGAGAAACTCGGTCGTGCGGCCTGCCTGGTAACCCTGCGAGAACACGTTGCGTGCCAGCAGCGGTAACACTTCGTCAGTGGAAATTTTCTGGCTGATGCCCGCCATTCGCAGGAACGAACGCAGCGGGCCGGGGATGGCGGCCTCTCCCGAGGAGGGCGGAGCCAGCGTCCCCGCGGCCGGTGTCATCGTCTTGCGAGATTCGTCTGCAGCCGGGTCGAGCGCCCTAACCCGGACGGAGACTCCGAGGGGGAAAACGATTACAACTGCGAGGATGAATAGTACTGCCGAACGTTTCATGGCTGGAGTCCCCTTTGACCGTCGAGACATACGCACCCGACCTCGGAGATTTTCCGAGGTGCAAAACGATCTGCCAGCCTGAAGGAGCAGTTCGGCTGGCCCGAGCCCACGGAACTGCGAACTTGTCACGCCCTCGCCGAGACCGGAATCACGCCCTTTCTCCGGCTTCTTGTCTCGAGGTCTTCACATCGTGTCGGCCAAGATAACTCATCCTAAGCGGTATTCCAAGACCTTTTCAGCCCTGCGGCCTGAAGTTTTCGTTCCACCCCCTGAACCGCGACGGGCGCGGCATTTGGCGACATTCCAGGCAGGTGCCCATCTCTCCTTGACTCTCCCGTATCCGCGATTTTGCACAGGTTCTGTGCTATGCAAAAAATTGCAAAAACTGTCGACGAATCGCTCCCGAAAAGCCGCCCTGCTCCCTTTTCGGGAAACCACACCGAGCCACTCTGCGTCCCCGCCCTGTGATTCCTGGGAGCCGTCACAAATCACTGACTTGCGAGCATGTCCCGCCTCAGAATCCGGAGTCTTTCGGAATGGAGCAGGCTAGTTTGCATCATCCTGTGTGCAAACTGGGAAGTGGGCGCTCCTTAGAAACCGTACGCCGGAAAAAGGTTTGCTCGGGTTGAGGTGACGGCCGGCCGGACGCGGAGTAACGAAAAGGTTCAATTACGCGGTGACTACCCAAGGTCGAAATTCTTGCCTGCGCGGCTGAAATGGATAGGGTGGCGCGGTCACAGCCTCAGCCTCCTGGGTCCGGGTGGCGCGTTACTCGGGCAGTTTCTGCTCGCCGCGGATGCTGAACGTAGCCTCAACCACCGGCGCCTCCGTCCCCGGTTGTCCTCCACCCACCGTGATATGGTGCTCTCCAGGTGCCACAATGCGGTCGCCCGCTTCGTTCACCAGGCTCAAGTCCCGCGCTCCTAAGTTAAACTGGACGTGCTCCGTGTTACCCGCCCCAATGTGGACACGTTTGAACCCGCGCAGTGCGCGCAGGGGGGCGCCGGGCACGCCGGGAAAGCTCAAGTAAAGCTCCACCACTTCATCGCCGTCTCGCGCGCCGCTGTTCTTTACGTCCACTTCCACTCCGAGCGAGTCCCCCGCGTTCAGTTCACTGCTGGCAAGTTTCAGATTGCTGTACTCGAATTTCGAGTAACTCAACCCATAGCCGAAGGGATAGAGGGGCTGACCGGTGAAGTAGCGGTATGTGCGGTTCTTCATCGCATAGTCTTCGAACTCGGGCAGCTGGTCCACCCCTTTGTAGAAAGTCACCGGCAGCCGCCCTGCGGGATTGTTCATTCCCGCCAGTGTCTGCGCGATCGCCGTGCCACCCTCTTCTCCCGAATACCAGGCATCCAGAATCGCGTTGGCATGCTCGCTCGCCCAATGCACGGCAAGGGCGCTGCCATTCATCAGCACAACCACCAGCGGCTTGCCCGAAGCCCGCAGCGCCTCCAGAAGGTCCTCTTCCTCTTTGGGCAGGTCAAGGCTGGTGCGGTCCCCGCCCTTGAACCCGGGGACGTCCACTTTCATCTCCTCGCCTTCGAGTTGCGAGGTGATGCCGACCACCGCCACGACGGCATCGGACTTCCTGGCCAGCTCCACCGCCTCAGAAATCGGATCGGCAATCACATTCAGCCAGATCAGCCTGGTGCCGAAGCCGCCGCGCTGGTATTCGATCTTCACCGGATACTTGTGCCCCTTCTCGAGTTGCAGAGTAGTTGCGGCCACATTCGGGTCGTGCAGGTTCAGGTCGTCGACGATGAGCTTATTGTCGAACCACAGCCGGTTCATCGAACCTAAAAGGCCTACGCGGTAGGTGCCGGACTGCGCCGGGGTGAGAAATCCGCTCCAGCGTGCCGAGAAGTCCTTCATGCCGGAAGGCGGCGCGAGCGCGGTGGGCTCCGGATGAAACAACTGCAGATTCACCGTCTTATCCACGCGAACCACCTGCGCCTTGCCCTCGAATCCGTTGCCGGTGAAGTATTCACCCTTCAATCCCCGCTTGCCCTCGGGCGTCGAAAGCGCGGTGGTGGGGACCACCGTCTCCACCCGCAGGAAGTTCATCCCCGGCAAAAAGCTCACTTCCGCGCCTGCGAATTGCTTGCGGATTCCCTCCAGAGTAGTCACCGCGTGGGATGCCGTGCCGCTGTAATTCCCGTGCAGCACCCGCACCGACTCAGCCAGCGGGCCCACCACGGCAATCTTCCTGAACTTGCCGCTGAAGGGCAGAACTCCATCATTCTTGAGCAGCACCATGGACTCGCGGGCAATCTTCAGCGCCAGCGCCCGGTGCGCGGCACTGTCAATTTCCGACTCCGGAGTCTGGGCGTACTTCACCATCTCGGGCGGATCAAACATTCCGAGTTTGAAGCGGGCCGTGTAGGTGCGCCTCAGGCTGACGTCAATGTCCTTCTCGCTGAGCAGGCCCTGTTTCACGGCATCCAGGTACTTCACGTAGTCGGAGTTGTCGTTGGCCTTCGTGAAAAAGTCGGCGCATTCGTTGTCCATGCCCTTCTTCAGCGAGACCGCTCCGGCCTCCGCCATGCTCTGGGTGAAGTGGTGCCCGTTGAAGATGTCGGCCACTGCGTCGCAATCGGAAACCACGTATCCGTCAAATCCCCAGGCTCCCCGCAACTGGTCCTGCAGCAGAAAAGTATTGGCGCAGGCCGGCTCCCCATTGATGCGGTTGTACGCGCACATCACCGATTCCGCTTTGCCTTCCGTCACGGTGGCGCGGAATGCCGGCAGATAGGTGTCTTCCATGTCGTGCTTAGACACTTTTATGTCGATGCTGTGCCGCGACGGCTCGGGGCCGCTGTGTACTGCGAAGTGCTTCGGCGTGGAAATCACCCGGTAATATTTCGGATCGTCGCCCTGCAGTCCGGTCACGAATGCCACACCCATTCTTCCCGTGAGGAAGGGATCCTCGCCGTAGGTCTCCTGCCCGCGCCCCCAGCGCGGATCGCGGAAGATGTTGATGTTCGGAGACCAGAAATCCAGTCCTTCCATAATGTCGCGCCGCCCGGCGCGCACTGCCTGATTGTGTTTGGCGCGTCCTTCCGTTCCGATCACTACCGCCATCTCGTGGATCAAGGGATCATCGAATGTCGCCGCCAGCCCTACCGGCTCGGGAAAGACGGTGGCGGTTCCGGCGTTGGCGACGCCGTGCAGGGCCTCACTCCACCAGTCGTACTCCGGCACCTGCAGCCGCGGAATGGCGCGTGCCTGGTTCACCAGCTGTGAGGCTTTCTCCTCCAGCGTCATGCGCGAAATGATGTCGTCCACCCGCACATTGATCGGCTGCGACGGGTCAAGGTAAACAGGGACGCTGGCCGCCGCGGTCTGGCCCGCAACCCGAAACACCGTGAGCCACAGAATTGCCGCCGAACAAAGTGTGATGGATCGAAGATTGCATCGCTTCATGGGGTGGATCTCCTCGCTGGTGGCCGGGTTCCCGCCACACCAAACTCACTGCGCTCCTCCGCAATACACGGGACAATCGAGGAAACGATAGAGGAAATTGCCGGTCTGCCGCAGCACGCCGCGACTGAAGCGGACGAGATTGCTACGCGGCCCTTCCGGATTTGGTCTCATCCCAGGGTGAACAGGAGTTCGGCTAAATCGGTTTAGACGCTTGCTTGTAACACGAGCCAAATCGCCGCGTCAAGGTTCCGCAAACCGGGGTATTGGGCTGTGGAGACAGCCCATTACCCAGACCGAAGCCTTCATATCGAACTCCCATATCGAACTCCCATATCGAACTCCCATGACCGGCAATGAGCAGTTCGCGGCGTCTCTGCGGAAATTCTCGGCGCCCTCGGCGGCTTAACGGGCGGCTGAAACACTCGACGTAGCCGATTTTGGGTGGCGCGGCGATTTATCGCCGCGAGAACTATTTCTTACTTTCAGTGGGGGCTTTCAACCCCTGAGGGTCCTAGTGCCGGCTTCCCAACCGTTTTTCAGGCCGCCGTTAGGGTTTTCCCGTCCCCGAGGCAGCTTCAAGTCCACAATCTGCAAGAAATTGTCGCGCGGTTTCGCAGAGAAGATGGAATTACCGGGCCGTTCGCTTCTGCGCCCTCAGGCGCGCAACCGCTTCTTGGCCGCGGCTTGCACCAGGGCCTGCGTCGTGTTACGCACCACGAGTTCGGGCTCCACCACAACCTGCCTCGGCACGCCCGCTCCGTCCGTCTTCGCGATGCGGCGCAGAACCATCTCCGCCGCCATGTTGCCCATCCTGCGCAACGGTTGCTGCACCGTCGTCAGGCCCGGGTTCTGATACGCTGCGCTCTCGATGTCATCGAACCCCACCACCGAAACATCTTCCGGTACGCGCCGCCCGGATTCGCGCAGCGCGCGGATCGCTCCCATCGCCGAAATGTCGTTGAACGCAAACAGGGCACTGAACGAATTCCCACGTGCGAGCAGTTCTTTCGTGACCTCATAGCCGAGGTGCGGGGAAGGCGAGTTGCCCTCGATCTGCGTCACCAGGGCCGGAACAATGCGCACTCCCAGTCGTGCTGCCGCGGCAACGATCGCCTTCCATCGCACCTCGGTGTCGGGAACGAATTTCTGGCCTTTGATGATGGCGATCCTGCGATGGCCGAGTCTGATCAGGTGCTGTAGGGCCATCTCCGCTGCACGGCGATGGTCAATCACGATGCTGGTTGCCCCCTCCACGCGGTGATGGCATGAGATCGTTACCACCGGAACGCTCAGGCTGCGTCCCCACGGCGCGCACACCACGATCAACCCGTCGACCGAGCGCTGCAGAAAAAGCTGCGAATATTCCTCAATCAGGTCAGGCTGAAAGCGATGGCTCGCCACCAGGTAGAAATAGCCTTCGCGCAGCAGGCATTCCTCAATCCCGCTCATTACATTTGCGTTGTAACCTTCGCTGACCTCCGGAACCATCACCCCGATAGTGAAAGTGCGGCGGGTGCGCAGGCAGCGCGCCAGGAAATTGGGCCGGTAGCCGAATTCCCGCGCGGCGGCAAAGATCTGTTCTTTGGTTTCTGGCGAAATCGTGTCCGCAACCGGAGCACGATTCATCACCAGCGACACCGTCGCTGGCGCCAACCCTAGGTGGTCCGCCAACTGTTTCAGCCCAAGCGGTTTGGGACGTTCCTGGCCTTGCGATCGTCCGCCAGGTACTGCCTTGCCGCGGCGCATTGCCAGAGAGTTTGGCACAGCTGGAGATTCCCCGCAAGCGGCCCCGAGTGTCTCGGATCAGGACTAAATCGATATAGTGTCGATTTAGTCGTCTACTTTTTTGCTTGACAACACTCTTGAATGAGCGATACAAGCAAGGACCGTAAACGCTCACGGAAGCGGTGAGCCGGGGCTGTTGAAGTGTTCTTGTGGGGCCTTGTGGGGGAAGTTTTTCCAAAAACTTCTGGAGGATGGCATGAATTCACTTTCGTCCACGTTCGCCGAGAGCGTTGCCTTTGTCTTGAAAAACAGTAGGTTACGCCGCTTTGCCGTACTGAGTGCTCTGCTTTTCGCTTTCTCGTTCCTCGCTTTTGGCCAGGAAGCCACGATCGTGGGAACGGTGACCGATCCATCGGGGTCCGTGATGCCCAACGTCACGGTCACCCTGATCCGCATCGAAACCGGCCAGACGCGCACCTTCACTACCAACGAAACCGGGCAATACGTTGCGCCGAGTCTTGCCATCGGCACATACGACCTGAAGGCTCAAGCCGGCGGATTCAGGATCGCCGAACATAAGGGCGTTGTGCTGAACGTCGGCGACCGCAGCCGCGTCGACTTCCAGATGCAGGTCGGTACCGCCCAAGAGAGTGTTACGGTTGAGGCCAACGCCGTGAAGGTGCAAGCGGATTCCGGCGAAGTAAGCGGCGTCATCACCGGCCAGCAGGTCACCCAGCTGGCGACCAACGGGCGCAGCGTATTCGAACTCGAGGCGCTGACGCCGGGTGCTTCCGGCTTTCAGGCGGATTTCCAGGTTCCAACTTCCGCCGGCGGTGACTTCAACGTGAGCTTCAATGGCCAGCGCGTCAGCCACAACCTATGGCTGGTGGACGGCGGCGAGGCTGCCGATCGCGGGGGTGGCGGCGGAGCGGATGTGCTGCCTTCCATGGACGCGATTGCCGAGTTCCGCACGCTGACCTCGAACTACAGCGCCGAGTACGGACTGTCTTCGGCCGGTACCATGAGCATGGTCATCAAGTCCGGCACCAAGCAGCTTCATGCCACCGCCTTTTATTTCGGCCGGAATGACGCGCTTGATGCCCGCAACTACTTCAACCCGGCGCCCGCCAAGGTTGCCGAGCTGCGCTTCAACGACTGGGGCTTTAATGTTGGTGGCCCAGTGATGTTCAAGAAGACGGAGAATCCCAAGACGTTCTTCTTCTACAACATGGAATGGCGCCGATATGTGAGCGGTGGGTTGTTCAACGTAACGGTGCCACAGGCCAGCGAATATCCGATAGATAGCGGCGCAACACTCGCCAGCCCGGCCACGGATCCGGCGCTCACTAAGGTTCCAGCGTCCATTCAGTTCGCACGCTGTCCCGGCGGGGTTGCTCCGGCGGGGGTCACACCGGGAAGTCCCTTCCCGAACAACACCATTCCCGCTTGCATGGTCGACCCCAATGCCACCGCTTTGCTGAATGCAGGAATCTTCAATAAGCCAAATTCAGGGAAGCAGTTCATCGGGGGCAATAACTCACCCACGACGGGTAAGGAGGAGATTGCCCGCATCGACCATCAATTCACCGACAAATTCTCTGTTTTCGGCCACTGGATTTCCGACCAGGCTCTGCAGACCTACGGAACCACCCAGTGGAGTGGCGACAACGTGCCCACGGTGTTCAACACCTTCGGCAATCCGTCTTACAGCACGGTTGTCCACGCCACCTACATGATCCGGCCCAACCTGCTGAACGAGACCTCGTTCAATTACGATGGCAACCGCATCCACATCTTGCCCCTGGGCGTCTTCCAACAGCCCCAGGGCTTCACCGAAGGCGCCAACAAGATCTTTTCCGGCGAAAATGTTGACAACCGCATCCCCGACATCTATTTGCACGGAAGCACCGGCACCCACTACCAGGTGAACTGGCTGCCCTGGAACAACACCGCGGATGACTATCAGATCCGCGATGACGTCTCTTGGACCAAGGGCGCGCACCAGTTCAAGTTTGGCGGCGGCTGGGCGATCTACAAGAAGGTCCAGGACTACTTTGCGGAAACGCAAGGCGGCTTCGACTTTGATGGTTCGTTCAGCGGGTATGACTTCGGCGATTTCCTGCTCGGCTATGCTGACGGATATAACGAGAATGCGTACAAGGGGGCCGGCCATTGGAATGCCATCTCCCCGGATGCGTACATCCAGGACAACTGGCGTGCGACCCACAGGTTGACTCTCAACCTGGGACTGCGCTGGGACGGAATTCCGCACACCTATGAAGCCAACCAGAACCACGCGAACTTCTATCCCAACCTCTACGACCCGTCCAAAGCTCCTTTATGGGCGAACGCCAGCGACACCCAGATTGATCCCTCCAGTCCAGGCCTGGGTACAAGCCCTATCTCCACACTGCAAGGGTCCATCTTTTATCTGAACGGGATGGGCATCGGCGGCAAGAATGGAATCCCCAAAGGGCTCGCCAATGACGCCTGGCGGAACTTCGGACCCCGCGTTGGTTTTGCCTATGACCTCTTTGGCAATGGCAAGACCGTGGTTCGCGGCGGTTATGGAGTGATGTATGAGCGTATCCAGGGCAACGACATGTACAACGGAGCCACCAATCCTCCCTTTGGATACGCCCTGGGTGTGAGCAATGTTCTTTTCAGCGATCCTCACGTTCTTGCCAATGGCAGCGGAAGCATTTCCGTTCCCATCGTGCCGGCAGGAGTGGTGGGTATCAACCGGGACTATCCCCCGCCGCGGGTATCGCAATACAGCGCCGGGGTTCAGCAGGCAATCGGGAACAATGCCGTGCTGTCGGTCTCCTATGTCGGCAGCGTGGACAGGCACGAAAGCTACTGGCAGGAGATCAACCTGCCGCCCGCCAGTGATCTGGCCTGTCTCACGGCTGGCAACTGTCCGGCTGGCACAGCGCCATTCAACGGATTGGTGCCCTTCCAGGGGTACAACTCAATCAAGCAGGCGTTTAACGGAGGCAACTCGCATTACAACTCGCTGCAAACCGAACTGCATGGAAAGGTCACTCGCGACCTGACCTTGCAGGCGGCCTACACCTTGTCGCGTGCCATCGACCCGACCACGGGCAACGGCGGCAATGGCTGGGATTTGAACTATGTAACCAATCCCTACGATACGTGGAGGTACGACGTCGGACCGTCGGTACTCGACCGCACCCACGTCTTCTTCGTTAACTTCGTTTACGATATTCCACTCCTTAAGAACAGTCCGAACCGCCTCCTGAAGTCAACCCTGGGAGGATGGGAGTTGTCCGGCATCGTGACCGCCCAAACTGGCACACCACTTCGGCTCGGGATCAATGGACACAACGTTGCCAGCATTTTCCCTGCCGGCGATGTGAGCAATCGGCCTGATGTGGTCGGCTCAGTCTCCTATCCCAAGACAAAAGTGATTGATTCCGCCACCGGGAAGGTGACTGGCATTCAGTGGCTCAACCCCGCGGCATTCGCAGCGCCGGCGGCAGGAGAGTGGGGTAATGAACCCTTCGACTCCGTGCGCGGTCCGGGCCGCAACAACTGGAACTTGTCTCTGTTCAAGAGCTTCGTCTTGAGCGAGACTCGAGGCAGCCGGATCGAGTTCCGGGCGGAAAGCTTTAATACCTGGAACCACACTCAGTTTGGCGGACCCGGGCAGAACGGTGGCTTTAGCGCCAACGTGGGTGCCGGGAATCAACTGCAGGTAACCAACGCGTGGGACCCCAGAGTATTCCAGCTGGGTGCCAAAATCATCTTCTGACACATGCTCCCTTGGCAGCCTGCCCCGCTCGCGCCGACCAGCGTGAGCGGGGCATTGTTTGGTTACCTTGCATCTGTTAGAGGCAGGGCTTGCAGCAGTTTAATTTCTTTCGTAAGCGAGGAAGATGACTCCAACAGATCAGGAGAGGAAGGGGATATTCGTTTTTTTCGCCTCCGCAGTTCTAACGATCGTCAGAATTCTTGCTTGGGTTTCCCTGGCCGCTTCCCTGATTCCCCTGTTTGCAGTTTTCTCCCTCGCGCAGACGCCAGCCGATGCCATCGCTCTCGAACAGCAGGGAAAGCTCCCTGAGGCGGAGCAAGCCTGGAAGCAGGTTGTGGAACGCAATCCGCGAGACGCCCGCGCTTTTGCCAGTCTCGGAGTAGTCCTCTCCAAGGAGCAGAAATATCCGGAGGCGGCCGCTGCCTACCGCAAGGCTCTCGCTCTCGATCCCAAACTGCCGGGCGTGCAACTTAACTTGGGACTGGCGGAGTTCAAGCGAGGCCGCTTCCAGCCTGCCATCGCACCGTTGTCTGCGGCGCTCGCTGCCGATCCCGCAAGTTCGCAGGCCCGGACTCTTCTCGGCCTCAGCTACTACGGCGCCAAGCGTTTCACCGAAGCGATCAAATATCTCGAGCTGGCCTCCAAGGCCGATCCCGGCAACACTGAACTTCACCACGTGCTGGCGCAGAGCTGTCTCTCCGCCAAGAACTACGACTGCGCGCTCGTCGAGTTTCGCCAGATCGTACAGCAGAATCCGGAATCCGCTGCGGCACACATTCTGATGGGCGAAGCCCTGGACGGCCTGGGCCGAACGCCCGAAGCCATCACCGAATTCCAGGCGGCGGCCAGGGCCACCCCTCCCGATCCCAATGCGCATTTTGGCTTGGGCTACCTGTATTGGAAGTCGCACCAGTACGACGAAGCGCGGCGCGAGTTTCAGGCACAACTATCGGCCGATCCCGGCCACGCCGTGTCGCTGGCATATCTCGGCGATATCGAGTGGCGCAGCAACAATCTGCAGGACGCTCTTGCATTCCTGCAAAAAGCAGTTGCCCTGCGCACCGACATCCGCATCGCCTACGTCGATCTGGGCGCCATCCTGACCGAGAAAAAACGCTACCCCGAGGCCCTGGCCGCGCTGCGGCACGCCGTGAAACTTGACGCGACGCAGCCCGACGCGCACTACCGCCTGGGACGTGTGTACCAATCAATGGGCAACATGCAGGAAGCGCAGAAGGAATTCGCCCGAGTCCGCCAACTGCATCAGAAGGCGGAAGAGGATATCGCTTCCAAGATGTCTGCGGCTACACCGCAGGCAGCGCAGTAATTTGGACCAGATACTGTTTGGCTTTCGCGGCAGAGCGCGTCATGGGAGGAAGCGGCCCCGAAAAGCAGATCACAGATCCATGTCACCGATCAAGGAGAGCCTATGACGAGCAGCAATGGAACCTACCAGCCCAGGCCGGAAGACAAATTCAGCTTCGGGCTGTGGACGGTAGGGAACCGCGGCCGCGATCCCTTCGGCGACTTCGTGCGTCCGGTTTTATCGCCGGCGGAAATTGTCTCCATGCTGGCCGAAGTCGGCGCCTGGGGCGTGAACCTGCACGACAACGACCTGGTTCCGATTGACGCCACTCCCGCCGAGCGCGATGCCATCGTGCGAGAGTTCAAGAACGCCTGCGAGCAGAACGGAATCGTCGTGCCCATGGCGACGGTCTCGCTTTTCTTTCATCCTGTATTTCGTGACGGAGCATTCACTGCCAGTGATCCCGAGGTGCGCGCTTACGCCCTGCAGAAGACCATGCGCGCCATGGATCTCGGCGCCGAACTGGGCGCAAAGATCTTCGTGCTTTGGGGCGGCCGTGAAGGGGTCGAGACCGACGCCTGCCGCCGCGCCGACGAAGCCGTTAAATGGTTGCGCGAAGCCGTGAACTATCTCTGCGAATACAATCTCGACCGCAAGTACGGTTATCGCTTCGCGCTGGAAGCCAAGCCCAATGAACCGCGCGCCGATATCTACATGGCCACCACCGGCCACTACCTCGGCTTCATTCCCACTCTCGATCATCCCGAAATGGTGGGCGTGAATCCCGAGGTCGCGCACGAGACCATGGCCGGACTGAATTTCATGCACGGCGTGGCCCAGGCCTGGGAGGCGGGAAAGCTGTTTCACATCGACCTGAACGATCAGATGCCGGGCCGCTACGATCAGGACCTGCGCTTCGGATCGGCCAATCCCAAGTCCGCCTTCTGGCTGGTCAAGTTTCTCGAGGATGTGGGCTACGACGGTCCGCGCCATTTCGACGCACACGCCTATCGCACCGAGAATTGCGCCGGAGTGAAGGACTTTGCCCGCGGTTGCATGAGAACTTACCTGATCCTCAAAGAAAAAGCGGAGCGCTGGAGCTCGGACAAAGAAATTCAGGCATTGCTCGGAGAAGTCTCGGCTTCACCGCGGCACCTGCCGGCAACCGGTCGCTACTCTTCGCAGGGATCAGCCGGATTACTGGCGTATGTATTTAACAAGGATGCTATGGCCGCGAAGTCTCTGCCCTACGAGAGGCTCGATCAGCTCACCATCGATATTCTGCTGGGGGTGCGCTAAGCGCGAGTGGAGACAGGCGGTTTGTGTTGAAACGGGCGTCGCCCACCCGTTCCTCAGAAAGCCCGCCTAGACCGGAATCCATCTCGGAAACGCCCTTTCGGAATAACACCACGATTATCGTAATTTCATCCCTGTCCTAGATTCGTCTTGACAAGCAAAATTGGCCCGGAGTAGTCATTGGGATTAGATGGAAAACGTTTGCTCGACGGGCCTCAGCCACGGGCCGGACAAGCGTCCTCACCCGTATCTCCAGACCCCTTTGCGCCTCTGCTCTTGCTCTTCATCAGTATCAGTACTTATGCACGGTTCGATCAAAAGGGCGCAGCGGCAGACTGTCTCCCTGTTGAGGGCAATCTTATGAAGAAATTATTTGTGTTCGCTCTTCTTACTGTATGCGCGCTGTGTTTGGTCGCTACCGAACTCTCGGCGCAAGCCAATCGGGCCTCCATCACCGGCACCATAACCGACGCCACCGGCGCTGTCGTTCCCGGCGCCGATGTGGTCGTCACCAATGTCGAGACCGGCGTGCCCACACGGGGTCGCTCCAACGATGATGGCATCTACCTGGTGCCTAACCTTCCTCCGGGCAAATACTCGGTCGAGTTCACCCGCGACGGCTTCCAAACGCTGAAGCGCCCGGCCATCGCGCTCACCTCTACCGAGGTCGCGCGCCTCGACGCGACTTTGCAAGTGGGCGCGGTCACCTCTTCGGTCACTGTGACCAGCGACGCTCCCGTTCTCGACCTGGAGAAGCCTGCGGTCGGGACCAATATGAAAGGCGACATCGTCACCGACCTGCCGCTCAGCATCTACGGCGGCGGACGCTCGGTGGAAGACTTCGCGGTTGCGATTACACCCGGATATTCGCCCTACAGCAGCCCCTACGGCGCGGTGATTAACGGCGGGCAATGGTTCACCAAGGACTTCACGGTTGACGGCACATCGGGTACCACCAACATCCAGGGCGATTCCATGGAGACCGGCCCCACCATGGAGGCCGTCGAAGAGCTGCAGGCCCAAACCAGCGGCCTGGACGCGCAGAGCGCCAGCACCGGCGGTGGCGTCATCGCCTTCAATCTCAAGTCAGGCACCAACTCTCTTCACGGTTCCGCCTTTCTGTACGGCCACAACGAATTGCTCGACGCCAACACCTGGACCAACGACAACCTCGGCATCGAGAAACCGGAGCAGCGCGCCTGGGACTATGGCTTCAGCCTGGGCGGCCCCATCATCAAGAACAAGACATTCTTCTTCGGCGCCTTCGAGCGTTTTCAGCAGATCGACTTCCGGCTGGGCACCAGCGGAAATACGGTTCCTACCGCCGCCTTCCAGAACGGCGATTTCAGCGCCCTGCTGGGGCCGACGCTGTGTACCGGCGATGCCGGCACCGGGATTTGCAGCAGTTACGATCCCAGCAAGAACCCGGTGCCGATCATGGTCACCGACAACTCCGGCCAAACCCTGCAGGCGCGGGAAAATATGATCTACGATCCCACCACCGGAAACCCGTTTACCGGCAATATCATTCCTCCGGGCCGGATCAGCTCCGTCGCCAAGACGGTGAATGGCTTCTACAAGGACTACGCCCCGCAGTTCGGCGGAATTGACAACAACAGCCGCGGCATTCTTTCCGGAACCCCACGGCAGACCCCCAATCAATTCGTGATCAAGCTGGACCATGTTTTGCGCGATCAGGACCGCATATCGACTTCCTGGATCTACAATCATCGCCCGCGCACCCTGGTGGATGGCGGCGGACTGTGGCAGCAGGGAACGGAAACCGGCGGTCCGCTGGCGAATGCGCGTTATCAGATTTATTGGGACCATCAGTTCCGCATCAGTGAAAGCCACACCTTCAGCCCCAATCTTCTGAATGTTTTCAACTTCACCTACGGCATCGACTACAACGCCAGCACGCCGACCAATCCCGGCAACTGGAACACCCAGCTCGGATTCGCCGATACCGGCGCCAATAACTTTCCCGAGATCAGCTTCAGCGATAACTCCGCCTACGGCCATTCCGAAACTTTCCTCGGCAATACCTGGCAGGGAAATCTCTCCGGCGTGAATGCCATCACTGGCGACACGATGACCTGGACCAAGGGCCGGCATAACTTCGTCTTCGGCGGAGAATTCAAGGCTCACCAGGTCAACAGCCGCTCCGGCTCTGGGGCTCTCTCCTTTGATTTCTCAAGCAACGACACCGCTGGAGCGGGTTATCCCTACGACGGCTTTGCCTATGCCACGTTCCTTCTCGGCATCGTACACAGCGGCACCGAGAGCGTCGCTTACAACCTGTACGGACGCCAAAAGGGGATGGACCTGTTCGCGCAGGACAGCTACAAGGTCACGCCAAAGCTCACGCTGAACATGGGGCTGCGCTGGGATTACAACTTCCGCTTCCACGAGAAATACGGCAACTGGGCCAACTTCGATATGAACGCCATCAGCCCGATTTACGGCGTTCCGGGCACGCTGGTCTTCGCCAAGAGTGGCAGCGACAGCTTCTACAAGAATGAATATCCGAAGAACTTCGCACCGTCCTTCGGATTCGCCTATCAGTTCCTTCCCAGGACGGTCGTTCGCGGGTCCTATGGCATGATCTACAACCCAGTGGGCGTCACCTTCTTTGGGGGCGTCCCCGATGGCTTCGCTCCGCAACTGGGAACCAACCAGGCCAGCGGCTTCAATTGGGACAGTGGATATCCTGGTGTTCTCACCAAGGTCGATGCCAACACCGATCCCTCATTCATGTTCCCGTTCCCCGTCAGCGTTGATCCTCGCGCCCTCAAACTGGGTTACAGCGAAGCTTTCAACTTTGGAGTGCAGCAGGAACTAACTCCCAACATGAGGCTGGAGGTTTCCTATGTTGGTAACCGCGGCCACCACCTGACCGACACGGCTCTGGCATGGAATGAAGGCCCGACCTCGACCTTTACTCGCCTGGCAAAACAGTCGCTCACGCAGCCCGACGCCTACTCGGGCGAGATCGACCCTCTGAACGGGTTCAACCACTACGTTTGTGATCCCGGAACCGCCGATTACTACGGCGTTCCCTATCCTTACGCAAACTTCTGTGCGCCGTTGATGGCGACCTTCGCCCCCTTGCCGCACATGGCGGCGGCCGAAGGCTTCTATTGGTTCTATCCCAACCTGAACTATGTCGGCCTGCCGCTGGGCCAGAGTTTTTACGACTCCCTGGTCGTGGATCTCGTCAAGCGGACCGGGCGCGGCCTTACGATGGATATGAGTTACACCTGGTCCCGCCAGGAGAGCGACTCGTTCTCCGCGCAGCAGGACTACAACAACGCCTACACCCCGGTGCAGGACTTCAGCAACATGCGCCAGGCCGCGCATGCTGTTACCGGATACGACCTTGCCCACATCGTCAAGGGCTTCGTCTCTTACGAGCTGCCGTTCGGGAAAGGAAGACGCTGGCTGGTGAGCGGGAACCGGTTGGTAAACGGCATCGTGGGCGGCTGGACCGTTACCGGAATCCTTCTGTACCACACCGGCCAGCCATTCGCTGTTGGAGCCGCGAATCCCTATTGGCCGTTGTGGGGGGATATCTATCCTGAATTCAACCTGACGGGATTTACCGGGCCCTCCGATCCCAGGAAATTCGTGCCTGTGACTGGAGATACCGTACCGGCGTCCAACTTCTACATGCCCGGCAGCGTGGCCAGCAATCCGGCCGCTGGAGTTCTGCCTCCGTCGCCCAACACCTCGGCGTTGCGCTGTCCCGGGGCGGCCAACGAGAATGCCAGCCTGCTGAAGAACTTTTCCATGGGGGAAGGGCGCTACCGGCTCTCCTTCCGCACCGAGTTCTATAACCTGCTGAATCGTCACTACTACAACATCAACGGCTGCGGCGGCGTTGGCACCTCCGTCGGATCGGCCACCTTCGGCCAGATCACGGGGGTCTCCGACGGGCCGCGGCAAGGCCAGTTTGCCCTTCGTTTTGAGTTCTAGAACGCTCTCCGCCGGAGCAGGCTGCGGCCTGCTCCGGCAGGTAGAGAGTAATTGCATAGGTACTTCGCTTCGCCCAGCATGACAATCCATTTTGTCGGTTGACAAGAAGTCGCAATCCTAAGCCTGTATGAGGCCCTCGAGAGACCCGCTTTGTCCAGGACACTTTATATCTTTGTCATCGCTGCCTGCTGCTGTCTTGCGCGTCTTGGTTCTCCCGAAAGCGGCAAAACGTCGGCTGACGACGAGCCCGCCATCTACTACGTCGATTCCCAGCGAGGCGACGATGCCAACAACGGCCACGCACCCGGCACCGCGTGGAAGAGCCTCGCCAAGGTAAACGCCACCACCT
>Ga0335077_10003430_pt1 | contig 19153 bp, 15 predicted proteins | sample Lox_Sample_31_FD_207151 | JGI IMG/M metagenome (GOLD analysis project Ga0335077, IMG submission 207151) | Soil microbial communities from Loxahatchee National Wildlife Refuge, Florida, United States - Lox_Sample_3.1 | ecosystem: Environmental > Terrestrial > Soil > Wetlands | place: USA...
ATCGTCCGCGATGAGGACCAGGAAGTTGGGCTTCTTCGCAGCGCCCGTCAGCAGGAAAGGCGCCGCGAAGGCGCCCAGGGCGGAGCGGCGTGTCGGACCGGCGGACATCATTCTGTGGTCTCTCCGGATCCGCCCGCTTCGCAATCAAGCGCCGGCTTCAAGGCGAACGCACCAGGGCAGCACGCGGGCGGCATTCCACCCAGGAAAGCGCGCGCCCGCCTCATGTCGCACATTATCGCAGTATCGGGTGCTTCAAAGTCCAAATGGTAGAATCGAGAGTATCGCGTCCCGGGAGGCTGACCTCTGCACCGAGTTCTCACTCTCGCCTTCTGCGTGCTTGCCACCCTCCACGCGCAATCCACCGGCGCTTCCCGCACCGGCCGCGTCACCGATCCCTCGAAGGCCTGGATCTCCGCCGCCAGAGTCGCTGCCATCAGCGATGAGACCAATCTGCATTACCAGGTCCTGGTTCGTCAACTTCAATGGTTTGCCGAAACCGTCCGAGCGGCTGAACGACTTCGGTGGTGTGCTCGGCGGCCCGGTGCGTTGCGAATGGCGGCGAGTTGGGAGCGGGGCTGGCGCAATTCAATGCCGGCTGTTCGAATCCTTCCACGTTGAACGCCTACGGCATCCGGTTGGACCACGCCATCACGTCGAAGCTCAACCTGTTCGGCCGGTACGATTACTCGCCATCGAGCCTGGACCAACGCGGCCCCTCGACGGGAACCAGTCCAGGCTCAGCCTGGGGCAATCACTGGCGTTCACGGTGCAAACCGGAACCATTGGCCTGCCGCACGTTGGATGCTTTTGTCCTGGCCAGAACGGCCCCGCCTGACAATTGGCGGGCGCACAGTTCAACGCCGCGGGGTAGTGCTCATACCGCGTCCCAACCTGAATCCGGGCTCAATCAAGCGGCGTTTGCGGCTGCTCCGCCTGGGCAGCAGGGTGATTTCGGGCGCAGTGTGTTGCGCGGTTTCAACGCCACGCAAGCAGATATCGGATTGCAGCGGACTTTTCGCCTCAAGGAGAAGGCCGGGCCTCGGTTTCGGGGCGAGTTCTTCAACATCCTGAATCAACCCAACTTCGGCAGCCCCACCAGCAGCCTGACCAGCGCGCTGTTTGGCCGCTCGACCCAGACGCTCGCGAACTTTCTCGGGGCCGGCGGCGCGAATGGGGGTTTCAGTCCGCTTTATCAGATTGGCGGCCCGCGCTCGATTCAGTTGGCGCTCCAGCCGCAGTTTTGATTTTGTGGCGCAGCGGTCTTGCCCGCGTGCGCTGCTTTATTTCGTGAAGATGGTGACGTCCACGTTCATGCCTGGACGAAGAATCAGGCCGTCCTGCTGATCGACCAGGATCTTCACCGGTATGCGCTGAACTACCTTCACGAAGTTGCCGGTGGCGTTCTCGGGAGGCAGCAGGCTCAGGCGCGATCCGGTGGCGCCCGAGATGGAATCGACGTGGCCGGTGACGCTCTTGCCGTACATATCCACCTTGATCTCCACCTGCTGGCCCGGCCGCACGTTGGCCAGTTGGGTCTCTTTGAAGTTTGCGGTGATCCAGATGTCGTTGAGCGGGATGATGGTCATCAACCCCTGTCCGGGAGCCACGATCTGGCCGGGTTCCACACTCTTGCGGGTGACCACCCCGTCCACGGGCGCCACGATGGTGGTATAGCTGAGTTGCAGTTCGGCGGCCTCCAGGTTGGCCCGCGCCCCGGCCAGCGAGGCGGACGAACCGCTCACGTCCGCCGAACGGATCGCGACCTGTTTGCGATTGGCAACCGAAGTTTCCATCTGCGCCTTCGCCTGCCTCACGTGCGACTGGGCCACATCGAGGGCGGCCTTGCGAATGGCGGCTTCTTTCTCGGCCGATGCCAGCTTTTCCCGGGCGGCCTGGAGTTCGCTATCGGCCACACGGGCCGCGGCTACGTAGGCATCGTACTGCTGCCTCGAAATCTCGGCCTTGTCTACCAGCGGCTTCATGCGCTCCAGATCGGCCTGGGCGCGCTCGTTGGAGGCCTGCCGGGAGGCCACATTGGCCCGGGCGTACTGAAGGTCGGACCCCGACGCCTGTTCATAAGCTACGCGGGCGCGGTCCACCTCGGCCTCCATTCCGGCCAGTCCGGCGGCCGCGGCCGAAGTTCCCGACTCGGTGGTCTCGCTGGTCATGGGCACACTCACCCGCGCGGACTGCAACTGGCTCTCGGCCAGCGCGACGGCCGCCTTGGTCATGTCCACCCTAGCCTGGAAGTCGCGCGGATCGATGCGTACCAGCACCTGGCCGGCCTTCACCGGGTCATTTTCGTGGACCAGCACTTCCGATACGCTCCCCGCCACCTTGGATGCGATGGGGGTGATATGGCCGTCCACGTTAGCGTCGTCGGAGGAGACGCGGTCCCGGAAATGATAGTAAGCGGCGACTCCGGCTCCGGCCGCGATCAGGAACAGAAGGAAGACGATCAGCCTGACGGGCGCACTGCGGCGCGTCATCCGTGCCGGCGGCGCGACTGGCGGCTTGGATAGATCTTCCATCACGTTGGGCATCGATTGTTGGCGCTTTCTCTCTTTTACAATACCGGACCACAGATCATATGGGGTTGGGCAGGGCGATTGCCAAAGGTCCGGGATGACGACAAGGTCATTGGTTCGATATGTTTGCATGGAACCATCCGGGCTCACGGAGGCGCTACTGCCTGCCCACATTCGGGCAGCAAGGGCACACCAGCCAGGCAGCCGCCATTCACTTTCTCCGGATCAGGAGCATCAACGGAACGATGGCTACGAACAGCACCGACATGGCCCAAAAAGCGTCGCCGAACGCCAGCATACTGGATTGACGCAGGACCGTGCCATAGAGCAGGCCCTGAGCCCCGATGGCGGCATCCGGCGCCGATGCTCCCTGCAGGTGCAGCATTCCGGCTGCCCGCGCCAGCGCCTCCTGGTATACCGGATCGTACGGCGTGAGGTGCGCGGTGAGGACCTGCTGGTGGAACTGACCACGGCGGGCCAGCAAGGTGGTGACGGCGGCGATGCCCGAGCTTCCTCCGATGTTGCGCGCCAGGTTGAACAGGCCGGTGGCGTAATTGGTTCTCTCCTTGGGGATGAACGCGAACGCCACTACGCTGATGGGCACGAAAAGAAACGCAAACCCGGTGCTCTGCACCACGCGGGCCCACACGGCGGTGCGGTAATCCACTTCAAGGTTGAACCGCGACATGTAAAACAGACCCGTGGCGGAGACCGCCACGCCGAAAATCACCAGCCAGCGGGCCTGATATCGCCGCAGCAGCATGCCGACCAGAGGCATGCACAGCAGCACCACCAGTCCGCCCGGAGAGAGCACCAGGCCGCTCAACGTGGCGGTATACCCGAGCAGCGTCTGTAGGAACAGAGGCAGTAGAGCCGTGCTCGCGTAGAGCACGAATCCCAGCACCAGCATGGAGACCGTGGCCAGCATGTAATTGCGGTCTTTGAGGATCCGGAAGTCGATTACCGGCTCCTTCTGGCGCAGCTCCCAGAAGACCACCGACACCAGGCAGACGGCCATGATCACGGCGAATGCCACGATGAAATGCGACGAGAACCAGTCTTCGCGCTGCCCTTCGTCGAGCATGACTTCCAACGCGCCCAGGCCGGTGGCCAGCAGCCCCAGGCCGATGTAGTCGATATGCAAGCTGCCCCACGCCTTGCGCACCAGGTAAGGAGGATCGAAGATCAGAAGCGCGGTGAGCGCCAGTGCCACCAGTCCTACCGGAATATTGATGAAGAAGATCCAGCGCCAACTGTAGTTGTCGGTAATCCAGCCGCCCAGCGTGGGCCCTACGATGGGGGCCAGCACGACTCCCATGCCGAATACCGCCATCGCGGTGCCATGCTTCTCGCGCGGAAAGGTCTCCACCAGGATGGCCTGCGCCATGGGCTGCAGCGCGCCTCCTCCAATGCCTTGCAGGACGCGAAAGAAGACCAGCATTCCGAGCGACGGCGCCAGGCCGCAGAGGAACGAACTGGCCGTAAACAGCGCCACGCAGATCATGTAAAAGCGTTTGCGCCCGAACAGCATCGAGAACCACCCGCCCATCGGCAGAATGATGGCGTTGGACACCAGGTAGGACGTCAGCACCCAGGTGGACTCATCCACGCTGGCTGACAGATCCCCCGCAATGTGCGGCAGCGCAACATTGGCGACGCTGGTGTCCAACACCTCCATGAAGGTGGCGAGCATCACCGTCATGGCGACGATCCAGGGGTTCACATGTGGAAATTGGAAGGCGGCGGCGCGCTCTGGCCCGCGGCCGGGTTCCCCGACCGCGACGACCGAGAAGCTATTTTGCGTACAAGGTCTCCATCTGTCCGACTGCGTGGGCCAGGTCGGCCCGCGACTGGTTATACCGGTAGAGCGCGGCGATCTGGTTGTCGTTCGCCCGCGCCAACTCGTCCTGAGCCGTGATGACTTCGATGTTGTTGGCAACCCCGGCCTGGAACCGGTCGCGCGCCTGCACCACTTCCTGGCGGGCCAGGTCGACTCCCAGGTTGGCGACGGTCACTTCGTTGCGCGCCGATTCGAGCTGAGCAACGGCGGTCTTGACTTCGAGCGCGATCCGGTTGCGCAGGTCCTGCTCCTGCTGCTTCAACTGGCGTATGGCCACTTCCGCCTGGGTCTGCTGGGCGGCGATCCGCCCGCCCGTGAACATCGGAAAGTCGAGGCTGGCCTGATAGGTGTACACCGGGATAGCCGAGGCCGGCGTGATCCCCTGTTCCAGCCAGACGCCCGAGAGGGAAAGCTTGGGCAGCCGCTGCTCGCCGGCAGACTTCTTCTCCAACCCGGCGCGCTGCTCCTCGGAGAGAATCTGGCGTAGCTCGGGACGGGCGCTGTAGGCGCGCTCCAGAGTCTGGTCGGGGGAGACGGCCGGGGTCTCGAAGAAACTCACATTGTCGGCCAGCTCGATCGCTCGCCGCGGATCGATGTTGAGCAGCCTGGCCAGTCCGTAAAGGGAAGTCTCCCGTTGGGTGCGCGCCACGATCAGGCGCTGCTTCTCGTTCTGCAGTTGCACGTTCGCTCGCAGCGTGTCGATTCCCGTGCCCACACCGTTCTTCTGCAGGTCGGCCGACTGATCATACAGGGCTTGCGCCAGTTCGACCCGCGATTGTGCGGCCCGGACGTCGGCATCCGCCCTTTGGCTGCCGAGGTATTGCGAGACCACCAGCAGGACGCTTTCTTCCCGTACCGACATCTCCTGCGCGCGGCTGGAATCGACGCCGATCTGGGAGGAGCGGTACCGGCGCCACAAGGTGAGGTCGAAAACCGGCGCATCGAAGTTCACCCCGCCCTGAGCGACATAGTAAGGGCCGATGTGCTGGGCAAAGCCGGGGAAGCTGAAGCCGATGGATGCCTCCAGATTCACCCGATGAACCGCCTCCGCGAGGCTCCCGTTGATTTGCGGCAGGAGCGCGGAGCGCGCCACCTTCCGGTCCTGATCGCTCTGCACCACACCCAGGTTGGCCAAAATGACCTGGGGATTTTGTTTTAACGCCAGGGTTACGGCGTCTCGCAGGGTCAGCTTCAAGGGACTGTTATCTTGAGCGAGAGCACAGGAAGTCAAGGCCAGCAGGATGGGAATTCGCAGGTTCACAATCGCGAAGGTAGCACCTCTGGTGCCAAAGTCAAACCTCCAAGCCGCTGATTCGGGGTGACTTTGCGGACTAGATCGCCGCCCATATATGAGCACCGGCCCAAATGGCGGCATGAGGTAGGCTACAACGCGTTACGGCGCGGTGAACAGTCGGTTCGGGCGGATCCGGCTGCTTTGATTGAGTCCGCTGGGTGAGAAGTCCGACCGTTCGAGCACCACAGAGTAAGAGTCGAAGCTTGCCTGGCTCGTTATCTGGCAGAGTATGCCGTCCTCTCCGGGTAGTGCGGCAACTACCAAGGCTGGTCTCCGCTTGGTTTGCCTGAGGTCGGAGAATGGAAAACTGACGGCGACAACATCGCCCTTTACAAATCGGCCCAGGCTGAATCCTCCTCCGGGCTGAGCCAGTCCTTTGCAAGCGCGGTTTCAGCGGCCGGCATCGGCGCTGTGGCATCCGCATTGGCCTCCTGGATCGCGCGCAGGAATGCAAGGAGCTTGTCAAGTTCCGCTTCCGCCAGACGATCGAGTTCGCGCACGATGATTTCGCGTTTGCCCATGCTGCCTTTATCCTATGGCAATTTCCGAGCGGCGTACCAATCTTAAGCCTCGTCGGCGAAATCTGTGGGCAACCGAGTACCCGCCCATGCCCTCTCCGGTAAAGGCTACGCCGTTAGCGGGATTCGCAAAATAAGATTTTGTGGAGCCATTTCCCGCCAGCCGCGCCTACAGCACCGATGGTGACGCCCGGCAGTGGCCCGACCCACATGTGATTGAACCCGGCCCCGAACGCGTCCCAAGAACATCGCTTGAGCGTTCCCTGCAAACTCCTTGACGTTTGAAGGAGCCAGCAGTAGAGCGTCCCGGAAGAACAACCAGATCGTAGCGTTGAAGTTCCTGGGCATCCCTGCTACATCATTATGAGAGGCTTTTGAATGAAGAGCGGTATCACAACTAACCTCAGGCGTATCGACGTCACCGGCTCGCTCTTTGACGCGTCTTTTTGGGCCCTGCAGATGTCGACTTCTTCCGAAAGCGCCTGGGACGTTTGGGACTTCACCAGACGCGAGGCAGACGAATTGTTTGTTCGATTTTTCAAGCGCCATTGGGACGATGGGGCTTGGCCTTTCGTCCGGTTGCCCCTTGACGACTCGAGGTATCTCGAGATTGAGTACGCCGAGGTGGAAGAGATGGAAGAGCAAGACCGCGTCTGGATCGGTTCCGGCGACGGCCGCCGCGTGCTATTGGGATTCGAGAGCCCCCATTTTTCCTTTCCAACCTTGCGCATGGCGGAGTTGCTGATGATTGCGAACCGGTTGAACAGACATCGCTCTACACCGCTCCTTCTGCTTCGTGGGGCCTATCTTACGGCAGCCGACAAGCCCCCCAAGGATGCGATCCGTACCTGGTTGCAGCTCGTCCCAGCCATTCCGCCGGGATCCATCCCGGACATTCTGGCGGACCTTGTCAAAAATGTCGTACCCGAGGTTCAATGGCGCAAGGATCCGGCGCTTGGATGGATCAACAACGGCGTGTACAGCCAACGGAATCCGAAGAGCAAAATGTCGCTTCTCGAAAAGCAGGATTTCCAGTTCATCCAATGGTTCTTTGAGGAACTATAGACCGCGGTCAACTGACGCCACAACTTGCGGTGTATTCTGTTCCATGAAGAGTCTCTGGTGTCTTGCCTGGCACAGGCGCTCATGGCGCAGCCGGGCGCTGGTATCGCGATCAAAGCCGACCGCGATGCCAATCAGCCGATTGACGAGGAAGCACACAAAGATGAGAAAATCCTACGGGTTGCACCTTCCGCTGCCTCGAACTCGCGCTCTACCACTCACTTGGCAAACTGCCCGGGCCCGAATCAACCCATGAGTTTTTCTGACGAACCAATCTTAAAAGGGGACCCCAGACAAGGCAACCTTCCGGGGGCGTTGCCCTGTCTGAGGAGGGACATTCAGTGGATTTGAACTGGTAGTCAGCCGGCCGCTGGAATATTCTCAAAATTTTTTTCTTCCCCCGCTCCGGCCGACGGTTCGCAGGGATAAATCGCCGGCGTCACCCCAAATCTGCCGGCATAGGCCTCGGCAATCGCGGTGCGGAAATGCGCAACGGCCCCCGGACGGAGCATCGTCACGGTACAGCCCCCGAATCCTCCGCCCGTCATGCGCGAGCCGAATACCTCCCCGATTTCGAGGGCGCGGTCCACCAGGAAATCCAACTCCGCGCAACTCACCTCGTAATCGTGTTGCAGGCTCCGATGGGAGTCCACCATCAGCCGGCCCATCTGCGCCAGATCGCCGGCCCCGGCAGCGGCCACGAAACGGCCTACCCGTGCGGTTTCGCTGACCACGTGGCGGGCGCGCCGCGCCACGGCGCCCGAAAGCACATCGGCATTCGACTCGAACTGCTCCGGCGAAACCTCCCGCAGGCTCTCGATCCCGGGCAAACGGGACCGCAGAGCCGCCACCGCAGCCGCGCACTCGGCCACCCGCTCCCGATACGCCGATCCGGCCAGGGCGTGCTTCACCATGGTATTCACGGCGAGGAAGGTGATCCCGGGCGGCAGGCCGACGTCGCGATGCTCCAGGCTCCGGCAGTCGATCTCCACGGCCGAGCGCTCGCGCCCGAAGATCGAAATGTACTGGTCCATGATGCCGCACGGCATGCCGACGAATTGCCCTTCGGCGCGCTGGCAGAGGCGCGCCAGTTCGAGCGGATCCATAGCCCGCCCGTTCAGCAGCGCCAGCGCGGAGGAGACCTCCAGAGCGGCCGACGAGCTGAGGCCCGAGCCTTCCGGCACGCGGCTGCGTATCAGCAGGTTGGAAGGAGCGATTTCGACGCCTGCGCGGACGAGTTGCTGCGCGACTCCCAAGGGGTAGTCGCTCCAATGATGCGCCGGCTCGAGCGAGGGGATCGATGCTACGGGGACCTCCCGCATTTCCTTTCGGTCCTCGGAGTAGATGCGGAGATGGCCGTCCGCGGCCGGTGCGGCCGCAATATAAGTGGCGAGGTCGAGCGCCACGGGAAGCACGAAGCCCAGGTTGTAGTCGGTGTGCTCGCCGATCAGGTTCACGCGGCCGGGCGCGCGGAATACACGCAGGCCCCCGGCCGCGCCGTACAACTCGCGAAATCTGGCGATCATGAGTGGCTGCGCCCCGCCCGCCACGCCATCAGCAGCAGGAACACGCCGAACACCAGCATCACGCCGCCGCTGTAGAGGTTGACATTGATATCGGTAAGAGGCGCGCGCTCATTCGGCGCGAAGATCCCCATCCCCACCAGGATCATGCCCAATACCGTGAAGAACCAGCCCGAAGGCACTCTCAAGTCGAGCATATTATGCGAACCAGATGTTCAGAAGAATCACCAGAACGGCCACCACTACGGCTACGGTAGCGGGACGCTGATACCACTTGGCGGTGGCGTCGTGCGGCACCTTGGTGAGGCCGTAGACCAGTCCTTCCATTTCGCGATCGGGCCGGGGAGAGCTTGCCAGGCTGACCAGGAAGGTGACCACGAAGCAGGTGGTCCAGGCGATGATCGCGATCCAGAAGTTCTGCGCCATCGCCGAGGAAAACTCGTAGTAGTGGCCGAACCAGCCGCCCTTGCCTTCAGCCACCGTGAGGCACAAGGTGGCCACCGCCGCTCCGGTTCCGGTGATCAGGCCAATGAAAGCTCCGTTGGCGGTGGCGCGCTTCCAGAACATGCCCAGCACAAAGGTGGCAAACAGCGGCGCGTTGACCACCCCGAACACCAGTTGCAGCAGGTCCATGATGTTCCCGTATTGCCGCGCATAGTACGCGGCCGCGATGGAAAGCAGCACGCCCGCCACGGTGGTGATGCGCCCCACCTGCAGGTAATGCGAGTCGGGCGCGCCTCGCTTGATATGGCTCTGGTAAATGTCATAGGTCCAAACCGTGTTGAACGCCGTGACATTACCCGCCATCCCCGACATGAACGATGCCATCAAACCCGTCAGTCCGACACCCAGGAGACCGGCGGGGTAGAATTTCGCCATCAGGCTGGTGAGCACCTGGTTGTAGTTGTACCCGCTGTCATTGGTGGGAATGTCGTAACCGACGTTCATTTTGGCCAGCGCCAGGGCCGCGATGCCGGGCAGAATGACGATGAACGGCAGGAACATCTTGGGCAGCGCGCCAATCAGCGGAGTGCGCCGGGCCGCCGACATGGAAGGCGCCGCCATGGCGCGCTGCACCACCAGGAAATTCGTGCACCAGTAGCCGAACGACAGCACAAACCCCAGTCCGGCCACCATGGCGAACAGTCCCACCCCCATGGGATTCTCGCTGGCGCTGCCCATGTACTTCCAGGCGTGCGTCATGACGTCGCCGGACTGGCCCGTGGGCAGGGTCATCGACCGCAGGCGATCGACAAGACCGCTCCACCCGCCCAGCTTCATGACGGACAGCACGGCCAACGGGGCGAACCCCGTAACAATCAGCAGGAATTGCAGCACCTCATTGTAGATCGCGCTGGTCAACCCGCCCAGGAACGTGTAAATGAGTACGATGATGGCCGAACAGAGCACCGAGGTCGAAAAATCCCAGCCCAGAACCAGGTGAAACAGATCTCCCAGAACAAACATCGAAATTCCCGACGAGAAGATGGTCATCACCGCGAAGGTGCAGGCGTTGAAGGTGCGGGTCTTCTCGTCGAAGCGCATTTTCAGATATTCCGGTACGGAACGGGCTTTGCTCCCGTAATAGAAGGGCATCATGAAGAGGCCCATGAAGAGGATCGCGGGAATGGCGCCGATCCAGTAGAAATGGGCGGTCATGATACCGTACTTGGCGCCCGAGGCCGACATGCCGATGAGTTCCTGCGCGCCGAGGTTGGCCGCGATGAAAGCCAGGCTGGTAATCCAGACGGGAACCGCGTGGCTGGAAAGCAGGAAGTCGCCGCTGGTGGAGATCTGTTTGCGCAGCCTCCAGCCGATTCCCAGGACGAAAGCGAAATAAAGCAAGAGGATGAAGTAATCGATGGCAGCGAGTTTCAAACCGGGGCCCCCTGAATTTTCGCTAGTTTCAGATTCGGAAAGCTGAGTCTATCACAGGTCACCGGAGAGGGCTCGTTGTCCGCTCGCTGTTACCCTTGTGGCGCCGGGATCACCGCCAATGCAGCGTCGCATCCTCGCAGCTGACCACCCGCCCCGGGCTGGGCCTGCGTGTGGATGCCGTGCTGCCAGCGGTATTACAATGGCGTTGGTTCAAAAGGAGGTATACCGATGAGAATCTCTCGAAGAAGGATGCTCCAGACTGCCGGCGGTGCCGCGGCGGTAATTTCAGCTCCCTCCGCCCGCGGCCTGACCATGCCCGAGGCGCGTTACGAAGGAAAGGACACGCCCAAGATCTGCCTCTCCATTGGCGATGGCGGCGCGCCCGCACAGGGCGGAACACCTCCGGCGCCAGGTGCCGTGAACGAAGTTGCCGCCCGCCGCATCAAGCAGATCGGCGTGGACTACGTCCTCTCCGGCGGCCCGCGCATCCCCTGGGAGGAAGGCCGCCTCCGCTCGATGATGGACGGCCTCAAGGCTCAGGGTCTCACCCTCGGCAACCTCATGATCGCCGGCTTCGAGAACGCCATCTATGGCCGTCCCGGAAAAGACGAGGACATCGAAAAGGTCATCGCCTCGATCCAGGTGGCCGGCAAGGTCGGGCTGCCGGTGGTCGAATACAACTGGTACGCGCACCGCGCCATGGAAGGCTACTTCGAGGAGACCGGCCGCGCCGGCGCGGGCCTCACCGGCTTCGACTACGAGCTCGAGCAGACCGCCGCCCAGCAGTATCAGACCCGTCCCGAAGAAAAAGGAAAGAAGTTCAAGGACCTGCCGCCGCTCCCCAACGAAGGCGCCCACACCCTCGAAGAGATGTGGGGCACCATCACTTACTTCTTGAAGAAGGTCATCCCCGAAGCCGAAAAGGCCGGAGTCCGTCTGGCCCTTCACCCCAACGATCCGCCCGCCCCCATCAGCCGAGGGTCGCAGCAGATCATGGGAACTGTCGAGGGCTGGAAGAAGCTGATCGAGATCGTCAGGAGCCCCGCCAACGGCATCACCTTCGACTGCGGCGTGACGCGCGAAATGGGCCAGGACCCGGTCGATGTCTGCCATTATTTCGCCTCCCGCGACCGCCTCAACCACGTCCACTTCCGCACCGTGAAAGTCGTCAAGCCCTACGAGCGCTACACCGAAGTCTTCATCGATGAGGGTGTCAACAACATGTTCGCGGTGATGCGCGAGCTGGTGAAGAACAAGTACACCCGCCTGATTTATCCCGAGCACCCGCGCGCGCTCGACTACGATCGCGACCGCGGCCGCATCGGCGGCTATCCTGGCGGGGGCGGCTACGCCGCGTTCGCCTTTAATGTAGGATATGCGAGGGCCATGATGCAGGCCGCCCTGACGGTCTAGTCGGGCTCACGAGGAGAACTCACCATGTACCAGAATCGCGATGGACGGCGTTCCTTCCTGAAGGGAGCGGCCGCCGTAATGGGCGCCGGCTTCTGGGCCGACCACGAACTCGATGCCCTGCCGCAAAAGGTCAACACCAACTCCAGGCCCTCCGAGCTCAAAATCACCGACATGCGCGTCCTCACCATTGCGCGCGCTCCCATGACCTGCCCGCTCATCCGCATCGACACCAACCAGGGCCTCTACGGCCTCGGCGAAGTCCGCGACGGCGCCAGCAAAAACTACGCGCTCCTGCTCAAGAGCCGGCTGCTCGGCGAAAATCCCTGCAACATCGACAAGGTTTTCCGCAAGGTCAAGCAGTTCGGCGGACCGGCGCGCCAGGGCGGCGGCGTCTGCGCCGTCGAAATGGCTCTCTGGGACTTGGCCGGCAAGGCCTATAACGTTCCCGTCTACCAGATGCTCGGCGGAAAATTCCGCGACAAGATCCGCATCTACGCCGACACTACCGAATCCCACGACCCGAAGGTCTACGGCCAGCGATTGAAGGCCCGGGCCGATCAAGGCTTCACCTGGCTCAAAATGGACTTGGGCATCGACCTCATGGAAAACATCCCCGGCACCATCACCCGCCCGGCCGGCGTTTCGGTCGCCGGCAACGAAAAGGTCCAGCACATGTTCACCGGCATCGAGCTTACCACCAAAGGTGTCGAAACCATGGCGGACTACGTCGCGCAGGTCCGCCAGCAGGTGGGCATGGATATTCCTCTCTCTGCCGACCACTTCGGCCACATCGGCGTCAACAGTTGTATCCGCCTCGGAAAAGCGCTGGAGAAATACAACATGGCGTGGCTCGAAGATATGATCCCGTGGCAATACACCGACCTCCTGAAGAAGATCTCTGATGCGGTGGACATCCCGCTCCTCACCGGCGAGGACATCTACCTCAAAGAGCCGTTCCTGGAACTGTGCCGCGCGCACGCCGTGGATATCATCCATCCCGACCTCGCGACGTCCGGTGGAATCCTGGAGACCAAGAAGATCGGCGATGGCGCACAGGAACTCGGGGTTCCCATGGCCATGCACTTCGCGGGGACGCCGGTTTCCTGTATGGCAAACGTGCACTGCGCTGCCGCCACCGAAAACTTCCTCGTGATGGAGAACCACTCGGTGGACGTGCCGTGGTGGGGCGATCTCGTGGAAGGCATTGAAAAGCCCATCGTCAACAAGGGCTTCATCACCGTGCCGGACAAACCCGGACTCGGGGTCACGCTGAACGAGGCGGTAGTCAAACAGCACCTGTCCGAACCCGGCTATTTCGAGCCCACCCCGCAATGGGACGTAGACCGCACCAACGACCGGCTGTGGAGTTGATGCATTTTAGTGGCGGGCACTCTTGCCCGCCGCGTCCCGGCTCATCGGGACGCTTTTGTCCTCGAGCTTAGGAGAATTTGAACATGCATTCCAAACCCAGATTCGCAATCGGCACATGCGCGCTGGCGCTGCTGATTCCCGCGCTGTCTCACGCGCAACTATTCACCTTCACCAAAGAACAGCTCATCCAGCTTACTTCCCAGAATCCCTTCGAGCGCTTTCCGGATGGACGCCCGAAGATCCCCGACGACCTGCTCGAGCGCGCTCGCGGCATGTCCGCCGAAGAGGTCTGGGCTGGCCTGAACAACGCCAGCGCTGCTCTCGCACGCGGAGGCGGTAATCGCGGCGGCGGCAACCAGGGCGGCGGAGGCTGGCGCAATCAATACGAAGACGGCTTCCAGGTCCTGCATCCCAAGTTGAAACTCGTGGGCCGCGCCTTCACCGTTCAGTTCATGCCGGCGCGCCCCGACCTGGACTCCGCCCTGTCCGCTCAACAGCAGGCCAAAGGACTGGGCCGCCTCTACAACCAGTACGCCATCGATATGCTGCAACCCGGCGATGTGCTGGTGGTCGATCTCTTCGGCAAAGTGGACGGCGGCACCATCGTGGGCGACAACCTTTTCTATTACGTCATGAAGACCACCAAGACCGGCGGCATCGTGGTGGACGGCGCGGTGCGTGATCTCGAGGGGATTTCCGAGATGGAGATGCCCGCCTACTTCCGCAAGACCCACCCCAGCGCCATCTCCAACGTCACGCTCACCGGAATCAACATCCCCGTCCGCATCGGCAACGTGACGGTAATGCCCGGCGACATGGTGGTGGGCGATCCCGAAGGCGTCTATTTCGTTCCACCCCACCTGGTAAAGGACATGGTGGACAGCGCCGATGTCATCCACATTCACGACGAATGGACTCGCAAGAAGTTCGACGAGGGCAAATACAAGTCGAGCGATATCTACGGCAGCCCCAAAGATCCCGCTCTGCAACAGGAGTATAAGGAGTACCTGGCCAGGCGGCTGAAGGAAATCCGCGAGAAGAAGTAGACGCCACTACACCTCTTCGCGAGTCAACGCCCGGGGCCGCTTACCATCGATATCCTCCACCCCGTATTCCGCGGCCAGCCCAGCCGCCACCAGCACCTGCCCCGTCCGCCTCATCCGCTCCGGATCGCGCGCCAGGGCCGCGATCACCAGGCCGACAAACTCCGGGCTTTCGCTGTTCGACAGATCCAGCCAGCCTTCCCGCGCGGCGGCCAGCACCGCTTCCGTCCGCACCAGGCCCGGATACATCGACACCACCGTGACTCCATGGTCGCGAAGCTCGCGCGCAGTATCGGCGGTCATCTTGTCCGTAGCCGCCTTGGCCATCCCGTAGACCGCGTTGCCCACGTACTTCTGCGCCGCCCAGAAGCTGATATTGACGATCAGCCCTTGCCGCGCTCCCACCATCATCTTCGCCGCGCGCGCCGAGCATTCGAATGCCGCGCGCACTCCGGCATTCATCATGCTGTCCCAACGGTGCTGCGGCTGTTCCCAGAAGGGCAGAGGCCAGGTGAACTTTCCGCCCTCCACCATTCGTTCGTAGCCGCCCCAGGCGCTGTTCACCAGCACATCCAAACGCCCGGCCCGCTCGCCGATCTCGCGGAAGACCGCATCCGTCTCCTCGGTCTTGCGGTGGTCGCAAGCGATGCGGATGATGCCTTCCGGCAGTTCCGCCCGCCCGATCGTGCGGCCCGTCGCGAACACCTGGAAGCCCGAGGCGGCCAGACTCGCAGCCACCCCCCGCCCCACGCCGCGAGAGGCGCCCGTAACGAGTGCTGCGTGATCCACCTCTCAGCTCTTCAGCATGGCGCCGGCCGCGCTGTCGATCAGCCAGACCAGCCGCCCCTGCTCCGGACGAATCATCTGGGAAGGAAGCTGCGCCGGCTCGTAGGGACCTTCCAGCACCGCCTTCAGCGCCGGCGCCTTGTCGGCTCCGCCGACCATGAACAGCACGGTCGCGGCAGCATTCAGAAGCGGCGCCGTGAAGGTGATCCGGTCGGTGTAGAACTTGCCCACCCAATTCGACACCACCAGCCGCTCAAACTCGCCGAGCGCTCTTGTGCCCGGAAAGAGTGACGCGGTGTGCCCGTCCGGTCCCATACCCAGCAGCACCAGGTCGAATCTCGGAAACTGTCCTGCCCCACTCGCGAAGTACTCGCGGAGTTGGCCCTCGTAGTCGGTCGCGGCCGCGGCGGCATCGGGATTCTCGCCTTTCATCCGCCACACTTGCTCCGGCCTGGCGCCGATCTTCGAAAGCAGCGCCTCGTTGGCCATCCGGTAATTGCTGTCCGCATGGTCCGGTGGCACATGGCGCTCATCTCCCCAGAAGAAGCGCACACGGTCCCACGGCAGGCCAGGCTTTCCCGCCAACAGTGTGAACAATCCCTTGGGCGTGGAGCCCCCGGATAAGGCGACGTCGAAGTGGCCCTTGGCGCGAACAGCCTCGTCGAGGGCGCGCAGGAACTCGTTTGCCGAAGCTTGAAACAGGGCGGCGGAATCGGGAACAACCGTGATCTCGGGCTTCACTTCGACTCCTCCGGCTCATCGTCCTCGGCCATCGGCACGGCGGCCGAGGCTTTCGCCACCGCAGCCCGTTTCTTCGTTGCCGATTTCTTCGAGGCCTTGGCTTTCTTGGGAGGCACCGCTTCCTTCGGAACGCCGCCGCTTTCGGGAACAGCCGACGCACCCCGCCACATTCGAAAGCCGCCCAGGAAGGCGTTGGCGTTGTCTCCCAGCCTTGCTCCCTTGGGCAATTCGTGAAGAAGCCGCGCGTTCCCGCCGCCGAGCACCACGTATTCCGCCTGCAGCGCCGCCATCAGCGCCTCCACTACATCCCCCACCGCTTTCCGCCACCTCTTCTTCCCCAGCCGCTCCAGGCCGCGCTCCCCCACATAATCTTCATAGGTGAGCCCTTTCTTGTACGGCAGGTGCGCCAGCTCCATCGGCTCCAGCAGTCCGTCCACGATCATCGCCGAACCCAGCCCGGTTCCCAGTCCGAGAAACAGCATCCGGCCTCCCTCATAGCTGCCCAGTGCCTGCATTGCCGCGTCGTTGCTGACTTTCACGGGACATCCAAACGCCGTCCGGAAATCGAACCCCACCCATCCGCTGCCCAGGTTGTGCGGCTCGACCACCGGCTGATTATGCACCACCGGCCCCGGGTAACCGATCGACACGGCCGTGTATTTCCACTTCGATGCGGCCTTCTTCACGTCGGCAACCATCTGCCGCGCCGTCATTTTCGGCCCGGAATCGATTTTGATGGGCCCGGTCTGCCCCGTCGCCAGAATCTTCACATGGGTGCCGCCCACGTCCACCACGAGAATATCGGAATGTTCCTTCGACATGATCTCTCCAGTCTATCGTTCCCGCGCCTCGCTTCCCGACCCATACTTCGCGAGCAGCCGCGTCACCAGCGCGGTCCAACCGGTCTGATGGCTGGCACCCACGCCGCGGCCGGTATCGCCGTGGAAATGCTCGTAGAACAGAATCAGGTCGCGCCAGTGATCGTCCGCTGCGTAACAACGCTCCCCGCCATGACAGGGCCTCTGCCCGGTCTCGTCCGGCAGGAAGAGACGGGTCAGCCGGGCCGCCAGGTCGGCCGCCACCTCGGCCAGGTTCATCCTCCGGCCGCTCCCCGCCGGACACTCCACCTGAAAACTGTCACCGTAATAGTGGTGATAGCGCTCCAATGCCTCCACCAAAAGGTAGTTCATCGGAAACCAGATGGGCCCGCGCCAGTTGGAGTTGCCGCCGAACATCGAGGTGGTGGATTCGCCCGGATCGTAGGCGATACTGAAGACCCCCCAGCGGGTCTTCGCGGTGAAAGGATGTTCGCGATAGTAGCGCGACAGCGAGCGGATACCGTAGCGCGAAAGAAACTCGCTTTCGCTCAGCGCGTATTCGAGTACGCGCGTCAGTTGTTCGCGCGCGGGAATCGACAATAGCCGCTTGCCGTTCGACGCCTTGCCGATCTGCTGGCCCAGGTCCGGGCGGTTGTCGAGGAACCACTGCATGCGCTTGCGAAAGCCGGGCAGCTTGTCGATTACGTCGTCTTCCAGAACCTCCACCGCAAACAGCGGCACCAACCCGACGATTGAGCGCGTCAGCATGCGATAGGGTTCGCCGAAGATCACGATCTTGTCGTAGTAGAAGCCGTCCTCGTCATCCCACAGGCCTCCGCCGCCCAGCGTGTTTATGGCGTCCGTGATCGCCACGAAGTGCTCGAAAAACTTCGAGGCTATATCTTCGTATGCGGGATCATGATGAGCCAACTCCAGCGCGATCGCCAGCATGGTGAGACAGAAGAACGCCATCCAGGCGGTGCCGTCGGCTTGCGCGTACGTCACACCTTCGGGCAGCACCGCACCGCGGTCGAACAGCGCTACGTTGTCGAGCCCGAGAAAGCCGCCCGCGAAGAGGTTCTTCCCGTTCACGTCCTTGCGATTCACCCACCACGTGAAGTTCAGCAGGAGCTTGTGCATGGCCCGCTCGAGGAACAGCCGGTCCCGCTCGCCGCGCGCGCCGGCCATCTTGTACACCCGCCAGCAGGCCCACGCGTGCACCGGAGGATTCACGTCGGACAAGCCGAACTCGTGCGCGGGCAACTGCCCGTTGGGATGCATGTACCACTCGCGCAACAGCAGCAGAAGCTGGTCTTTCGCCAGTTGGGGGTCGATTGCCGCGATCGCCACCATCTGGAAGGCATGGTCCCAGGCGGCGAACCACGGGTACTCCCACTTGTCGGGCATTACCAGGACGTCCCGGCAATGCAGGTGCGCCCACTCCGAATTTCGCCCGCGCCGGCGCTCCTCGGGTGGGGGCGGTTGGCCCGGGTCACCCGCCAGCCATTGCTTGGTCACGTACTCGTAGCATTGTTTCGACCAGAGGAGCCCGGCATAGGCCTGCCGGGCCACGGCGCGCTCCTCTCCGGAAAGGTCTGGGGGAAGCCTCGCGGCGTAGAACTCGTCGGCTTCCCGGATGCGTTTCGCGAACACCTGGTCGAACTCCGGGCCGAATGGATCGTCCGGCCTTTCGTTCGCGGCGAACAACCGCAATTCCACCGTGCAGCCGCCGCCGGCGGGCAGTTCCTCAACGTAAAGGGCGGCCGCCTTCGTTCCGGTCTCTTGCGGGTTGACTGCTCCCGCCCGGCCGTGAATCACGTAGTCGTGAAACGCGTCCTTCACGAAGTTGCTGCCGTTGCCGAAGGCGTAAAGCCGGGCGAAGTTGGTCTCGTTTTCCGTGAACAGCAGGGGCGCCGGACGGCGGATCGCCAGATGAAAGACGCCCAGCGTCGGGTGTCGCGCAACCAGGCCGCCGGCTTCGCGCGAAATCAAAGGCCGGCCTTCAAAGTCCTCGCCCGGCCGGCCCCACGCCCACGTATTGCGGAACCAAAGCGTCGGCAGAAGGTGGAGGTTGGCAGCGTCGGGCCCGCGATTGGCCGCCGTGATCCGGATCAGGATATCGTCAGGCCCGGCCTTGGCGTACTCCACCGCAACATCGAAGTATCGTTTCTCTTCGAACACGCCGGTATCGGCCAGTTCAAACTCGCGATCGTTCTTTCCACGGCGCCGGTTCTCCTCCACCAGCCACCGATAAGGAAATTCAGCCTGCGGGTACTTGTAAAGCGCCTTCTGGTAAGAGTGGGTCGGCGTGGCCTCCAGGTAGTAATAGCATTCCTTG
>Ga0335077_10003432_pt1 | contig 19143 bp, 12 predicted proteins | sample Lox_Sample_31_FD_207151 | JGI IMG/M metagenome (GOLD analysis project Ga0335077, IMG submission 207151) | Soil microbial communities from Loxahatchee National Wildlife Refuge, Florida, United States - Lox_Sample_3.1 | ecosystem: Environmental > Terrestrial > Soil > Wetlands | place: USA...
CCCGTCAGATCGAAGAGCTCTCGATAGTCCGTCATCGGCCTCTCTCCGGCCTCCTGTCGCGTTGACCCCGCGGGGAATGGATGAAATAGTATCGGCCGTGTTGTACGATGACCAGACAAATAGAGCCACGCGTGCAAAGGGCTTGGGCGCCGCCGCGCTCGAGGTCGTCGACGGCCTCGCGGAGACCCTGGTCGCGGTGGCGCTGCTGGGCGAGCTCGCGATCGTGCTCGCGAACGTCGCGGCGCGGACCTGGCTCCATCACTCCTTCCTCTGGTCCGACGAGGTCGCCCGCCTCGCGCTATCGATCCTCGCCTTCATCGGCGGCGCGGTCGCCTATCGTCGCCGCGAGCACGCCTTCGTGCGGATCGTGCTCAACTTGCTCCCGCCCCGAGCCGCTGCGGCAATGCTCGCTTCCGCAGACGTGCTGGTGCTGCTCGCGGTCGCGCTCGCGGGAGTGGCGTCCATCGACTTCATCTCGCTAAGCTGGAGCGAGACCACGCCGATCCTCCAGCTTCCGGCGCCGCTCATCGCGCTCCCGCTCCCGGCGGGAATGGCGCTCATCGCGCTCTACGCGCTCGACCATCTCCGGCGCGAGCACGGGCGGGTGGCGCTCGCCGCCGGTCTCGCAATCGCGGCGGTGCTGGCGCTCCTTGCGGCGACGCACACGAGTTGGCAGCCCTTGCTCGCAGGCGACGGCGCCATCGCGGCGGCGCTCGTCTTCTTCCTGGTGGCGATCCTCGCGGGCGTTCCCGTGGGCTTCGTGCTCATCCTCGCGACGGCGACGTATCTCTGGGCGAGCGGCGCGGGCACCATGCTCGTGCTTCCGCAGAGCATGGTGAACGGCACCGGGAACTACATTCTCCTCGCCGTGCCCTTCTTTATCTTCGCGGGCCTCGTCATGGAGCGCGGCGGCATCAGCTTGCGCCTCGTCCGCTTCGTCCACGCCGCGGTGGGCCACGTCCGCGGGGGGCTCCTCCAGGTGACCGTGCTCAGCATGTACGTTGTCTCCGGCCTCTCGGGCTCGAAGCCCGCCGATGTCGCGGCGGTCGGCACGGTGATGCGCGACCAGCTCCGCCAGCGTCATGGTGCTGCCGAGGGTGCTGCCGTGCTCGCGGCCTCCGCCGTCATGGGCGAGACGGTGCCGCCGAGCATCGCGATGCTGATCGTGGGCTCGATCACCAACGTCTCGCTCGCCGCTCTCTTCATCGGCGGCATGATTCCGGCGGCGGTGATGATGGTCTGCCTGATGATCCTCATCTACTGGCGCGCGCGGCGCTCCGGAACGCCGCCGCTGCCGAGGGCCTCGACCGGGACGATGCTGCGCGCGGGCCTCGGCGCGGTGCTGCCGCTGCTGATGCCCGCGATGTTGCTCGCGGGCATCCTCCTGGGGATCGCGACACCGACGGAGGTCGCGAGCTTCGCCGTCCTCTACGGCCTCTTCCTCGCCCTCGCGGTCTATCGCGTGCTCGATCTCCGGGGCGTGCTGCGCGCGGTCTCCGACACGGCGGCGCTAACGGGCGTGCTGCTCTTCATCTTTGCCGCCGCCTCCGGCTTCTCCTGGAGCCTCACGGTGGCCTATCTGCCGCAGCGTCTCGTCGAGCTCCTGCACGCGATCGGCGACAGCCGGGCGATCTTCATGGTGGCCTCGATCCTGCTCCTCATCGTCGTGGGCGTGCTGCTCGAAGGTCTTCCCTCGCTCAACGTGCTGGCGCCGCTCCTGCTGCCGATCGCTGCGAAGCTCGGCTTGAGCGGCATCCACTATGCGCTGGTGCTGATCATCGCGATGGGGATCGGCGGGTTCATGCCGCTCGCGGGCGTCGGCTTCTACGTCTGCTGCGCGGTCATGCGTTCGGACGTCGAGGCGGCCTCGCGCGCGATGATCCCTTACCTCGTCGTCATCGTCTTGGGTCTTTTGATCGTCGCCTTCGTGCCTTGGTTTGCGTTGTACCTGCCGAATTACTTCGGCTTCCGCGGTTGAATGAATCCAACAGGGAGGAAACCCATGCATCGCAGAGCCTTTCTCAAGACCGGCCTCGGCGCCGCCGGCTTCGTCGTCTCCACGCCCTATCTCGCGCGGGGCGCGGATCCGATGACGCTGCGCTTCGCGCATTTCGCCGACCAGGACCACCCCGCCAACGTCGCGGCAAAGCAGTTCGCGGCCAAGGTCGAGGCGCGCACGAATGGTGCGATCAAGATCAACATCTTCCCCAACAACCAGCTCGGCGGACCGCCGGAGCAGGCGCAGCAGATCAAGCTCGGCACCATCGACATGGGACTTCCGACCCAGGGACAGCTCGACAAATACGACAAGGCCTTCGCCGCGGTGATGCTGCCCTTCATCTTCGACAGCACCGAGCAGGTCTTCCGCGTCCTCGACGGCCCGGGGATGCAGTGGCTTGCGCCGCTCGCGGAGGCGCAGGGGTTCATCCTGTTGCGCAACTGGGAATACGGCTTCCGCAACGTCACCAACAGCGTGCGCCCGATCAACGTGCCCGGTGACATGAAGGGCCTGAAGCTGCGCACGCCGCCGGAGCTGCAGATCCAGGCCTCGATGGAGGCCTGCGGTGCGCTGGTCCAGGCGATCGCCTTCCCCGAGCTCTACTTGGCGCTTTCGCAGAAGACCGTCGATGGCGAGGAGAATCCGATCGCGGTCATCTACTACAACAAGTTCTACGAGGTGCAGAAGTACCTCTCGATCACCCGCCACATCTACAACAACATGATCCATACGGTCTCCGCGATCACCTGGAAGAAACTGACGCCCGAGCAGCAGGCGATCTTCCGCGAGGAGAGCACGAGCGCGGGCGATCTCATGCGCAAGCTCATCGCGGAGCAGGAAGGCGACCAGATCGCCAAGCTCGGCGGTCTCGGCATGCAGGTGACGCGGCCGGACTTGGCACCGTTCCGCGCGCTCATGGATCCCGCCTATAAGCGGATCGCGGATTACGCCGGCGAGGCCAACGTCAAGAAGTTCCGCGAGATGGTGGAGGCGAGCCGCAAGGCCTAGCCCAGGCACTTCTCGCCGTCGACCGGCTCCGGCTGCCGCGCGAGCGGCAGCACCGGCGATGCCAGGATGATCGCGGCTTGCAGGAGAAATCCTGCGGCTGCGACGGCGAGTGCGGTCTCGGCCCCGAAGGCGCCACCCACCGCCGCCCCGATCGCCGCGCCGATGGGGCGCGCGCCGGTCGCGGTCGCGAAGATCGCGGAGACACGGCCGAGCATGCCCGCGGGGACGACGCTTTGCCGGAGCGTCACGGTGCCGATGACCCAGAGGATCGGTCCTGCGCCGATCAGGAAGAAGCTCGCGCCCGCGAGCAGCGGCGACGGCAGCCAAATCGTCGCGAGCATGACGCATGCTGCGATCACGCCTGCGACCGGGCCGGTTGCGATGACGAGCCCGAAGGGAAGCCGCGCGACGATCCGCGGCGCGGCCAGCGCGCCCACGACCATGCCCGCGCCATAGCAGGCGAGCGTCACGCCCACCTGCGCCGCCGTCAGCCCGAGGCTCGCCACGGCATAGGGCACATAGACCGCCTGCAGCACGAAGAAGGCCGTGTTGAAGACGAGCTGCGTCAGGAACACCGGCAGCAGCAGGGGATGGCGGAAGGTGAAGCGCGCGCCCTCGCGGAGGTCGTGCAGCGGGTGGCGCCTTGGCAGCGCCGGACGCGCGGGCTCGCGCAGGCGTGCGAGGAGCGCCACCGCAATGGCGGAGAGTGCCGCCGCAAGGGCGAAGGCCGGCGTGCCGCCGGTCCAGCCAACGAGCGCTCCCGCGAGCGCGGGTCCGCCCGCGAAGGCGATGGTTCGCGCGAGCTCGATCCGTGCATTGGCCGTCGCGAGCCGGTCGCGCGCAACGAGTGCGGGAATGAGCGAGGGCGCGGCGACGCCATAGGCGACGGTACCGGCGGCACCTGCGAAGCCGAGGATCGCCAGCAGCGGCAGGCTCAGATGATCGAGAGCGAGAAGTAGAAGGATCGCCACGAGCGAGATTGCGCGCAGCGCCTCCGCCCCCGCCATCAGGCGCCTCCGCGAGCCTCGATCCGCGAGAAGGCCCAGCGGCAGCGACAGCAACAGGAAGGGCAGGGTCTGCAGCATCTGCAGGAAGCCCGTCCCGCCCACGCCTGCGTGGAGCGCCAGCACCGCGACGAGCGGCGCCGCCGCCAACGCCACCTGCTCCGCCGACTGCGCGGCGAGGTTCGACCAGACGAGGCGGCTGAAAGGAGAGAGCGAGACCATGGCTGCCGATCCTTCTCTGCGAGGGACCGGTGGGTTTTAGATGCGGCTACGAGGCCGCGCGTCCCGGAAGTTGCGGATCAATCCTCGGGAAGGCCAAAGGGCCGCGCAGGGTTCGCGGAGGGCCCGTGCGTCCCATCACTATCGAATCCTTATTTCCGATTTCGGCCGCGCTCCAGGTCCATGTACCCGTCGCGCGTCTGCGGGAGCTTGCGGGCGAGGAGGCGGGAGGCGATGACGGTGCGCAATATCTGCGCGGTGCCGCCGCCGATGGTGAACATGCGAGCGTCGCGCACCATGCGCTCCAGGGGGAGATCGCGGCCGTAGCCCTCGGCGCCGAAGATCTGGAGCGCGTCGTTCGTGACCTTGATCGCCATCTCCGAGGCGAAGACCTTGGCTTGCGCGGCCTCGGTCGGGTCGGGGAAACCCGCGGGATTGCTGGTGGCGGCTTTGTAGATCAGCGCTTGCGCCGCGGCGATCCCGATCGACATGTCCGCGAGCATCCATTGCAGGCCCTGGAATTCCGCGATCGGACGGCCGAACTGCTCGCGCGTCTTCGCGCGCTCGAGCGCCAGCTCATAGGCGCCCTCGGCAAGGCCAAGTGCCACCGTCGCGGCGCCGACGCGCTGGCTGTTGTAGGCGTTCATGAGGCCCGCAAAGCCGCGCTCGATGCCCTCCGGCGGAATGAGCGCCATCGCCGCCGGCACTTCGAGATCGCGCAAGACGATCTCCGTCTCGGGAATCCCGCGCAGCCCCATGGCGCGGCTGCGGCGGCCGATCTCCAGGCCCTTCGACTCCCCGCGCACCGCGATGAAGCCCGCGATCCCCTGCTCGGCTCCCTCCTCGTCGAAGACGCGCGCGAAGATCAGATGGAGGCGTGAGACGCCGCCGCCGGTGATCCAATGCTTCCTGCCGTTGAGGACGTAGACGTCACCGCGCTTGTCCGCGCGCGTCGTCATCTCCGAGGCGGCGCTGCCGGCCTCGGGCTCGGTGATGCAGATCGCGGGCTTGTCGCCCTCGAGCACGAGACCCGCCGCGAGCCGCTTCTGCGCCTCGCTGCCGTAGCGCATGACCGCGCTGATCGCGCCCATGTTGGCCTCGACGACGATGCGCGCGGTGACGCCGCAGACCTGCGCCATCTGCTCGATCGCGAGCACGGCATCGAGGAACCCGAGCCCCTTTCCGCCATAGGCCGGCGGAATCGTCATCCCCATGAGCCCTGCCTCCTTGAGGAGGCGGACGTTCTCCCAGGGGTATTCCTCAGTGCGGTCGACCTCCGCCGCGCGCGCCGCGATGGCGCCTCGCGCGACCTCGCGCGCTCGTGTCTGGAGCGCCTTCCGTTCGGGGCTCAGCTCGACCATCGCTCGCTCCCTCGCAATCCTTCCCCGGCATCTTCGTGCAGGTTCCGCCGGTGTCAATCGCGCGCTACCCCCGGCACTCGCCGGCGGATTAGACTGCCACCGATGACCTCGACCGAGCAGCCCTTCGCGCGATACCGGCCCAGGGTCCGCTCGGCGCTTCCGGAGATCGGTTGGCCGGCGCTCACGGGCGGGATGGCCACCGATCTCCTCGCGATCTCGCAGCAGCTCGCGCAGTCGCAATGGTGGAGCCCGGAGCATCTGCTGCGCCACCAGCTCCGGCAACTCGCGCCGCTGGTACGCTTCGCCTTCGAGAGCCTGCCCTTCTATCGCGGGCGCCTCGCCGCTGCCGGCTATCGTCGCGGGCGTGAGCTCACGCCGGAGATTTGGCGGCGCCTGCGTCCTCTCGATCGGGCGACCGCCCGCGAGCGCATGGGCGAGCTTCTCTCGGTGACGCCGCCGCAGAGACACGGCGAGGTGCTGGAGGAGGCGACCTCCGGCAAGACCGGCATTCCCCTTCGAGTACGCCGAACTGGGCTCGCTCATCTCTTCTACTTCGCGCAGACGCTGCGGGAGGAGGCCTGGCAGCGCCGCGATCTCCAGCGCAAGCTCGCTGCGATAAGGCCCGTCAAGGACGGTCCGCGCAAGGAGAGCTTCGCCAATTGGGGCCAGCCCGAGGCGCTCCTCTTCCGCACCGGCCCCGCGGCGCTCCTCGATTTCACCAGCACCATCGAGGAGCAGGCGGAATTTCTCCTGCGGGAGCGACCGGATTACCTCGTCATCAACGCGGGCTCGCTCGATGAGCTCGCCTGGCATTTTCGCGACCGCGGACTCCGGCTTCCGGAGCTCCGCGACATCCGCACCTTCGGCTCGCGGGTCGGGCCCGAGCTGCGCCTGCGCGTGCGCATGGCATTCGGCGTCGAGATCGCGGACATGTACAGCGCCGTCGAGGTCGGGCACATCGCGCTGCAATGCCCGAGCCACACGCACTATCACGTCGCGGCCGAAAGCACGCTCGTTGAGGTTCTCGATCCCTCGGGAGCACCCTGCATGCCCGGCGAGACCGGCTCCGTGGTCGTGACCTCGCTCCACAACTATGCGATGCCGCTGCTGCGCTACGAGCTCGGCGATCTCGCGCAGGCGGGGCCGCCGTGTCCCTGCGGTCGCGGCCTGCCGGTGCTGCGCGAGATCGTGGGACGGCAACGCGACCTGCTGGTGTTGCCCTCGGGCGCGCGGCGCCACGTCTCGCTCGGCAACCGCAGCTTCGCGGAATTCGAGCAGATCCGGCAGTTCCAGGTCGTGCAGAAGACGCAGCGCGACATCGAGGTGAGGCTCGTCGTCCGCGGCGCGCTCGGCCCCGCCGAGGAGGAGCGGCTCCGCCGCAGTCTCGCCGCGCTCCTCGAGCCCGGCATGAGTATCGCCTTCGCCTATGTCGAGGCGATCGCCCGCGGCGCCGGCGGCAAGCTCGAGGATTTCGTCTCGGAGGTGGAGCGGGGCTAGCCGCGGACGGAGCGAGGCTCGCCTGCGCCGGGCATCGGGGTCTCGCCGATCGCCGCGCGCATGAGCTCGCGGCCGAGGCTGTGCAGCTCCGCTTCCGGCAGGAAGTGCGGCCGGAGCCCGCTGCTGACGAACTCGCCGATGAGCTCGCCGTTCGGTCCCTCGCGGTCGAAGCGGTAGTGGAAGAGCTCCTGCGTCACGATAACGTCGCTCTCCATGCCCACCACTTCCATCAAGCTGGTGATGCGGCGCCTGCCGTCGCGCATGCGGCTTACTTGGATGATCATGTCGACCGCGGAGGCGATCTGCGCGCGCTGGGCGCGCGAGGAGAGGTTCATGCCGCTCATGTCGAGGAGGTTCTCGAGACGCGTCAGGGCCTCGCGCGGCCCGCTCGCATGGATCGTGCCGAGCGAGCCGTCATGGCCGCTGTTCATGGCCTGCAGCATGTCCAAGCACTCGCTGCCGCGGATCTCGCCGACGATGATGCGGTCGGGGCGCATGCGGAGCGCGTTCCGGAAGAGATCGCGGATCGTGACCGCGCCCTTGCCCTCTAGGTTCGGCATGCGGGTCTCGAGCCGGCCCACGCGCGGCTGCTGGAGCTGGAGCTCCGCCGCATCCTCGATGGTGATGATGCGCTCGCCGGGATCGATGGTGCGGGACATCGCGTTGAGGAGGGTGGTCTTGCCGGAGCCGGTGCCGCCGGAGATGAGCATGTTGAGGCGCGAGCGCGTCGCGATCGCGATCACCGCCGCCATCGAGGCCGAGAGGTTGCCCTGCTCCACCATGCGCTCGAGCGTGATCACCTGTTTCGCGAATTTGCGGATCGAGATCATGGGTCCGTCGAGCGCGAGCGGCGGCACGATCACGTTGACACGGCTTCCGTCCGGAAGCCGCGCGTCCACCAGCGGCGTCGACTCGTCGATGCGGCGGCCGACCAGCGTCACGATACGGGTCGCGAGGTTGAGGACGTGGCGGTCGTCGATGAAGGTGACGTCGGTCGACTCGAGCTTGCCGCGGCGCTCCACATAGACGCGCTTTGGCCCATCCACGAGGATGTCGCTCACGCTCTCGTCGGCGAGCAGCGGCTCGAGCGGGCCGAAGCCCACCATCTCCGCCACCAGGCCCTTGATCGCAGCGGCGCGCTCGGGTCCGTTGAGCTGGAGATTGCGCTCCGAGATGATCTGATTGACGAGCGGCTCGATCTCGCGCGCGAGCTGGTCGCGGTCGATGCGCGCGGCTTGCGCGACGTCGATGCGCTCGATGAGCTCGTTCTGAAGCTGCGCCACCATGGTGGCGATGCGGTCGCCGTCGAGACGGGGCGTGCCGGGCCGGGCCGGGGCCTCGGGGGCGGGCGCGACTTCGCGGACGGGGGGGATGAGATGAAGCGGCTCGGCCGCCCGAGGCGCCGGTTGCGCTTGCGGCTGTGGTTGTGCCTGAGGCTGCGGCTGTGGCTTCGAGGGTGGAGGCGCCTTGTCCGCAGCCTTGAGCGGTGCCGAGGCGCGCGCGGTATCGGAGAGGCGCTCGAAGAACTGGACGCCGAGATAGGTGTTGCGCCGCCAGGCCACGACGCCGGAGATCTTGTCGGAGCCGTTGAGGTGGAGCGTCACGGGCTCGCGCTCCTCGATCGAGGCGAGCAGACGCACGCAAGCGCCCGTCGGAGAGAGGTCGAGGACGCGACAGTCGAAGCGGCCGCGCGCCGTCTCCAGGACCGCCCGCATCGTGACGCGCACGCGATTGCGCCGACGCCGTTCCTGTCCGCCGTTGTCAGATGTGCTTGCCACGTTCTTGCCCGAGAAAGAGAAATCGATGCGCGGGCGCTAGAGTGGCGGAATATGATTAACCCGGCCTTTGCGTCAGGGGCCGCCCCCTCATCCGAAGGGAGGGGCAACCGGCGCTCTGCGAGGCCAACTCGCCGCATTCGGGCGCCGGCCCCGGCTTTGCCTAGCGCTTAATGTCCGAATAGGGATAGACGAGGGTCCCGGACTTGAGGTCCGGCGGGTAGAGGATCACTTGGACACCTTGCTTGCGGAATTGCGCGACGTCGTTCCCGACGACGCCCTGATACTGCACGAAGATCAGCCGCGATTTCTCCCACTCGCCGTTCTCTGCGAACTTCACGTCGCCGACGATGGTGTGGAAGGTCTCTTTGTGGATGTAGTCCGCGATCTTTGCCTCATCGAGGCTGCCGACCTTGGTGATCGCCTCCGTCAGGACCTGCATTTCCGCGTAGGCGAAGGGCGGGAGGTAATATCCGAGGGGATCGACGCCCTGCGCCGCGGCCTTCGACTGATAGGTTTCCAGGAATTTCTCGACGCCGGGAAACTTCATCGTGGGCTCGGGCACGTAGACGTCGTAGGCGACGATGCCGTTGAGCAGCGGCCCCAGCTGCGTCTTGATCGGCGTGAAGGCGAGGCCGATCATGCCGCCGCCGAACATCTTGGGCGCGAGCCCCACCTCGTTCGCGGCGCGCACCATGCCGACGCTGTCGGGCGGATAGGAGGCGACGTAGACCACGTCGGGATTGGCCGCTTTGACGGCGCGCGCGATCGGCGTGTAGTCCGTGGTGTTGGGCGGGTATTTGCCGTCGTAGACCACCTTGAGTCCGAGCTCCTTCACGATCTCGCGCGCCCCGGCGATCACGGTCTGCGCGTATTCCGCATCCGCCGCCACGAGCGCGATCGTCTGCGGCTTCGGATCCATGGTCATCGCGACGCGCAGGAATCCCTCGGAGGGCCCGAGCCGCGTCTCCTTGCCGTTCGGCAGGATCTGGAAGTAGCGGTCGTATTTGAAGGTATCGTTGATGCCGGTGCCGAAGAGCGACATGAAGACCTTGCCGCGCGGCATCACCACGGGCATCGCCGGCGCGATCTGGTTGGTGGCATAGGCGGAGATCACGAGGTCGACCTTGTCGACGTCGAGAAGCTTCGTGTAGATCGCGGGGACGTTCGCGCCGTTGGATTGGTCGTCGTAATAGACGAGCTCGACCTGTCGTCCCAGCAGCCCGCCCTTGGCGTTGATCTCGTCTTTCCAGATCTGGATCGCCAGGAGCGCGCTCTTGCCCCCGCCGGCGAGTCCGCCCGTCAGCGACATGCTGAAGCCGATCTTGATCGGGTCCGCCGCCTCCGCGCGCCCGAGCGAGAGCAGGGTGGCGAGCGCAATGACGAGGCAACGTAGAAGGGAGCGCATTCGTTTCCTCCTTTTCGTGGTCGGTTTTTTTACCGCTTGGCGAGGGAAGACTAGTCCGCGGCGCCGGTGCCCGCCAGGATTCTGCGCGTGGCATCGCGGGTCGTGGGCAGCAGCCCAACTTCGCAAGCCTTGATCTGGAGCGCGAGATATTTCGAGTAGATGCGGCATTGCGCGAGGCTGCCCGCGATGAACCAGAGTCCGGGCTGCGGCGTGCGCATGAACATGTTGCGGAGCTCCTGGCCCTTGCCGAAGCCCCAGACCGGGCCGACCTTTGCCGCGATCTCCTCGCCGAAGAGCTTCCGCACCAGGAATTCCTGGCCCTTGTAGCCGGTCGCGAGGACGACGAGATCGGCGGCCAGCGTCTCGCCGCTCCGCAGCCGCGCACCCTCGGCGACGAAGGCGTCGATCTCCGAGTTCTGCAGAAGCCCGATCCTTCCCTCCGCGATCAGGTCGGAGCAGCCGACATTGAAGTAATAGCCGCCGCCGCGCGTCAGGTACTTGAACTGCCAGCCCGTGCCGTCCTCGCCGAAATCGAGCCTGAAGCCCACGCGCTCCAGCGCATCGAGGAGCGCGCGGTCGAGCTTCCGCGCCTGCTCCGTGATGAGCTTGTGGCTCTGCCTCGCGAGCGCAAGCGGGACCGATACGGTGATGAGATCGCAATCCTCGAGCGAGGGTCCCTCGTCGTAAAGCGCGTAGGGGATCTGGGCGCTCGGCTCGACGTTGACGATCAGGGTCGGGCTGCGCTGCACGATCGCGACTTTGGCACCGGACGAGTAGAGGTCTTGCGCGATGTCATGGCCGCTGTTGCCGGTGCCGACGACGAGCGCCGACTTTCCCCTCCAGGCCTCGCCGTCCTCGTATTGGCTCGAATGCAGCACCGTGCCCGCGAAGTTCCGCAGCGACGGAATCTCCGGCAGGCTCGGAATGCCGCTCACGCCCGTCGCCATGACGAGGTGCCGCGGCCGCATCTCGCGCAGGCCGCCGTCGGCGCGGCGCAGTCTCACCACCCAGCGCCCCTCGCGCTCGTCCCAGCGGCCACCTTCGAATTCCGTCGCCGTCCAATAGTTGAGCTCCATGCTCTCGACATAGGCCTCGAACCAGCCCGCGAGCTTGTCCTTGGGGATGTAGGTCGGCCAATTCGGCGGGAACGGCATATACGGGAGGTGATTGACCTGCGTCTGATTGTGCAGCGTCAGTGCGTGATAGCGATTGCGCCAGTTGTCGCCGATGCGCTTTCCGCGATCGACGATCAGCGTGTCGATGCCGAGTTGCGTCAATCGCGCCGCCGCGCATAGGCCCGCCTGACCGCCACCCACGACGAGGACCACCGGATCCCTGTCGGCATACTCGCCCGCGGCCTTCCTGAGGTCGAGCCAATTGGGCCCGCGAAAATCGCGCGCGTGGGCCTTGGCTCCGAGCGGCGATCCACCGGCCCGTTCCTCGTATCCCTTGAGCTCGTCGAGCGCCGTGAGCAGCGTCCAGGCCTTCGTCTGCTCCTCGTCGCCGTCTTGGGGCGTCAGCCTGAGGACGCCGCTCCCGCGGCCCTCTACCGTCTCGAAGGTGAAGAACGCCTCGATGGTGCGGGCGCCCGCACGTGTCACATGTCGCGGCTCCGCGCGGCGCGGATCGATCCGGAAGCCCCTCGGCCGCGCGCGGGCGGCGTGTGCTCGCAGCTCCCTCAGGATTGCATCGCGACCGCTGACGGTCTCGATCTCCCAGGTGAGCGCCAGCACGTCGCGCCAGTGACTCTCGGCATGGAAGAGACTTCCGAGCGGACGATCGTCCGGCTGCGCAAGCGCGCGCTCGAATTCAGCGAGCCAATTCCCGACCGCCGCCGCAATGGGCTCGAGAGCAAGCGCCATCGTCCCTCTCCCTTGGAAAGCGCTGCCGTAGTGACGCAATCCCCATCGACATTAATGCGCGTTTTGGCATGCCGCCAGAATTTCACCACAGAGGCGGTGAGACAATATTGTCCCTGCGGTGAAATTGTTTGGTTTCTAAGACGCGCACTCATTAACGCGCAACCATATTGTCGTGTACCTCTCCGGCTGTCAGTGTGAGCCGCACCGGCAGCCCGTTGGTATCGACGACCGCATGAATCTTGCTGGTCAAACCGCCTCGCGAACGGCCCAGCAACTGCAGTCTGTTCCGCGTGATGCATGCACCGTGCTGATGCACGCGGATGATTGACGTGTCGATCATCTGCACGGCTGTGTCATGGGTGCCAGCTATTGAGGACACGACGATCGTTGGCCCGCGGCACGCCACGCGGCCTATTCGGCAGCATCGGCTTGATGGCGGTCCACTCATAATCGGTGAGTTCGTAGCGCATGATTGAAGGCTCCGGTTTGGGACCTTGAATCACGCACCGGGCGACGACATCAACTGACAAAAGCCCATCGCGGCAGATGCAAATTCCCTGATTCGACTCCCGGGCGCTGCTGCTGGCCTCGTCCGGTCGAAAATGACCCCGACCGGAAATCTCGCGTTCGCCGCGTTGACCTACATCAACGCTTTCCGAAATTCCCGCGACTATAGAGCGTTCGAAAGGGGCGAAAGCGGGGATTTTGTTTTTGCTTGGAGGTGGTTATGCCGAGAAATCGCTTGATTGGTCGCGCTTCGGCGGTAGCGGTAGGCGTAATGTTGATGATGGGGTCGGTGTCGGCACAGCAGATCAATGGCGTGCCCGGCTCGCCGAGCGCCACCACCACGATCCCTGGTGATCAGTTGCCGCCGCCTCCGCCCAAGTTCGGCGGCGTAATCGGGGGTACAGCCGCGCAGTCCAAACCTTATTGGCCTCCGCGCGTTGTGCCGCCCAAGGGCGCGCCGAACGTGCTCCTGATCATGACGGATGATGCGGGTTACGGGGTCGCGAGCACATTCGGCGGCGTGATCCCGACGCCCGCACTCGACCGCATCGCACGGAATGGCCTGCGTTACACCAACTTCCACTCGACGGCACTGTGCTCGCCCACGCGCGCTGCGCTCATCACGGGCCGCAACCACCATTCGGTCGGCTTCGGCGTCGTCTCCGAGCAGGCGACCGGCTTCCCCGGCTACGACAGCATCATCACGAGGGACAAGGCAACGGTGGGCCGCATCCTCCGCGATAACGGCTATCACACGTCGTGGTTCGGCAAGGATCACAACACGCCGGAATTTCAGGCGAGCCAGGCGGGCCCGTTCGACCAATGGCCAATCGGCATGGGTTTCGAGTACTTCTACGGTTTCATCGGCGGCGACACCAACCAGTGGCAGCCGAACCTGTTTCGCAACACGACGCAGATCTACCCGTTCCAGGGACAGCCGCCGGGAACCTGGAACCTGACCACCGCGATGGCCGACGACGCGATCGACTACATGAAGCGGATGAACGCGCTCACGCCGGAGCAGCCGTTCTTCATCTACTACGTGCCGGGCGGCACGCACGCGCCGCACCACCCGACCAAGGAGTGGGTCGAGAAAATCAGCGCGATGCATCTCTTCGACGCCGGCTGGAATAAGCTGCGTGAGCAGATCTACGCCAATCAGAAGAAGCTCGGCGTGATACCGCAGAACGCGAAGCTGACGCCGTGGCCGAGCGACATGCTGAAGGAATGGGACCAGCTCACCGCCGACGAGAAGAAGCTCTTCATCCGGCAGGCCGACGTGTTCGCCGCCTATGCCGCCTACACCGACCACGAGATCGGACGCGTGATCCAGGCGGTCGAGGACATGGGCAAGCTCGACAACACGCTGATCATCTACATCGAGGGCGACAACGGCACGAGCGCCGAGGGCACGATGATCGGCACGCCGAACGAGATCGCGATGTTCAACGGCGTCAACCCGAACGTCGAGGAGCAGCTTAAGTTCTTCTACGACGTCTGGGGCACCGACCGGACGTACAATCACATGGCGGTGCCGTGGGCCTGGGCGTTCGACACGCCATTCACATGGACGAAGCAGATCGCGTCGCACTTCGGCGGCATTCGTCAGGGAATGGCGATCTCGTGGCCCGCTGTGATCAAGGACAAAGGCGGCATCCGCAACCAGTTCCACCACATCATCGACATCGCACCGACGATCCTCGACGCGGCGAAGATCAAGCAGCCGAAAACGGTTGACGGAATCCCGCAGAGCCCGATGGAAGGCGTCAGCATGATGTACACGTTCGACGCGGGGAACGCGAACGCGCCTTCCCGGCGCAAGACCCAGTACTTCGAGATGATGGGCGAGCGCGGTGTCTATCACGAAGGCTGGTTCGCCGCCACGAAGGTAGGGCGGAAGCCGTGGGAGAACGTGGCGCCGCCGCTCGACCTGGCCAATACCCAGTGGGAGCTCTACGACCTCAACAACGACTGGACGCAGGCGGACGACCTCGCCGCGAAGAATCCCGCGAAGCTCAAGCAGATGGTGGCGATCTTCGAGCAGGAGGCACGGAAGTACCAGGTGCTGCCGCTCGACAACTCGTTAGTCGCCCGCGCGATCGTGCCGAAGCCCAGCATCACCGCGGGCCGCACCGTGTTTACGTGGACCGAGCCGTTCACCGGCACGCCGAACGGGGATGCTCCATCGGTGCTCAATGCGTCGTACAACTTCAAGGCGGAGATCGAGGTGCCGCAGGGCGGCGCCGAAGGCATGCTGATCACGCAGGGCGGGCGCTTCGGCGGCTACGGGTTCTACCTGCTGAAGGGCAAGCCGAAGTTCGTCTGGAACTTGGTAGGCCTGAAGCTCGTCCAGTGGGAAGGCCCTGACGCGCTCGCGCCGGGCAAGCACACGCTCGAGTTCGACTTCACCTACGAGGGGATGGGTGCGGCGACGATGGCTTTCGGCAGCTTCGTCGGCATCGGCCAAGGCGGAACCGGCGTGCTCAAGGTGGACGGGAAGGACGTGGTCACCCAGAAGATGGAGCACACGATCCCGTTCATTCTGCAATTCGACGAAAGCCTCGACGTCGGCTCGGACACGCTGACGGGCGTCAACGACGCCGACTACCAGCCGCCATTCGCGTTCACCGGCAAGCTCAACAAGGTCACGCTATCGATCGACCGGCCGAAGCTCTCGCCCGAGGACATCAAAAAGCTCGAGCAAGCGCAGGTGAATGCCGCGAAGACGCGGGAATAACGTAACGTCGGCGTACGCAAGATGAAGCGAACGAGATCGCTCAGGATCGCGGTGACGTCAGTGCTTGCGGCGGCCGCGACCGCGCCGCGCTGCCCACGGCATCGGCGACGATCACATCGGCCCTGACCGTCGTTCCGACCAGCCTCGCGATCGCGCTGGTCGTGGCCTAAGGTGCTCTCGCGGCAGAGCATGGATCGTGATCTCGATTGGCGGAATACCGCGCGACCGCATCGAAGATCGCTCGAATCATGCGGCTTTCAAAGCGTTCTCCATTCCACTTTCGAAACATCTCTGACGGAGGGAAAACCTTAGATACAACATCCAATGAGGTATCGAGCATTAAGAAGCTTCAAGCGGCCCAACGAAACAACAAAGTGAGCGAGTAAGCTGCAGTTCGTGCGCAGGGTCACGCGCCTTGCGCTGGGAGGCCGTTATTGGCACTTAGCGACGTTTCGCTGCCACGCAGCAAGATGTCGGCTGTTGGGGCATAGCGGACTCTGGCCCGCCCGCCCGGCAGATTTATGGGTTCACGGCCTAATGCCCGATCCCGGCTGCCGCCAGGATTCTGCGGCTGGCCTCGGCCAGGGCGGATTTTTGGGCGGCGAGGTCGGGGTAGAGGAGCTTGCCCGCGCGCTTCGCGATCTTGCCGGCGACGAGAACGGTGTCGACGTTGGCGGCGTTGGCGTGCAGCACGATCGCGGCCACGGGATCGGTCACGGGGAAGAGGTTCTGATCCTCGGCGCGAAGGAGTATGACGTCCGCCTGCTTCCCCGGCGCGAGCGAGCCGATGCGGCGCTCCATGCCAAGCATCCTGGCGCCCTCCAGGGTCGCCCATCGGAGCGCCTCGCGGCAGGGGACGGAGATGCGTTCGGGAGCGCGACCGGTCTTGGCGATGGTCGCGAGATCCTCCGCGTGACGCTCGGCCTGGAGCGCCGCGCGCAGCACCGCGAACATGTCGCCGCCGATGAAGGACTCGATATCGACGCCGAGCGAGGGTGCGCTTCCGAGACGCCGGAGCGAGCCCGTGAGGCAGTCGCCGTAGCCCATCTGCAGCTCGATATCCGGCGTCACGGTGATGCTCGCGCCCTCGCCCACGAGTGCGCGGAGCTCCTCGAAGGGGATGCTGTTGCCGTGGACGATGTTGACGCCGGGGCTCACCAGCCCCTCCGCAACGAGCCGCTGGAACCCGTCCGGCGTCAGCATCGTGCCGCCGCCGACATGCATGCTCGCGAGCATCCTCATCTCGCGCGCGAGCGTCAGGTCCTGCCGGCTCACCTCGTAGGTGGAGTAGGCGGGGCCGAGGATCGCCATGCCGAGGGTCACCAGCGCCTCGCGCGAGGGGAGCCGGTCGCGCGCCAAGCGCTCGATCTCCGCGCGCGGATGCGGGATTTCGCTGAAATGCCGCTGGCCTGGCTTCGGATCGGGCTTCGGTGAGCCGTGCAGGAAAACCGCGCGGATACCGGATTCCTGCAAGGCGTCGATCGCGCGGTCGCTGTGCGCGGGCGTCGGATTGTTGTGGCACCAATCGACGAGGGTGGTCGTGCCGGAGTTGAGCTGGTTGAGCGCGCCCGCGAGCGTCGAGACGTAGATGTCGTCGGGCCGGAAGGCCGGCGCGATCGAGGCGTGCATGGTGTGGAGGTATTCGAGGATCGTCCAATCCGCGGCGATCCCGCGCAGGCACGTCTGCCAAGTGTGCTGATGCGCGTTGACGAGTCCGGGCATCACGATCATCCCCGCGGCATCGAGAACGGGCGCCTCGGCGCGAATCTCCGGCGCGATCGCGGCGATGCGGTCGGCCTCGATGAGCACGTCCCCGCGGCGCAGATCCGGCACGCTGGGATCCAAAGTCACGACGATGCCGGATTTGATCAGCAGACGGTTCATCGCGACTGTTCCTCATCAAGGCGTGGCCGTTCGCGTTGGGGATGATCGCGGATTCGAGCGCCGCGCGCCAGACCGGGTTGGCGATCCGCCGCGCCGCCATCATCGAGCTTGCAGCGCGCTACTGCCTGCGCGCGAGCAAATCGTCCGCAATCCAGCGCGTGGCGGGTCCGAGCTACGCCGCCTTCGAGAGACGGTCGATCTCCGCCATTTCCTCCGCGGTGAGCTTCCAGCCGACGGCCTTCGCGTTCTGCTCGAGCTGCTCGGGCTTGGTGGCTCCGGCGATGACGCTCGAGACTTGCGGGCGATTGGCAAGCCAACTGAAGGCGAGCTCGAGGAGCGTGCGGCCACGGCTCGCCGCGAAGTCGCCGAGCCGCTCGGCGATCCGCCAGTTCTGCTCCGTGAGAAAGCGATCGGCGAGGCGCTGGGTGTTGGTGAGGCGCGTCCCCGCGGGCATCGCCGAATTGCGCTGGTATTTCCCCGTGAGGAGCCCGCTCGCGAGCGGGAAGAACGGCAGCAGGCCCAGCTCATAGCGTTGCATCGCCGGAACCAGCTCGCGCTCGATCTCGCGCACGACGAGGCTGTACTCGTCCTGGCAGGAGACGAAGGCGTTGAGGTTGAGATGCTTCGCGGTCCACTGCGCCTCGACGACCTGCCAGGCCGGGAGGTTGGAGCAGCCGATGTAGCGCACCTTCCCCTGGCGGACGAGGTCGTCGAGCGCGCGCAAGGTCTCCTCGATCGGCGTCAGCGGATCGGAACGATGAAGCTGGTAGAGATCGATCCAGTCGGTCTTGAGCCGGCGGAGGCTCGCTTCGACCGCGGACATGATGTACCCGCGCGAGGCACCCTTGAGCGTCTCCGCCTTGTTCATGGGCATTGCGAACTTGCTCGCGAGCACGATCTGCTTGCGGCGATCGCCGAGCACCTGCCCCATCGCCGTCTCGGAGCCGCCGGCCTCACCGTAGACGTCGGCGGTGTCGAAGAGCGTGATGCCGAGGTCGAGCGCCTTATGGATCACCGTGCGCGTCGCTTCGAGGTCGATGCGGCCGCCGAAATTATTGCAGCCGAGCCCCACGACCGAGACCCGAAGGCCGGAGCGTCCGAGATTGCGGATTTCCATGCCGTGCTTCCTCTGCGCTAAAGCGTTTCCATTCCCGCTCTCACGCCGCATCCCACTGCGGCGCCCAGGCGGGATTGACCACTCTCGTGCCCCCCGGGAGCGCATCGAGCGCGCGATGGTCCTCGGCGTCGAGCCTGAAGTCGAAGATCGCGAGATTCTCCTTCGCATGTGCCGCGCTTCCGGTTTTGGGAATGGCCGCGACGCCGGGCTGCTCCAGCAGCCAGCGCAGCGCGACCTGATTGGCGCTCTTCCCGTGCTTCGCCGCGACGCGGAGCACCGCCGGGTTCTGCATCAGCCGCCCTCGCGCCAGCGGACAATAGGCCACCGCGGCGATGCCATGCGCGCGCGCATAGGCGAGGACAGGCCGCTGCGCGAGCAGCAGGTGATACTCGATCTGATTGCAGACGATCTCGCGCCCGAGATGTGCGACCGCCTCCTCCATCTGGCGTACGGTAAAGTTGCTGACGCCGATCGCCTTGACCTTGCCGTCGCTCTTGAGCCGCATCATCGCATCGAGCGTCTCCCTTACCGGGACCTCCGTGCTCGGCCAATGGATCAGCAGGAGGTCTACGTAGCCGGTGCCGAGCCGCTCCAGCGATTGCGCGAAGCTCGCGGCCACCTCGGCCGCCCGCAGCGTCTCGCGCCAGATCTTCGTCGTGAGGAAGATGTCGCCGCGCGGCACCCGCGACCGTGCGATCCCCTGGCCGACCTCCGCCTCGTTGCCGTAGACCTGCGCGGTGTCGACGTGCCGATAGCCGATCTCCA
>Ga0335077_10003433_pt1 | contig 19143 bp, 15 predicted proteins | sample Lox_Sample_31_FD_207151 | JGI IMG/M metagenome (GOLD analysis project Ga0335077, IMG submission 207151) | Soil microbial communities from Loxahatchee National Wildlife Refuge, Florida, United States - Lox_Sample_3.1 | ecosystem: Environmental > Terrestrial > Soil > Wetlands | place: USA...
TGTGCCTTGGAGCGTTACGCTATATTGACCCGCAGCCAGTTGCAATGGGCCGGCTTTGGCGGGCGAGCTTAGAGTGATGTCGTACGACTTGGCGCCCAGCAGGGACAAGCTGGAAAGTGCCAGAGCCCCAGCTAGCGTCAATGTTCTCAGTCTCATGGTGTCGTTGTTTCTCCTATCCAACTGAGGGACAGCGCGGGCGCGGACAAGGTAACTACCCTGGCCGGAGTATTTAGCCGAAAAATGAACGGTACGTTTTTTACCACCATAGTGGTACGGAAAAATTCCGAATACTGGGAATTCAATTTTCGACCACATCCTTTTAACCTGCTATTGAAGAGGGCCCAAACGAAGGGCGGAAGATTTCGAAAAGGAGAAGGTATGAAACAGCACAACGATGGAGACGGCGGTGTCCAGGTAGCCTACTCGCTCGATGCCCGGCTGTTCGGACGCCGCGAGATCATCATTCCACCGATTTCTCGTTCGCCGAGGTAGTGGGGCCGGGTTGCGGCCGGATGCCTCGATGGTGGTACCCAAAAACCATTCGATCTCGGGATGGCTTCTCAGCTCTGTTACCGCATAGTGGAATTCATGGGGTCGCTGAAGGCGACATTCTGGAAAGGAAACATCGAGCGATGGCCGCAGTAGCTAGCATGATGCGCACGGATATGAGGTATTGCCAGATTCACGGACAAGCGAAAATGCCGGGCGCGGGCTCACAGATGGTTGGCAGAGCTTTCACCACGGCTCTTCTGCTCACCGCGAACGTAGCGCAGGCTGAGGCCGCCGTTTTGGATGGTATAAGAACGTTGGAGTCCGGCGACGTGTCAGATGAAAAGCTGTCTGTGGCGGCCATGATGGCTGCCATCGCGCCCAGGAACGACGGCGTGTGGCAGGGAAACGGATTCGAGGATGCTTCGTCGATCCTTCCGCCGGAACTGGCACCAGTACTGAAACTCCCGCTGAACCTTCGAAAGTGCTTCGTGTTGCGCGTGCTCATGTCCACGCCTCGCGAACGCTGTGCCGGGCTGCTTCATCTCGATGTCAATGAACTCGACCAGAACATATGCCTGGCCGCACAGGCGCTGGCGCTGATTGTGAAAGTGACCGGAAGGAAACTGTCCGCCCCTACTAAGGGGAAGGGACCGAGATGTAGTGAACCAGAATCTAACCCGCTGCCCGCGCACGCAAACTGAGTTCAGGCAGGTTTGCTAACGTGTTCAGCACGCCTCTCAACATGGATTCAGCGAAATCGGCCGGCGACCCATAGGTCTCCGGTGCCGCCAACCGTGCAGCCGCTGAGCGGCAAAGATGCTCGGCCTTGGAACGCGCGTCAGTTGCATGTTGCAGCTTGCCCATCGAGTAGGACGTTAAGGAAAAGTCTGCGAACACGCGCGCCACCTTCAACTGGCTCAATGCGAGTTCAAGTCCTTCTGGCTGGTTTGCACACAACTGTTCCGAGGCAAGTGGTGTCATATGGGTTTCAAGATTGCGGTCTGAACTTCTAGCGTAACGTAGTCCACGGCAGCCTTCAATGATGTTTGGGTATTAGGCGAGAGAAGTAGCGCATTTTCAATGAGATATACGCGTTCTGGTACGGCGGTCAGGCCGCCATCGTGCGGAACGCCCAGAAAAGGAAGCCGGCCAGGACGATCGACGCTGGTAGCGTGAGCACCCATGCCGTCAAGAGGTTCCTGACGGTGGCCCATTGTAGTCCGGATTGATTGGCAGCCATGGTGCCCGCGACGCCCGACGAGAGCACGTGCGTCGTGCTGACCGGCAGGCCGAAACCGTCGGCAGCGCCGATGGTGGCCATCGCGGTAATTTCCGCGGCCGCCCCTTGGGCGTAGGTCAGATGATTCTTGCCGATCTTTTCTCCGACCGTGACAACGATGCGCTTCCAGCCCACCATCGTACCGAGACCCAGCGCCAGGGCCACTGCGACCTTTACCCAGGTGGGAATGAATCGTGTCGCCAGGTCGATATGCCTCTTGTAATTCTTCAGGACATCGGCATCCGCAGCGGCAATGTGCGGTTGGCCGGTTTTCTGCATGAGCCGCAACGCCTCGCTGACCAGGTACATGTCGTTGCGGAAGTTGCGGGTGCGCTCGGCCGGGACTTTGGACAGCAGCTTGAAAATCGACATCTCGTTGCCCATATCGTTAATCAGCTCGCGCAGGGCGAGCACCGTGCTCGGCTTGAACTCGCGTGTGCGAACGTATTCGGTGACGTCTTCTCGCGGATCCGCCATCACGCTGCCAGGCGTTACGTAGTGGTTGAGAGTTTCTACCGCCTGGTGGGAGACGGCGATGAAATCCTGGGACTGTTTCGCGGTCACCGCGTGGTTGAGGGCGTATGCCGTAGGTACGGTGCCGATCAGGATCAGCATAATGAGACCCATGCCCTTCTGCCCATCATTGGACCCATGGAAGAAGCTGACGCCGGTGCACGTCAGCAGCAGCAACCCGCGAATCCAAAACGGTGGCGGCTCCTCACCTTCGGGGGCCTGATAGAGACGCTGGTCTGGGATCAAGAGTCTGGCGGCCAGCAGCAGCACGTACGCGACAGCAAATCCGACCAAGGGCGACAGCAACAGCGATTTCCCAATGTTGGTGGCCTGGCCCCAGTCCACTCCGCTGGTGCCGGTTTTCACCGCCATCAACTGATTGGCGATCCCCACGCCGATCACGGACCCGATGAGTGTGTGCGAACTGGAAGCGGGCAGGCCGAAGTACCAAGTCCCGAGATTCCAGATAATGGCGGCCACCAGCAGCGCGAACACCATGGCGAAGCCTGCCGTACTGCCCACCTGCAGGATCAACTCCACAGGGAGCAGGGAGATGATGCCAAACGCTACTGCGCCGGTAGAGACCACAACGCCCAGGAAGTTCCACGCTCCCGACCAGACCACGGCTACGTGCGGGTCCAGCGTATGGGTGTAGATCACGGTGGCTACGGCGTTGGCCGTGTCGTGGAATCCATTCACGAACTCGAACCCGAGCGCCACCAGCAGCGCGAAGCCCAGGAGCAGGTAGGGGAAGATGGATGTGGTCCGCACTCCAGACAGGTCATTCACCAGACTCCATCCGGCATACAGCACGCCAACGAGTAAAACGAGTCCGAACACGAGCAGGCCAGTCCGTCCGGGACCCTTGGAAAGTTTCTTCTCCAGTAAGGACGCAGGTGCAGAAGGTCGAGAAGGTACCGCCGCAGCAGAGGCCATAAGTCTCCTTTGGTGTTGTTGATCACGCGAGCATATCCAAACGAGATGACAGCCTGTTTACAAGTGCGTCACAAGTGAGTTACGGTCGGGCGAAGCAGTGCACGGGCCTCCCGCGGTTCCTGATCCGGGAGAACGTGATCGTGCCGCCCCGGCCGAACGAGGTTGGCGGCGATTTCTGGTTGACAGGCTTGGGAAAAACCGCGCAGGAGTTGCGTCCCGCCTGTAGGCCCGTGCATCGAAGTGGTGTTGCGTTTTTGATCCTGCCGAACTTCGGGTGTTTGGCGGATGAGAGGGCCATTGAAACGAATCCATCCAAAGTTGCGGAAGGGACGCCATCGAGCATTTTTCGGCCTTGGCCTTCTGTTCGCCTCCGCGCTGGTTGGGCAGCAGAGCAGCCAGTTCCAGGGCAGCGTTCCAACGGGCAGCGCGTCGGCGACACCTCTGGCATTGAAGCTCGATGACGCCATCCAACGGGGGCTGCAGGCGAATCTGGGCCTGCTGGTACGGGACACGAGCAGCCAGACGGTGCGGGCAGAGCGAATCCGGTCGCTTTCGGCCCTGCTGCCTCAAGTGACGGGCTCGCTTGCGGAGACAGAAGAGCAACTCAATCTGAAGACCGTCGGAATCAACATCAAATTCCCACCGATCGCCGGTTTCCCGGGGATCCCAACGATTGTGGGTCCGTTTTCATACACCGCCGCGCAGGCGAACGTGTCAGCCAAGGTTTTCGATTGGAATGCGTGGAAGAACGTGAGCTCCGCGAAAGCTAATGAGGAAGCTGCCAGGCTTTCGGTCCAGGACGCGCGTGACCTGGTGGTACAGGCGGTGACGAACGCGTACTTGCAGATTATCGCCGATGCTTCCCGCGTGGAATCGATCCAGGCGCAGCTTAATACGGCCGAAGCGCTCTACCATCGCGCGGTGGATCAAAAGAAGGCCGGCACGTCGCCAGCCATCGATGTCTTGCGGGCGCAGGTGGAATTCAAGACGCAGCAACAGCGGCTGCTGGCGGAACAGAACCAGTTCGACAAAGACAAACTCTCGCTCGGGCGGGTGATCGGCTTGCCGCCCGGTCAAATGTTCAACGTCGCCGACAGCATACCGTTTGCGCCGCTCAGCGGGCTCACGCAGGATGATGCGTTGCGGGCCGCCCTGGCGCAACGTCCGGACTATCAGAGCGCAAAGAAGCAGGTGCAGGGGGCGGAAGAGGCGCTGAAAGCGGCGCGAGCGGAGTGGTACCCCACAATCAATCTGAACGGCTACTACGGCGATGCCGGCCCTACGCTCAGCAACTCGCATGGGGTCTTTGCGTTGACGGGAAGTCTCAATTTCAACATTTTCAACGGCGGCCGAATTCGCAGCGACGTGGAACAAGCCAAAGCGGCATTGAAGCAACGCTCCGACGAGCTCGCCGACCTAGGCGGCCAGATCGATTTTCAAGTGCGAGCCGCATTCCTGGACATTCAGACGGCGGCGGACCAGGTAGCGGTCGCACAAACCAATCTGGAATTGGCGAACCAGACGCTGCAGCAGGCGCGGGACCGCTTCACGGCGGGTGTGGCCGACACCATCGAGGTGGTGCAGGCGCAGGAGTCGGTGGCGAGCGCCAATGACAGCGTGATTTCGGCCCTGTTCGCCCATAACCTGGCGAAGGCAGCGCTGGCGCGGGCACTGGGTCTGGCCGAACAAGGGATCAAGAAGTTCATCGAGGTGAAGTGAGATGGCTGACACGATAGTCGAGGAAAAGAAAACGGAGGCGCCTTCCCAGCGTTTGACGAGAAAACCCAGGCGGAGGCCTGCGCGCATCATCGTGCCTATCGTGCTGGTGGTGCTGCTGATAGCCGGCTACTTCCTGTTGCGTTACTTCGGCTCTTACGAGTCCACGGATGACGCGCAAATCGATGGTCACCTCAATGCCATCAGCGCGCGGATCAGTGGCCAGGTGAGCGAAGTGCTGGTGGAGGACGAGCAGATCGTCAAGAAGGGCGATGTGCTGGTGAAAATCGATCCCCGGGACTATGAAGTTGCGGTGGCCAAGGCGGAGGCTGATCTTGCCGACGCGAGGGCGGCGCTGGAGAGCTCTCGGACGGATGTTCCGATCACGTCGACCAACACCGATAGCACGCTCAGGACGGCGAGATCGATGCGCGTGGACGCAGCCGCCGGACTGACTGGTGCGCAACGGCAGCTGAATGCGGCCCAGGCGCGCCTGGAAACGGCGCAGGCGCAGGTGTCTGAGGCCGAAGCGAACTACAAGAGAGCAGCCGACGACGTAGAACGTTATAAGCAGCTCGTCGCCAAAGACGAGATTTCGCAGCAAATATACGATCAGGCGGTGCAAACGGCTGCCGCGGCGAAGGCCACGCTGGCTGCGCGGACGGCCTCGGTAAATGAGGCGCAGCAGAATGTGACTGTGGCGGAAGCAGCCATTCAACAGGCGCAGGCGAAGGTTGCACAGGCAGAATACTCCATCCAGGCCGCGATGACGGCGCCGCAACAGATTGCCGTGAGCCAGGCTAAGGCCAAGTCTGCAGCGGCGAAAGTTGCACAGCAGCAAGCGCTGCTCGACCAGGCCCGGCTCAATCTCAGCTATTGCACGATCGCAGCTCCGGTCGGCGGGATCGCCGACAAGAAGACGGTGGAGGTCGGCCAGAATGTTTCGCCCGGGCAGCAACTGCTGGTGGTCGTTCCCGTGGACGACATTTGGGTGACGGCGAACTTCAAAGAAACGCAGCTGAAGAAAATGAAGCCGGGTCAGAAGGTGAAATTCAGCGTGGATGCTTACGGGCGCGAATACACCGGTCGCGTTACGGGCATTGGCGGCGCTGCGGGCTCTCGCCTCAGTCTGCTGCCGCCGGAGAATGCCACCGGCAATTACGTGAAAGTGGTGCAGCGGATTCCGGTCCGCATCGACCTCGATTCGGGTCAGAATAGCGATCACCGCCTGCGGCCCGGAATGTCGGTCGATCCCAAGGTGTACCTGGAGTAACTCGTATGGCCGAAGTGACGGAGACGACCCTGCCTCCACCGGCGCCGGTGGAGGAGCGCTGGAAACCGAGCTTCAATCCGTGGCTCATCGCGGTGGTTGTCGCCATGGCCGCGTTCATGGAGGTGCTGGATACTAGCATCGCCAACGTCGCGTTGCCGCACATGGCGGGCAACCTGGGCGCCAGCAACGATGAAAGCACCTGGGTGCTTACTTCGTACCTCGTATCGAACGCCATTGTTCTTCCCCTCAGTGGGTGGCTGGCGGGTTTGTTCGGGCGAAAGCGTTTCTTTATTCTGTGCATCTTTCTGTTTACTCTCAGCTCAATGTTGTGCGGAGCGGCGCCAAGCCTCGGGATGCTGATCCTGTTCCGCGTGATGCAAGGTGCGGGCGGCGGAGGATTGCAGCCTATCGCCCAGGCCATTTTGGCCGACACGTTCCCGCCGCAGCAACGAGGCCTGGCATTTGCGGTCTATGGAATTACCGCCGTGACGGCGCCGACTATCGGCCCGACACTCGGCGGGTGGATCACCGACAATTATTCCTGGCGCTGGATCTTCTACATCAATCTTCCCGTCGGGCTCCTGGCCATGTTCATGGCCTACCGTGTAGTGGAGGATCCGCCGTACCTGAAGCGTCTCAAAGGCGCGCTGGTGCGCGTGGATTATGTCGGCATCGCGCTTCTCGCGCTGGGCGTCGGCGCGCTTCAGATCCTGCTGGACAAGGGCCAGGAAGACGATTGGTTCGGTTCGCACTTTATCGTGACGCTTACCGTGGTCGCCGCGGTTTGCCTGATTTCGCTGGTGATCTGGGAGTGGCGGCAAAAAGATCCGGTTATCGATGTCCGGCTCTTCAAGTACTTCAGTTTCGCCAGCGCCAATCTGATGATGTTTACGCTGGGTGTCGTTCTCTTCAGCAGCCTGGTGATGATGCCGCAGTTTCTGCAGACTCTTATGGGCTACACGGCGCAGACCTCAGGGCTGGTTCTTTCCGCCAGTGGCGTTCTGCTGTTGATGGAAATGCCTGTCGTGGGGCAACTCACCACGAAATTTGCGGCAAAGTATATTGTCGCTTTCGGCTGGCTGTCGCTTGTCGCCGCCATGTATTATTCCACCCTGCGGATGGACTTGCAGATGAGTTTTCAAGCGGCCATGTGGCTGCGTGTAGCGCAATCGTTCGGCATCGGCTTTTTATTCGTGCCCATCACGCTGATCGCTTACGTCGGCGTACCCGCCGAGAAAGGCAACAGCGTATCCGGTCTGGTGAATTTCATGCGCAATATCGGCAGCAGCGTGGGGACTTCGATGGTTACCACGCTGCTGGCGCGCCGCGCGCAGTTTCACCAGTCCATCCTGGCCTACCATACGACGAACTTCGATCCGGCGTTTCGAAACCAGGTGAGCGGGCTAAGCCGAGCGCTTGTGCACTCCGGGATCAGCGTGGCCGAGGCGCAGACGCATGCCTACGGGCTGATTTATCAATCAATGCAAGCGCAATCCCAGACGCTCGCCTACATCGATACTTATATGCTGCTCGCCATTGGCGCGGCCATTATGTTCCTGCTCTCGTTCATCGTTCGCAAGAACGACCCGCGCGCGGGCGGAGAGGTTGCCGTGGGTTAGAACATTCTGAGGAATGATCCATGATTCGAGTGGTGACGATTGAACGCGAGTATGGCAGCGGCGGCGCCGACATCGCCAAAAAACTGGCCGAGCGGCTGGGCTGGAAATTGTGGGACCATTTGCTGACCGACGAAATCGCCCGCCTGATGGAATGCGATTGCCGGGCGGTAGAGGAGCACGAGGAACGAAGAGACTCGCTGCGCTACCGTCTGTTCAAGGCATTCATGCGAGGCAGCTTTGAAGGCAGTCTGAACGCGCCGCGGCTGAAGATGGTGGACGCGGACTGCATCCGGGAGGTCACGGAGCGAGTGGTCACGGCGGCGGCCAAGACGGGCAATTCCGTCATCGTAGGCCGCGGCTCGGGGTATTACCTTCGCGATCGTCCTGACGTTTTTCACGTTTTTATCTATGCTCCTTTCGAGCAAAAGGTGCGCCGGCTGCAGGAAACCGGCAAAAGCGAAGAGCGAGCGGCCGAGCTTGCAGAGAGTGTGGACCGCGACCGTGCAGCCTATATCAAACAGTACTTCGGGGTAGAGTGGCCACCCCGGTATTTGTATCACCTGATGATCAACTCCACGCTCGGCGACGAGGTTGTCGTTGAGACGATTCTCAATTCGATCGCAGTGTTCGAGAAGCAGTCCGCGTGATCTTTACGAGCAAGCGTTGCATGGCCTCTGGAGGATAGAATTCAAGTGGGATACCATGCGGCTCGCCATGAAGTGCTTCGGCTGTTCGCTGCGCTCGCGAACTGCGATTCACACGCTGCTCCTCGCCGTTTCGCTGTGGCCTTTGCAGGCGGCGCCAACCATCTTTCCGCAACCCAGAGAGTTTGCGCTTCGCGACGCGAATTTCCTGCTGGATAACTCCGTCACCATCGCGGTGCCGACAGAGCCGTCGAATGAAGATCTCTTTCTGGCGCGGTTAGCCAGCTCTGAATTCAGCGACCGTCACCATTTGGCCGTAGAACTGCGGCGCGTTTCTTTCATACCGGACGAAGGACGTTTCATCGTAATGGGCTCCGTGCGAAATCCGCTGGTGCGGCGGTATTGTGCCAGGCTGGGAATCGAAAGCAACGTTCCGGAAGGGTACGTGGTGGATGTCAGCAATCGGATCGCACTCGTCGCAGGCGCCGATGATGCGGGAGCGTTTTACGGTTTCGAGTCGCTGCGCCAGTTGATAGAGCGCCGCGAAATCGCCGGCGCGCGCGTCCGTGATTGGCCCTACAAACCATTTCGCGGGATCAAAATGTACGTTCCGGGCCGCGAAAACATTCCGTACTTCAAGAGATTCGTCCGCGATTTTATGGCGCTCTACAAATACAACAAGCTGATTCTGGAAATGAACGCGGCCATGCGCCTGGATCGGCATCCGGAGTTGAACGAGGGCTGGATTGCGCTCGGGAAGGACCTCAACTATACCCGGCGCGATCGTGCCTGGGGTCCCGGCCGGCAACTTCAGGATTCGGCCAATGCCGATGCCGGCGACAGCGGCGTATTGGAGAAGGACGAAGTGGCCGGACTGGTCCGCTACGCGAACCAATACCACATCGAGGTCATCCCCGAGATTCCAACTCTGACCCACAGCTACTATCTGCTGGCGCGCCACCGGGAACTGGCTGAAATCGCCAACGCCGAGTGGCCGGATACGTACTGTCCATCCGAGCCGAAGGTTTATGACCTGGTTTTCGACGTTCTCGACGAGTACATCGACGTGATGAAGCCGCACATGGTGCACATCGGGCATGATGAATGGCGCATGCCGGTCGGCGCGTGCGCGCGCTGTAAGAGCAAGAGCTATACCGAGCTGTACGCGCAGGACGTGAACCGGATTTATTCCCACTTGAAGGCGCGCGGCGTGCGTGTGGCCCTCTGGGGCGACCACCTTGTGGAACCGGTGCGCGGCAAGCAGATCCGCCACGTCCCGAATCCCGGTGGCGTCCCCTACGACGCGCCGGGAGCGCTCGCGCCGGAACAAGTGAGAAAGCTCATTCCCAAAGACATCCTGGTCTTCAACTGGTTCTGGGACGAGAGCGAACAAGGGCTCGGAGAAGCGAATGAGATTTCCCTGCGCCAATGGGGATTCGATCAGGTGTACGGAAATTTTCAGCCGCAGATTCGCGATTACGACCGGCGCAGCGCGCCCGGCAGCATGGTTGGCGGCGCGCCGTCGTCCTGGGCAGCCACCACCGAATTCAATTTCGGCAAAGATTTGATGTTCGATTTTCTGGGTTGCGCTGAACTGCTCTGGTCCACACACCGGCCCGGGATGCCTGAACTCTCGGCGGGCATTCAACAGATGATGCCGGGTGTGCGCCGCCGCTTGAGTGCGACACCTCTGCCAAGCGATTCCGATCCGGTGACATCCATCTTCACGCCGGCAGAGCCAGTTATGGTCCGCGCGGGAATGGAATCAAAGCCGATGCCGATAGGAACGGACGTGAGCAGTATCATATTTGTGCATGCTTCAGCGAAGCCGGCGGGCAATCGGCCGGCGTATGAGGGTACCTGGAATTACGCGGATACCGCCGACCTTCTGGGATGGTACGAAGTGACCTACGATGATGGCTTTGTTGAAACAGTTCCGGTGCGTTATGCCGTTAACATTCTCGAACAAGGGTGGGGGAAGAGCCACGATCCGCGGAATGTGGCCTACGAGGCCGAACTCGTGCAAAGCAGCAGGAGCGGTCAGACGTTTTTCGCGTACGAATGGCTGAATCCCCGATTTGGCCGACCGGTCCGGGAAATTCGTCTTCGAGGGACATCAACCGGGCCGTCTCGCGGAGACAACGGAATTCTGCTCGAATCGATTCGAGTAGTGGCCAAACGCACGCACCAGCAATTGGGGGAGAAGAAGCAGTGAGCCTTCATGCTGGTGGGGAGCCGGAGATATGCTAATAGGCGTTGGAGAGGCGTCTTGTCCATGGCTGAACTACAGAAACTCTACGATGCAATCTTGACCGGCGATACCAAGACGTCGATAGCGGTTACCCGGGAGGCGCTCGCCGAAGGCACCGAACCGATGGACCTCATCACTAAGTACCTGGTTCCCGCCATGGACGAAGTTGGCCGCCTCTTCCAATGCGAGGAGTATTTTGTTCCGGAATTGCTGCTGGCAGCCCGCGCGATGAAGGGCTCGCTTGAACTCCTCCGGCCGCTGCTGGCGGCGAGCGGACGGGAGCCCTCCGGGCGCGTTGTGATCGGAACCGTCAAAGGAGATCTGCACGACATCGGCAAGAACATCGTGGCCTCGATGCTGGAGGGTGGCGGCTTCCAGGTGATCGATCTGGGCGCGGATGTCGCGCCGGAAAAATTCGTTGAGGCCATCCAACAATCCAACGCCAATCTCGTGTGCCTGTCGGCGCTGCTGACCGTGACCATGCCTTCCATGCGCACCACCATCGAGGCGTTGAAACAGGCGGGCGTGCGCGAACGCGTGAAGGTGCTGGTTGGGGGCGCTCCGGTGACACGCCAGTTTGCAAAGGAAATCGGCGCCGATGGCTATAGCGAGGACGCGCCGGGCGCTGTGGCGCTCGCCAGGCAAATGATCGCAGCCCCCTGAGCGAGGGACGCTATGGAACGGAGCGTTCGCTCATTCGGAGCGCTGGCCATCTCCGATCCCTGTCATCTTGTCTTCGGGCGGGCGCCGAAACCCGTTTCTTGCGGATATGAATTGACGATCGGCGCGGGTTACGTCTACCCGGAAGTGAATTTTACGCTCCCCGCGATCACCGTTTCCGCTGAGAACTGGAGCGAGATCGTTTCGCAATATACGGAGATGGTTACGAGCATCATCCGGCGAGCCGTCGCGCTTCGGGCGCCCGGAATCGTGCTGGAGTTCGAGCTTCTTCCGGCCATGACGGAGCGCCCGGGATGGGGAGCGGAGATCACGGCGCTGTTGCATCGCGCGTTACAGGAAGCGCACGGAAAACACGGGCTGCGCTGCGCGCTTCGTGTGACGCCTACTGACATTCGCGAGCAGGGGAAGCCGCCCTTGCTGCGCTGCGGCCCGGGTTGTGAGACGCTGTTACGCTCCTTCGAGCTGTGTGCGCAGGCTGGCGCGGACATTCTGTCGATCGAGTCAATCGGTGGCAAGGAAGTCCACGACCAGGCGTTGCTTTACGGCGACGTGCCGGGAATCGTTTTTGCGCTAGGCGTGCTGGCGCCGCGTGACATGTCCTGGCTTTGGCGGCAGATCGCCGAAATCTGTGAGGAGCACCCGCCGATCGTCGCCGGCGGAGACAGCGCGTGTGCCTTTGCCAACACCGCCATGCAACTGGCGCATCAGCGCATGCTGCCGGAAGTCTTGGCCGCCGTCGTGCGCGCCATGAGTGCGGTCCGCAGCCTGGTCGCCTTTGAGCAGGGCGCAATGGGGCCGTCCAAGGACTGTGCGTATGAGGGACCCATTCTGAAGGTGATAACCGGTTGCCCCATCTCGATGGAAGGCAGATCCGCAACGTGCGCTCACTTTAGTCCGATGGGCAACGTATCCTCGGCGATGTGCGACTTGTGGAGCAACGAATCGGTGCAGAACGTCCGGCTGTTATCAGGCAGCGCGCCGGAAGCCTACACCGAGTCGCTCATCTACGATTGCCGCCTCATGAACACGGCGGCGGAACAGGACGGCGCGCTGATGTTGCGCGACTGGCTGACGGCCTCCGACCGCTGGTTGAGCCCGCAGGCCGCGGTGTTGTCGCCGGAAGCCACGCTCGAGATTGCCGCAGCCATTGTCGGCGCTGACGGCCACTACGCGAAGACGATCGCGGCCGGTCGAGCGGCCGTCTCGATTCTTCGCGGCGGGCTTTCCTCAGGAGATATGCAGATCTCCGCGAAAGAGCAGCAATGGCTAAACCGCATCGAACAGGAGTTCTCCACCGTTCCCGCGGATGAGGAGGAGCTGCGGCGCCAAGTGGAGGAACGCTACGCCGGCATGTTCGATCCGGCGAGTTATGGTCTTCCCTAGTGTAGAGCGGCAGGCTCGGATATCCGCCGTGCGGCCCAGCTCCTCTCGATCTCTTCCAGCGTTTTGCCCTTAGTCTCCGGCGTAAGCTTCCAGACGAACAGAAAAGTCACGACGCACATAGTCGCATAAGTCCAGAACGCACCCGTAACCGTAATTGCTCGGGCGAGTGACAGGAACGTGAACGTCAGTATCAGGCACGCGATCCACAGGCTGATGGTCGCGATGGACATGGCGCGTCCGCGAATGCGCGTCGGGAACAGCTCCGACATCATCACCCAGACACCGGGGCCAAGACCCACTGCAAAGAACACGACGCAAGCCAGGACCAGACACAGAATCGGAAACACGGCGCCGGGATCGAGCCAGAACAGTAGGCCCAACAGGAACTCGGTGATGGCCATGCCGCCCGCTGCCACGAGCAGCAGGGGCTTGCGCCCGACGTGGTCGATGATCGCCAGCGCCACCAGCGTCGCGACCAGGTTCACAAAACCAATCATGACGTTGGCCCAGAGCGCCGAGGCGGCAGTTTGAGAGGCGACTCTCTCGGTGAAGATCAAAGAGCCGTAGAAGAGGATGGTGTTAATGCCTGTGATCTGCTGTAGAACCGCCAGCGCCACAGCGATAATGAGCGGGCGTCGCAGACCCGGCTGGAACAACTCAGCTAACGATCCCCGCTCACGTGCTATTGTTTCCTGAATTTCACGGATCTGGGCTTCCACGTTTCCATCTGAACCAACCAACGCCAGCACAGACGTGGCCTCATCGGTCCTCCCCTGCTGAATCAGCCAGCGCGGCGTTTCCGGACAGCGCAGAAAACTGATCAGGAAGAGCAATGATGGCAGCACGGCCGAAGCGAACATCCAGCGCCAGCTTACTTCGCCCAGGCCCGCCAGGAGCCAACTAATCAGATACGCACACAGGATTCCAACGACAATGGCCAACTGGTTGAGCGCCACGAGCCGCCCACGGATGCGCGCCGGAGAGATCTCAGCTACGTACAGCGGCGACAGCATGGATTCCATGCCGATGGCCACACCGCCCAGGAGTCGGGCTACGGTGAATTCGGTGAGATTTCGAGGCAACGCCGCGCCAATTGAAGAAATGAGAAACAGCGCGGCCGACCATAGCAGAATCCGCTTGCGTCCGAAGCGATCGCTCAGCGTTCCGGCGAGGCTTGCGCCGAAGACGCAGCCCATTAGCAGGCTGCTCGCGGCTACTTCAGTTTGCAGGTCGGAAAGTTGAAACTGCTTCCGCAAAAAAACCAGCGCGCCGTTGATGACCGCGATGTCGAATCCGAACAACAGGCCGCCGAGAGCGGCCGTGCCCGAAATCAGATAAACCTTCGAGCGCATGGCGGCTAGAACCTCATGCAATCCACGAAGACATCCTGGAAGTGTGGGTCGGACGCCAGCGATACATGCTTCGTCAGGCGGCCGATCTGCTCTAACAGCGCCGGGCGCCGCGACGGAGCGAGCAGCAATGCCTTCGTGCCGCGGAGAGCGGTGTTACCGGCGGGCTCCGTTTTCTCCGGTGGAAGTTCGAGCAAGCCGATACGGTGGGCGCTGGCGGCGTTGACATAGTTGCCAAAGGCGCCCGCGAGGTAGACGCGCTCAAGCTGGTCGAGCGCGGCGCCCCAACGCTCGAGAAGAATGCGCAGTCCGGCCGCGATGGCGCCCTTGGCCAACTGAAGCTCGCGGATGTCGGACTGCGTGAGGGAAACCGGAGCTATAAGTTCCAGCTCCTGGGTGCCGTTGGCGAGCCGGCCGGCAGGCAGGATCCGGCCGGTTTGGAGCCCCGCAGCCACGGCGTCGACAAGTCCACTTCCGCAAATGCCACGAGGAGATCGTGCGCCGAGAACGTGGCATTCAAAGCCGCCGTCTTTCGGAACCACGCGGGAGATCGCTCCAGGGGCCGCGCGCATGCCCATGCGGATGCGCCCGGCCTCGAACGCAGGTCCTGCGGCGGTGGAGGCGCACACGGCGCCGTGCCGGTTTCCAATTACGATCTCGCCGTTCGTGCCAAGATCGATGAGAGCCACGAGCGTTTCGCGGCCCAACCAGTCGAGGGCGACCATGCCGGCCAGAATGTCGCTCCCCACAAAACTGCCTAAGCACGGCAGGAACCGGACACGGCACGCATTGCCGAGCTGCCAGCCCAAGTCTTTTGCGAGGAACTCGCGCATGCCTCCGGCGGACGTTTCAAACGGCACGTGCGAGAGCGGCTCAACCGCCTCGCCGCAGAACAAATGATGCATCACTGTGTTCCCGCAGATGAGAACTTCGGTGACTTCGCGGCCGCCGGCAACATCGTGAACCAGGGGCGCGAGTCCCTGCCGGATGGAGCGCGTCAGCACTTGAAGTTCTCGCAGCGCGAGCTGCACCCGGCTCATGACGTCGGCGCCGTGCGCGCACTGCGGATTGAGCGCCGTGCGGACCGCGAGGACATCGCCTGTCGCAAAATCCAAAAGTTGCGCCACGAGGGTGGTCGTTCCGAGGTCCACGGCGATCCCGAATCCTTCCCGCGGCTCAAACGGTACGCGCGATTCATCGCACAGAATGGGCCCTTCCCACTGTTCGATCTCGAGCGTCACGCGACCTTGCGCGCGAGCCTGGCAGGCTAATCGCCATCCCGCGGCAATCTCATCAGGCGTCAGCACAGCCTGCATATCCGGCGTCACGGCGATGTGGCCTTCGACGAGCCGAACGCGGCAGCCGCCGCACAAGGAGGTGCCGCCGCAGGGAAACTCAACGCCTCGTTCGAACAGGAGATCTGCCAGCTCGACTCCGGCGGGCACCTCGATGGAGCAGAGCTGAGGCATGGTTATTGGTGTTCCTGGGCGTAACGCGCCATGGCGCGCACGTTGTCGTGCGGCGTGCCACGCGGGACTTCGCACCCTGCGCCGACGATGTAGCGGTCGCCGGCCGCGCGATGGCATTCACCGATGGCGCGCTCCACGGAATCCGGATCGCTGTCACGGAGCACGCGCACGGGATCGATATTGCCGAGCAGCACTTGGGAGCCCCCCATCGCCTCACGGGCTTCGCTGATCGGGGCCATCCAGTCCAGGTCCACGATATCGGCCCCCAATCTTCCCATGTCCTCGAAAAGCTTGCGGGTGTTGCCGCAGATATGCAGCCGGACTTTGACTCCCAAGGCCCGAATACCCTGGATCAGCCGCCGCTCGTAAGGGAAAACGTATCGCCGATAGAGGTTCGGTCCAATCAACGAGGCCGCCGCGTCACCCACGCCGATCAAAGCGGCCCCGGCTTTGGCCTGCGCGTCGGCAAAGCGCAACTCCATGGCGACAACGAATTCGAACAGGTCCGTCACGAAGGCGGGATCGTCAAAGAAATCGAGCATCAAGGTGTTGAGGCCGCGCAGATCCGCTGCCATGGCGCACGGCCCTTCCACCCAGCCCTCGACGGCTTTCTCACGACCGGCTTGGTTTGCGAGAAGTTCAACGGCTTTGACGCGGTCCGACATGCGGCGTCCCACCGAGGGATCCGGCGCCTGCGTCTTGAGCAGCGTGGTCTTGTCGTGTAGAAGGGCATGGCTCTCGATGATCGCGGGCGGCTGATCGTCGAACCACTCGACAGCGGCTCCCAGATCGCTCGCCTCACGCGCCGGATCGGAGATGGCCGAGACGTAGTCAAACTCGAACTTCTCGGCCGTGCGGACCTGGGCGTCCGCCAGCACGCGGAAATCCGTCGCGTACTCTCTGTAATGCACACCAGCGACATCCGCCGCGAACATCATCGTGATGGGCATCAGCGCCAGGTGGTCTGTCGCCAGCCCGTCAATGACTGCCAGAACTCTCTGTCGACCCGTCATGGGGAATCTCTTCCACACCCAGAATGCTCTCGTCGTAACGCGGAGTGACGCGCCAGCCCGGTCTCACGACCAGAAAATCTTCGTCCACCCAGTTACCGGACACCAATCGCTCGAACAGTGTCAAACTGCCGGGCAGCTTCTCGAACTTCCAGCCCTTCCGGTGTGCTTCTTCCCGCGCGCTTTGTTCGAAGCTGCCGTCGGGCTCCAGGCCGGTCTCAATAAACGTCAGTTGCTGGTAAGTTCGTTTGTAGCTGGTCAACTGCTCGTAAAGGTAGCGACCATTGTCTTCGCCGTAGTGCGAGATCAACTCCTCGAGCGAGTGTCCGACGCCCGTCCGGTCACGGAAGACCTGTTCGAGGTTTCCGCCACGCTCCAGCCACCCGGTCGACCGGAAATAGACGCCCGGATTGGCATCAAAATATGCCTGGTACTTCTGGCGACTCCCCATAAGGAATGCGATGCAGTCGTGCGCGCGAGGGATCACGATGGGCAGCGTCCGGGCGCACAACCCAACCAAGCCATTGCCACAGAGAGCATAGCCCATGAGGACAGCTTCGAACTGCTGCGCATCCACGCGGTCCACACACTCCTGAAGCCTGCGGTGCATGGGCCCGCTGCCCAAGTCATGCAAACCTTTCGGAAGAAACTCGACGTCCACCTGGTGGGGAGAACGCGCAACCGCGTGGCACATCTCGCGGTACAGGACCTCGCAACTAATGAGCTTCAGGCGCATCGGGCGAGCGCCGCCGCGGCGGCCAGGATGAACTCCGGGTTGGTGCCACAGCAGCCTCCTATGAAACCGGCTCCGGCGTCGCGAAGCGCCGGAACAAATGAAGCGAACTGTTCAGCTGTCGTGCGGTACTCGACGACACCATCGACGACTTCCGGTATTCCCGCGTTGGGCTTCATCCACAACGGCAGATGCGTCGCCGTCCGCATTCTTCGGCACAGTCCCACACACTGCTCGATGCCGACGCCGCAATTGGCGCCCACGGCATCCGCCCCGGCGTCGGTCATAGTGTTCGCCGCGCGCTCTGGAGTCAAGCCGGTCATGGTCCGGTCCTTGTTCTTGCCGGTGTCGAAGGCGAAGGAGACGACCACCGGCAAACCGGTAGTCCGGGCAGCTCTCAAGGCTATCAGGCCTTCTTCGAGTTCGCTGAAGGTCTCGAGCAACAGCGCGTCCGCACCGCCTGCCGCCAGCGCCTCGGCCTGAGTGTAAAACGCGGCGAACAACTCGTCCTCGGTCACCTCTCCTGCCGCCAGCAGCTTCCCGCTTGGGCCGATCGAAGCGAAGACGAGCGCGGCCGCTTTCTTTGAAATCTCGACGGCGGCCCGGTTGATTTCCGCCGCGCGCCCCGCGAGACCGTACGCGGCCAGACTGATGGGATTCGCGCGAAACGTATTTGTAAGAATCACACGGCTGCCGGACTCACAGTAACGGCGCGCCACGTCTGCGACTTCCTCCGGATGGCTCAGGTTCCACACGTCGGGGCATTCCCCCACGCCAAGGCCGCGCCTCTGTAACTCGGTTCCCCAGGCCCCGTCGGTCAACACCGGCCCGTTGGCAACCAGTTCACGCCAGATCATATCGCTGCTCGCGAGCCATTGAACTCATGCACCGCATCGAGCATGGCTACGATGTTCTTCACCGGGGTACGCGCCTGCACGTTGTGTATGGTGTTGAATACGTAGCCGCCATTTTCCGAAAAGATGCGGCACCTCTCCAGAACCTGCCGGCGAACTTCCTCCGGCGCGCCGAAAGGCAACACCTGCTGCGTGTCGATACCACCGCCCCAAAAAGTGATCCGGTCGCCGTAGGCGCTTTTCAGGTGATTCGCATCCATCCCCGTGGCCGAGCATTGCACGGGATTCAGGATGTCGAAACCGGCTTCAATGAAGGATGGGATGAAGCGCTCCACCGACCCGCAGGAATGCTTGAACGTTTTCCACGTCGTGTGCTCGTGAATCCATCCGTTCAATCTCTGGTAGTACGGAAAATACAGCTCCCGGAAAGTCTTGACCGAGCAAAAGGCGGATGTTTGCGTGCCGAAATCCGTTCCGCACACGAAGATCGCGTCCACCGCGGCTCCAATCGCCTGGTGAACCCGCTTCAAGTTGTCAATTGCGACCTCGCATTGGCGCGAGAAGATCTGGTGAATGTAATCGCGGCGGCTGCTGGTTGAGACGTACCATTCAGCAACGTCGCGAATGCCTTTGGGGTGCTTCAGAAAAGGCGCGGGTACCAGTGCGATATCGCCGAACGCAGTACCGCCGACGTTCATGATGATCGCCCGGCCGGTCCGCTGCGCGTCGTCCACGCCCTGCCGCAGATCCTCGATATCCACCTCGGTGAGCGGCTTGAACTCTTCGAGATTGTCCTGCGGGTCGAGCTCCTCTTCGACGATAGGCTCCTGCCGGATGATCGTATCGAAGAAATAGCCGTCCTTGGGCATGCGGCCGCTCGGAGGCGCGCTCAAATCGCCCTCGGGGTAGATCAGAATATCGCCCTTCGCATCCGTCGTGAC
>Ga0335077_10003434_pt1 | contig 19143 bp, 18 predicted proteins | sample Lox_Sample_31_FD_207151 | JGI IMG/M metagenome (GOLD analysis project Ga0335077, IMG submission 207151) | Soil microbial communities from Loxahatchee National Wildlife Refuge, Florida, United States - Lox_Sample_3.1 | ecosystem: Environmental > Terrestrial > Soil > Wetlands | place: USA...
GATGAAATCGCGATTCTCGAGGCCCGCGTGGAGAATCTCGCGCCCCATCGCATTGGCGAGCGCGATGTCCGAGCCGACGTCGAGGCCGAGCCACGTGTCCGCCCACTGCGCGGACGCCGTGCGCCGCGGGTCCACGACGATCAGGCGCGCGCCGTTGCGCACGCCCTTCAGCACGTGATGGAAGTAGATCGGGTGCGCTTCGCGCGCGTTGGAGCCCCAGAGGAGGATGACGTCCGCCTCCTCCGCCTCCCGGTAGGAGCTCGTTCCGCCCCCCGCCCCGAACACCGTCGTCAGACCGACGACGCTGGGGGCGTGTCAGGTGCGGTTACAGCTATCGATGTTGTTGCTGCCGATCGCGACGCGGGCGAACTTCTGCGCGTAGTAGTTCACCTCGTTGGTCGCCTTCGAGCAGGAGAAGAGGCCGAAGGCCTCCCCGCCGCGCTCGTCGCGGATGCGCCGGAACCCGTTGGCCGCCCGATCGAGCGCCTCGTTCCAGGAGGCCTTTCGGAGCCTCCCGTTGTCGCGCACCAGCGGCTCGGTCAGCCGCATGTAGGGCTTCATCGAATGTCTCCCGCGACGAGACTAGCGCCCAAGGGCGGGGGTGTCCAGCGACGGCGGGAAGTGGGAAAGATCTCGGCGAGTCTCAATCGCCGGGTCTAACGGTGTCACCGGAGGCGTGAAACGACGCACCCCATTTAATGCAGACGCATCAGACCGAGGCGCGCACTGGAAGCGATGCTGGATGCCGCGGGTGGTCGCAATGAGACGAAAGGAGGCCGCCGCCTTGAGTAAGTTGAAACGAATTCTTTTCGGGACGGACTTTACGCCCGCTTCGCGAAAGGCGTTCGAGGAGGCGTTGTCTCTATGCCGCGAGACGGGAGCGGAGCTCCTGCTGGCACATGTATACAGCACGCCCGCCAGCCTGCCGGCGGAGCTGGCTTTGACTCCGGACACCTACGAGCAGCTCGACGAGAAGCTTCGTGAAGATGCGCAGGCGAAGCTTCGCGCGCTTGGCGAGGAGGCCCGGCGTGTCGAGGTCCGGGAGCGGACGTTCCTTCTCTCGGGCGCCCCCGACGAGGCGCTCGTCGAGGCGGCCGGCCAGACGGGCGTGGATCTCGTGGTGCTCGGTACGCACGGCCGCACCGGAGCGGCGCGGTTCTTCCTCGGCAGTGTCGCATCGAAGGTGATCGCGACAGCGTCTTGCCCGGTGCTCACCGTCCGGGCCGCTTAGGGCACGGGGCTCCGGGCGTCAGGAGGAGCTCGGTGCATTGCTTCGGCATCCTCCTTCGCGTCGCGACGGCCGCCACGGGGCGTAACAAGATGCGCTCTGCTTGGCGCAGCCGTCTCGCGTGAAGGCGATCGGGGCGCGACGTGCCGAGTAAAGTGGAGCGAGGCGCACTGGTCGACGACGTCGCGGGTCGCATGGCTTCCGGAGACGTCGTGCGGCCGCCCGAGACGCGAAGCCTCGCGGAACCGGATGCCGTGTCGCGCGGAGCGGGCCGTGCGCTTTTCGGCAGGCGATGGACGAAGGCTGCGCTCTGGTTGATCGGAGGCATCGGCCTCGTCGCTCTCCTCCGATTGACGGTTCTCCGGCCGAGCGCTGTTCCGATCACCGTGTATCGCGTCAGCGTCGGACGCGTGGAAGAGACCGTCACGAACAGCAGGGCGGGGACCGTGAAGTCACGGCGCCGGGCGACGCTCTCTCCGGAGGTCGGGGGACGGGTCGAGGAGCTGCCAGCCCGAAAGGGCGCCCGCGTGGTGCGCGGCGAAGTGCTGATGCGGGTCGCCGATGCGGACTATCGATCCCAGGTCCTCCTGCAGGAGGCGGCGGTCTCGACGGCCCGTTCCGCTCGGAAGGAGGCGTGCCGGCAGGCCGAGCTCGCGGAACGCGACCTGGCTCGCAATCGGAGCCTCGCTTCGGACCAGATCGTGTCTGCCGAGCTGCTCGACCAGCTCCAGAGCCGGCGCGACGTCGCGGTGGCGGCCTGCGAGACCGCCGCGACCCGGATCCTCCAGGCGGAGGCCGCGCTCGCGGTCGCGCGCGCCACCCTCGAGAAGACGGTGATGCGCGCCCCGTTCGACGGGATCGTCGCGGACGTGACGACCGAGCTCGGGGAATGGATCATGCCGGCTCCGCCGGGACTCCCCATTCCTCCGGTCATCGTGCTGTACGACGATGCGGCGACCTACATCTCGGCTCCGATGGACGAGGTGGACGTGGCGAAGGTCCGCGTTGGCCAGCCGGTTCGCGTCACGCTGGACGCCTATCCGGGGCGCCCCCTGTCGGGGCACGTCACGCGCGTCGCTCCCTATGTTCTCGACGTACAGGAGCAGAACCGAACCTTCGAGCTCGAAGCCGAGCTCGATGACTCGTCTTTCGGCAAAACGCTGTTGCCGGGAACGTCCGCGGATGTCGAGGTGATCCTGAACGCTCGCGACAACGTGCTGCGCGTTCCCACTTACACGCTTCTCGAGGGCGAACGGGTGCTTGTCGTCCGGGGGGCGCGGCTCGCCGCACAACCGGTCGAGACCGGCCTCAAGAACTGGCAGTTCGTGGAGATCTCCCGAGGCCTCGCGAAGGGCGAAGCCGTCGCGACGTCGCTCGATCGAGCGGAGGTGAAGCCCGGGGTGCGAGTCTCGATCACGGGCGAGACCGCGAAGTGATCGAGCTTTCGGGGATCTCGAGAGACTTCCAGGTCGGCGAGGAAACCGTTCACGCTCTCGCCGACATCGATCTCACGGTCCCCGACGGGGACTACCTCTCCCTGATGGGCCCCTCCGGATCCGGAAAATCCTCGCTTCTCAACATCCTCGGCTGCCTCGACCGCCCGACGCGCGGCTCCTACCGCCTCGACGGGCGCGAAGTCGCCCGGCTGCCCGAAGAGGAACTCTCGCGGATCCGCCGACAGCACATCGGCTTCGTCTTCCAGTTCTACCATCTCGTGCCGCGGCTCACGGCCGCGGGCAACGTCGAGCTTCCCATGATCTTCGCCGGCGTCGAGCGCGGCGAGAGGATCGAGCGGGTCGATCGGGCGCTGCGCGAGGTCGGCCTCTCCGCGAGGGCGCGACACCGGTCCGAGCAGCTCTCGGGTGGCGAACGCCAGCGAGTCGCGATTGCCCGGGCCATCGTGATGGGCCCCCGGGTTCTTCTGGCGGACGAGCCCACCGGAAATCTGGACATCTCCGCGGGCAGGGAAATCGTACGGCTCCTCGAGGAGCGGAATGCCCGAGGTCTCACGGTCATCGTGGTCACGCACGATCCCGACATCGGGAGCCGCGCGCGTCACCGGATCCGCCTGGCGGACGGCAAGATCGTCTCGGAGGAGAACGCGGTCGCAGACGGCGCGGCTGTCGGGCTCCGATCTCGATGAGCTTCCGCGATCTCGTCGGGTTCGCGATCGGTGCGCTGCGCGGTCACCGTCTGCGCAGCGGGCTTTCGCTTCTCGGAGTGGCGATCGGCGTCGCCTCGGTAATTCTCTTGACGAGCGTCGGAGAGGGAGCCCGGCTCTACGTAACCGGCGAGTTCGCCACGCTGGGGTCGAACCTCCTGATCGTCTTTCCGGGAAAGACGGAAACGACGGGAATTTCCCCGTTCCTGACCGAAGCCCCCCATGCCCTGACGCTCGAAGACGCCGAGGCGATTCTCCATCACGTCCGATCGGCGCGCCGCGTCGCGCCAATTGTCTTCGGTGTCGCGGCCGCCCGAGTCGGAGACCGGCGCCGGGACGTCGGAGTCATCGGAACGACTTCCGAGTTTCTGGGCGTGCGGCAGATCCGACTCCGTTCGGGCCGATACCTGCCGGCGGGCGAGCTCGCGCGCGGCCAGAGAGTCTGCGTAATCGGATCGAAGGTTCAGTCGGAGCTGTTCGGCGCCAGGAACCCTCTGGGCGAGATCCTTCACCTCGGAGAGGAACGTTTTCGCGTGATCGGCGTGACGGCCCCGCGGGGTCTCTCGATCGGCCAGGACCTCGACGAGATTGTTCACGTCCCGGTCTCGAGGGGGATGAAGCTCTTCAACAAGATCAGCCTCTTCCGAATCCTCGTCGAGATCTCGTCGCACCAGGAGATTCCTGCCGCGCGCCGGAACGCCCTGGAGCTGCTCAAGGAACGCCACGAGGGCTTCGAGGATGTGACGATCTGGACGCAGGACTCCGTCCTCGCCACCTTCTCCCGGGTCCTGTCACTTCTGACCGCCGCTCTCGGAGGGATCGCCGCGATCTCGCTCACCGTCGCCGGGGTCGGCATCATGAACGTCATGCTCGTGTCGGTCTCCGAACGCCGGCGAGAGATCGGTCTGCTGAAGGCGATCGGGGTCATGCCGCGTCAGGTCGTCTCGGCGTTCCTCGTGGAGGCCGCCCTCCTCTCCACGGCGGGCGGCGCGCTCGGCCTGGCGGCGGCGCTCGGAGCGACCCGGCTGATGCGCACGATGTATCCGAGTTTCCCGGCACGGCCGCCCTTCTGGGTCCTGCCCGCGGCGCTTTCGGTCTCGATCGGCGTCGGCCTGCTCTTCGGGGCGCTCCCGGCGCGGCGCGCCTCCCGGCTCGATCCGGTGGCGGCGCTCGCCCGGAGGTGAAACAGTGCAGCGCGATTTCTGGAAACTCGCCTGGGAATCGATCGCCGCGCACCCGCTGCGCTCGGCTCTCACGACGTTGGGCATCGTCATCGGCGTTGCGTCCGTCATTCTCTTGACTTCTCTCGGCGAGGGCACGCGCCGATCCCTCGTCTCCGAGTTCTCGCAATTCGGAACCAACCTGATCACGATCCATCGCGGCAAGACGACGACGGCGGGCATTCCCGGCGCGGTCGGGGGGACGATTCGCAAACTGACCCTCGGGGACGCCGAGGCGCTCCGGCGCGTACCCGGCGTCGACGCGCTCGTGCCGGTCGCGTTCGGATCGGCTCGGGTCGAGTTCGGAGAACGCGGGCGCGACGTCGTCGTCTACGGCGTGACCTCCGAGGTCCCGAAGGTCTGGAGGTTTGCCGTCGGTGGGGGCCGGTTCCTTCCGCGCGGAGATCCGGCGCGCGCCTCGTCCTTCGCCGTCCTCGGCCCGCGACTGAAACGCGAATTGTTCGGAGAAGCGAATGCCCTCGGCGAGCACGTGAAGATCGGCGGGCGTCGCTTCAGCGTCATCGGCGTCATGGCTTCGAAGGGTCAGGTGTTCGGATTCGACATGGACGACACCGCGTACATTGCGGTCGCGAGCGCTCACAGCCTCTTCAACACGGAAGACCTACTCGAGATCGACGTGCTGTTCTCGCTCGGGGCATCGGGCGATTCGGTCAAGGAAGGAATCCGGGAAGCGCTCATTCGCCGGCACGGCGGCGAGGAGGACTTTACCGTCCGGACCCAGGCGGAGTCTCTCGACGTCTTGAATCGCGTTCTCTCGGTCGTCACCGCCGCGGTCGGGGGAATCGGCGCGATCTCTCTTCTCGTGGGCGCGATCGGCATCCTCACGATGATGTGGATCGCGGTCGGGGAGAGAACGGCGGAGATCGGCCTGCTCAAAGCTCTCGGCGCCACCCGAGGGCAGATCGCCCGCCTCTTTCTTCTGGAAGCGGCTCTTCTCTCCGTCGTCGGCGGCGGTGTCGGGGTCGCCGTGGGAATGGGTCTCGGTGCGTTGATCCGGCTCGCAATTCCGGCAATCTCCGTTCATACCGCGCCCGGATTCATCGCCGCGGCTCTGGCCGTGAGCCTCGCGGTTGGCCTCGGGAGCGGCGTACTGCCGGCGCGTCGGGCATCCCGCCTCGATCCGATCGAAGCTCTCCGGGCGGAGTGAGGCTGCCGGGAATCGCGCGGGCGAGCCCTCGCTCAGACTCCGGTCGGATAGGTCTCGGGTACCTCGCCGCGCTCCCAGACCGCGCCCTTCTCGAGCGGCTCGACCGCGCGCGTGCGATCGATGTGCAGGATTCCGTCGAACTGCTCGGGCAGCGAGGCGTGGAAGTAGTGGCTCTGCCGCTCCGTCTCGGGAACGTAGATGACGCCGATCGCGCGCTCGAGCCTCGGGTCGTGGAGTGCGGAGACCGGATTGTCCGCTCCGAGCGGCAGGAAGAATCGAGGGAGGCCGACGAGGTGAAAGAGAGCCTCATAGCTTCCCGCCAGCGCCGGCCGGACGACCTTCCGCTCCGCCGGGCCGTGCCAGGCGCTTGCCGCGGTGACGGTTCCCTCGAACGTCGAGAAGCCGAGCGAGTAAACGGCAGATCCGCGGCGCTCGCGGACGAGCTGTCCGACGTTCCACTCGCCACGGATCCCCATCTCCGTGGCCCGAGCGTCTCCCAGATGCGAATTGTGCGCCCACACGACCACCTTCGCCGGCATGCCCGGTTGCGACACGTGTTCGAGGAGCGCCTCGAGGGTCTCGACCATATGCCGGTCACGGAGGTTCCAGGAGAGGACCGATCCCCGAAACATCGAGCGGTAGTACTCCTCGGCGTTTCGCACCAGCCGGGCGTTTTGTTTCGCGAAGAAGAAGTCGTCAGCCATCTTCGGTCCGTCGGCCCGGGAATAGGTCTGCTGCGAGCGCTGCAGCTCCATCAACTGCTGGACCGCTTCGTCTTCGCAGGACCGCGTCAGACCGAGCTCCGCCGCATAGCCGTAATCCTGCGGCTCCGCGTGATCGAAGCACGCGTAACGGCGGCGGGCCCGCGACGCGGCCTCGGGATCTACGCGATCGAGGAAGGAGAGTACGGCGTCGATCGAAGCATGGAGGCTGTAGAGGTCCAGCCCGTAGAACCCAACCTTCCGTCCGTCACCCTCGACGCGGTCGTTGTGCGTTCGGAGCCAGCCGACGAAGTCGAGGACGTCGGCATTGCGCCACATCCACGTCGGAAATCGCTCGAAGCCGCGGAGCGCTTCTTCCGAGTCGCCGTCCCCCGGCTCCCCGCGCACGTAACGGTTGACGCGGTACGCGTCGGGCCAGTCCGCCTCGACGGCCACGGCTCCGAAACCCTTCTCCACGATGAGCCGCTTCGTGAGGACGGCGCGCTCACGGTAGAACTCGTGCGTGCCGTGAGACGCCTCCCCGATCAGGACGAGCGGCCGGTCTCCGATTCGCCGGAGAAGCGAATCGTAGTCGTCGAGGGCTCCCGTGAGAGCGTAAACCGACCGCCGCAGCGAACTTTCCATGGCTCCTCGTACTCCTTCTCACTCGCCGATCGGAGCCGGCGCAAGACCGTTCACCATCTCCGTCGGAAGGGCAGATCGAAATTCCAGCAGAGCATGCGTTGCATCCGCCGACGCGAGCTCCAGAGCCTTTTCGGCGCCATCGGCCCCCACCCGCAGCCAGACTCTCGAAACGTCGGTCACGGAGTGTGCGAGCGGGCCGAGACGGATCTCAACGGCCTTCGTGGGCGCCTCGTAGACGACGCCGCCGAGCGGAAGCCCCCGGGCTTCGATCTGCTCGCCGCGCGCCTCGTCGAAGGTGGTCAGCGTCGCCAGCCAGCCCTCATGGCTTCGGCTGAGCCGGTCAAAACACTCCGCCCAGTCCGGCGGCGGGACCCGGAGGAGACGGTCGGCGTTCGTCGGCGCCAGGGGCGCGAGAGCGGTCACGCGGAAGCCTCCGCACCGATGCGGGCCGCCGCCGCCCGGAGCAGGGTCCGCACCTCTTCGTCGCCGATCTGCTCGAAATCGTCGTAGAAGCGCCCGACGGCCTCGAAGGGGTGGGGCGTCGCGACGCAGACGACGTCGTCGACCAGAGCGTGCAATTCCCGGCACGTGCTTTCCGGCGCGACGGGCACCGCGACGACGACCCGTCGCGGCCGGAGTCTTCGCACCGCTTGAATCGCCGCGCGCATCGAGGCGCCCGTCGCCAGTCCGTCGTCGACGAGCAGCACGATCTTCCCCTCGACGTCGACCGGCGGTTGGTTCGATCGAAACAGGCGTTCGCGTCGTTGGAGCTCCCGCTCCTCCTCCCGGGTGACGCGCTCCACCTCCGCCGACGGAACCCCGGCGCGCCGGATCAAGTCGGGATCGAGGACCCGGACGCCTCCCGACGCGATCGCGCCCATGGCGTACTCAGGATGCCCGGGCAGGCCCAGCTTCCGCACGAGAAAGATGTCGAGCGGGGCTCCGAGCTGCTCAGCGACTTCGTAGGCTACCGGGACGCCGCCTCGCGGGAGAGCCAGCACGAGGACATCGCCACGCGCGGCGTACGAGCCCAACTTTCCAGCGAGCGCCCGTCCCCCATCGCGGCGATCGCGGAATAGCATCTCACTCTCCTCGAACCGAGGCCTCCAGCGATTTCCTCGTCTCCTCCGAGTCGATCTCCGCCGAGAGATGCTCGCGGAACCAAACGGAAGCCAGACGGGACACCTCCTCGAGGGCACCGGGCTCCTCGAAGAGGTGCGTGGCGCCGGGAACGACGACGAGCCGTCGCGGGCAGCGGAGCCGCTTCAGCGCCCCCTGATTGAGATCCAGGACCTGCTCGTCCCGGCCGCCGACGATCAGGAGCGTCGCGGCTTCGACGCGCGGCAGCGCGGACCCGGCGAGGTCCGGCCGGCCTCCGCGAGAAACCACGGCCTTGATCCGATCGCCTGCTTCCGCCGCGGCCATCAGGGCGGCGGCTGCTCCCGTGCTGGCGCCGAAGTACCCGAAGCGGAGATTCGAGACGACCTTCTGCTCGGCAGCCCACCACGTCGCGGCGAGCAGCCGACGGGAGAGCAGCTCGATGTCGAATCGAAGGTGCCCGGACAACTGGTCCGCTCGCTCTTCTTCTTGCGTGAGCAGATCGAAAAGCAGCGTCGCGAATCCGCTTCGCCCGAGCTCGGCCGAGACGCTCCGATTTCGCGGGCTGAAGCGGCTGCTTCCGCTACCGTGGGCAAACAGCACCAAACCACGCGCCGCTTCGGGGAGCACGAGCTCGCCGCCGAGCAAACCACCGGGAACGGCGAGCTCTAGGGGGAAAGTGCGTCCCGGAATCTTCGTCTGCGTCGCCCTCTCCACTTGCCCTCCCGTTCGCTTCGAATCTAGGCTTCGAGGCGGCGGGCCGAGTGATTCAAAGGCATCAATCGCGTCTTCCGCGGGCTTGTGGCCCGGAGGCGCTCGCCTTCTCGCGCCTCCCGCGGGGAGGAATTCGGCGGCGTGCCGTGCGGTCTCCCTCCGCCCGCGGATGCGCCTTGACCTTCCCGCGTCGGTGCCGCTCGTAATCCTCGAGCTTCCGCCGGGCCGCGTCGAATGCTTCGCGAATCGCGACAAAGACGTCGCTCTCCTTCGGCTGCCGCCGGATCGCGATCTCCTCGTCGGGAGCGGTCAATCGGATGTGGAGCCCGTACAGGCGCCCCTTGCGGTGATGCCCGTGGGGGGAAACGATCCAGACCTGACACTTCTGGATCGCGTCGGAGAAGTGAGCGAGGCCCTCCGCCCTCTGGCGAATCTTGGCCTCGACATCCTCCGACGAAGGCATGTCGAGGAAATGAATCTCGATAGGCTCCATGACGCCCTCCTTGCCAGCGTTTTTCCGAAAGGATCATCCCTTGATGCATGCGATCGGGAGCACGCGCGCGACGCGCCGCGACAGTCCCGTCGATTCCGCGACCGCTGCGACCTCCTCCACGTCCTTGTAGGCGCCGGGCGCCTCCTCCGCGGCACCTTTGGTCGTGTGCGCCTTGATGATGATTCCCCTCTCCGAAAGCTCCCGGATGAGCGCCTTGCCCTGCCACTTTCCCTTCGCCTGCGTCCGGCTCATGAGCCTTCCGGCGCCGTGGCAGGACGAGGAGAAGGCGCGGCCCTCGGACTCCGCCGTGCCGGCCAGGACAAACGAAGACGTGCCCATCGTTCCGCCGATCAGAACGGGCTGACCGACCGTTCGGTACTCCTCAGGCAGGTCGGGATGGCCCGGACCGAAGGCCCGCGTCGCGCCTTTGCGATGCACGAAGAGGAGGCGCGGCCGGCCTTCGACGGCGTGCCGCTCGACCTTGCAGGTGTTATGCGAGACATCGTAGAGCAGATTCAGATGGGCCTTCGGAAAGTGCCGAGCGAACACCCGCCGGACGAGGCCGCCGATGACCTGCCGGTTCGCGAGCGCGCAGTTGATTCCGGCGCGCATGGCCCCGAGGTAGTCCTCTCCTTCGGACGAGCGGATCGGCGCGCAGGAGAGCTCCCGATCGGGCAACCGGATTCCGTACTTCGCCGCGGCGGGGAGGAGGCGCTGCATGTAGTCGGTGCCGATCTGGTGCCCCAGTCCCCGGGAGCCGCAGTGGATCGTCACCACGAGGTCTCCGCTTTCCAGACCGAAGGCGGCCGCGGCCTTTGCGTCGAAGATCTCCGCGACCTCCTGCAGCTCCAGGTAGTGGTTTCCGGACCCCAGCGTCCCCAGCTCGCCGAGCTGCCGCTCCTTCGCGCGGCGACTGACTTTGCTCGGGTCGGCCCCTCTCATGCATCCGTGCTCCTCGACCCGTTCAAGCTCCGAGGACTCGCCCCAGCCGCTCTCGACCGCCCACCGGGCGCCCCCGAGCAGGACCTGGTCGAGCTCGTCGACGGAGAGCCGAACCGCTCCGCCCCATCCGACGCCGGCGGGAACGGTCCGGTAGAGATCGTGCGCGAGAGTCTCCTTCTTCTCGGAAATCTCACGCGCCTTCAACTGCGTCGTGTAGGTGCGGACGCCGCAGGAGATGTCGAAGCCCACTCCTCCGGCGGACACGATGCCGCCGAGTTCGGGATCGAAGGCGGCGACTCCGCCGATCGGGAACCCGTAACCCCAGTGGGCGTCGGGCATCGCGTACGCGGCGGTCACGATCCCCGGCAGCGAGGCGACGTTTCGGAGTTGCTCGCGAACCTTCTCGTCGACCGCGTCGATCAGATCGCGGCTCGCGAAGATTCGCCCGGGAACGCGCATCGCGTCGGTCGTGGGGAGCTCCCAGACGTTCGCCTCGATCTCGCGAAAGTCCGTGTCCATGCTCTCTTTCTCCGGATCGAGCCTTCTAGACATCGATGACGCATTGAGCGACCCAGCGGCCGTCTTGCCGCCCGACCGCAAGCGCTGTGTAGGTGGCTCCCTTCGGCAGAACCGTGAACCGGTGTCGCGCCGCATCGAACGGCTCGCCGCGAGCGCGCGCCGATAGCCGGCAGGACCCCGAGGGGTTCTCGTCGATCCGCACGCGGAAGTCGCCGAATACGAGATGCTTCGTGTCCGCGAGCGAGATGAGCTCGTTCAAGAACGCGACGAGAAGCTCCGGCAGGCCCGGCGCCTCGACTTCGAAGCGCTCCTCCGCCTCCCGGCCCAACCGAGAAGGATCTTCCGCCAGAAGACTGAAGAGAGCCATTGCCGCTCGCTCGAAGGCCTCGGAAGCGGTCGCGCCGAAGCCGCGCACGCCGACGTCCGCTCCATGGCCGAACTGCTCGTATCGAATCGCTTGCCCAAGAGCGCGGGTCGGTTCCACCGTCAGAGCATCTTGTCTCATCGTAGCGGCAGAGGGCTCGGCGCCGGCTCCCGAGCTTCTTTCTGGGCCGGCCGGGATCCCGTCCGGAAGGCGTCACCCGTTCCGTGTGAGATCAATCTTGTGACGTTGCCAGGGCTGAGCAGTCCAGGTCTCCGTTCGTCGGACCGCATCCGCGATTCCCTTCCGCGCCGCCGGCTCCTCGCGCCGCGCGCGCCCTCAGAGATAGGCATTCGCGGCGTACTGCTCAACCATCCGGTGCGCGTTGAAGAAGGAGGCGTTGATTGCGATCGCGCGTCTCATGACGTCGATCCAGCCGGGCCGGTCGCCGTAATAGAGGGGCAGGATCACGCGCTCGAGCTTCTCGTACAGCTCCGCCGCGTCGCGGGCGTCTTCTTCTGCCGTCTCGGGGCCCTCGTCGACCGTCTCCGCGCCGATCGACCACCCCGTGACTCCTTCGATGTGGCCTTCGATCCACCAGCCATCGAGGATGCTGAAGCTCGGCACGCCGTTGTGCGCGGCTTTCATACCCGAAGTACCGGATGCTTCGAGCGGACGCAACGGAGTGTTGAGGAGGAGATCGACCCCGGAGAGCAGCGTTCGAGCGAGATCCATGTCGTAGTCTTCGAGGTACACGAGCGTTAGCTGATCCCGCAACGCGTCGATCCCACGGAACAGCCGACGGATGAGCTCCTTCCCGGCCGCGTCCTGCGGGTGGGCCTTGCCGGCGAAGATCATCTGGAAGCGGCCCGCCTTTCGCGCAATATCGACGAGCCGCTCCGGATCGAAGAGGACGAGATCGGCTCGCTTCCACGCGGTCGCGCGTCTCGCGAATCCGAGAGTGAGAGCGTCGGAATCGAGCGACCGGCCGGATCTTTGGCGCACTTCCTCAAGGAGGTGAGTCTTGGCGGCCGCGTGCGCGTGCCAGAGCTCCTCGGACGGGATCTTGATCGCGTACCGCAGAGAGAACGGATCGTGCGTCCAGCCCGGAATGTGCTTGTCGTAGAGGCGGCGGAAGGCGTCACAGGTCCAGCGAAACGAGTGAACGCCGTTCGTGATCGAATCGATGGGATAGCCGGGAAACATCTTCTGGGAGACCTCTCCGTGCCGCTTCGCCACGCCGTTGACGAAATGAGAGAGGTTCAAGGCGAGCAGCGTCATGTTCAGCCGGTCCCGTCCCCCGAGCATGCGCAGCTCATCGTGTGGAATCACTTCGCCGAGCACTTCGTCGACCAACCCGTAGTCGAACTGGTCGTGCCCGGCCGGTACAGGGGTGTGCGTCGTGAAGATGCATTTTTGGCGGACGTCCCTAAGGTCGCGGGCGACGGCGCTCGGATCCGCCTCGTCCGCCAGAAGCTCGACCGCAAGCAAGCTCGCGTGCCCTTCGTTCATGTGGTACCGCTCGATCGTGAAGCCCAGGGCCCGAAGCATTCGCACTCCTCCGATCCCGAGAACGATCTCCTGGGAGAGTCGATACCGTTCGTCGCCTCCGTAGAGAACCGCGGTCAGCTCGCGGTCGGCCGAAGAGTTCTCGGACACATTCGTGTCGAGGAGAACGAGCGGTACGGTGTGGCCGGAGACGCCCACGATGTCGTAACGCCACGCGCGAACGGCGACGGCTCGGCCGGCTACCGTGACGCGGACGGTCGCGTCGAGCGGATGTGCGACCTTCTCCGGCTTCCAGGCGACGGGTCGCTCGATCTGGTTCCCTTCGCGATCGAGCTTCTGCTCGAAGTACCCTTTGACGTACAGAAGGCTCACGCCGACGGCGGGAATGTTCAGATCCGCGAAGGAACGAAGGGTGTCTCCCGCGAGGATCCCGAGACCGCCACTGTAGATCGGCAACCGTTCGTCGATGCCGATCTCCATCGAGAAATAGGCGAGCCGCGGCGAAAGGTCTGCCAGGGAGGCGGTGGAGTCCGCTCCGTCGGCGCTCGGAGATTTCCGGAAGGCGTTCCGGCAGAATTCGGAACAGAAGGCAAAGTCCTTTCCCCGGACGGATTCGAAGAGCGCCCGGGTTGGATCGAGCGGCATTCCGCAAACCGGGTCGCGGAGCTCCTCCGTCACGAGTCGCCTCGAGTCATCGCCGAATCTAACCAGACTCGTCCGAGCTCCGGACTCGGAATCCCGCGAAATGATCCGTTTGAATTAGACAACTCGCCCCCCGCCGAAAGAGACTGTCTTCGTGGGGTGAGGATTATGAAGGTCAAATCGATCATGGCACGCGATGTGACCTTCTGTGGGCCTGAGACGACTCTCTTCGAGGCCGCCGGGATGATGCGGCAGATCGACTCGGGCATTTTGCCCGTCCTTCGTGAAGGAGAGCTCGTCGGGGTCATCACCGACCGGGACATCGCGGTGGCCCTGGGAGAACGCGACCGGCGCGCCTCGGAGGTCCGGGTAGATGACGCGATGAGCCGCGGCGTCTACGCCTGTCGGGCAGAGGACAGACTCTCGAGTGCGCTGGCAACGATGAAAATGAAGCGGGTACGCCGTTTGCCCGTCCTCGACCAGACGGGGAGGCTGTGCGGCATTCTCTCGATGAACGACGTCATTCTCGGTTGCCGAGCGACCGGAGACGGCGGAACGGAGTTGGAATTGGAAGCGTTGGAGACATTGCGCGCCGTTTGCGAGCATCGATATCCGCCAAGACCCGCCGAAGGGCCCGACGTGACGGAACTCGCCCGCTTCGTATAGGAGGACCTCGTCATGGTAGCGACAGCGATCAAGATCGAGAAGGAGAGTCGACCTCGACCCGCATCGGAAGGGTCCATGCGAACCGATGCGCAGATCGCCGCGGCGATCCGGCGAGCGTTCGAATGGGATGAGTTCGTTCCCCACCGCGGAATCCGTTCAGCCGTCTCCAACGGATGGGTGACGCTCGAGGGCAACGTCTCGACGTCCGCCGAGCGCGACTACGTCGAACGGATCGTTCGGCTGTTGGCGGGAGTCACGGGAGTGCAGAACCTGCTCCGGCTCGCCAGAAACTGACGGATCTCGGACGACCGCGAACCACGCGCACCGCGAGAGTCTCGCAGATGCTCGGGGCGAGCCGTGGCGTGGCTCTTCATGAGAGATGAAAACGCCGGGATCTCGACGCGCCTCGAGGAGGTCGCGAATCTCCTGGAGCAACAGGGCGCCAACCCTTTCCGCGTAGAAGCCTACCGAAGGGCCGGGCAAACGCTGCGGCGGCTCGAGCGACCCGTCTCGCAGGTCATCCAAAACGAGGGGATCTCCGGACTCGACGCGTTGCCAGGGATCGGCCCAATCCTCGCCCGCTCGATCTTCGTTCTCTCTTCGACCGGGCGCCTTCCCATGCTCGAACGACTCCGGGGTGAGACCGACCCGCCGGCTCTTCTCGCATCCGTACCGGGGATCGGACCCATCCTCGCCGACCGGATCCATCACGACCTGGGCATCTCGTCGCTCGAGGACCTCGAAGCCGCCGCCTGGAATGGCCGCCTCGAAAGCGTCGCGGGACTCGGTCGCAAGAAACTCGCCGGAATACGCGATTCGCTCGCGTCTCGACTCGCACGGGGCCGCCGCGGGGCTCTCCCGGAGCCTCGCGACCAGCATCCCGTTTCCGAGCTGCTGGACGTGGATCGCGAATACCGTTCGCGCGCGGCCGCCCGAGATCTTCCGATGATCGCGCCCCGGCGCTTCAATCCGAAGCGGGAGGCCTGGCTTCCGATCCTTCACACTCAGCGCGGGGACCGCCACTACACCGCGCTCTTCTCCAACACGGCGCGCGCCCATTCGCTCGGACGGACGCGCGACTGGGTCGTTCTCTACGCCGACGGCGCGCATGGAGAAGGCCAGTGGACGGTCGTGACGGAGTCCGGCGGCGAGCTCGAGGGCCGGCGGGTCGTGCGGGGCCGCGAGAGAGAGTGCCTCGAGCGCTATCTGGCCGAGGAAAGAGAGCCGGCGAGCGGTTTCCCCGGGCGGCGATAGCCGAAACGGTCCCGGTCGCGACGCGCAATGGCGCGCCTCACCATTACTTTGGTCCTTCTGTCGGAGCAGAGCGCATGTGACCTGACTCGTGCGCGTCCCTGTCGAAACTATTTCGCCCCCAGGGACGGCTCGCTCGTCTCAAAGATCGGAGGGAATGCTGCCACGCAGGCGGCTTGGGCATTCCCGGCGCTCCCCGGACAGACCCCGGGACGTGGCGACGTCGGAAAGATCAGGAGTTCAGGACCGCGTCGGTCCCGTGGATGACGCGGCGCCGAATGATCCTTCGCGTCCAGCCGCTTGCTTTGAATGCTCGACCCGGCTGGAGGTGCTGTTCCGTTATCGCCCGAGGCGCCGGAGCAGTCCGGCGATTAGGGGGGAGACCAGCTCCGAAAAAAGGACCAGGCCAAAAAGCCGTCCGCGGGTGACGTCGTAGTCACGGAAGAGATCTCGAGAGGGGACTCCGCGCGCGAGCCCCAACCCGAGCTCGAGCGCCCCGGTCAGGAGAGCCCAGACGACTCCGATCGCCAGAAGGTCTCTCGTCGAGCGCGCACCGGAACTCAGCGCGACGAAGAGCAATGAGGCCACAAAGACGGCGCCGGCCAACGTCGTCGTCGCGAGAACGTGGGCGGGCTCCGGGCCCAGGTTGGGTTCCAGGACAGTCTCGCGGAAGTAACCGTTGACGATGGCGAAGCCAAGCAGCAGCGCCCATACGCCCAGGCCCTGCAAGAAGAATCGGCGCCGGATCAGGCTGTTGCTGAACATTCGTGCTCACGTCTCTTGGATCGTGGTGGCGTCGGCGCGAATATAGCCGCGTCGGGCTTACTGATATTTCCGAGAATGTGGATTCACGAGCCGCCAAGATCCGCCTCGAACCGGTGGCTAACGAAGGCATGAGGCCCTATACCGGGCCGTTTCCAAACTCACGTGGCCCTGCTCGACGTCGGGTCGACGCCGGAGGATCCGGAACCCGGTTCTACATGTTTGAAATGGTGGAGGCGGCGGGAGTCGAACCCGCGTCCGGAGGCGTCACGTGAAAGGCCACTCCATGCTCAGCCTCTTCTTGGTTCTCGTCCGGCCGCCTCGAGAAGAGGCAAAACAGCGGTCAAACAACCCCGAATGGTTTTCGCCTCGGCGTCCGGGGATCCGCCTCGGCTACACCCGCATTTGGCGACGTTCGCCCGGGCGCGGCGGGTGCGCTCCCGGACGGACGAGGCTACTTAATTAAGCAGCCAGAGCGAGATTGCTGTTGTTCGCAGCTATCGTTTTTCACCGGTTTTACGAGGAGGGTGAGACCTCGGCATGCAACCTGACTCGTGCGCGTCCCCGTCGAAACCGTTTCGCCCCCAGGGACGGCTCGCTCGTCTCAAAGATCGGAGGAAATGCTAACACGGAGGTCCGCGGCGAATTCCCCGCGCGCGGTCAGGGAAGACGGTACTGACGCCGCGCCCGCACGACGGCGCCGGGATGATTCACCTTGACCTCGACGGTATGCCAGGAGCGCGGCCGCCGGTCGGTCGGCGTGTACGTCAGGAAGTACTGACTGCTCAGCTCGCGCACGATCGAAGCGAAAGTTTCCGACAGCCTGGCGACGGATCCGATGGCGTAGAAGCGGCCGCCTGTCTCGTCGGCCAGGCGCTCGAGGAAGTCGCGAAGGTTCTGCGGCTGATCGGGGCCCTCGGCAATGGCGTAAATGGAGACCTCCGAGGAGCGCGCCATCTCGGTGACCTGGCCGAGCGAGAGCCGGCTCCGGTTGTCGTCGCCGTCGGTGAAGACGACGACCGCCTTGCGCTGCTTGAAGGGACGCAGGCGCTTGATCGCCGCCGCGGTGGCGTCGTAGAGCGCGGTGTCTCCCTCGGGCCGTGCGGCGTCGATCCCGTTGAGGACTTTTCGCCGGTCGAGGCCCACGTCCACGGATCCGACGATCCCGGTGTTGAACGTCAGGAGACCGATGCGGTCGTCCCTCTTCAGCGCGCCCACGAACGCGCGTGCGGACCGGATCGCTCCGTCGATCTTGGGCTGCATCGAGGCGGAGACGTCGAGCACGAGGACGGCGGCCAGCGGCGAATCGACCGTGTCGAACGTTTCGATGCGCTGCGCTTTCTGATTGTCGATGACGGTGAAGTGCGACTGCGTCAGCCCGAGAATGTAGTGCCCCGAGCGATCCGTCACGATCGGAGCGAGCGCGACGGCCTGCGCGTCGGCGCGGGCGGTGAATCCGGGCTCGCGCGTGTCCACGCGCGCCGTCGCCACCTCGCGCCCGCCGCGGAGCAGCGCGACCGTGACCACGTGGCGCCGGAGCGTCTCGCCCGCGGGCCAGTCGACCTCCCACGGCGGCGCCGACACGGCGCCCACCTTGCGCCCATCGACGAAGAAGTCGAGAACGTCGCCATGCTGGACGCCCTTCGCGAGGACGCGGATCGAGGTGGTGCCGACCGGAGTGTCGGCGGAAGTCGGCGACAGAATCTCGAGAGCCGGCCGTTCCCCGGCGGAGGGCTCGTCGGGTTGCGCGGCCGCGGGCGTCGCGATCGCCGCGGCGAGCAGGGCGAGCGCCGCCGGACCCGCTGCGAGGCGCAACGCGGCAATCACGCTCCTCTTCCTCCCGCCCGTTCGGAGGGCGTCTCGAGGTCCCGCACCAGACGTCCGCTCTCCACGGCGTCGTCGAGGATACGCTCGAGGTCCGCGGCCGAGAAGTCCGCCGCGGCCCGCGTCGCGGCCCTCCAGTCGTAGGCATAGGCCATCCGCAGGCCCGAAAGCATCCGATCCAGGGCCGCCGGCAGGACGATTGGCAGGACGGCGGCCGGCAATCTCGCCTCGGCGACCCGGACGGCGACGGCGATCTTGAGGTCGTAGAGCCGCTCCGCGAGGAGCTCCGGGCGGCGATAGGCGGCCAGACGCTCGTAGGGGGGCAGGTCCCGGTCGGAGAGCGCCGGCTCGCCGGTGAAGACCTCCGCGCTCGGGCCGAACTGCTCGAGACTCCGCGCGGCTCCCGCCTCGCCGCGTCTCGCGGTCAGGCGAGCCAGGTCCTCCCGGGCCCGCAATGCCGCGGGGAGCGGCGGGATCGAAGCCGGCGACTCCCGCGCCAGGCGTCTGCCCACGCGGTAGAGATCGGACGGCGAAAGCTCGTCGGAGAGGGGCTCGCCGGTCCCGCTTTCCCGCGCCGCGATCCGCGCGATTCGTGCGCGGGGAAGGATGTCGCGGGCGAGACCATCCCAGGCGTCGAGGCGCTGCCGCAGACTCGCCGCATCGAGCGCCCGCGCGAACTCCCGCGTCGCCTCCGAACAGTCGGCGACGAGCGCGAGCGCGTCGTCGTCGAGCCGCGACGAGCTCATCTGCCAGACCGGCGCGACGAACGCGGAACGGAATTCCTCCATCGGAGTGGAGGTGCCGGAAGTGTACGAGAGCTGGTCCGCGTGCAGCAGGCCCAGGATCTCCGGCAGGCCGAAGAGCGACCCCGAGATCTGGTAGCCGCCTCCTCGAACTCTTTTCGTGAGGACCGTCCGCGTGGACGCCGTGGCGAAGGGAGCTCCGGCGCGCTCGACCGTGCGAAAGGAGTGCCGCGCGACGAACAGCGGGTCCTGGAAGTAGAGGTCGTTCGGGTCCCGCGCACTCGCCGCGTAGACGTGCCCGAGCACGGCCTCGAGGTGGCGTTCCGCGATCAGTCCGTCGAAGTCCGCGGCGCGCGCAGGAATCTCGGCAGGGCGGCTCGACCGCGACGCGATCTCTTCGGCCGCCGCCCGGGCGCGGTCCTCCGCCTTCCGGAGGCGATCGTCGGGGCGCGAGGCATCGCGCGCGTCGACGCGCAGCGTCAGGGCGAGCTCCTCC
>Ga0335077_10003438_pt1 | contig 19129 bp, 16 predicted proteins | sample Lox_Sample_31_FD_207151 | JGI IMG/M metagenome (GOLD analysis project Ga0335077, IMG submission 207151) | Soil microbial communities from Loxahatchee National Wildlife Refuge, Florida, United States - Lox_Sample_3.1 | ecosystem: Environmental > Terrestrial > Soil > Wetlands | place: USA...
CCAGCGTCCGCCCAAGATCGTGGAGCGCCCGACCTCCCTCAACGTGGGGGAGCTCGACTCCTTCGTCCCCGTCCTCGAGGCGGCGGGCGCCCTCGCCCGCGTCGGGGAGACCCTGGTCGCGGACCTCGAGAAGGCCGGGGTCGACCGCCTGCTCGGCGGAGGGTCCACGGAGAAGAACTGGCAGGTCTACGTCCGCCACGCGAGCCGGCACGCGGCCGAGAAGGTCACGATCCTCCCCGATCCTCCCGGCGCCGGCCCCCCCGCCTCGTAGGCCTCGAATCGAACGCCGGCGCGTTTCCCCCGTAGACTATATAAATCGGTCACCGGGTCCGAGAGCAGTTCATGGCCGACGATGAGATCCCACGCGACCCGCGGTGGGTGATCCCGCTCGCCGTGCTCGGGGCGATCCTCCTCGCGGTGACCTGGTTCTGGTCCCAACCGACCCTCATCGCCTTCATCCTGATCGCGGTCGTCGTCTTCCTCGTCCTCGGGGTCCTCTACCTGGGCCTCTCCTACAACGGAACCAAATCGAGGTTGTACGGGCTGAAACCGCTGACGACGCGGATGCCCGCGGTCTCCCAGCCGAAAGGCCATGTGCATTTCCGCACGAAGCTCTTCTGGACGATCACCGTCCTGCTGACGTACTTCCTGCTGACGAACATCTACCTCTTCGGCGTCGACCAGGCGACGGTCATCGACCTCTTCGCGAGCTACCGCGCCATCCTCGCGGGGGCGCAGGGCACGCTGATGCACCTCGGCATCGGGCCGATCGTCACCGGCTCGATCATCATGCAACTGTTCACCGGTGCGAAGATCATCAACCTCGACCTCACCGACGACGAGGACAAGGGAACCTACCAGGGGACCCAGAAGGTCCTCGTGATCGCGATGATCCTGGTCGAGGCCGTCCCGCAGGTGTACGGCTACCTGACCCCGTCGGCCTCGATCATCACGAGCCTGGGGAACGCCTCCCCCGGGAACGGCCTCCTCCTGGCGAACACGATCATCATCGCCCAGCTGGTCTTCGGAAGCTACCTCGTGTTCCTGATGGACGAGGTCGTCTCCAAGTGGGGGATCGGCAGCGGGATCTCGCTGTTCATCGCGGCGGGGGTCTCGCAGCAGATCGTCCAGGGGACGCTCAACTGGGTCCCGCAGAACCCCTCCCTCCCGATCATGCAGACGAATCCCCCGAGCGGGACGATCCCGAAGACGTTCTGGTTCCTGACCCACCTCTCGGCGAGCCAGATGGCCAGTGGGGGGTGGGAACAGGTCCTGTTACGTCAACCGAACCCGATCATCGCACTGGTCGGTACGGCCGCCATCTTCTTCCTGGTCGCCTGGACGGAGTCGACGCGCATCGAACTGCCGCTCTCCCACGCCGAGGCCCGGGGGGCCCGGGGCCGCTACCCGCTTCGGTTGATCTACGCGTCGAACATCCCGGTCATCCTGATGAGCGCCCTGTTGGCGAACGTCTCGCTGTTCACGATCCTCCTCTGGTCGAACAGCACGCTGTCGCGGTTCCCGCTGTTAGGACATCAGTGGTGGATAGGACAGTACCCCAGTGCGGCGGTGGCGGCCGCCACCAACATCAGCCAGACCCAGCCGCTCACGGGAGGGGCCTACTACCTCTCGCAGGTGAACGGACTCGAGTCCTGGCTGTTACCGATCCTGAACTTCGGGACGTACGGCGGCTTTCTGTACGGGCATACGTGGTGGCAGGGCCTGATCCACGTCGCGGTCTACTTTGGCGCGATGGTCGGCGGATCGATCCTGTTCGCGAAGTTCTGGATCCAGACCACGAACATGGGACCGGAGGCCGTCGCCCGCCAGATCGAGGCCTCGGGTATGCAGATCCCCGGCTTCAGGCGTGAGCCCCGCGTGCTGCGCCGGGTCCTGGAGCGGTACATCCCGGTGATCACCGTCATCAGCGGAGCGGCGGTCGGGGCGCTCGCCGCGGGAGCGGACCTCATCGGAACCCTCGGGAATGCGAGCGGGACCGGGGTCTTGCTCATGGTGGGGATCATCATCAACCTGTACGAGGCGATGGGCCGCGAACAGCTCATGGAGATGAACCCCCTGTTGCGTCGCTTCCTCGGAGGCGAGTCGTAAGATGCCGGACCCGAGCGCCCCGTTGCCGTCCGGCGGAGGGGCCCCCCTCGCCTCGGACAGCGAGGAGAGCGAGCTCACCGAGGGGGCGGCGGACTCCCCGCTGCTCGAGGCGGAGTCGCTCGCTCCCGAGGAGCCCCCCGCGCTGGAGGAGCCGGGGACCCCGGGGCCGGGAACCCCCGGGACGGCCCCGAAGCCCGCCGCCCCCCGTCCGACGTTCAAGATCTCGACATTCATCATCGTCTTCCTCGGGCTCCTCGGCTTCCTGATGCTCATCGAGACCGGGACCCGCAACGCCATCGCCTGCTCCCTCGGGACCTGGTCGGTCGCCCCGGTCTCCCCGACCGACTGCACGACCGGCTGGGGGCCGCTCTACGTCGCGATCGGCTTCCAGTCCCAGCACCTGCTGGCGACCATGGCGATCGCCGGCGCGATCGAGATGCTGGTCACCGCGTTTGCCTACAACTACACCACCGACTGGGTCAAGCAGGCGAAGGTCGCGAAGTGGAGCGGCGCCTTCCGCAAGGTGCAGATGGCCGCCATCCGCTCGGGCAAGAAGGACAAGATCGCCGCGCTGCGGCCGTTCCAGGAACGGATCACGCGGCTCTCGAGCGAGGTGACGATCGGCCAGTTCAAGGGGATGGCGATCACCTACTTCATGCTCATCCTGATGTACACCTGGGTCGGCCTCGTCATCGCCAACGCGACCACGAGCCAGCAGACGATCGCCCTCGGCGGCGGCTCGCTGGTGCTGACGAACCCGGTCCTCGCCGGGCTGCCGATCCCCTGGTGGTTCCTGATCTTCTCGCTGTACACCATCCCCTTCTCGCTGGTCTTCCGGCGGATCCTCAAGCACTTCTGGGTGCAGCGGTACGCCCGACAGCACAACGTCCAGCCGGTCGCCCCGGGGTCCGCGGCGACCGGGGGTACGGCGTGATCGGCCGGGTCGTCGCGATCGGGGGACCGCCGGGAAGTGGAAAATCGACCGCCGGCCGACGGGTGGCCGAGGCGCTGGGCCTCGAGTACTGCTCGGCGGGGGACGTGTTCCGGGCCGAGGCGAAGGCCCACGGGATGGACCTCGAGCAGTTCGGCCACTTTGCCGAGGCGCACCCCGAGGTGGACCGAAAGCTCGACGACACGATGCAGGCGCTCGCGCGCCCCGGGGTCCTCCTCGATGGGCGGATCCAGGCGGCCCTCTGCCGGGGCCGCGGCCGTCCGGTCTTCTCGATCGTCGTGACCGCGGAGGAGGCGGAACGGGCCCGCCGGGTCGCCGCGCGCGACGGGCAGAGCGTCGAGGAGGCGCTGCGGCGGATCCGGGAGCGGACCGAGAGCGAGCGGGCCCGCTACCTCCGGTTCTACGGGTTGGACCCGGACCGCGAGAGCCCCGACCTCCTGGTCGACTCCACGCACCTCCCCCCGGCCGGCGTCGCCGGCGCGATCACCGAGTTCCTCCTGTCCCAGTCCCGGGAGAGTCGCCGGTGACGGCGGAGGCCTCTACCGCGACCCCGTGGCCGGCTCCGGTGACGGAGCGCCTCGGGGCGGGGGCATTCCTTCTGATCGACAAGCCCCGGGGACCCTCCTCCCACCAGGTGACGGCGTGGGCCCGGGACCTTCTCGGCCTGCGCCTGGCCGGCCACGCCGGGACGCTCGACCCGAACGTCTCGGGACTCCTCTGGGTAGGGGTCGGCCCCGCGCTCAAGCTCCTCCCCCTGGTCCTCGAGTTCCCCAAGCGGTACGTCGGGGCGGTCAACTTTCACGCGCCGGTCCCGCGGCGCGAGCTCGACCGGGTGGTGGCCGAGTTCACCGGACCGATCTACCAGACCCCGCCGGTCCGCTCGGCGGTGAAGCGCGAGCGACGCGTTCGTACGATCCATCGATTGACGGTGGTCGAGGTGAGCGGGACGAAGGCCCTCCTGGACGTCGTCGCGGACTCGGGGACGTACATCCGGACCCTCGCCGTCGACCTCGGCGAGGCGCTCGGGACCGGAGCGCACCTCGAGGAGCTCCGCCGGGTCTCCACCGGACCGTTCGACGAGGGTCAGGCGGTCCCCCTCACGGCGCTGGCGGACGGGGTCGCCGCGGCGCGCGCCGGGGATCCGGGCGCGCTCCTCGCGCTCCTCCACCCGATCGAGGAGGTCTGGCGGGAGTTCCCCACGATCGTGCTCAAGGACGGAGCGGCGAGCGCCATCGCCCACGGGGCGGGCCTGGCCAAGGGAGGCATCCTGGCGCTGCCCACGCCGTTCCCTCGGGGAGCCCGGGTCGCCCTCGTGACCCGCACGAACACCCTCATCGCCACCGGGGTCGCCCAGCACGACTCGAAGGAGCTCGGGAGCGTGCGCCACGGCTGGGTGGTGGGCGAGACCCGCGTCTTCGTGGACCCGGAGGGGTATCCCGCGCAGTGGCGCCGTCCGCGCGCGGGGCCGGTGCCCCCGCCGGCCCACTAGGGTTATCTCCCTCCTTTCCCCCGGCCGCCCGTGAGCCCCGCCAACTCCGCGCATCCGACCGGCGGCGCCCGCCTGTTCGGCGCGTTGGCCCGGGGGATCATCCGACATCCGTGGTACCCAATCATCTTCTGGGTCGCACTCCTCGTGGTGTGCCTCCCCTTCCTCTCCCTCGTCGGGTCCGTGACCACGAACTCGACGGAGAGCCTCCCCTCGAACTCCCCGAGCGCGGTCGCGGACGCCGAGTTCGCGCACCTGTTCCCGGGCGAGAGCGGGGGCTCTTCGAGCGTGCTCTTGTTCGTCGGGACGAACCTCACCGACCCGAACGGGCAGGGGGTCATCCAGAACGTCACGGCCGCCCTGCTGGCCGACCGGTCGTTAGTGGACGTGGCCGGGGTCAGCAGCGTCTACACTTCGTACGCTGCCTACCTCGCCGGCCAGGTGCAGATCGCCGCCGGTGCGGTCGAGGGGGCGCTCCATGCGTCGACCCCTCTACCGGTGGCCGTCAACCAGTCGGCCGACCTTCTATGGGCCCCTCCCGCGACCTTCCTGACCGCCTGGCAGGGCTTGGCCGGGAACACGTCCGGCAACGCCTCGCAGTACAATTTCCCCGCGTTCCAGTCCGCCGAGGCGACGTACACGGGGAACGCGGGGGCCCTCGCGGTCCTCGATGCGTTCTACAACGGGTACGACGGCTCGCCCGCGGGCTTCAACGGGACCGCCGCGTGCGCGGCCCACCCCGCCTCGGTGGTGACGTGCGCTGAGGCGGTCGCCCGCGCCCAGGAGGGGCCGCTGATCCCCTCGCTGGTCCCGACCGCCGCCGACCAGGTCGTCCCCTACGCGGTCCTGGGGGGACTCGGGGCCGAGAACTTCACGAACTGGACCTCGGTTCGCACGACCGCCGCCCACGTGCTCGGTGGGGAGGTCGGCTACCCGGGAGCGTGGGTGGAGACCGTCTGGTCGGCCTTCCCCTCCGGAGCGGTGAGCTCCGGCCAGGCGCTTTCCTGGGCCAACGCCACGGTCGCGAACGACACCCTGTGGACCGAGCCGCTCCCCGTTCCTCACGCCGTCCTCTCCCAGTACGTCGGCTCTCTCGGGACCGCCTCGCTCATCTCGGTCGCCTTCACGGTCCCGGACTCCTACACGAACGCGAGCGGCGGGACACCGGTCTACTCCGACCTGAGCCGGATCGACCATGACGTCACCCCGGTCCTCTCCTCCTCGGACCACACCCGCTCGATCCAGTACTACCAGACGGGAAGCGCCCCGCTCGACCAGCTCACGAACTCGATCGTGAACGCCTCCCTGATGCTGGTGCTGCCGCTCACGGTCGGTCTTCTCCTCGGGATCTCGATGGTGTACTTCCGCTCGCCATTGACCCCGCTCGCGTCGTTCGCCGGGCTCGGTATCGCGCTCGTCCTGGCCCTGGGGGGAACCATCCTCCTCGGCAAGCTGTTCGGGGCGGTCGACACGACCGCCCTCACCCTCGAGGAGGTCTTCGTCCTCGGGGTCGGGACCGACTACTCGATCTTCCTCATCGCCCGGTATCGCGAGGAGCTGCACCGCGGCCGCACCTCCGACGAGGCCATCGAGCAGTCGCTCGCCTGGGCCGGCCAGTCGGTCGCGACCAGCGGCTCGACCGCGATCATCGCCACCATCGCCTTGACGTTCAGCGGGGTGGCGCTCCTCTCCCAGTGGGGGCGCGTCCTCTCCCTCGCGATCCTGATCACCCTCCTGCTCTCCTTGACGCTCGTACCGGCGTTCCTGAAGCTCATCGGTCCGCACATCCTCTGGCCCGATAGCGGCCAACGATTCCAGCGACGTTCGGAGCGCGAGAACTCCCGGATCCGGGCCGAGAAGACGTACTTCTACCGGGTGGGACGCTTCACGCAGCGCCGACCGGTCGCCGTCCTCGGGGTCCTGCTGCTGATCAGCGTCCCCCTGGTCTACGTCGCCGTGGAGGTGCCGCTCGCCTACGACTTCTACGGACAGCTTCCCAGCGGTCATCCCGCGTCGGACGGTCTGGCCGCGTTCTACGCCCATTACGGGAACGGCTTCGCGACCCCCTCCTTTGCCCTCGTGACGTTCGCGAGCCCCCTGGTGGTGGGAAACCACTCCAATACGGCCGAGTTCGTGGAAGTGGCCGACCTCACCTCGATCGCCGAGAATACCTCGGGGATCGCGGTGGTACAGTCGCTCGTCGGCCCCTTCGGCGCACCCCTGTCGGAGTGGGAGAATCTCTCGAGCCTTCCCTCCGCTCCCCAGCAGAACCTGCTCGGGCTGCTCGGCGGGTTCGTCGGCACCGACGGCAAGACAGTCCTGATCACGCTGCAGCCGACCAGTACCGGCCTCTCCGCGCAGGCCGTCTCCGCGGTGCGCTCGGTCGAGTCGAACTTTGATGCCTACCAGTCCTCGCAAACGAACGTGACGGCCCTCGCCTTCGGTGGGGGGGCGCCGACGATCGGGGACCTGGCCGACGAGACCGCGGCCGCGACGGACCTGTTGATCATCGCGGTGACGATCGGCCTGCTGGTCGTCCTGATCGCGGTCCTGCGTTCCTGGATCATCGCCCTGATGGCGGTCGGGACGATCGGCCTCTCGATCTCCTGGGCGTGGGCGGTCACCTACCTCGTCTTCCAGCAGCTCCTCGGGTTTCCGCTCTTCTTCTACGTCCGGACGATCCTCTTCCTGCTGGTCCTGGGGTTGGGGATCGACTACAACATCTTCGTCCTCACCCGCGTCCGGGAGGAGCGGGTGAAGGGGTCCTCCGCGTCCGAGTCGATCGTCACCGCGGTCGGACGGACCGGCGGGATCATCACGGCCGCGGCGATCATCCTCGCGAGCGCCTTCGCCGCCCTGATCGTAGGGCAGTTCACCCTCATCCGGGCGATCGGGTTCTCGGTGGCCGTGGCGGTCGTGCTGGACGCGATGGTCGTGCGCACGTACTTCGTCCCGTCGGCCCTCCAGGTCCTCGGAGACCGCGCCTGGAGCATGCTCGGTCGCCGGGGGACGGGCGGCAACGGGGTGCGCACCCCGCCGAGCCCGGCGCCGGGGGCCGCGCCCCCCGAGCCGACCGGCCCTACGCCGTAAGGAACCGGGCGCGGGCCCGCTCGAGGTGAGTGTCGGCGGAGGAGGTGTCGACGATCTCGGCCACCTTGCCGTCCTTCTCGACCAGGAAGCTCACCCGCCGGGCGCGCCCGTTCGGACGAAGGACGCCGAACGTCTCCGCGACCTCCTTCTTGGTGTCCGCCAGCAGCGGGAAGGAGAGGCCGTACTTGGTCGCGAACGCCTTCTGCGCCGGACAGTCGTCGGTGCTCACGCCGACGACCTCGACCCCTTTGGCGCGGTACTGAGGCAGCTCGTCGCGGAACCCCTTCGCCTCGATGGTGCATCCGGGGGTGTCGGCTGCGGGGTAGAAGTAGACGACCGCTCGCTTTCCGAGCAACGAGTCCGACGAGAAGGGGTGTCCGTCCTGGTCTGGCGCTGCAAACTTCGGTAGGGGGTCTCCGACCGCGACCATGAGCGCCGAGGCGAGCACTGGTATTTGACGGCCTCTGAGTCCATATCGCCGCGAGGGCAGCCCCTGCCGACCCCCCCGAAGCGATAAGCGGGCGCGAGCCCTGTCATCGTTGCGATGGCGCCCGCCCCCGGTCCTCGCCTTCGGAGAGAAGCACTCTTGGGGGGCGTCGCGGCGGTCGCGGCCCTGGCCCTCGTTCTGGGCCTCCTCCTCACGGGAGTGCTCCCCTTGGCCCCCGGGGCGTTCACCGCGACCTCCCGGCCCTGCTGTTCGGGTCCGGAGGCTTGCACCGTCGGCAGTCGGCCATGTCCCGTGACGCCTCCGCCGCCCCCCGCGACGTACCTCGGTGCCGGGACGATCTTCTCGATCGGGGCTGGGGGGTACAGCGACCTTCAATTCCTGCCCCTCCCGGCCTCGCTGGTCGAGTTGAACGGCTCGTTCACCTCCCCGACCCTCGTGCTCGTGGAGGTCATGACGCCATCCGACTTCGCGAACTTCTCCTCCGACCCGTCCGCGTTCCAGTGCCTGCCGTCCGTCAGCTGCTTCGGAGCAGGGCCGCTCACCTTCGGGACCTTCCAGGCCAGCGTGCCGGTGACCTGGGTCAGCAGTGCCGTGAGTCCGACGGTGGCGCCGTGGTACCTGGTGATGGTGAACACCGATGCCGCCCAGGGGAGCTCGGTCACCTGGGTCACTCCGCTCGTCGGCACGTTCGTCGACATCTACGCATAATCCCGAGCGGACCCTCGACCGCCTCACGGGACCGGGCCATGGCCCAGCTGACCGCGAGGAATGGGGCCCAGGGAAGGCCGAGCGCGATGGTCGGGTCTACCCGGTCGCGACCGTGACGAGGGTCTCGGTGGACTTGATGCCCGAAACCCGCCGGATCTTGTGCACCACCGTGTCGAGCGCGGTGTTGAGGTGCGCCGCCTGGACCTTGACGATGAGGTCGAACGGACCGGTCACGGCCTCGACCTCGACCACGCCGGGGATCGCCTTGAGGCGTTGGAGGACCCCCTCGAGCTGGCCGACCTCGGTCTCGACGAGCAGGTAGAGCGTCTCCATCGGGGGCTCCAGTTCCCCTAGTACGCACCCCAAATCAAGTTACCGAAGCCCCCCTCCCTCCAAAGAGCTAAAGTCGGCCCGTCCGGCTTCGGCGGGGCCATGGACCTCCTCCTTCGGGACACCCTCTCGGGCCGCGCGAAACCGGTCCGTCACCGTCGGGGGCACCCGGTCGGGATCTACGTCTGCGGTCCGACCGTCTACGACGGGGCCCATGTCGGCCACGCGCGCACCTACCTGTTCTTCGACCTGGTCCGTCGCCACCTCGAGGCCGAGCGGATCCCGGTCCGCCACGTGATGAACGTGACGAACTTCGAGGACAAGATCGACGCCCGGGCCGCCGAGCTCGGCGTGAGCTGGCGGTCCCTGGCCCTGCGGGAGGAGGCCGGATTCCTCCGGGACCTGCACGACCTGCGGATCCTCTCCCCCCACCTTCGGCCGCGGGCGAGCGCCTTCGTGCCCCAGATGACCGAGGTCGCCCGGCGCTTGGCCCGCACCGGCCGGGTGCGTCGTCAGGGCGACGAGTGGCTGTACACCCCGCCCGCCCGTCCTCGGGAGGTCAACTTCGCGACGGCCAGCGAGCTCGCGGCCCACGCGGTCGAGGAACCGGGTCACCCCTTCCCCCTCGGCAACGGAGCCGCGGGCGAGTTCATGGTCTGGAAGCTCCAGGAGCGTCCGCGGCCGTCCTGGCCGGGACCCTGGGGCCGCGGCACGCCCGGCTGGCACCTCGAATGCTACGCGATGGCGAACCAGCTCATCGGGCTCCCCGTCGACGTTCACGGCGGGGGGACCGACCTGATCTTCCCCCACCACTACGCGGAGAACGAGGTCGCGCTGGCGCTGCGCCACCGGCCGTTCGCCCGGATCTTCGTCCACCCGGGCCTCGTCCTCTGGGAGGGCTCCAAGATGTCGAAGTCGAGGGGGAACCTCGTGCGCCTGGACGAGGCGCTCCGCGTCGCCGGACCGGACGCCCTGCGCTGGTATCTCCTGGGACGCCCGATGACGGACCGGTTCAACTGGACCGAGGAGGGCGCGCGCCGGGCGGCTTCCGAGTGGCGTCGCATCCAGCGGACCCTGGTGCAGTGGCTGCGGCCCGGCGTCGGGGGCCGCGTGGGCGCGTTGCGCGCCCGGGAGGTCGCCGAGGAGGTCCGCCGCGACCTCGCCGCCGACCTCGCGACGGACCGCGTCTTCGACCACCTTCGGGCGTGGGTCACGGCGATCGAGGGGGACCCCTCGGGCCACGTCCCCCACGGCGAACGGGGACGCGCCCGGACGGCCCTTCGGGACGTCGAGTGGCGGACCGGGCTGAAGGTCCTCCCGTAGCGGCGTGGCTACAGGACGCCCATCTCGGCCAGCTTCTCGGGCAGGTAGTGCTCGGTCACATAGTTGAGACCGTACTTCGCGAGCGACTGCTGCTCGGCCTTCTTCCCGTTCTTCAGCATCAGCTCGATCTCGGCCCGCCACTCGGCGGTGCCGAACCTCGGGTCGGTCAACTCCGCCTGCAGCGCGCGGATGTCCTGCTCGGAGAGATGGTCGGAGGGGAGGTCGTAGTTCTCGATGTCGGAGGCGGTCACGCCGAGGAACTCGGCCGAGGGGGTGGCGAGGTAATTGGAGAGGTGCGCGGTCTTGATCGCCCCGTAGGCCACGCTCGCGTAGATGCGGAAGGACCAGGGGTCCCCGTCGGTGAAGACGACGATCGGCAGCTTGAGCTCGTCCGTGACCCGGCGGAGGAAGCGACGCGTGGAGCGGGCCGGCTGGCCCTTCAGGTGGACGAGGATCGCGTCGTGCTGCTCGTCGAACCCGTTCTCGGCGAGGCGGTCGACCATGCCGCCGCACTCGATCGCAATGACGAACTTCGCGCTCGTCTTGACGAACTGGATCTTCTCCTTCTCGACGTTGAACGGCAGGGAGTACCCGCCGTCCCCGACGTCGTCCCGGCAGTTGATCGTCTTCACGACCCCCTTGCGGTTCCGCTCCTTGATCGTGAGGTCTCCGATGACTGAGGCCCCGTTCTCCTCCGGATGGAGGCGGAAGTCCTCGCGCAGACGCTCGCACATCACCTCAAGGTCCTCGATCAGCAGGTTCGACTCGTCCTCGCTGTGGAACTTCGCCTCCTGCCAGGCCTCGCTGATGTAGTACAGCTCCCGCAAGGTCGAGGTCTTGCGGTCGCGGGCCATCTCGTTGATGAAGTCGACGAGGTAGAACGTCCTCAGGAGCATCAGCGCGCCGTCGAGCTTTCGGGCGCTGCGGGTCCCCATCTGACGTCCGAGCTTCCAGACCCCCTCCCGCATCCGGAACTCGAGGTTCTGCTTCGTCCGCAGGGGCAGGCGCATGTGCGGGACCTCCCCGTGGTCGAGCTGGTTCCAGATGTCCCCGGCGAGCTCGAGGGTCGGCTGGAGGGCGTCGGCGCGGACCGCGGGCTGGTCCTCCGCCTCAGTCGTCTTCGCTGGTGCCGGCACTCGACTCCGCGGCATCGTAATCCACCTCCTCCTCGCCGGTCCCGGCCGCCCCGTTCTCCGCGGCGGCCGCCTCCGCGGCCTCCACGATCGTCCGCGGGAGACGGACGTCCCAGTCGCCCGGCAGCGGGTCGGCGCCGAGCAGGTGGGCCTCGTCGATCCCCGCGACGTACCAGTCGAGGTCGGAGGCCTCGAGGTCCGTCTTCGGCGGGAACCTGAGCTCCAGCTGCGTGCGGCCGCTGGGCGCGAGCTTCGGTAGGGTCCACCAGACGCGGCCGAGGGCCGCGTCGGTCCCATCCGGCGCCGGCTCGAACGTCGCCCCGGCCATGACCTCGGGCGGGAGCTCGGCGAACAGCTCGAGCACGCGGGCCCGGGGAGTGTAGTTGACGATCTGGACGGGGACGCGCACCCCCTTCGGCTCGGAGACGGGGGTCGCTTCGAGGTGGACGACGTCCATGATGCGCGTCACGACCGGCGTGAGGTCGGGGACCGGTTTGCCCGCGAGGTGGCTCGCCTTCTCCGCCAGCTTCGGGAGGATCTTCAGGATGATCTCGAACTTCGCCCCGGCGAGGTCGCGTCGGGTCCGTCGGGAGAGGTGGGTCCGAAGGTGGCGGGCCGCCACCTGGAGCGCGAGCGTCAGCTCCCGGTCGAGGTCGGGGTCCTCAGCGATCGCCTCCTTCGCTTCGCTCGTGAACGGGATCTTCGTCGAGGCGACGTGCACGAGGAGCAGCGCCGGTCCTGAGGGGATTCCCGAGCCGCCCTTCTGGTCGAGGCCGTAGCGACGCCAATCGAGGTTGGAGATCGCGTTCGTGATGGCGCAGGCGCCCTGCTGGAACAACAGCGGGACCCGGTTGGCGAACCGGAGGATCTGGACCGGCTGGTCGGCGGGGAGCCCCCCGCCGTATACGATCCCGACCTCGACCATGAACGGGAACCCGCCCCGGACCTTGGGCGCCCGGCTTACGGGGGGTGCGAAGAAGTCCGGCCGAACCTCGCCGAGGACGTTGCGGAGCCCCCGCTTGATCAGCAGCGCGCCGATCGGCGAGAGGCAGTCCGCCGCCGGGGAGATCAACGGGACGGCATGGAGCGCCCTCAGGAGGCGCTCCTGGTCCTCGCCCTGGACCGAGGCGGGCGACTGGCTGGGCTGGAGCCCGGACTGGCCGAGGACGTCGCGGGCGGCCCGGGCCGAAACCCCCTGAAGGTCCTTGGAAAGGAACTCGGCGAGCGTCGGACGTCGGGTCGCCTTCAGAAGGTAGCCGAGCTCCCCCAGCTCGAGCCCGTAGGGGTGGGGCAGGGTCTCCTTCGCGGGAGGAGGGAGCTCGCCACTCGCCCGCTCGAACGTCACTCGGGTGCCGTCCGGCTCGACGAGGACGATGCGGGCGTGGGGGTTGACGATCGCCGTCCCCCGGAGGTACTCGTAGGGGGACTGCCGTCCGCGGACGTACCTCGCGCGGAGGACCAGCTCGATCCGGGTGCCGTGGGGGCGGTCCCACAGTGCTACGTCCTCGGAGGCGATCCGCGGCTTGTTCTTCTGCGTGTCCAGGAACAGCTCGAGGACGTGGGCCGCCTCCTCCTCCTCGACCTTGGAGGTGATCTTCGCCGGGCGCGCCGTCGTCAGGTTGGCGTAGAGGACCGCGGCGCTGATCCCGATCCCCTGCTGGCCCCTCGCCTGACGATTGGAATGGAACCGGGAGCCGTAGAGGAGCCGGGCGAACACGTTCGGGATCTCGCGGCGAAGGATGCCGGGGCCGTTGTCCTCGACCGCGACGCGAAGGCGGTCGTCGCTCTCCTTGGAGATCTGGACCAGCACCTCGGGCAGGATGCTCGCTTCCTCGCAGCCGTCCAAACTGTTGTCGACCGCCTCCTTGACCGTGGTCAGGAGCGCGCGCTGCGGGTTGTCGAACCCGAGGATCTGCCGGTTCCGCTCGAAGAACTCCGCGACCGAGATCTCGCGCTGCTTGGCCGCGAGCTGCTGGGCGATGGTCGGAGGAGGCACCACGCTCGGAGGGGTCCGGCGTCCTTCATAAGGGCGGCGTTCGAGCAGAACGGTGGCTAGCCGCGGGGGGGCTCACCGGGCCGGCTCGCGACGTCCCGGAGAACCGGCCGGAACGGTCGCCAGCGGGCCGGCTCGTCCAGGTCGATGTCCGCGCGCAGCAGCCGCTCCTCGGGCGCCAGCGTGGGGTCGGCGACGGCGTGCAGCGCGACCGGTTCGCCGCGCGGGTCCCAGACGCCGGACCCCCCACCGAAGACCACTCCGTCCTCGACCCCCACCCGGTTGACGTACACGACGGGAAGTCCGTTCTCGACCGCGCGGGCCGGCAGGAGCTTGTCGAAGAGGGAACCGCTCGTCACCGGGGAGGCCGAGACGACGACGAGAAGGTCCGCGCCGCCGAGCGCGAGCGCGCGCGAGACCTCGGGAAAGAAGGTGTCGTAGCAGATCGACAGCCCGAGGTGATGGGTGCCGAAGGGGACCGGGCGGCTCTGGTCGGTCGCGGTGAACGGGACCCCTTCCTCGAACGGGCCGAAGGTCGGGAGGTAGCGCTTGACCTGCACGCCGACCGTGCCGTCGGGGGCGAAGGCCAGCGCGACGTTCTGCAGCTCGCCCTTGCGTTCGGGAGAGACGAGGGGGGCTCCGACGACCACGGTCGTGCGGCCCTCCCGGGCGGTGGCGAGCAGGCCGGACCAGACCGGGTCACTGGGGCGCAGCGCAAGGTGGTGGAACCGGTCCCCGACACGGTACCCCGAGAGGAACAGTTCGGGAAAGACCGCAAGATCGCTCGGGGTCGCCCGAACGACCCGGTCGATGCGGGCCAGGTTCTCGCGGGGTGCGCCCGGCACCGGCGCCAGCTGGCCCAACAGCAGGCGCGTCAATAGAAGTACCGGCGCACCGCCAAGAGGTAGATGAACAGCAGGACCAGCAGGATGAACAGTACCGTGATCGAGTCGGTGAAGAACAGGTAGACCGTCGTCGCGAAGACGAGGACGAGGGTGGTCCACAGCGCCCAGGTCTCCTGCCGCCAGAGGGCCGTCGCCACCGCGAGGAGGCAGATCCCGAGGACGAGGAGGATCGTCGCGCCGAGGAGGTCGACCGACGGGAAGAGGTCGAGGACGGACGGGACGAGCGTGCTCCCGAACTGGTCGAGGAGGTACAGCACCCCGCCCAGGACCATGACGATGGCCACGATCGCGATCAGGATGGAGACGACCGCGACCCCGACGGGGAGTCGGGGAACGACCGGGGTTGGCTCCCAGCGCGGGGGCAGGCTGTCGAAGGTGACGGGAGAATCTCCCCCGGTGGCGGTCGATGCGCTTCCCATGGGCCCCTCGGGTGGCGAAACACTCCGGGCGGGGAAGATGTAGCTTTCTGTGCAGCGGCGGACTCAGAAGCGCCGTTCGGCCGCCCCGTGGGCGAGCTGCTCCAGCAGGCGACGGTACGGTCCCGGCGGGAGCCCCTCGAGGCAGCGGATCCCCCGGTCGGCCCACTCGGTGGCCTCGCGGGCCACGAGGTGAGCGGCCTCCGTCATCTGCGTGAGGTCGCGCAGACGGAGGAGGTGCTTGGCGCGCTTGTGACGGAGCTGGAAGAGGCGCTCGAACTCCGCCTGGTGGTGCGGGTCGAGGCGTGAATAGGCCTCGAGCGAGAGCAGGGTCGGGTTCCCCTCCCGAAGGTCCCCGTAGAGGGGCTTCCCCAGGAGGTCCGGGTCCCCGTAGACGTCCAGCAGGTCGTCGCGAATCTGGAACGCCATCCCGAGGGCGCGCCCGTACCCCTGGAGCGCGTCGACCTGCGCCGGCGGAGCCCCGGCGATCTCGGCGACGGAGGTGAGCGCCGCGGCGATGATCGCGGCGGTCTTCCGCTCGATGACCCGGAAGTAGTGGGAGCGGCCGCTCGAGAGGTCGAAGCGGGAGGACTCCTGCAGCACCTCGCCCTCGACGAGGTCGGCGCACGACTCCCCGCAACGCAGGATGATCGAGCGGGGGTACTCCGCCGCCAGCTGGAAGGCCCGGACGAACAGGTAATCGCCGGATACGATCGCGAGAGGGACCCCGAAGGCCCGCGGCATCGACGGACGTCCCCGGCGGGTCTCGGCATGGTCGATGACGTCATCGTGGACGAGCGTGGCCGTGTGGATCAGCTGGAACGCCGCCGCGAGCGAGTGGATCGGCTGGGTGGAGGAGGCCCCGAGGCTCCGGTGGGCCGCCGCCATGAGGAGCGGCCGAATCCGCTTGCCGCCGGTCGAGCAGGCATAGCGCGCCGCCTCGGTCAATTGCGCGTACGTCGAACCGAGGACCTCGGCGACGCGCCAGTCGATGTCGGCCAAGTCGCGGATGAGGACCGGCGCGAGCTCGGTCAGCTGACCGGCGGCCGCCTCCGTCAGCGTCTGGGTCACGAGCGCCTCCAGGGACGGGTCGATCCCCTCGGGGGAGGGGGCCGGGGAGGTCACGAGTTCCTCCCGGTCCGGCCCGGCCAGCGCAGCCGCATCATCGAGTCGAGACCTCGGGCCCCGATATAGCGCATTCCCAGCGCGAGGAGCGGGTCGTAGGCCGCGTACCGGTCTCCCCAGCGATAGATCCGGGCCGCCCGCTCGAGGGGGGCGTAGAGGGCCGACTTCCACTCGGGGTCGTAGGCGGCCAGCGGGCTCCCCGAGCGGACCGTGCGGGCCGCCGCGCGTCCCGCGAGCCAGCCGCTCATCATCGCCGTCGGGATCCCGCCGCCGTTGGTCGCCATCACGAGGTTCGCCGCGTCCCCGCAGAGCAGCGTCGAGCCCCGGACGAGGCTCTCGGGCGGAGGTCCGATCGGGACCCACCATCGGGTCGGCTCGCGGGGAGAGGTGTACCCCTGGTGCGCGCAGAACCGGCCGAGCAGCCCTTCCAGGTTCGAGCGGGGCGGGAGCCGGGCGACGCCCAGCCCGACGTTCAGGTCGGTCGCCCGGGGGAACGCCCAGGCGTAGCCGCCCGGCGCGTCGTGGCCGAAGAAGAGGTCGATCTCGTCGCCGACGGGGGCGTCGACCGTCGCGGTGATCATCCGGAAGAGCGTGCGGGCCGGTCGGAGCCCGACCGAACGCGCGACGGTGGAGAGGGGACCGTCCGCGCCGACCACCACGCGGGCCCCGATCGGCTCGCCGGTCGTCGTCCGCACCGTCGTCCCGTCGACCCCGGTCACGCCGAGGGGGAACCGGAGCTCGGCACCGGCCCCCTCCGCGCGGTAGGCGAGCGCCTTGTCGAACGCCCGGCGCGACAGCATCGCGCCGGCGAGGGGGAACCGGAACCGGTGGCCATAGGGGGAGACGCACGTCATCCATCGGGTCTCCCGCAGGACCGTCTCGTGCGGGACCTGGAAGGCGGCCCGGACGAGCTCGGGGCACTGGAAGAGGTCGTTCAGCTCCGCCGCGGCGGGGACGAACTCGCCGCACTGTACCGGATGGCCCAGCTCGGGCCGGTGGTCCAGAAGGAGGGTCCGCGCACCGCCCTCTGCGGCGGCCCGGGCGGCGAGCGAGCCCGCCGGACCCGCGCCGACGACCACGACGTCGAACTGCTCCAGGGGCCTACACCCCCACCTGGAGGAAGTGCTGGGCCGCGGACTGGATCGCCCCGACGACGGGCTGGGGGTAGACCCCCACGGCGACGATGAGGACCGCGATCAGGGCGATCGCGGCAGCGCGGCCGTAGCCGAGCCCGCCGGCGGGCAGCGCGTCCATCTCGGGCGGGGCGGTCGCGACCTCCGCCACCTCGAGCTCGCTCGGACGGTCGAAGTACATCACCCGCAGGACGCGGGCGTAGTAGAAGACCGAGAGCGCGCTGTTCAGCAACCCCGCGACCGCGAGCCAGATGAACCAGCCCTGGGCCTGGACGGCCGAGGAGAAGAGGACGAACTTCGAGACGAACCCGACGGTGAGCGGGACGCCCGCGAGCGAGAGCAGCATCAGGGAAAAGGCGACGCCGAGCATCGGACGCCGGACCCCGAGCCCCCTCCAGTCGTCGATGAGCGGCCCGATGCCGAGGGCGCCGACCCCCGCGACGACCAGGAACGCTCCGCCCTTCATCAGGACGTGCGCGAAGATCTGGAGCGTCGCCCCGGTGAGGGCGGGGGCGGTGCCGATCGTGATCCCGATCAGCATGTAGCCGGCCTGGCTGATCGAGGAGTAGGCGAGCATCCGTTTCATCTCCTTCTGGAGGAGGGCCAGCACGTTGCCGACCGTCATCGTGAGGACGGCCAGGACGCCGAGGGGGATCGACAGCAGCGGGCCGAGGTCGAGCGGCCCGCCCGAGAACGGGGAGACGCCGGCGCCGGCCGGGTTGATCAAGAGGACGGGCCCGAGGAAGACGAGGAAGAAGGCGAAGAGGCCGATCTTCTTCGTCCCGCCCGCGAGGAAGGCGCTCACGTCGCTCGGGGCGCCGTCGTAGACGTCCACCGCCCAGGCGTGGAACGGGACGAGCGTGACCTTGAACGCCAGCCCCGCGATCAGGAACCCGTAGCCGAGCAGGACGAGGACGGGGTAGGCGGTCACTCCCCCGGCGGCGTTGATGAGGAAGAGGTTCGTGGTGCCGTAGGCGCCGAACAGGAGCGAGGCGCCGAAGAACGACAGGACGGTGGACAGCGCGCCGATGATGAAGAACTTCATCGCCGCCTCCATCGAGCGGACCTCCCGGCGGCGGTAGCCGACCAGCAGGTACGTCGTGATGCTCGTCACCTCGATCGCGAGGAGGAGGAAGATCAGGTCGGAGGCGACCGCGACCAGGAGCATCCCGAGGGTGGCGAGGAGGACCAGGCCGTAGAAGATCGGCGCGCCCCGCTCGTCCGAGGGGCGGCTCGCGGAGGCGAGCGTGACGACGAGCGCGGAGAGGAGGAAGATCGCCTGGAAGACGAGGCCGAGGGAGGTGAGGTGGTAGAGCGGTGCCGAGCCGGCCGCGGGCAGTACGTCGATCTGGCCCGCCGGGACCGTGGCGAGCACCGAGAGGGCGCCGACCCCGAGGTCGCCCAGGACCGAGAGGAGCGCCAGCACGGTCGCCGTGACCGCGACCGTGCTCAGCCACTCGTTCCGTCGCACGCCGAGGACGTCGAGCAGGAAGACGAGGAGGGCCGCGCCGAGGAGGATCACCTCGGGGACGAACGGCCCGGCAAACGCGGAGAGGTCCACGGGCCTAGACCCCCGGGAAGCCGTGGATCGGGGAGCTCGTGATCAGGTTCACCAACAGGAACGGCAGGACGCCGAACACGATGGTGGCGGCGACGAGGATCCCCATCCCGGCGGTCTCGTACCAGGGGAGCTCGTGGGCCTCGTGCGGGATCCCTTTGGGGGGTCCGAAGAGCACCCGCTGCATCATCCAGATGTAGAAGGCGGCCGTCACGACGAGGATCCCGAGCGGGATCAGGACCCAGTAGGCGAGTCCGTCCCACGTGGCGAGGAGGGCGGTGAACTCGGCGGGGAAGCTGATCAGCCACGGCAGACCGAGGGAGGCGAGCGAACCGACCATGATCATGGTCGACAGGGTCGGGGTCGTCGGCGTGATCCCGCCGAGCGAGGCGATGTCCCGGGTCCCGTAGGTGTGGTGGA
>Ga0335077_10003441_pt1 | contig 19121 bp, 10 predicted proteins | sample Lox_Sample_31_FD_207151 | JGI IMG/M metagenome (GOLD analysis project Ga0335077, IMG submission 207151) | Soil microbial communities from Loxahatchee National Wildlife Refuge, Florida, United States - Lox_Sample_3.1 | ecosystem: Environmental > Terrestrial > Soil > Wetlands | place: USA...
CCCCAGGCCAGCGGGTCATCAGGCGACAGGCTGAGGGCGTGGCGCAACGTCGCTTCGGCCTGCGGGAGCTGACCCGCCTCCATCTGAGCGTTGCCGAGTTGGATCAGCCGGAAGCCGGTGGGCTCACGCCGCGCGGCCTCCTCGTAATACGGCACCGCGCGCGCGAATTCGCCATGGGCGCGGTAACCCTGGCCGAGCTCCACGTAAAAATCGGCTTGGGCCGGATGATAGCGCTCCAACAGGCTCGCCAGTTGGGGCAATCCTTTCTCGAGATTCTTCCGGTTGCGCACCTGCGCCACGGCTACGTAGAGCGAGTTCTCGGGCGTGTCTGGGAGCGGCGCGGGATAATACGGGACCACCTCGCCACGATATGCGTTCGCAGCCGTTTCAATAGCCTCGGGCTTGGGCGCCAGCAGGTCGCCCGCGGGCTTCCGCGGCTGGATCAGGTGATCGGTCATGACCACATGCGCCACGTCGTCGGTTCTGCGCTTGGGCATGTGGCATCCCACGCAATCAGCGTCGCGAACATGCGGCGCGGCCGCCTGCGTCATCGATGGATGGCAGGTTTCACAGACGCTGTTATAGTGCGCCATCGCGGACGGTCCGCGCGGGATATCATGCGGATCGTGGCAGGTGGTACAGCGCAGCTTTCCAGCGCTCTTGACAAAGCACTGTGACTGGCGAAGCCGGTACGCGCCCTGCGCGATCTCGAAGTGGTCGTTCATCCCGCCGGGACGATCGAACTCGATGCTGAAGTTTCCGAGAGGTTGTCCGGGGCGGTACGAAAAAGGTCCCGTATCCAGGCTGCGCACCGCGTGCGGGAGATCCAGGCTGGTGGTCTCCAGGTGGCACTGGATGCACACTTCGAGTTCGCGGCCGGGCGGCAGCCGCTTTGGATTCACAATGGCAGCGCGAATGTCTGTGGGCTTAGCGGAGGATGACGCAAGTTTCACGTGCCGTTCGCCCGGCCCGTGGCATCGCTGGCAATCGATACCCTCCGGCAAGGGTAGCTGAAAGCTCATTTCCGCGCTGCCCGCGTTCTCTACGGGGCCGGGGATTTTCGGATACGCGTTGTGACAGAACATGCACTCGTAGTGCACGGGGCGAACCGAGCCCGGATAGTCGGGTTGATCGTATCCCGGACTCATGTCCCAATAGCCGCCCTTCTCCGCATACCAGCTCAGGGGAAGAACCTGCAACGTGTTTTGGCTGGTCAGGTGGAGATAGGTGCGCGCATGGTTGCCGGAGCCGACCACGAAGTCCACCTGTTTTTCGTCGACATTGGACTCCTTGCCATCGAAGCCAAGCTGCCAGCGGCGCTGATAGTATTTACCGCCGCGCTCGGTTATGGTGAAATCGCTGTCGCTGGCTTTATGGTGGAACTTGCTTGCCTGTGCCGGGACGTTGTCGGCGTTGACGCGGGCAAACGACCGCCCCATGCCGGTCTTGCGATAACTGGCCGCAATGCCCGCGTGACAGCCGGCGCATACCGCCGAATCGATGTAAGCGTTGGCTGGATCCGCGGCAGGATGGGATGGCCGTTTCGTGTAGATCCAGACTCCCAGTGCAGCGCCTACGGCGACCGCCGCCGCGATTCCGATGCGAACGCTGGAAGAGGGGTTCGACAAGATCACATTCTACGTGATTTTCGCGCCGCGGCGATTCGCTGTTATGGTCCTCAAAAGGGCCCGGTGATATACTCAGCGCGTTGTTTCGCCCGTTCGTATTGCTGATTGCGGCCCCGCTTTACGCGTTTGCCGCCGACTACGCCGGCAGCCAGGCATGTGCTCCGTGCCATGCCGATCTGTTCCGGAGTTTTATGCGGACGCCCATGGCTCACAGCAGCGGGCTGGTGGGAACCGAGGAGGAGAAGGAGCGTTTCGACCGCGCCGAGTTTCGCGATGCTCAGGGCGCCTTCACGTACACGGTAGGCCGCGAAGGCACGAAGTACTACTTCGCGTTTCACGAGCAGGGCGCAACGCAGCGTGGCTCCAAACAGGCGATTCAGGGCCGCCGGCAACTCGATTACTTCGTAGGCAGCGGACACGCCGCTCGCAGCTACCTCATGCACATCGACGGGTTCTTGTACGAAGCTCCCGTTTCCTACTTCACCAGCTCAGGTTCCTGGAGTTCGGCCCCCGGCTACGCTTCGCGTCCGGAACCGTACCTGAACCGCGGCGTGCAGCCGGGATGCCTGGAGTGTCACGCCAGCGGGATTCAGTGGATTCGCGGCACGCCTAACGCGTACTCGTCGCCGCCATTCCAGGAAGGCAGTGTCGCCTGCGAACGATGCCATGGGCCCGGAAGTGAACACATCGCCAGCGGCAAACCGATGATCAATCCGGCGAAGCTGGCCGCCCGCGAGCGGGACAGCATCTGCGAGCAGTGCCATTTGTCCGGAGAGATCCGGGTTCCGAAGCAAGGCAAGGATGACCTCACGTTCCGGCCCGGCGACCGGCTAGAGGACAGCGTGACCACATTCGTGCGTTCCGGCTCGGGGGCGCAGATGAGGGTGACGAGTCACGTCGAGGATCTCGTGCAGAGTGCATGCAAAAAGGCAAGTGGGGCGAAGCTCTGGTGCGGCACGTGCCACGATCCTCACTTCGTTCCGGCGGCCGCGGCAAAAGCGGAATATTTTCGGACCAGGTGCTTGAGCTGCCATCAGGCTGCAGACTGCCGGGCCGCGCAAGCCGCTAGGCAGGCCTATGGTGACGATTGCATAGGCTGCCACATGCCGCGCAATCCGACCACCGATGTAGATCACGTTGTATTTACCGATCATTCCATCCCGCGCCGGAAATCGGCCAAAATGGGCCTGCCCGAGGCGGAAGCGGCACTGGTTCCGTTTGGAGGGGGGACAGCCGGCGCCCGCGACCTCGGCCTGGCGTATGCGATGGTGGGCCGGCGGGAGCAGATCCCGACATACCTCGATCGTGCCTTTGGCCTGTTGCGAGACGCCGTGGCGCACGGCTCTGCCGACGCTCAGGCCATGGCGAATCTGGCCGAGTTTTACCGCAATCGTAAGGACGACGCCCATGCGCTTCCGTTATATGAGCAGGCCTGGCGAATGGATCCTACTCAGGCTCCCGTGGCTGCGGCGTTGGGGGCGTACCAGATGCAACGCGGCAACCTGGATGAGGCGATCCGATTGTGGCAGAGAACACTCGCCATCGACCCTGCGATGGTTTTGGTACGCGCCAATTTAGCCGCCGCGCTGGTGCGCACCGGCCACACGGATCAGGCTCAGGCGGTTATGCAAAAGGCTCTCGAATTCAATCCGTCGTTTCAGCCTGCCAGAGACTTCCTCGAGCGACCCGCAAAGTGAAGGCGGCCCGGCGAATCTGCCGCCGATGATTGAACTTTTGATGCACTCCATCAAGAAAACGAATTTCTTTGACTCCTTCCAGCCAATGGGATAGAATCCCGCCAATTCGTCTTTGTAAGGTTTGATGCAAGTCGTTGGTTAGCTTCACCAATTTCAGCCGGTGTTGTCGTCTAAGGAGGGTCACTCGCGTATGTCCGCCAAGCTGTCTCGGTTCGTAACCACTTACGTGGTTTTGTTGGGTGGGATTGCGTTTGCGCAGTCCAATCAAGGAACGATTACCGGAACCATTACCGACCCGGCGGGGGCGGTTGTTCCGACGGCTCAAATCGAAATCAAGAACAGTGAGACGGGCGTCGTCTATCGCGGCGGCACCTCCGCCACAGGAAATTATGTCCTCCCGGTTCCGGCCGGCATCTACGAGGTTTCGGTGAATGCTCCTGGATTCAAGAAAGCTGTCCAGCAGGGAGTGCAGGTGGTTGTCGCCACCGATACCCGGAAAGACATCAAGCTGGAAGTCGGCACGGCGAGCGAAACGATCACGGTTCAAGATACCGCCCCGCTGCTGAAAAGCGAAAGCGGGGAAATCAGCCATACGGTCGAAATCAGCGATGCCGATACGCTTCCCGTGCTCACCATTGGGGGCGGGAACCTCCTCGCCGCCGCCAACACTGGCAACACGATGGGCCAAATTCGGAACCCCCTGCAGATTGCGGAGTTGCTTCCCGGCGTGACTTTTGCCAACGACGCGTCGCTGCAAGTCAACGGGCAGCCGAGCAACAGCGAATCGATCCGCATCGAAGGCCAGGATTCCACCGGAAACATCTGGAAAGTCATGCAGCAGCTGAGCCAGGGCGCCGGCGTAGACGCCATCCAGGAGGTTTCGGTTCAGACCAGTAATTTCGCGGCGGAGTATGGCCAGGTGGGCGGCGGCTATTTCAACTTCACGATGAAGTCGGGCACCAATCAGTTGCACGGCAGCGCCTATGACTATTTCGTGAACGAGGCGCTAAATGCCGGTTTGCCGTTTACCGATGCAGGCACGCAAACCCCATTGAAAGAGGGCGAGCACATCCGCAACGCGGTGCGCCGGAACGATTATGGATTCACGGTGGGCGGGCCGATCCGCATTCCCAAGGTGTACAACGGAACCAACCGGACTTTCTTCTTCTTCAATTTCGAACAATTTCGGGAAGACCGTACCATTTCCAACGGCCTTTGGACGGTACCTACGGCGGCCTATCGGAGCGGCGATTATAGTATGGCCGGCTGCTTTGCTCCCATCGGGAACATTTGCGCGTTTAGTCCCCCCGTCGTAAGAACCGACAACGGCCAACCAGCGATAGACCCGGCGGGACAGACGCTGTCCTTCGGTGAGGTCTTCGACCCCAACACAACGCGTACTGTAAACGGGGCCCAGGTCCGCACTCCTTTCGCCAACAACCAGATTCCGGTCACCAGGTTCGCTTCGATATCCAAGACGATCCAAAACTTTTTCCCGATGCCGAATGCACCTGGCCTCGTCAACAACTACATTGTTCCCGCCTACGTAAACACGCAGCACACGACTAATTGGTCCTTCAAGCTCGATCACTCGATCAGCCCGACGGTTAAGCTCTCCTGGTACTTCTCGCGGCTACTGGATAACCAGGTCGGCGCCAACGGGGTCACCGAAGCCTACAATGCCCCCAACCCCACCGCCAACCGGAACGTGACCACGCGCGTCAATTACGATCAGACCATTCGGCCCACTGTCCTGCTGCACTTAGGCGTTGGTTACATTCAGCAGTATCAACCAACGGACTATCCGTCTTTCGACCAGAGCACTCTAGGGATGAGCGGGTATTTCGCCACCAACCGCTTCCCCTCGATCGGCGGATTCTTTGACGGCAGCCCGACGACGAACATCGCCGCTGGCCTGGAGAACTTCGTCACCGGCGGGTATGGCGGCCCAAGTTTTGGAGGACTAGGTCCGGCCTTCATTTCCTTCCTCTGGGAAGAGAAGGGGACGGCCAACGCCAATTTAACTTGGGTCAAGGGGAATCACTCGTTCAAATTTGGCGGGGAGTTTGTTAACGACGGGTATCCCGAGCACAGCGAATGGCGGTCCAATGGCGCCTTTGGTATTTCCAACGCCGAAACCGCCGATCCCTGGCAAAATCTCCAGCCTTTTAACTTCAACGTTCCCTCCGGCTTCAGTTACGCCAGCTTTATGCTGGGCTTGGTGGACGATGTCCAGATCAGTCCTTTCACCCAGACGAAGACGGGCAATTACAGCCTGGGCCTGTATGCGCAGGATAGCTGGAAGGTCACGCGGAAATTCACGCTGGATTACGGCCTGCGCTACGATTACCAGACGTATTTGACGGAAGAACACGGCCGCATGCCGATCGCCAGCTTTACCACGCTCGATCCGACTGTAGGCCTTCCGGGCGCCGTAACCTACGGAGCCACCTGCCACTGCGAGTTCTCGCATAACTATCCCTACGCGTTCGGGCCGCGCGCCGGAGCGGCATACCAGATCAACCCGAAGACGGTGCTGCGCGCAGGCGCCGGCGTTACGTACGGTGTGGTGCAGACCCCCCAGGGCATTCAATACAGCTTGGCCGATTACTATGCTTTCAACCCGAGCGGTTATGGGATCAGCCCGGCCCCGAACGGTATCCAACAAAACCCGTTCCCCAATGTAACGTGGCCCAACTTTGATCCGGGCAAACTGCCAGTTCCGTCAGGCGGCCTGTTGCCGCCGTCGTCTCCGAACACCATCTTCAATCCGAGCGCCCGGCCGCCGCGCACTCTGCAGTGGAGCGTTGGCATCCAGCGCGAAATTCAAAAAGACATCGTCGCGGAAGTTACCTATGTGGGCAATCGGGGAGTCTGGTGGTCCGCGGAAGGCCTCGACCAGTACCAATGTAATTGTCTGACACCCGCGATTCTGCAGCATTACGGACTTAGCCAAAACAATCCGGCAGATCTGGCTTTACTGACGTCTCTGATCGGCTCGCCGCAGGCGGTTGCCGCCGGATTTGGCCCAGCCTACCCCGGAATGCCGCTGAATCAAACGGTCGCCCAGCAAATCCGTCCGGTGCCGCAGTGGGCTTCTGGTGGTCCGACATCGTTCCTGGGGCCTCCCATCGGTAAAACGTGGTATGACAGCCTGCAGACCAAGATCACCAAGCGCTTCTCGCACGGTTTGTCGGCGCAGGCCTCGTTCGTCTGGTCCAAAGCCACGGACATCGGTGCGGGCTCCGAGGCCCCCATCTTCCTTACCTACAACCCGGTCATCGAAGACATCTTCAACTATGGGGCCCAAAAGCAGCTCAACCAGTTGAACCCTCCGCTGTCCCTGGTGATTTCCGGCTCCTACACCACGCCCAGATTGTCCTCTGCGGACACCGGGGCAATGAAAGTGCTCTCCCAGGTAGTCCGGGGCTGGCAGCTCGGCTGGCTGCTGCGCTATCAGAACGGCGCTCTGATTGAAACCCCGTCATCCGCCAATCAGCTGGAGAGCGAGTTGTTACGGCAGGGTGGGTTCAATGGGACTCCTGTCAACCCCGCCAACCGTGTTCCCGGCGTGAATCCGCTGTTGGTTGATCCGAACTGCGGATGCTTCAATCCGCAGACTCAGACAGTCCTCAATCCCGCTGCGTGGAGCGATCCGGCTCCCGGACAGTGGGGCACGGCTGCTCCGTTCTACAACAACGTCCGCTGGCAACGGCAGCCCGCCGAGTCGATGAGCTTTGGCCGGAATTTCCGGTTCGGCAAGGAAGGCCGGTACAATTTCTTCATCCGCGCCGAATTCCAGAACATCTTCAACCGGCTGTTCCTTGCGGCTCCCGCGACCGGCAATCAGGGCGTCCCCGGGACGGTGGTAAACCTTTTCACTCCTGTGACGACCAATGCCGGCGTAAACACCGGTGGCTTTGGATATGTGCAAACGGTCGCCGGGTACGGGACCCAGCCGCGGAACGGCCAGATCGTGGCGCGATTTACGTTCTGAGCCGCGTTGCAACGCCTCAACCCCTCCCTCATGGCCGATCGTGAGGGAGGGGTCGTTATTTGTCCGAACCGCCGCACAAGAACCGCGTGCTAACGCCGCGCGGACCGGAAACGCGGCATCGAGTTCACAGGCAGTTACCGACCGTCAGGGAGCGGAGGCTTGGCGGGCGTTTTCAGCAGCCTTTTTGAGCAGCCGAGACAACTTTTTCAGCATCTCTGAGTAGGATATCGATCGATTCAAATCCTGCATTCGTCAGTAAGTGAACCCAACCGATCACAGATAGTTTGTCGTCGATGCGGTTTTGATCGTCACGCTCGCCCAGTTGCTCTTCGACGTAATCGTAGCCCAGCAGAGTATTCACGCGAGACCAGAACTTGACCCAGTCTTCAGGTCTATGTTGGCTTGGCTGCGTACTCCTCCAGGTGGCGAACCCTGATGCAAAGGGCGCCTCGTTACCAACGGGCTCCAAAAACAAAAAGGTACCACCAGAGCGGAGTAACTCAAGAATATCCGCGAACAGCTGAGTAGCCTGTTCAATGCTGAACCAATGCAGACAGTTGGCGGCTACTACGACGTCATAATCGTCCTCGAAACCATGGCGCCAAGCGGGGTCCAACAGATCGCGCACGAGTGTCTGTCCGTAAGTACCATCGCGCTGATTGACCGCAGTGCACAGTGATACAAAAAACAGATCTCGATCCACGAAGTCGATACGTGCATTCGGAAACCGGGAAGCAATGACGCGGCCGGCATCGCCCGTGCCGCAGCACAGATCCAACACATGCAGGTTCTTGTCGGCCGGGAACGGGATTGCTGCCGCCATTAGTTCCAGAGAACCGGGTTTGGCGGGACCCTGCTCCGCTCGCCACAACTCCAGCCACTCGTCAAGATCCTCGCCGCGGAGTTTTTCTGCGATTTGGCTCTGAGTGACCTTTGGCATCGGATTTGTTCCTCTGAGCGAGACTTAGTGAGCCGCGCACTTCCAGTTATAGGAGAGAACGGGCGAAGCTGTATTGGAAAAATTTGACCGGGACTCGATTACTCGGATCGGCCGGTCCCGCCGGGCTCGATCCGACGCAAGAACTCGACGGGAGTCACTCCCGCAAAAGCGCGGAACTCCTTAATGAAATGAGATTGATCATAGTAGCCGCAGTTGAGGGCAAGGTCCGCCCATGGTGTGTCCATTTGGACTGCACGTTGTGGATCCCTTGCAAGGTCGAGATAGGGCGCCCCGGCTGGATGCCCGACCTCGTTCCGCCCTAATCGATCTAATGCGCCGACGGCTAGATGGAATCGCCGAATCCTGGCAATCGTCTTCGGCGCCATGCCGAAATGCGCATGGAATTGCGCGATCAGATGACGCCGGCTGCAGCCCGCCTCTACGGAAAGCAGCGCCAGGCCGGTCGTATTTGGGGCATCGAGAAGTCTCTGCCAGGAGCGAATGAGGGCGGACGAGGGAGGGCGTGCCAGCGTTAACCGCTCGGCGATCAGAAGTTCTATTAAATCAAGCCGAGCCTCCCAGCCGCGGGTGGCTTGAACACGATTTTCGAACAGCCGTGCCCAGGGTCCATCAATCTCTTCCAATTCGATTGTGCGGTCTGCAATCAGGCCCATCGGCACCTTCAGGAACAGGTGTGCTCCGATCGGAGTGAAGCGAATGACGATAAAATCCCGTGCACCCACTGCCTCAGTAAGCCGGTGACGGCGTTGCAGGCCAACTACCAATCCACTGCGGTACTCCGTTGCCTGTTTCGGATCTGAGTTATTGAGGACGCGATGCGGTGAAGCGAAGTTCAGCACGACTGCGACCTCGAGGGAGGGGATGTGCCATTCGCGCAAAGCGGTGGGTAAGTAGCCTTCACTCACGACGAATCCATGGACGTAGTCTCGCAAGCGCGGAACGGCGTGTCGCACGGCAACCCGCCATCGGCCGAGCGAAGAGTGATGCTCGATGACTTGCAAATCGCTCCCCTGCCGGTCAGAACAATTCCAACTGGGGATCGATATCCTTGGCTTCGGGCTTTCCCAGGTTCTGCAGATGGCCGCGCACTAAGTCGCCATCCACCGGCGCGGGCTCCAGTTCAAGGTATTTGGCCATGTGTTCGCCTGCGCCCGCGAGATCGCCTTTTGCCTCGAGAATCCGCCCCAGCACATACTCTTCCCGCGACCTTTTGTGTGCAGGGTCGACACGAATGGCCTCCCGAGCGCTGGCCTCGGCGTTCGCAAGATCCTTCAACCCGTAGAGCGCGACGGCGCGGTGCAAATAGATCTCTGGATAGAGATGTTTGATGTCGGCCTTGATTAAAGCATCGGCTGTTTGAGAAGCGCACTGCCAGTCTTTGGTTTCCAGGCATGCGCGCGTCAGCATCACGTAGCCGGGGAGAAATTTCGGATCGTCGGCGATGGCGCGCTCATACGCTTTCCGCGCGTCTGCCGGTTTCTGGAGTTTGTCATCCACAATCCCGAGAGCGTGCCAAAGCTGCGCGGATTTCGGAGCCGCCGCCGTCGCGGTTTCCAATTGACTCGCGGCCTCGGCGTAGTTCCCGGCGTCCGCGTCCTTCATTCCCGCGCGGAATGCCGTCTTGGCCTTGGACGGCAAGTCCGCGTCCGAGATCACAATGGAGTTGGCTTCCGGGACGGAGCGCGAAAGAACCAGCGGCACTGGCAGCCGGAACGTTGGGTCGTGAGACGTGGCATTGATAGCCGTGATCTCCAGCCGGGTGGACACATACCCGGGGTACGTGGCCTGGATGAAGCAAGTTCGCTGGAGGAACGGGTCGAACTCCATCCTCCACAGGAACTCGCCTTTTTTGTTCGCGATCGGTCCGGGCGCTGAACCCTGGACGTCGGTGCAAGCCCGCTCGATGCCAACCGTGAACGGGGGCGCAGAACCATCTTCCATGGTCACCTTGCCCGTGAGAATAACCTGGTATGTATCTCCGGCCGCCGAACCGATCAATATAAAACTGACCGCAAGCGATCCAATGCTGACAAGCGCTCGCATGGAGAGCATCCGCACCTCCTAAAGAGTGTCCTTGAAATATTTTAGACCCGGGGCTCTCATCGTGGCACAGGTGTTACGATTGCGCGTTCGAGAGAGCACAACGAATGGGCTGCGGCCATGCGGCAACTGGAAACCGCCGTCCGCTTGCTGGCCGATTTCTGGCGCCCATTTCGTGATCCTGTGGAGTCGAATGTGGGGCAGCCCGGAACGAAAGGACTGCCCCATGGCCTTAGAAGGTGAACCGCGCAACCACTTGGCCGGTACGCGGCGATGCCCCCGCTCCTCCGAGCGTGGGGATATAGCCGTAGCCGCCGGTATACACGCCTCCGGTCGAGGTGGGTGGGTTCGCAGGGTTGGCGCTGAGCGCCGGGCTGGCGGTCCCTGTCAAAGGCATCGAGAGGAACAGCCGGTTGAAGATGTTCTGGAACTCAGCGCGGACATAAAAATCGTACTTGCCTTCCTTGCCCACCTTGAAGTGCCGGCCAAAGCTCATGGACTCCGCGGGCTGACGCTGCCAGCGATAGTCGTTGTAGAACGGCGCGGATACGCCGAAGGTTCCGGCCGGTGCATCCGTCCAGGCAGCCTTATTGAGAACCAGCGAAGTTTGGGGATTGAAGGATTTGGAGTTCGGGTCTACCCCCAGCGGATTCACGCCGGGAACGTAGTTCCAGAATGTGGGGGTGGTGGTTGTGGCGCTGGAGAAGCGCGCCAGTTGCAGTTGGAGCTGATTGTTGGAGTAGGGTGTCTGGATGAGCTGCCCGTTCTGATAGCGCAGCACCCACCCCAGTTCCCAATCCCGGACGACCTGCGAGACCACCTTGCCGGCGCCCGCGCTGGCCGCCAGGCGGGGTGTAATGTACGTGCCGGAAAGGACCAGGGCCAGCGGCCGCACCAATTGGTTGAGCTGCTTGTTGATCCCGTAGTTATAAATGTCGTTGTAGATCGGCGTACCCTGGAGGGTCGTGATATTGCCGGCCTCCGCCCCCGTACCGAGGACATCTCCTTTGGCCCAGACGAACGAGCCCTGCATCGAAAGGCCATGCGAGAAGCGCTTGGTCCCCTTAAACTGCAGCGAGTCGTACCAGGTTTTGCCGATGGGCGGCCCAAGATCGACCGCGGTAGGGGCAAGGAACTGTGGCGACGGGCGGAGACTTTGGGCGACCGTTACGTTGGGTGGCATTCCGGGGTATGTGGGGAAGAAGCCGCGTGCCGCAGCGGCCGGAGAACCGATGGGAGTGGTGAGCAATTTGCGGTCATCCGGGTTGGCAAGACTGAGCCCGTGAGCAGCCAGGATTGCCGGAGTCAGGCTGTTGGAAGAGATCTGATCGAGGAATGGCGCAGCACCCCAGACCTCACGATTCCCCACATAGGTCAGCTCCAATACGATGTCCTTTTGCAGTTCGCGCTGGATACCAACGCTCCACTGCAGAATGCGGGGAGGCCGAGCCTCGGGAGCGAAGTAGATGTTCGGATTCCCCGGCGGCAGCAAGCCGCCGGCTGCGACCGGGTATTTGCCGGCGCTGAAGTCGGGGAAGGTGAGATCCGGGCGCGGATTTCCACCCTGAAGCCCATTGGGGAGCGGAGTGATACCGTACCCTAGGGCATTGAAGGTATAGTAGTCGGCAACCCCGTAGGAAAGACCCTGGGGCGTCTGCGTCGTTCCATACATCACGCCGGCTCCGGTGCGCAGCACGGTCTTCGGATTGATCTGGTAGGCTAACCCCACGCGCGGGCCGAAAGCGTACTTGTAATTGTGGGAGAAGTCGCAATTGCAGTGCGCCCCAGGGCCGGAGCCTTCATAGATGCCGCTTCCTGGAAGCCCTCCCACAGCCGGGTTTGGTGTACTCCAGGAGACTTCCTGCATGCGGTTGTATTGCTCTTGCAGATAGGTTTGGAAATCGTAGCGCAGCCCGAGATCCAGGGTCAGCCTGCGCGTGACCTTCCAGCTATCCTGCGCGTAAAAGCCCATGTAGTGATTGCCGAGCTTGGTGCTGTTCAGGGGACTGAGCTGCAACTGATCCGGGAAGCCCAACATGAAGCTGGCGTAATTGAAGCCGGTGCCGTTGGTGAAGTTCAAGGCCTGGCCGTTTTGCCAGGGGTCGGACGTCTCGGCGTTGTTGAAGACGAAGAAACCGTTGGCGCGCCAACTGCTGATGTTCGGGTATCCCTCAATGGTAGTTTCTCCCCCGTATTTGAAAATATGGTTTCCATGCACCCAGGTCAGGCTGGCGTTTGCAGTGGATTTCTCTTCATAGAGACGCGTTTTAAACGCACCCCCCACACCGTTTACATTGGCAAACAGGGACGAGGCTCCACACGGGATTGCGGCTGAGACGCAACCCCATCCGCCCGTTGGAGAGGTGGTCGGACTGCCCAAGTTGAAGATGCTGGGGAAAAGGTCCTCGTCGAAATACCCGTGTAGACCCAGCTTGCTCTCGTCAAAGGGTATGGGAATGGTGGGCTCGAACTGGTGGAGGTAACCGATGCCGATGTGCAGAAGCAGGGTGGGCTTTAGGGTTTCATCGAAGTTCAAACGAGTGGTCCAGTTTCGATAGCCGGTGGGCACCGCACCCGTGAAGTCGGCCGTGATTCCATTGGCGTTGGGCGAGTTCCACATGTAGTGCGACAGGTACCAGGAAAGCTTGGCGGTGGAGCTGAGCGAGTGATCGATTTTCCAGGAGAAATTCGTCGTATGCGTCCAGTTGGTGTAGGAGGGAATGGCGTAATTGTTAATAATCCCGGGCCGATTGGGCTCGGGAAGCATGGCTTGAATCGCCTTCGAGACAGAGTCGAATTGCGTAACCGGGATTTGACCGTTGGGGAACGGCGTACGCACAGTGGCGCCGTTTACCGTGCGCGTAGTCGTGGGATCGAAGACTTCTCCATAAGTCAGCGCTTGGCCGGCCGAGTCCACGGCCTGCGCGCCGCCGCTCGTTAGCGGAGTATTTGCGCCGTTGCACTTGTTGGTGGCGATGTTAAAGTTCAAACACCCGGAGTTCGAGAAGTCGCCGCTCCGGTACGCGTCCGTGGGTACGCTCATCAAGCCGTTGGAAATCTGCCGGGCTTCGCGGTACTGCTCAAAGTTGAAAAAGAAGAAGGTCCGGTTGGCTCCGTTGTAGATCTTGGGAATGCGGATAGGGCCGCCGAGCGTAAACCCAAAATCATTTCGGCGCTGCGTGTTGCGGATGTGCTGGCCCTCTTTCAGGGGAGTCAGCGTGCCGGCGTCCGTGAAGGGCAGCCCGGCGTTGAACGCTTCGTTCACCAGATAGTCATAGCCGCTGCCGTGGATCTGATTGGTGCCGGACTTCATGGTGTAGTTGAAATAGCCGCCCCCGGCCTGCCCGTATTCCGCCGCAAAATTGCTGGTCTGAACGTTGACCTCCTGGACAGCTTCCACGCCCATGGTTTGGCTCCGCTGCTGGTAGACCTTCCAGAGGGTTCCGGTGGAGTCCTGGCCTTCGATACGGATAGTTTCGCTGTTGCTAGGCAATCCGTTCACCACCAATTCCATATCGTTGCCAAAAACCACGCCCGGAAGCAGCGTCGATGTTTGCAGAGGGTTACGAATATTTCCCATGACGGTTGCCCCGGCATAGCCCCCGCCCGAGATGGTGAGAAGCGGGAGGTCCACCAGATCCTTGGTTTCGACCACATGACTCATTTCGCCGCTCTCGGTCTTGAGCAAGGGCGCCGTGGCTTCCACCGTCACTTGCTCGGCATTCGAGCCGATTTCCAGCGTCACATCTTTGCGCGTGTCGGTGGCCACCACCACTTGCACGTTCGACTGTAGATACTTTTTGAAACCGGGTACGTTCACCGTAATCTCGTAGATACCCGCGGGCACCACGATGACGTAGTTTCCGGTATTGGACGTGCCGCCGCTATAGACGACGCCCGTCTCGGAGTTTCTGACCTCGATTTGAGCGCCCGCAATAACCGCTCCCGCAGGGTCGGAAATGGCTCCGGTGATCGTCCCTTGATTGGACTGCGCGAACGCAGTCGCACCCATCAAAATCACGATTGCCCCTGCTAGCTTAGATTGCATCCTGAATCCCCCTCTCTCAATGTGAAATCCCCTTGCTGACTCGCCTGCATGCAAATTTCAACCCAGGAATTTTGCATGCATTCGAAGGTGGGTGGATTCTATCTAAGATCCGATATAGTGTCAACCAACTATCAGGAAAACTGATACTTACGATCAACACTCGAGAGTGGAACACCGCGTGGCGACAGCCGCCGGCAAAAACGAGTCACAAGACGCGGCCGACCGATATCGATGTATTCGTCTATGTGCTGAGCGGCAAGCTGCCTTACCGGGACCAACGGAAATGAGTCAAGTCTTTACCGCAGAGCCGCAGGGCCGCAGAAGAAGGCAAACCGGTGTTTTTCTGTGCTCTCTGCTGCCTCTGCGCCCGCAAATTTTTTTGGTTTTCCGCAGCCTCAAGAAGCAAAGAGCCTGAGAGCGCCGAGCAGGCCGAGGGCGCAGAGGAAAACGGTTCTCGCATTCCTCGGCGTCTCCGCGGTTATTTGTGCAGGTCTGAGGCAGAGCCTCGCGTTAAGTGTCCTTGAGATATTTTCGTGGGACCCGATGATTGCGATAGCGCTTGCCGGCGTGGAGTCGAGCCTTCCGCGCGGCGCGCCGGGCCGAAGCCCGGCGGCGGGCCAGAAGGCCCGGCCCCACAAGGGTGTCATCTGCGGATCGGCAGTAGCGACCGCAGGCGCTTCTCGCGCAGGTAGATTCCCGCCCAGGCGATCAGGCTGGTTGAGAGCGGGACCAGGACCGGATACGCCTCTCCCATTCGCGTGTACGTGGCGATGGCGCCGCCCAGGTAGCCGGTGAGCAGGACCGCGCCCAAGACCGCGGTGGGCGGAATCAGGTACAACGCAAGGCTGGCGAGTTGCAGGCAGGCGAGGAGTGTCAAGGCGCTTTCCGGCCAACCGATTCTTCCAAACTCGTGGACGTACCACGCGTTTCGGGTCAGCTTCCAGGTAGCGCTGGACACAATCACAAACGCGGGCCAGAGCGAAAGAACCCAGCCGATCCACAGTATCCAACGTTTTCCGCTCTTCTCCTGTAGTGGAACCGCAACGGTGCTCATATGTTCTCCTCTTTCGGCCCAAACTTATTTCAGGTGCTTCAGCGACTGCTCATTCTCCAGACAGATTTCGTCGATCAATTCGGTGTCCACCACAATGCGCTGCTTCAGTGTGACGGTCCACGGCTTCGTGTAAGCCTTCGGATCATCGACAGTGACCTGGACTTCGAGGTGCCCGAAGTTGGGGCGGCGGATCTGCTCACGCACTTTGGCTGACTCGGTCAGCACGCTTCCGTTCCAATCGATCCAGGTATCGTCGCGCAGTCCGATGGTATCGATCACCAGGGTGTCTCCGGACCATTTCGCGGACGAGTATCCCTGCCACGAGGGCGTCGGATCTACGGGCAACGGCCGCGCGTCCGTGAATACCTGGCGGTACCCGGCGTTCAGTTCATTGAGCACCACCAGAAGATTGGGCGTGTGGACGAACTTCAGCAAATGCGGCATCCCGTAGGCGCGCAGAAAGTTGTCGGGCAGGCATTTGATGTGGGGGTCGTCTATTGCCAGGTTGGCGGTGCGCTCCTTGACAATCGGTACCAGCCACGGTTGATACGGCAAGCCTCCTGGCAGATCGATGCCGATGTTGGCCATCTGGCGCGAGCCCCGGATTTTGCTGGGGTCCGCGGGGCTATCCACGCCTGCCGTTGGCCGAGTGTCGGGTTCTGCAGTAGTCCAGATGCCGGAGAAGTCAGGCTTGCCATCCGCCAGGCGAGGAGCGGCGGCCGACATGTCCACTTTGCCATCGGCCTTCCGCGGCACGCCGGCGGTGGGATACTTCAGCCACTGAGCGGCCAGAGGAGTGGATGCGAAGGGCATGCCCAGAATGACGAGAACGGCGGTAATGAGCGCTTCGGAACGTCGACACTGCATGGGGGTAAGAATACACCAAATGCGTCACGCGCTGAACGCATTGGCTGATTTCGTTCTGGCTGGCGGAGGGGCGGAACTTCGGGTAGCATTGACAGGCATGATTCCACAAGAGAAGAGCGAAGGAGTGACGCGCGGCCTGCGCGAGGCTTTCGGTGTCCCAGAGGCCGAAGACATCCTCATGATCAAAGGTCTCGCCGCGTCGCTGGTATTTCGCATCGTGGTACGAGGATCCCCATTTCTGTTGAAGATCAGCATGCGCACCAACGATCCTGGGCGCCACTACTCATGTATGAAGGCGGCGGCTGAAGCTGGTCTGGCGCCGCGCGTCTGGTACGCCAGCATCGGAGATCGGGTTTCCATCGAAGATTTTGTGGAGGCCAGGCCGTTGCCGGCGGCGGACGCGCTGATTCGCCTGCCCCGTACACTGCGGGCATTGCATGCACTGCAGCCGTTTCCCGGCGTGCCCGACCCGATCAACACGTCCTGCATGTTCCTACTCAACAAAGGGGCGGGCTTGGACGGATTCCTCGAGAAGTTTCGGGCGTCGAACATTCTTCCGAAAAGCGAAAGCGACGAATTCTTCGCCCGGCACGCGCAACTGGCCGCAGCATACACGCGCCACGATGCGGACATGGTGTCGAGTCACAACGACTTATTCAAGCCGGACAATATACTGTTCGACGGACACCGCGTGTGGCTGGTGGACTGGGAAGCGGCTTTCCGGAACGATCGGTATGCCGACCTGGCGGTGGCGGCGAATCTGGTCGTTACCAATGACGAAGAAGAACGGGTCTATCTTCAGGAATATTTTGGGGCGCCGGCGGATGAATACCAACGAGCCCGATTCTTCCTGATGCAGCAGGTGGCACACCTGTTCTATACCATGGCGTTCCTCTCGATTGGTTCGATGGGCAAGCCGATCGATTGGACTGAGCCGGTACCCGAATTCGGTGACTTGCAGCGGCGCATCTGGGCGGGCGAGATTGACCTGACGGACAACCACACCAAGATCGTCTACGGCAGGGTTCATTGGGAACGGTTCTTAGAGAACACCAGGCAGGCACGATACAACGAGGTGCTCAAGATCGTCTCAGCGGAAGTTGGGAGGCGCGGAGCTGATGCCTGTTGAAATGATTGCCAGCGTGGGGGCGGGCCTTCCGGCCCGCCGCCGGGCTTTGGCGCGGACGGCAGCCCGGAAGGGCTGGCCCCACCTTGGGACATCCCACTAGTTGCGGTAAGGTGAAGATCATGGCGCGCTCACCCGATCGTCAGTTACTCGACATCCTTTCGACGTTTGAGCGGCCGGTCGCCGAACTGGCGCTGGCCTTGCGCGAGACGCTGCTCGAAGAGGCGCCGGACGCGACGGAAAAGATATACCAAAACCACCCATCCGCCGTCTGGTTTGGGTCCGGCCCGAAAATCGGCGACATGTTCTGCTACATCGCGGCTGCCAGGAGTCACGTGAACCTGGGGTTCTGCCGCGGCGCTTCGCTCCCCGATCCGCACCATGTGCTCGAAGGCGAGGGCAAGGCCATGCGCCATATCAAATTCCGGAGCGAAGAAGATTTGCACCGCCTTTTTGTGCGGCGGTACATTCGTCGAGCAGTGGAACAGGCCGGTCAGCCCGAGGCCACGCAATCCAAGCGAACGAGGGCCCGGTCTGGGCGCACCGGCGACACGCGAGGGTCTTAGCGCTGCTGCTGTTCCGGAGCCGGCGGCGGTTGCTGCTGCCGAGGCGGTACCGGCGCGGGCTTGGGCAGCTCCGCCTTGCCGTCCAGCGCGAAGACGAACATCATGGGCGGATTCTCGATCTTCTCGTCATTCGGGCCCACCGTTGCCGCCGGACGCCCGAGGCCGCCCTGGAACGCCACGTACTGCTTGCCATCCGCCTCATAGGTGATGGGAGGGGCCATGCCGGTGCGTCCCGTCTGGATCTCATAGAGCACCTCGCCCTTGTCGGCCGTCACTGCGCGGAAGCGGCCGTCGTTGATCACGTGGAACACCAGGTTGCCCGCGGTCGCGACGGTTCCGCCGCCGATGCCGCCGCCGCCATCGATGCGCCACACCAGTTTCTGATTCACGGGATCCCAAGCCTGAAGCGCGCCGCGCATGCCTTCGGTAGTGGGTGGCCCGATGGCCGGGCTATCGATCAGCTTGGGGTCGCGAGCACTGCGCGTGTAGCCGTTCGACCCAGGCTTAAACTCCTTCTGAGCTTCGTAAGTGAATGGCTGCAGGAACACCGGAATGTACACCCAGCCGGTGAGCGGGCTGTAGGACATGGGCGACCAGTTGTGCGCGCCGCCGCCGGTGGGGAAGATCGAGATCGGGTCCGTATCGTAGTAGGCCTCGGGATTCACCATCGGGCGGCCCTTGGCGTCGAGGCCGAGCGCCCACGTGGTCTTCACGTAAGGGGCTCCGGAGAGGAACTCGCCGGTGATGCGGTCGAGCACCCAGAAGAAACCGTTCTTCGAGGCTTGGGTGATCACACGACGCGGTTTGCCGTTGATGTTCAGGTCGAGCAGCATTAACTGCTGCACGCTGTCGTAATCCCAGTTGTCGTTGGGTGTGGTTTGGAAGTGCCACTTGAGCTGGCCCGAGGTGAGGTCGACGGCCAGGATCGAGCAGGTATAAAGGTTGTCCACGCCTTGCGCGCCGCGGAATTTCTGCACCCACGGTTCGGCGTTACCGGTGCCCACGTAGACCAGGTTCGCATCGGGGTCGTAGGCGAAGCCATCCCAGACGGCGCCCCCGCCGCCCTTCGTCCAGAAATCGCCGCCCCAGGTCTTGAGGGCCGCCTTCATGGCGTCGTTCTCCGGCGGCAGTTCGGGG
>Ga0335077_10003442_pt1 | contig 19119 bp, 18 predicted proteins | sample Lox_Sample_31_FD_207151 | JGI IMG/M metagenome (GOLD analysis project Ga0335077, IMG submission 207151) | Soil microbial communities from Loxahatchee National Wildlife Refuge, Florida, United States - Lox_Sample_3.1 | ecosystem: Environmental > Terrestrial > Soil > Wetlands | place: USA...
CGGCAGCCCCGAAAGCCTTCGGGGCTGGCGGAGAGGGAGGGATTCGAACCCCCGTTGGGCTTTCACCCAAAGCGGTTTTCAAGACCGCCGCGATAGACCACTCTGCCACCTCTCCGTGACAGATTGGATTTATGGATGATTGGATTATTGGATGAATGATCAATCATCCGTTCACCAATCCTTCAATCCATCTAGCCAGCCATCCAAAACCCCATTCCGCTCCGGCTGGCACGGCAGGAGGGACTCGAACCCCCAACCAACGGTTTTGGAGACCGCTACTCTACCAATTGAGCTACTGCCGTATCCGCCCAATCGCGTTTGTCATTCAGACAAAAACCGGAGCCGCGGGGTTCATCACCCGCGCTCCAAACTCGAACCCCACCTCAGGCGATGACTTCCGTTACCCGCCCGGCGCCAATCGTGCGGCCGCCTTCGCGAATTGCGAACCGCTGGCCTTTTTCCATCGCTACCGGCGCGATGACCTTCACTTCTACTGAAACATTGTCGCCTGGCATCACCATCTCGACGTTCTGTGGCAGCGTCACCGTGCCGGTCACGTCCGTGGTCCGGAAATAAAATTGAGGACGATAATTGGTGAAGAAGGGCGTGTGCCGGCCTCCTTCCTCCTTCGACAACACATAAACTTCCGACTTGAAATGCGTGTGCGGCGTGATCGTGCCTGGCTTGGCCAGTACCATACCGCGCTCGACTTCTTCCTTCTTGGTTCCGCGCAACAGCACGCCAACGTTGTCGCCGCATTGCGCCGAGTCCAGCAGCTTGCGGAACATTTCAATGTCCGTCGCCACGGTCTTGCGCGTCTCTCTCAAGCCGACAATTTCGACTTCCTCCATCCGCTTGAGCATGCCGCGCTCAACCCGCCCGGTCACGACCGTGCCGCGGCCTTCAATGTTGAACACGTCTTCGATGCACATCAGGAACGGTTTGTCCACTTCACGCGTCGGCAGCGGGATGAAGGCATCAATGGCCTCCATCAATTTCTGGATGGAATCCTCGGCAGCCTTGTCTCCCGCCATCGCCGCCTTGGCGCTGCCGCGGATAATGGGCGTCTTTTCCCCGGGGAACTCGTATTTGGTCAACAGGTCGCGGACTTCCATTTCGACCAGGTCCAGCAATTCCTTGTCATCCACCAGGTCAACCTTGTTCAGATAGACCACGATGGCGGGCACACCGACCTGACGCGCCAACAGCACGTGTTCCTTGGTCTGAGGCATCGGGCCTTCCGAAGCGTCCACCACCAGAATGGCGCCGTCCATCTGGGCCGCGCCGGTAATCATGTTCTTGATGAAATCGGCATGGCCCGGGCAGTCAATGTGGGCGTAATGGCGCTTGTCGCTCTGATACTCCACATGGGAAACCGCGATGGTCAGCGTTTTGGTTTCGTCGCGGACCGTGCCGCCATTGGTGATTTCGGCGTAGGAAATCGGCGTGGCCAGACCCTTCTTGGCCTGCACCTTGACAATGGCGGCCGTCAAAGTGGATTTGCCGTGATCAATGTGCCCGATGGTGCCGACGTTGACGTGCGGCTTGGTTCGTTGAAATTGCTCTTTTGCCATTGTTGTCTCCTGCGTTTGGTTTTTGGTTTATCAAATCATTGAACTGGAGCCCATGATCAGGATTGAACTGATGACCTCGTCCTTACCAAGGACGCGCTCTACCGACTGAGCTACATGGGCGCAAATCTATCATCAATTCAACCTGAAATGCAAAACGACAAAAAACCATCTCCCCCCGGTTTTCTTCAGAAAATCCAAGGAGCTAACAGCTTTTTGACTTTTTACGGACTACCGACGCCAGCCAAACTATGAAACCGGCAAATCTCTGTCAACAGCTATTTTCGACTTTTTTCAGTCATCCAGCAGGCGGTATTTGTGGGCAAATCCGAGTGTGGACTGGAACTTTGCCTTGCGTTCTGCCGAGCCGGCATTGACCCCATCCCAACCGATTCCACAGTTCGCCAAGTCGGCGCTTGAATTCCGGCGGGCCAACATTGACTTGACACGAACCAACTTCGACTGGCCGGCAAGTTTCTTTCATGGGATTCGGGCTTGTGTATCAGAATTTCAGAGCGCGAAACGCCCGTGAATTCCGTCTTGGTAGTGAAATGGCAATCAATGCAAATAGAATGACAACGGAGGGTTACAGTTTTTCCTGTTCGGGCCGGTTGCTGGCATGATCCAAGCGAAACACGGAGGCATGATGTGCTGTACGTGTTCTTTGGTGATACCACTGCGACTGAAGGCTGTTTCAATCGCGAGAACTTCCTTGATGAGAGTGCTCGGCGGGATATTTTTCTTCGCCCTGCTCCACAACCCCGCCCAGGCTCCGGGTGCGACCATTCCGCCGGCGCAGAGTGTCACTTTGGCGTGGAATCCCAGCAGCGACCCGACGGTCGTCGGCTACAAAATCTACTATGGTGGTGCCAGCGGTAATTACACGAACACACTTTCTGTCGGCAACGCCACAAACATCACGGTTTCCGGTTTGGTACCGGGAGACACCTATTATTTTGCAGCCACAGCGTATAACAGTTCAGGCGTCCAGAGTCCTTTCTCAGGTGAAGTGGCCTACGCGGTGGCGACGAATGCACCCGCGATGCAACTCCGCGTTACGCCCACGCGGCAGTTCGTTCTGACCGTGACCGGCCCGGTGGGTCACACCTATGACATCCTGGCGACGACGAATTGTATTACCTGGACAGTCATTGGCACGGTGACAGTCGGAACCAATGGTTCGGTGCTTTTTACCGATACAAACGCGATGAGTTTTCTGCTGCGCTTGTTTTACCTGCGTGGATGATCCTCAGCCAATCCACCCGGCACGCGGCTGATGCCGACGATGCCTGGCAGCCAGCGACGGTCGAAAACGGAAACGCCGCAACGCCCGAACCGCGGCCGGGAAATGCAGCAGACGGGTTTATTGCGACTCCATAACACGACAGTATTCAAGCCCGCGGATGCGCCGCGTCGTAGGCCTTCTTCAACCGCTCCGTCGTCACGTGCGTATAAACCTGTGTCGTGATGAGATGGGCGTGGCCGAGCAATTCCTGCACGCTCCGCAAATCCGCGCCGGCGTCCAGCAGGTGCGTGGCGTAACTGTGCCGCAGCTTGTGCGGCGTCAGTCCCGGATCCAGCCCGGCGATGACCAGATATTGTTTCAGGCGCCGCGAAAGTTGGACGGGCTGGAGCGGCGCGGCCTTTTTCGTGTCCGCAATGAAAACCGGTGACGTTCCCGACGGCGGCTGCCGGAGTTCGCGCCAATAATTTTGGATTGCCCGCAACGCCGGCTCGCCGACCGGCACGAGCCGTTCCTTCCTGCCCTTGCCGCGCACGCGCACGAGCTGCTCGCTCCAGTCAATGTCCTCGGTGCGCAAGCCGCACAGTTCGCTCACCCGCAGGCCGCAGGAGTAAATCGTTTCCAGCACCGCCACATCGCGCAGGCAGACCGCCGGAGAAATCGGGCGACCCGGCCCTTTCCGGCGCTTTTGCGTTTCCAGCAATTTTGCCGGAGCGGCGAGCAAATCCAGAACCTGCTGGCGCGTCAGGTATTTCGGCAATCGCCGGGCCGGTTTGGGTAATGCGAGATTCCTGACCGGAGACGCTTCGAGGACGCCATGGCGGACCAGGAATTTGTAAAATGTTCGCAGTGCGGAAAACCGGAGCTGCGTGGCCGCGCGACCCAGATTGTTCCGGCCCAGAAATCGCAGGTAACTGCGAAAGTCATCGCGCTGCAATTTTTCCCAGGCGACCGCTTGTCGCGCCGGAGCGCATTTTTCAGCGCTGGCGGATGGTGATGGCTGTTCTCCGAGATGCCAGCGTAGAAATTCGTTGAGCGCGTCGCGATAATTCCGCTGGGTATATGCCGATGCGCCGCGGTCCGTCGCCAGGTGCGCAAGGAATTTCCGGACCCAACGATCGGCAGTTTCGGAGTTGCTTTTGTCGGCGTCGCGCTGCATGGCCACCGGAGGTTACGCTGATTTGGCAAACATTCAATCCGCCGTATCGCCGGTTCAATGGCGCGTCAAAGCCGCGCCCAGTTGCAGTAATTTTCGGACATCCGCGTCCGATTTCGCCTCGGCGTAAATCCGTAGAATGGGTTCGGTGCCCGAACCGCGCAACATGAGCCAGGACGTGTCCTGCGCGATGAATTTCACGCCGTCGAAGGTCTTCACGTCGGCCAGCGGCGAACGCAGTAACTTTGCCGGCGGATTTTTCCGGAGAAATTCCATCAGTGGCGCGCGTTTTTCCAGCGGATAGTGCGTGTCAATCCGGCCGTAATGGTGCGGACCGAATTGTTTCTCCAGTTTCGCCAGCAACTTGTTCACGGAAACTTTTTCGGTGGCAAGCAATTCCAGCAGCATCAAGCCGGCGGCGATGCCATCGCGTTCGGGGATGTGGCCCGGAAAACCGATGCCGCCGCTCTCCTCCGCGCCCAGCAACACGCCGCCCTTGAGCATCTCGGCACAGATGTATTTGAAGCCGACGCCCGTCTCGACCAGCGGCAATCCATACGCTGCGCACATCTTGTCCACCATCGAGGTCGTCGTGAGTGCCTTGACCACTCTCAGTTTTGTAGCCGCGGACGTGAGTCCGCTCAGATTTTTCCCCAAAGCAGTTGGAGCCGACTCACGTCGGCTGCTGCGACGATTGACGATGAGATGATGCAGCAACAGACAAATGATCTGGTGGGTCGTCAGCGCGTGGCCGCGACCGTCCATGCCACCGACACGGTCGGCGTCACCATCCGTCACCAGGCAAAGGTCGTGCGGATGCGCGCGCAAAAACTTTTGGGTCGGCCCGTAATTTTTCTCAATGGGTTCCGGGTTGATGCCGCCGAACAACACGTCGTGCCGCGCATTGAGCGTCGTGACTTTGCACGTCGTGCCGGCGAGCAATTGCTCGAAGCAGCCGGCGCCGACGCCGAACAACGCGTCGTGAGCAAAACGCAATTTTGATTTCACGATCAACTTGAAATCCACAAGCTTTTTCAGCGCAGCGTAATGGGCGGGCCGGACGTCTTGAATTAAAATTGTCCCCTCGCCCCGTCCCCCTCCCCGCCCAGCGGGGAGAGGGTGGCCGCAGGCCCGGTGAGGGGCGCTTTGAATCGGATTTTTGTCCAGAAAACTCTCGACCGCCAGGCATTCATCGGCGCTGCTGGAGCCGCCGTAATATGATTTGAGTTTAAACCCGTTGAAAATCGGCGGATTGTGGCTGGCGGTAATCATCACGCCACCAACCGCGCGCAGGTGCTTGACGGCAAAAGAAACCGACGGCGTGGGCGTTGGCGCCGGCGTGAGGACGACTTGGAACCTGTTGGCGGCAAACACCTCAGCGGCGGTTTGGGCAAAACGTTCGGAGAAAAACCGGCGGTCAAAGCCGACCACAACCTTCAATTCGCGCCCCTGACATTCCGCACTCCGCGCTCCCATCCTACGCCCGGAGGCTACGGAGGGCAGGCCGTATTCCGCATTCCAATAGTCGGCGGCGGCCTGGGCGACGCGCGCGACGTTCGCGAAGTTGAAATCCTCCGCGATGACCGCGCGCCAGCCGTCCGTGCCGAATTTGATGTCGTTCATGTCAACCCCCCGAATGTCGCAGTTGCTCCAGTTCCTTCCGCAAGGGCAGCCAATAAAGCCGGTCTTTTTCGCGTTCCGCCGATTCCTCGCCGGCGAGCGCCGCGTCCAGTTTTTCGATTTCGCCCGCCAAGGCCATCCGGAGGAGCGGACGTTGTGCCGAAAGTTGTCGCGCCAGCCTTGAATTTTTTTGCGCGACGCCAATGAGTAGTTGCGGCGTGCGAAGCTCTTGCAGCCAAAAACGAATTCGCGCCGCGCTCGCTTTTCCCCGATTTCCAAAAAAATCTGCTTCCACGAGCCGGCGAATCATCGGCCAATCCTTGTCGCGCTGGGTTTTTTTGGCCTGCACCAGGTCGGGCAGCGAAAGCAAATCGCATTTCCAGCCGCCAGGCAGTTGCAGCGTCGTTCGCCGTTGCCAAAGTTTGTCAAAAGAATCCACGCCCCGCATTTTAGCCATCAGGTCCACGCGGAACCGGAAGGCTTCGGGATGCCGGCAGCGGAAATGGACAGCGTGGCCCTTGCGCAGAAATTTCAACTCGAAGGGCGGAACGGCGATGGCTTCGGCGGAAAGTTCCGCCAAAGCTTTTCGGAGACGCGCGAGGTTCGCCGCGTCCGCCAGGATGGCGAAATCCGTGTCGCGGCTAAACTCGGCTGCGCCGTAAAACACGCACGCCTGTCCGCCCATGAGCAGGGCGCGGACGCGATGCGCGCGCATTGAAGAAAGGACTTTGCGTATCGGGTTCGGGGTCAAGTGAGCCTCCCAGCGCGGAATAGGCTTGCCACAGCTTCTCGCTTTCCAGCCAGCGTTGAACGGGCGTGAGCCGATACCATTCGGCCCATTCTGCTCCCACCAATTCATCCGCTTGAATCATGCCCGCAAATTAGCACAGCGCGCAACGCGGGCAAAATTAAAATCTTCCGCGATGACTGCGCGCCAGCCGTCCGTGCCGAATTTGATGGGTGCCACGCGGAGAGCTTGGCACAGGAGCCTGCCAGTGCCAAGCGCAGGAGATGGACTAGGTCCGGGCTTTACTGCGCCAACACCCGGTAAAACCTCGACGTGTTGGTTATGGAATCGTTGACCTCGATAACATTGTAGAAGTTGTAGTAAATTGTCTGCAAAGTCTGCCACGCCACCGGCGGCGTGAGATTCGTCGTGTATTCGATGGTGTAATTTGCATTCGACTGTCCGGGGAATTGAAATTGGAATCCATTCGTCAGCAGTGTGGGCGACTGCAATTGCGGCACGTCTGGTGCAACCACATGCACGATGGCGCTGTTGGAAACGCCTCCCGGATTGTCATAATTGTAGGCGGCGAAAGTGACGGTGTAATCGCCGGTATTGGTCCAATAATGGAACTGGGATGAGCCGGAGTTGGTGATTGTTGGTCCGTCGCCAAACGACCACGCGTCTGAGGTCACGCGCCCTGTGATAATGCCTTGAAACGATCCAAAGTGTGGAGGAGGAAGAAGATCGGGCGCGCTGACCAACAAATTTGTTTGAGAAGCGAGCAGGTTGACCGACAATGGTCCGACGAGGTTGGAAATCACCACTTCGTCGCAGCCCATTGAGGGCGGATTGGCCCACACCTCGCCGTCCAAATCGGTCCCGCTCGCGTAGAGCGCGCTGCCCGTGCCGCGACAGGGCGAAGTGGTCGCAATGTGGAATAAATCAACGAATTGAGGACGAGCGCTGTTACCATTGATGTTGCCGGTCCCGGACGGCAAAGGGTAAGTGCAGGAATACGAGTATGTTGATGAATAGTAATTGTCAATGCCGTAAGCGAGGGGCCAACCATCGTAATTGGCTACAACGATGCTGTTCCTTACGACACAACCATACATCCCGCCGCCGTAACCGCTGGCACCGTTATGCGGCGTTTCGCAGAAATTGTTGACCACGGTGCAGTTATTTAGCGTGGCACCATACGCGCCTCCGCCATAAGGCGCCAAGTTGCCGATCATCAAAGAATTCTTCAACATTCCACCACAGATGCCGCCGCCAAAAATCGAGGAGTTGTTCGTCAAGACACAATCGGAAACGACGGCATTTGTCGAGGTGCAAAAAGCGCCGCCGCCGCTATCCGATATGTCGCCGCCGTAGCCGCCGCTGGGCGTTGCGCCGTTCTCCAGAGTAAATCCATTCAGCGCCGCGCCGTTGGTCAGATAAGCACAACGCACCGCGCTGGGGCCGTTGGTGGAAACCGGGTCCCACGCGCCTTGAATGATGGTCACAAACGGGCCATTGACGCTTTGCACGGTGACAGCTTTGTTCAGGGCGACGCGATTGGTCAGATTTCCGGCCATGACCCGGCCGCCGGTTTGATAAATCCCGTTGGTCACCCAAATCTGGTCGCCACCACTGGACGCATCAATGGCATCCTGAATGTTCGTGGCGGCGGTGTTCCAGTCCGCATAGGGGGAAACCGGATTGGTGCTGTTCGAGTCAACGTAAAGCACCGAAGCCAAAGATGAGGTGACAGGGAGTGCCAGACCAACAACCAAGAAACTGGCGAACCATCCTCTCATATGTCTGCCTAAAGTTTCCCAACTTTATCACTGAACGTTTTCTGACTCAAGGATAAAGCGGCATTCATCGGCGTTCAAAACCCGCCACCGACCCGGCGGCAAATCGCCGAGCCGGAAATTTCCGATGCGCACGCGAATCAGGCGCAATGTCGGGTGCCCAATGGCTGCGGTCATCCGGCGCACTTGGCGGTTTTTGCCCTCGATTACTTCCAATCCAATCCAGCACGTCGGCACTGATTTGCGAAACCGGATGGGCGGCTGGCGCGGGGGAATCTTAATGACCGTAGCAGCGGACGTGAGTCCGCTCTGACTGCTTGGATTATGGAGCCGACTTACGTCGGCTGCTACGACCGAAATTTCCGGTTGCGGCTCCAGGATCCAGGCGCGGCACGGCAAGGTTTTATGGCCTTGAATCAAAACGCCGCGCATCAGTTTTTTCAGCGCCTCCTGCGTCGGGATTCTTTCCACCTGCGCCCAATACTCGCGTTCGTGGGCATGGCGTGGGTGCAGCAGGCGTTCGTTCCATTCCGATTCGTCGCTCAAAAGCAGCAGACCCTCGGAATCCGCGTCGAGCCGGCCAATAGGATAAATGTGTTTCGGAAAACCAAATTCTGCCAGCGTGCGGTTTGACGAACCGTCGCCAGTAAACTGTGAAATAACGCCATACGGTTTATGGAACGCGATAAGCATGGAAACCAAACGCGACTGTCGGGGTTAACGAAGTGCTGTCTTCCGGCACGAAGCATTCATTGCTTGGGCCGGGTGGCGTGGATCTGCAACCAGGCGACGTCCGGATTGTTTGGCGACGAATACTGGTCGGTGATATCAGCTTCAGGCAACAGTGGCGGCATGGTACGACCATCGTGCCAGCGATGCATTTCTGAATGACCGTCGGCAAAGGAGAAACCGCATGCAAGATGATGGTAAAAGCCAGGCAAATCATAGAACCCGAAATTGGCCGGTTGATTCGGCCAGCCGGTCATATTGACGGCGAAATTGCCAACGTCAATACTGTCCTGGCGCATGTCCAGGAACACAAATATTTCGGATGGACCAGGGTTAATCAATTCCGTCATGTTCAAATAGACCTGCCAGGAGCCTCCACCCTGGGCAAACGGTTGCGGATCCCCCGACAGACCGTCGTCGATGCCCTTGAAGCCACCGAGCCACAGGTTCATGGACATACTTCTAACCCGTGGCTTCTGTTCGCCATCCACGATCACGAATGAATCATCCGCCGGGCATTTCCAAATGGCGGTCGAGTTACCGCAGTATGGCCAGAGCGGGCTCTGTTCGATATCCTGAGCCACATCCCAGTTCGAGGGGTTGTTGGGGTTGAAATCCATCCAACCGCTGACCCACACACCGGAGTCGTGCGCCGTATAGGGCCAGACGCCACTGGCGTAAAGGAGCACATCGTGGTTGTCATCTGAGTACATCTTCCAGGCCAGGCACAATTGCCGGTGATTGTACATACATTGCAGTCCCTGCGCCTTGAATTTCGCCTGGTCCAAAGCCGGCAACAGCAACGCTGCCAGAATCGCGATGACGGCAATTACGACGAGCAATTCAATCAACGTGAAGCTGTCGTTAAACGGCCGCCGCGCTGACGAAAGCCTGAAATCTGGCGGTGTTCGGCTCATGCCCAACTCCAATTATAGCCTGCCCACGTGGTTATGCAATTTGCCGGCATCCGGCGCAACAAAGAACTTTGATTCTGTTGCCGGAAATATTCCGCGCGTTAAACTGTGTCCGTGATCCGCAACATCATCTTCGACTGGTCGGGCACGCTGGTGGACGATTTGCCCGCCGTTTTGAAGGCGTCGAATTTCGTCCTCGCCCAGGCGGGCCGCCCGGAAATGACGCTCGACGAATTCCGCGCGGAGTTTTCCCTGCCGTTCACGAATTTCTACGACCGCCACACGCCGAACGTGCCAATGCCGCAACTCGAGGAATGGTTCCATACCAGTTTCCGCCAGGCGCAGGATTCGGTCTGCGAACTGCCCCATGCCCGCGAATTCCTCGAATTCTGCCGCGCCAGGAGAATTCGCACGTTCCTGTTGAGCACCGTGCATCGCGAGCATTTTGCCGCGCAATGCCGCGTCACCGGTTTTGACGCCTTTCTCGACAAGCCGTACACCGACGTTTGGGACAAACGGAAAAAAATCCATGAAATCCTCGCCGAAAACCGGCTTCAGCCGGACGAGACGCTGTTCATCGGCGACATGCAGCACGACATTGAGACTGCCCGGCACGGCGGCATCCATTCGTGCGCGGTGCTGACCGGCTACAACACGCTGGAACAATTGCGCGCGGCGAAACCCGATCTGGTCGTTGAACACCTCGGCGAATTGCGGCGGGTGCTTGAAGAAAATGCGTTGCGCTTGAAACCGGCGGAAAAACATTTTGAAGAAACCCGTCCGCCACTGGCCACGGTCGGGGCGCTGATTTTCAACGGCGCGGGCGAGGTGCTGATGATTCGCACGCACAAATGGTCGAATCTCTGGGGTATTCCCGGCGGCAAGATAAAATGGGGCGAAACCTCCGAAGCCGCGCTCCGCCGCGAAATCAAGGAAGAAACCAACCTCAAGGTGAAAGACATCGAGTTCGTGCTCGTACAGGATTGCATTCATTCGCAGGAATTTTACCGCGACGCCCATTTTGTCCTGCTGAATTACACGTGCCGTTGCGCCAATAAAAATCCGCGCGCGAAGCTGAACGAAGAAGGACTCGAATTTCGCTGGCTTTCGCCCGGAGCGGCTTTAAAAATGCCGCTCAACACGCCGACGCGGATTTTGCTTGAGGCCGTATTCAAACAAAAGGGTAGGGCGCGTTCTCCGCAACGCGCCGTCAAATCGGCAATCGTAAAACGTAAATCGTAAATCCGTGAAGATTTCCATCGTTGATCTCGGAGTGTTCTACCGCGTCGGCGTGCCGGAAGCGGAACGGGTCAAGCCGCAGCGGTTGCTGTTGACGGTGGAACTGGAGGGCGATTTTTCGGCGGCAGCCAAAAGCGATAACATCCACGACACAATTGATTATTTCGCTGTCAGCCAGCGGCTCTTGAAATTCGGCGAAGGCCGGAGGTGGAAGCTCATCGAAAAACTCGCGGCCGACATTGCGGACATGATCTTGTCCGAGTTCAAACCGCAAAGTGTCAGCGTGGAGGTGAAAAAATTTCCGATTTCGCAGGCGCGATACGTTTCGGTTTCGTTAACCAAAACACTGTAGCAGCCGAGGTTACGAGGCTCTGATGTGTTTTCGCTTCCGAATTATCAGACCATTTTTTATGATACCAAGCAGATGCACAATAACAACCAAAGTGAAACAATATGCCACACCATTTCACCCGCCGTAATAGGTGGCTTTTTTCGTCCATTGGCGGCAATTACTTGTTGGTGATCGTGGCCTTCTCCGATTGAGTATTTGGCATTTGAAGACCTAGGATTTCTTGGAATTTATCCTCAAGCGAACGAAGCAGTTTAGGAATTTCGTTCTGTAGTAAATCAATTTTTTTCTCAAGGTCTTCTAGCCGCCGCATACCTGCTGGTGTCGGGGTGCCTTTATCTGCCAATCTGTCAGCCATGCCGTGTGCTCTCAACAATGAGAAAACTGAACCCATTAAGTCGTTTATTTGCCCTGCTGTCTCCTTTGGAATATAAATCTTTCTTGGGTGAAAATACTTGTAAAAATCCTTTGCCGCGGTGTCAAACGACTGAAACTGTTTAGATTTCTCTTTATCAAGCGGACCACCCAATAGGATAGTATAATCCTCCGCAGCATCCAAAACAGCCAGAAGCTTCGCATATACAGTTGCGATTGTTGTCGCGGTTTCCTCAAAGGTATGGGAGAACCGAAAATTCTTTTCAGCCACAAGGATTTGTAACTGAGCCTTCAGATGCTCAACTTGAACATCATAATCGCGCTTCAGGTTCGCCTTGTGTGTTTCCAATTCCTTGTCGTATTCGTGTTTTATGGAGTTTTTCAGCCGCTCAAGTATCAAGTGTCTTGCCAGAAAAATGACCAAACCCAGCACAGCGGCTGTTCCAAACGTAGAGGTAAGCCAATTTAAGAAGGTCATATATCAGAACCCAAACGGTGGAGGCGGAGCCCGGATGAAGAGTTTACCAAACAGAAAAAGTACAGGATAAAGCACGGCACCTGTTAAGCTGATTGTCATAAGAATTCTCATAAACCAACTAAGCCGGGGCAATTTATCCTCTCTTAGGCGCACATAGGTAGCGACCAATACAAAAACAAGCAAAAGCGCCGCTGATACTGCCAGAAGTATGCTGTAGATTGTTGATACAGGTGATACGGGAAACGCATCTCTTCCGATAAGAATATAGTGATTGATTTTTTTTGGCCTTCAATCGTGCCATCCACAATCAGCGGCAAATTCACGCTCCCACCGTAAATAATTTGGAGCTTAACACCGTCGTTGTGCTCAAATATTCTCCAATCCATTGTCAAAACACCCCGAAGAGCGTTGCTTGTTGCTAAAAACATAAAGCCTGTCACATCTCTGGTGGTCTTTGCGCTGATTTGATAAATCGGTTCACCGTTTGGTGTCCTTAGTGTAATGGGTTTGAGAATATTTTCGTTGTGTATTGCGGCCCTGCCTTGATTCCAAATCTGAATTTGTGCCGACGATAAATCACCTTGAATCTTGTTACCTAGAAATGTTACGGAGAAATTCTCCAGATTTCCTTTTTGAACAATGGCGGTTCGCGTTGGACTAATATAATAGGTTAGATTCGGTTCCTTTGCCGATTGATAGTAGAAGTAAATGGCCAGCACCGTTCCAACGATACCAAATATCCCCGCCACGACGTTGAAACTTGGGTGGTAAAATATCCGCCTCAAAAATCCTATTTCGGGATTAACAGTTGGTTGCGTTGTTTGGTTTTCCATTTTAAGGCTGTCACAATTGCGTTTGGACTCGGGCCTTTTATACCAAGGATTGGCTGTGAACGGTATTCAATCACCGTTAACGGTCAACGCAAGTGAATAATCTGTCCATCCATCGTCCGCAGTTCCCAACCATTCGGCCGCGCCACCATTTTCATCGCGCCGGCGGCGCGCGTGTAAATCACCGGCACATTTCGTCCGGACAATCGTTGTTTCAATTCGCGACTGGCGCGCCGCGTTGCCGGAAATTCCGAGTCGGCAACGACAATGATTTTCGGTTGAACCGCGTCCAGCAGCGCATCGCAGAGTGGTTCACCGCCGTCCGGCAGACCGGCAATGACAATCTCGGCGCGCAGTTCGTTGGTGCGCGCCAGCAACGCGCTTTGCCCGTTGCGGCCCAGATCGGAAAGCAGCAAAACGCGCGCATCGCATAGATTGCCGCGCAACACCAGCGCGGCATCGTCCGAACGCGCGAAATTTTCCCCGATACCGGGATGTAAAACCTGCCAGCAGCCGGAATCATCGCCTCGATTCAGGATTCGGTGCCGCGCCGGAGGCTTTTCAAATTCGGCGACGATTTTGCGATATACGCTCGAATGAAATGAGATCGGGCCGGTGACAAGTTCACCGATGCCGAAATGCTCATCGAGCGATTCTGTGCCGCCGATATTCCGCACATCGCTTCCGGTCAAAACGAGCCTCCGGATTTTGTTCACGCCCTGGGCGCGCAGAAAGGGTTTGAGCGTGAATTCCACTGCATTCGTGTTCCCGCAATTCACCAGCCAGTCATTTTTCTGCCCGGCGGCGTCCACGAAGACGGCGTGACCGCCGTTGAGCGGCAACACGGTTAATTGGATTTCAGCGCGGGACTGTTCCCAACGCCAAAAATAAAGCGCCGCAATCAGGATTAAAATCGCCGCGCTCCAGATTCTTCGCGCTGGCGCGAACAGCCAGCCGCTCAAGGAGCCCACTAGCGCTGCGTAGTAAATTCCGATGGCGAGCCACGACGGCGCGGGCACGTAAAAAAAGGCGCCGGGAATTCTGGTTGACCACTCGCTCACGTCGGTCATCGCCACCATGAAAAACCAGGCGCTGTGATTGAACAGTCCGGTTACCCACGGCAGCCAGTGACCGCACACCAGCGCTCCGAGATTGCTCATCAGCGCGAGCGTGCCGAGCGGCACGGCAACAATATTCGCCAGCGGCGAAATCGGACTGAACAGATGAAAATAAAGTGCTGCCAGGGGAATCGAGCCGGCCCAGGCCGCAACGGAGAGCGCGGCATAACGCAACAGCATTCGGAACGCGGCGGTCGGCGCGCGCCGCCAGCGCGGCCGCAGCTCGTCGGGCAACAGCGGGTCGTGCTGCAACCACCGGTCAATGATTTTGTTCAGTGCGGGCAGCATCAGCGCGATGATGAGCACGACGAAAAATGACAGTTGGAAGCTTGCTTCGAAAAGCTGGCGCGGTTCCCACAGCAGAATGATGAAAGCGGCGGCGGCCAGTGAATTTATCAGGTCGCCGGGCCGTCTCAGCGCCCAGCCGCCAATGACAATCGTCATCATCACGGAAGCGCGGATGGCGGAGGATTCCCAGCCGGTGGCGGCGGTGTAAAACCAGATGACCGGGATGGCGATGATGCCGCACCAGGCGCGCGAGACCCGCAAGACGCGGAGCAGCGCGACGAGCATTCCCGAAATCAGCGCGATGCGCAGCCCGTCAATCGCAAACAAATGCATCGTGCCGGCCCGCAGGAACGGTTCGCTGATGTCGCCCGTGAACGCGGTGCGCCAGCCGAGCGTCATTGCCCAGAGCAGGCGCAACGGCTCTTGATTAACATCGTCAGCCGGCAACCCCAGCGCCAGCGTGTCCTTCGACCAGGCCAGAAACCGGTCCGTCAATGGCGGATTCGATAAAGGCGATGCGCCGAGCTCCGCTTCGCGCGAGCTAAGTTGCCAATCGTTCGTAGAACCGGTTTTAAGCTGATAAAAAATTCCCCGCGTCTGGAGATAGTCACGGTAATTGAACAGTCCCTCGGCGAGGGGCAGCGGCGGTTGTGCGATGACGCCGCTGATTTCGACGGGTTGTCCGGCGAAAAAATTGGCGGCGAGCGTGCCGGGCGTGGTGACGACGATTTCGCCATCAGCGGGTTGCCAGCTTCCATCCCTTCGCAACCCGGTTACGCGGACCTGAGCGACGCTGCGCTCAGTCTGTTGCTCATCGCGCTCGACGATTCTTATGCGGGGCGTCTCGACCAGATTGCCGCGCACGGTTACGATGGCGGTGTCATGGCCGAGCAGGGTACGGAGGTCGTTTGGCGAAAGGACGGCGACGCGGCTGGCGAGATTCGTCCAGCCGACGAGCGCGAGCAGCAGCCAGAGCAACCACCGGCGAAGTTTTGCGAGAACGAGGACGAGGACGAGGACGAAGAAAGAGAAAACAAAAAGGGCGCCGAGCGGTGGCTGGACAAACGCAGCGAGCAGCAAACCGATGACATAGCCCGAAACGACAGCGACCAGCGGACGTTTCACGATGTGAGGTTACCAATGTTTTCGCCAGCGGCCAATCAGCCAGAGCGCGAGCAAGCCCGCCGCACCGCCCGCCGTGTCAACGAACACGTCGGACACCAGCGAAGTCCGGGTGGCGACAAATTGCTGATGAAATTCGTCGCTGGCCGCGTAGAGCATGACCAGCAACAACACGAGCCGGACTACGCGCCAGTTCCAGGGGCCGGGAACGTTTTTCACCGGTTTGCGGAGCGCCCGCCAGAGTAACAGCGCGAACACGGAATATTCGGCCAGATGCGCGCATTTGCGGAACAATTCATGGATGGCGTGGATTTGTGCTTCCGGCAGATGCGGGAACAGCCAGCGCAGGAGCGGTTCAACAAGGCGGGAGGAATGCTCATACGAACGCGTGTCGCTTGACGCGGTGAAAATTACGGCCATCCAGATCAACACCGGCAGCCAGTATTTGCAGAATGCGCGCAGTTGGAGCACGCCGGATGAAAACCGGATTCGGCGCACGCAGCAATCAGAATCATAATTGAGTTTGCCAAGCGGCGTCGCATTTGGCACAGAAAAGCCCCTCAATGAACAGGTTTCTGACTATTTCGTTTTGCGCGGTGATGACGGTGGCGGCGGCTAAAGCCGCGCCGCCGCCGGATTTGATGGCGCGCATGCATTTTATCGGCGCGGACCGGATTTCGGCCGACACCAATTCCGCCGCCTTTACCAATTTCTTTTGTTCCGCGGAGGCGCAGGCGCTCCGCGCACAGACGCTGAACAAGCTCTCGCATTTTCCGTACACCTGGTTCAAGAGCCGCATGGCCGCTGGCGCAAGCGACGGTGCGGACCAACTTCGTCCGTTGCTTGACGATTTACTCAAATCGGAATGGTTTCTGGAAATTCGCGCGAGAACCAACGGAGTGCCGGAGACTGCCCTGGCGATTCGCCTGAATACCGCGCGGGCGGAGCTTTGGAGCAAGAATCTCGCGGCGGTTTTGCAGAATTGGACCGGCCTTAGGATTTCCCAGGACCGGCCCGGCGTTTGGTGGCTGAAGAAGCACGAAGCGCCGAATTTATTTCAATTCAACCGTTCGGACGATTGGGTCGTGATTGATTGCGGCCAGGACAATTTGTCGTTGGGCAGCGGAATTCTGGCAATGGCCGCAAAGCCTGCCATCCCGGAAACCAACTGGCTGACGGCGGATTTGGACTGGCCGCGGCTGGCGCAGTGGTTCGTGCCCCTGAAAAATTTCGATTTTCCTGTGATCGAAATGCAGGTGAATGGTCGTGACGGCAATTTGTGGGTGGATGGCAAATTGACTCTGGCGCAACCGTTGCCGCCGCTGGAAAAATGGCGGATGCCAACCAACCTCATTCATCAGCCCCTGGCGAGCTTCACGGCGGTGCGCGGCATCGGGCCGTGGCTGGCCCGGCAGAACTGGGCGCGGCGATATGAAATCCAACCGCCACCGGACCAGTTTTTCATCTGGGCGTTGTCGCAAATGCCGTTCCAGACCTTTGCGGCCACGCCCGTGTCGGATGCCGCCACGGCGATTGTGCAGCTCGACACAAAGTTGCCTGCGGCGTTCGATGCCCGGTCGAGTGAACTTCTTCTTCCCTCGATGACAACGGTGTTGACGAACAACGAAATCTCGTGGCGCGGCATGCCGTTTGCCGCGCCATTTGTGCAGGCGTGGCACGAACCGGCGGGCGACTTTTTGTTCGGCGGTTTTTTCCCCAACACGCCGCGTTCGCAACCGTTGCCGCCGGAGTTGTTCGAGCAACTGAACACTCCCGACCTGGTTTATTATCATTGGGAAGCCACTGCCGAGCGGCTGGATAAATTGCCGCAGTTGACCCAGCTGTTGCTGCTGATCACGCAGCACAAACAGCTTGAGGCAAATTCCGCATCCTATAAATGGCTCAAGCACGTCGGCCCGACCCTGGGTGCCGCGGTCACGAAAGTCACGCAGACCGGATCGAATGAATTGAGTTTCCAGCGGAAAGCACCCGGCGGTCTGACGGCGATTGAACTCATCGCGCTGGCGAACTGGCTCGAAGCGCCGAACTTTCCCGGCTGCGATTTGCGCCTGCCTCCGCCTTCGCCAAGACCGAAGCGACCGCTGCACAACCAGCCGGGCGCACCGGCCAAAACTGCGCCTGCCGCGCCCGCGCCGGCGTCGCCGCATTAACCATGCTCAAGCTCGGCGTTAACATTGATCACGTCGCGACCATCCGTGAGGCGCGGTATCGGGGGCGTGGTTTCGGCGAACCGGATCCCGTCGAGGCCGCGCAGATTTGCGAGGCCGCCGGCGCGCACGGCATCACCGCGCACCTGCGCGAAGACCGCCGCCACATGCAGGACCGCGACATCTGGAAGCTGCGCGAAATTGTCAAAACGCGGCTGAACCTCGAAATGGCAGTCGTGCCGGAAATCATTGCCATTGCGTTGAAACTGAAACCGGACATTGTCTGCATCGTGCCGGAACGGCGGCTGGAAGTGACCACCGAAGGCGGGCTGGATGTGGCGGGCAACGAAAAAGCCATCGCCGATACGCGCAAGCGAATGAACGACGCCGGCATCGAAGTGAGTTTGTTCATTGCCCCGGACGAAAAACAGATTGAAGCCAGCGCGCGCGTCGGCAGCCAGTTCATCGAACTGCATACCGGCGCGTTTGCCGAGGAATTTTACCGTAGCAGCCGACGTGAGGAGGCACTAACCGGCAAATCGAAAAGCGGAAAGCGAGAATCGAAAACAGGTCAGAGCCTCGTTACCTCGGCTGCTACGGACTTTGAAGTTGAATTGCAGCGCCTGATTTCCGGCGCGAAACAGGCGCACGCGCTCGGCTTGAAGGTGAATGCCGGGCACGGATTGAATTACGTGAACCTGCCTGCGCTGCATCGCGTGCCACATCTGGTCGAATTGAACATCGGCCACAGCATCGTCAGCCGCGCCGTGGGTGTCGGCCTCGAAAAGGCCGTCAAGGAAATGCTGCGGCTGATGAAAAAGTATCGGGGGTGAACGGCTGGAGCGCGGACGGCTCGTCCGCGAGTCCGGCGTTTTCCATCACGCGGGTGGGCCGCCCGCGCTCCGTAAGTTTCCTTGCGTATCCACCGTAAATCGGAAATCGTAAATCGCAAATGATCCTGGGTGTGGGCATTGACATCATCGAAGTGAAGCGTATCGCCGCGTCGTACGAAAAATTCGGCGAACGGTTCGTGAACCGCATTTTGCTGCCGGACGAAATCGCGTATTGCCTGTCGAACAAATCTCCGGCGCCATTTCTGGCGGCGCGGTTCGCGGCCAAGGAGGCGATTTCCAAGGCGTTCGGCACCGGCATCGGTGCGCAACTCGGCTGGCAGGACATGGAAATCCGGCGCAAGGACTCCGGTGAACCGTTCGTGGTCCTGCACGGCAAGGGAGAAAAATTATTCAAAGCGCGTAAGGCGAAACGATTGCTCGTCAGTTTGAGCCACACCCAAAATTACGCGGCGGTCACGGCGGTCTTAGAGGGTTAGGTTCTGCGCGATGGACCCGAAGCCTATGAAAACAAAATTCTAGCTCAGCGCGAGAGAAGAAGA
>Ga0335077_10003443_pt1 | contig 19117 bp, 14 predicted proteins | sample Lox_Sample_31_FD_207151 | JGI IMG/M metagenome (GOLD analysis project Ga0335077, IMG submission 207151) | Soil microbial communities from Loxahatchee National Wildlife Refuge, Florida, United States - Lox_Sample_3.1 | ecosystem: Environmental > Terrestrial > Soil > Wetlands | place: USA...
ATTTGCCGCTGTCCCAGTCCGGGCCGCCGAATTCAAGCAAACGAATGTGTTGAAAGGTATCAATGTAAGTCTGCATGATACTGGCCAGCAGATCGTGCTTCACCTGCAAACTGGGAAACGGGTAGTGCGAATACCAGGTGGCCCAGTCTGCCCAGTGCCCGTAGCCCATGACTTGAATTAAGGCGATAGGAGAAACTGGTTTGTCGTAGCGTTGGGCGAACGCCGCCAAAAAGTTCTTGAGTGCGGGAAGATACACGCGCTTATAGGACGGATTTAGATAATCGGGCTCGGGTTGCTTGACTCCTCCATTGCCCGCGTACTCGCGATAGCGCAGGCCTTTGTCCCAGAGCCATTGCGGTAGGACTTTCGCGCCCGGATGGCCGTTCCAGCCAGCATCATCCGTGACCCAAAAACGCACCACGGAACTCTTGTCTCTGGCGGCCCAGTAGTCGACGACATGGTCGAATGAACTCCAGTCGAACTGTCCCTCTTTGGGCTCGAGACTGGCCCAGTCCCAGTCAATCAGCACCCAATTGAAGAGCGGCGCATCATCGCCGAAACCGGTAGTATTTCGCTCGACGGAATAGTCCCGCTCGTTATTCCCAAACCCTTTCGGACCCGCCCACAGTCCCCAACCCATGTACGGATTAGGCAGCGGATCATTGATTTCGGTGGGATGAACCGTCTGGAACGCGCCGCCAAAGTCATCGGCGGCCGGACAAGTGAGCGCAAACAGAGCGAAGAGTACAGGGATTAATTTCATGAGCATCATACCTATCATACATGCGTCGTTCAGTCAATCTTTCTTGTTTTATTTCAATTGATTGGAGTGACGGATTTCTTCTAAGAAACGCCGTATCGCCGCCTCGGTATGATATTATTCCCGAAATCGTCATGAACCGGAGCCGTGATCGGCTTGGGTGCGATGGGTAGCGCTGTCGCCTTGTCGCTCGGGGACCAGTCGCGAATCATGCGCGTTTCCAATTGTCTTTACACCATGACCCCGGACGAAAATTTCGTGCTCGACCGGCACCCGGACCACGACAACGCCTTTTTCGCCGCCGGTTTCTCCGGGCATGGCTTCAAGTTCGCTCCGCTCATCGGCGAAATCATGGCCGATCTTGCGCTAGCCGGGCAGACTGCGCACGCCATCGATTTTCTGCGGCTCGAGAGACGATTTCCGACGGGACAATATGCCTGAGATTCAGACTGAGCTGCGCGCGGGAGCCCTGAGGTTCCCCGAAGTGCTGATGCAGGGGATCACCCACATTGCGCCTGCGGTTAGCCTGATCCTGACGATTCAGATCGTCACCTCAGTGGCTGGAATTACTTCTCCACTGGCTTTCTTTATTGCCTTCTGTCTCGTTTTGACTCTGGGCATCTCGCTCACCCAACTGGCGCGCCATCTGCCTTCGGCGGGCGGCTATTTCACATATGTGAGCCGCACCGTACACCCCCGCGCCGGGTTTCTCACCGCATGGTTGTACTTCCTGTACGACCCGACTTCGACCGCACTCAACCTCGCATTCATGGGTTTCTTCTTCGAATCAACCATGCAGGGCAGTTACGGCTGGCATTGCCCGTGGTGGGCATTCTTTCTGGTGGCGACGGTGGTTTTGACGCTGCTGGTTTATCTCGGGATTGCAGTTTCGACCGAGATGATGATCTTTCTTTCGGTGGCCGAGATATTGATCGTCATAGCCCTCGCCATCGCATGTGTGACTCACCCCGGCTCTGGGGGAATCAACCTGACTTCGTACAACCCAACCAAGGCGCCAAGCCTCAACGGACTGTTTCTTGGAGTAGTGTTTTCGATTTTTGCGTTTACGGGTTTTGACGCTGTCGCGCCGCTGGCCGAAGAGAGCCACGATCCGCAGCGCACGCTGCCCCGCGCCATCATGGGATCGATTCTTTTCATGGGCGCCTTCTTCTTGTTTTGCGCCTGGGCGGTCTTGATCGGCTGGGGTACGACTAACGTGAAGGGCTTCATCGCATCCACGGAGAACCCATGCTTCCAGATCGCGCGGCGGCTTTGGGGCAAAGCCTGGATTCTGGTTTTCATCGCGGTTCTGAATTCGGTGCTCGCCGTCTCGATCGCCTGCACAAACGCCGCCACGCGCGTCTTCTTCGCCATGGGGCGCGGTGGAGCATTGCCGCACTGGCTGGCCAAGGTACACCCACGCCACCGCACGCCCACCAATGCCATCTGGCTGCAAACACTCTTGACGCTGGTGATTGGATTGGGCCTCGGCTTCTGGATCGGCCCGGATCAAGAGTATTACTTTTTGGGCGTCGCAATTACATTGGGTCTCGTGCTGGTATATGGGTTGAGCAATTACGGCGTGTTCCGCTTCTATCGTGGCGAAAGACGGGCCCAGTTTCGCATATTTCTGCATTTTGTGTGCCCGCTCGCTTCAACACTGGCACTGATCTGGGTTGGCGTGCAATCGGTAATTCCGCTCCCCCCGGCGCCGCTGCGTTACGCGCCGATGCTGGTGATCGGCTGGACGGTTGCCGGGTTGCTTTTGCTCTGGTTTATGAAGAGGCGTGGACGCGAATCCTGGTTGCTGCGCGCGGGACAGGCCGCGCACGAAACTGAAATCGTTATCACGGAGGACACGGAATGCCTGAACTGAGCGTGCTTGCCGATTATGCCGATCTTTGCGGCGAAGGTCCGTTGTGGGACCGCCGCACCAACACTCTCTATTGGACCGACATCACCGGCAAGCGCTTTTACCGGTTGAACTGGAGCACACGCGAGCACGAGCTCATCCAGTCGGGATTCGAAGTCGCCGGATACGCTTTCCAGGAACCCGGCGGATTCGTGGTGGTCAATGCGCAGGGAATCTGGCAATGGGATGGCGATGGCAAACCCCGCCTGTCGATTGCGGAAGCCGACGGCACAAAATGCCAAATGAATGATTGCATCGCCGATCCGCAGGGGCGCCTTTTTGCCGGTTCGTGGTTCTATGACCCGTCGCGCGAAGATTATCCGCTCGGCTATCTGATCCGTGTGGAGACCGATGGAACAGCGCACGTCGTGGATGAAGGGATCCACCTTGCCAACGGATTGGGATTTTCCCCGGACCGGAAGACGCTTTACTTTTCCGATTCCGTGGCGCGCGTTGTTTACGCGTATGACTACGGGGAGAACAAGGGAACCTTGGCGCGCCGGCGCGTATTCAAGAAGTTCGCTCCCGAAGAGGGTTTGCCGGATGGGCTGACGGTGGATGCCGAAGGATTCGTCTGGTGCGCGTTGTGGTTTGGCGCAACGCTGGTTCGTATGGACCCAGACGGAAAAGTGGAGCGGAAAATCGAGACGCCGGCCAAACAGACCTCGTCGCTGACATTCGGCGGCCCGGATTGGACGGATATCTTTATCACCACGGCGGGCCTGCCGGATTCTCTACCGCTTGCGCCACCCGGATATCAGCCCGACAAAGTATACTCAGGCGGCCGCCTTTATCACATGAATCTCGGGATCCCTGGCCGCGAAGAATATCGCTGCCGGATCGCATTCCGCCAGGAAGTTACGGTATGAGCCGGACCGCTGCGAAACCATTGGCCCTGAGATCCAGCGTGATGCGGCCATCGTGGATCGACAGGGGTTTCAGGTCCCGTTCCAGCAAGTCCGTCAAGATGGCCTCGCGATAACCGGAGAGGCGGATTTCCGTGGGGCCGGAACGGCCAGCCGTCTCCCAGATACGCAACAGGTGACCTCGCTCTTCGGCCGGCTTGAACGCCAGCGCGATGGCACGATGCGAGGCGAGAATCACCGTAGGCTTCGAGTCGCTCTTGACCTTGCCGACGGCGGCGAGCAGCGGGGTCGAAACGGCCCGGCTCCAAGCGATGGTTGCAGCGTTGTTGTAAGCGCCGGCATGCGCGCGGAGCGAGTAGCGATAGCGAAAATCGGTTACACCGTGCTGATCGCGCGTAGACTCCTTGTAGTTCTGATCGTTCCCTAGAGCTTCGAAAGTGATGCCGCTACCCAGGTCGCGACGCAGCGCAAACGATTCGAGCGGCGCCACGGTTACTCCGGATCCGCCTGGAGCAGAAGTGTCCACAAAACCCTGCACCGCAAAACGACGCGCATCGGCGCCCGGCAGCAGATCTCCGTCGGACTGCAATTTCGGACGTTCTATCGCACCCATAACATCCAGCCGCTCTTCCGCGCCAGGAACGGAAACCGGGAACACCTGCGTGACCCGCTGCTCCTGCGTAGTAACGGGCTTGTGAATGCGGATGTCGAGATCGACACGATCGAACTCGGCGTATACGGTGACGCGAGTGACCACTTCTATGCCTTCGGTCGAACCGGTGACCTTCAGCCTGGCTAGCACCGGCCCGGCGGCCTCGACCGCCGATCTGACGTTCGAGACCTGATGTTCCTTGCCGTCGAAGAACACTGTTTGCCCGATGGTGTGTCCTGAGCCGTTGACCAATAGTTCCTTGCCCGTCGATTTGTCAATGAGACTGCCAATCCCGCCGGTCTCGGCATCGATGCGCAAGCGATAGTGCGCGCTTTCCATCTCCGTGGCGGTCGCGCGCAGCGAGGAGGGCCGGTTGGGTATGACGGGCGTCGATTGTGTCTGGAAGGTCGCGAACGTGAATCCATCAATCTTCGGCGAAATGAAATAAAGGACGCGCTTGCCGTCCTCATCGACGATCTGAGCGGGAATCTCTTGCGCGCCTAGGGTGACGCCGGCGACACCTTCGGGCGCCTCGACGCGTACCAGATCGGCGCGCGGACAAGAGAGACTGTTAAAGACCGTGAGGAAAGCAGGATCGAGGGTGAGGCCCGCGGCGCTCCAAGCCTTCTGGTTCAGATCCTGGGCCAGGTGATTCAACTCTTCACTCCACTTGCGGCGCAGATCGGCATTCACGTTCTTATTGGCTGCATCGGTGCCATTCCAAGCATGGTCCGCGAGCATGATCCAGTTCCATTCGGCTTTCTCGCGCTCCTCGCGTGTGGCCGCAATCAAGCTTGGGGCATTGGAGGAGACGCGCGTGAGCAGAGTTTCCGCGGCGAGAAACGCATGTTCGCCGACACGCGCGCCGGCGGCATATTTGGCTAACGTGACGGGCCAGAGATCCCAGGAGTGGCCGAAGTCGCCGCGCAAAGTTGGGAGTGTCGGCCGGGCCTTATCAACGGCATCGAAGAACATCGGCAGGGTGCCATTCACCAGCTTCGCGTGCGGCGCCGGCTGGCTGTTGTATTGAATGATGGCCTCAGCAAATGCTCCGGCGCGGTCTCCATTGGTCGGATTGTTATCGCCATGAGTACCGCTGGCCAGGACTGCACGGACCGGGTAGTCCTGCAGTTGCCTGTAGTGCGGCAGCCACTCTTCCGAAATTCGCTTCGGGTCCTTGAGGATGTAGGCGCCCTGAACATAATTGGCCTTGTGTGAGGCGAAATTATCCATGACGACCTTCACGGCCGCCCCGTCCGGACCTTCCCAAACGAAGAGCACGGGATTGTTGAGTTGCGAGAAGGTGGAATCGTAGTCGAGGAAGGGCGCCGAGAGCCAGTGGAATCCGCTGGCTGCCAGAATGGAGGCTGCGCCCCAGGGCAAGCCGGGCTGCTCGATATGCTGGGCGATGCTGAGCGGAATTCCCCAATCGCGTTCCAGACGGCGCGCCGGGTAGAAAGTGCGGATCACACTTTCGGTGCTTTGGAATCCCCACAGTGCGTTGTTGTAAACCGGACCGACGGAGATGCGGCCTTCCTTGATCCGGCGGATGAACTCTTGCTTGCGTTCCGGGTAGTATTCGACGAACGCATCCGCCTCCTGCGTAATTGAGAGATTGTAACGGTCTTGATTTTCGGGCTTCTCGTGATCCGTGCGCCGCATTTCGTCGAGATGCGCGCGTACCACGTCGGCGTAGGCGCGGCGCGTCTGTTCCTCATTAAATCCCCAGGTGTAGTCGGAGCACGCGTCATTTGCGATGTAGATGGTCCACTCGGCTGCACCGTCGTTGGTCTGGCCCGTGAGCAGGAGAGTCAAAAGGAACAGCAAGAGCAACAGAGCCGCGTGGAGTTTCGTCATTTTCTTTCTTATTGGCGCATGCTGTACACGAAGCTGTGGATCGCATCCTGCTTTTCGGTCTCCTGCTGCAGTTTTCGGAACATCCCCTCGGCGCGCCGCGCACGATCGGTATCTCCGCTGCTGTGAGCGGCTAAGTACAGCCGGTACCATGCCTCGGCAAGTTCGGGCTGGAGACGAACAGAAGCTTCATACTGCCCAATGGCTTCGTGAAATCGTCGGAGTTCGGCATAAGCGCGCCCCAACTCGTAACGCGCCTGTGCGTGATCTGGCTGTAGGCGAATGCACTGCTGAAGCAGTACTGCCGCAACCTTTGCGTTGCCGTCCCGCAGCTCTAGATGACCCAACAGATACAGCGGCAGAAATCGCCGTGGAAACCGCTCGTGCTGCGCCGTGAGGAGCGCTTTGGTTTCCGGAATAGCGAGTTCGCTGGTATCGGGAGCGAGAGTCACATAGTACAGGGGCAGATCGGAATCGGGAAACTGTTTGGCGGTCGCGACGAACAGTTCCTGTGCCTGGCGAAATCGCTGCAGCCCGAACCAAGCAACGCCCAGCGCGAGCTTCATTCGCATGGACAGCGGAAAATCGTGAACTGCGGGTTCCGCAACCAGGCGGGCCGGTTCGAAGCTGCGGTGCTCGAGTAGTTCCCAGGTGTAATCGAAGCGATAGTCTTCGTTTGCCGGCTCGGATTCCGCGGCTCTTTGGAACGCTTTGACCGCGTCGAGATATTGGCCGGTCTCCTCGTAAACCGAACCCATTAGATTAGCGAGTTCCGCGGAAGAGTTTCGCTTCACAAGCGGTTCGAGCACTCCCAGAGCCTGCCTGGCATTGCCCGTGCGCTGATAGGCCAGGCCGAGATTGTAGCGAAGATCATAGGAATCGGGAGCCAAAGAACTCGCCTTTTCGAGGTTGCGGATTGCGTCGGCGTATTCGCCCGCTTGTGCTTCCATGGCGCCGATCATCTGCAATGCCTCCGCCTGCGAAGGAGCCATAGCGAGGATCCTCGAGGCTGTGTCCTTGGCGGCGGCAAATCGCTTGGCCGCGAGTTGGGCTTGCAATAGGGCCGTCCGAATCGCGATGTCGGCCGGCGCCAGCGCAGAAGCCTTTTGCAGGTGGATCTCGGCTTGGATGAATTGCTTCTCGGCTATTTTGATCAATCCCAGGTTCAGTTGCGCAGCGACGCTGCGCGGATCCCGATCCAGCGCCGCCTGGAGTTCCTTCGCGGCAGCGGCGCGCTCTCCGCGTGCAGCGAGCAACTTGCCCAGGTTAACGAGCGCAGCCGCATCCGCCGGATTGAGCCGGGCAGCTTCGCGAAGATGCTGTTCGGCGCCCTTAGGGTCGGCCATCTCGGCGAGAACAATCCCTAGCAAAAGGTGCGCGCGCGCGTCGGCTGGAGCGATTCGTAAACGTGCCTCCAGTTTGTTCCGCGCACCGGCAAAGTCGCGAGAGGCAATTCCGGCTTCGACTGCTTGGTAATCGAAGGATCCGCTCGCGGCAGCAACGGCGGCGATATTGAGAACGAGCACAAGCAGGGTCTTGACGACCCTGAATCGGTTTCTCAACACAGCGTATCGGTGTCCATTTTACTGCGAATCGACTTCAGTGCATACCTATCATACCGTCTCGCCAATTGCGCCCTCGATCTTGAGGTAGTCCCAGGCTAAGCATCAGAGGCTTGGTGGCTAGAACATTTGGTCTTGACACATATCCCACAGGTATGATAACTATAACCCACCCCCTAAGTAGCAGGTTCATACTATTTGCGGTCGCTTCAGTGAGGAGGTCTTCAATGACGGTGAAGAGAATTGTCTCGGTGAGTATGCTATTGAGCGCCTGGTGCATTCCTGTCTTGTTCGCGCAACAAGATAAGGGGACGATCGGGGGGTTCGTGGAGGATACCAGCGGCGCATCGATACCGAATGCCAAGGTCACTCTGAAGAATTCGGGCACGAGCGAGTCGCGTGCCGCGACCACAGGCGCCTCAGGCGAGTTCGTCTTCACGCCGTTGATGGTCGGCATCTACGAAGTCACAGTGGAGGCCGCCGGATTCCAGACGCAGGTGAAAAAGAATCTCGAGTTGCAGGTGCAACAGAGGCTCGATGTCAAATTCACTCTGCCCGTAGGCACTGAATCGCGCGTGATCGAGGTAACCGACACCGCGCCGCCGCTGCAAACGGCGGACTCCTCACTCGGCCAGGTAATTGAATCGCAGAAGGTCGTCAATCTTCCTCTCAACGGCCGCGACATCTACCAGTTGATTGGTCTGGCGCCAGGCGCGGTGACTGGTCCGGACGGCCGTCCGGCAATTAGCGGTCAGGCGGCTCAATCGCAATTCTATGCACTGGATGGAATCGACAACAACAACTACCAGGGGAATTTGCAATCTGGGAAAGCGTGGAGCCTGTCGCCCTCCCCGGATGCGATTCAGGAGTTCAAGGTACAGACGAACAACTTCTCAGCAGAATTCGGGCAGTCTGCCGGCGGCGTAGTCAATGTGGTCACCAAGACGGGTACAAACAGCGTTCACGGTACACTTTACGAGTTTCTCCGCAATGACAAACTGGATGCCCGCAATTTCTTCGCGCCCTCTAAAGGGACGTATAAGCAGAACCAGTTTGGCGGCAGCATCGGGGGCCCAGTCGTCATTCCGCACTTGTTCAATGGCCGCAATCGCCTGTTCTTCTTCGGCGACTACGAGGGTTTTCGCTCGCGCAAGGGCGTCACGCAAAATGTTTTTCTGCCGGATGCCGCCTATCGCCAGGGAGACTTTCGTGAGCTGCTGACAGGCCAAACCTACACCGACGCCTGCACGGGCGCGTCCTACGACACGGGCCAGCTCTTCGATCCCACCACCACCCGCCAGGCAACCTGCAAAGACGGAAGCACAGCCTTCGTTCGCGATCCGATCACTTATAACGGCCAGCGGAATGTGATGAATCCCGCCTCCATCAATCCCGCAGCTAAGGGCACCATTGGTTTGCTCCCCGATCCCAACAGCGGGCCGAACGAATTCCGCTGGAGCCCCAACCTGGCCTATGACTACAACCGGTGGGACGTCAAGATCGATCAGCAATGGGGCAATAACGATCATTTTTCGTACCGTTATGCCCAGACCAACAGTCCGCTGAGCGGCATCCGGCAAATTCCTGGACCGGCGAGCGGAGGCACGCTGCAAACCACTCTGCAGCTCGGCGCCGCCTTCGGTGAGACGCACGTCTTTTCTCCGACGACGGTCAACGAGTTCCGCGCCGGATACACGCGCAATTCGGCATCGAACCAGCTCGCGGGAACAGGATTTAATCCGAGCACGATCGGCTACAACGGCGTCAACTTCATACCAGGTGTTCTCGGCGGCTTGCCGACGCTGACTTTTTCAGATGTCGACGGCTTCGGGGCCTCCGCCTGGAGTCCGTCCATCTACAAAGGGCGTAGCACGCAGATCGTAGATACTCTGAGCATGATTCGCGGCCGGCACACGTTCAAAGTCGGCGGAGCATATAACAAATACGGCTGGATTCAGTATCAGCCGCAAGGCTCCGGAGTGGGTGAATATGACTTTAACGGAATCCTGACCGCCAGTTTGACTGCTAGCAACGTCAACGGCGCGGCGGCGAACGGCTCGGGCTGGGCGCAGTTCTTGTTTGGCATTCCCAGCGGCACCTCTATGGGCAGCAGCATCTGGGCGGACAACATACGCCAGACGGGCGCCTTGTTCATTCAGGACGATTGGAAGGTCACCCCAAAGCTGACCGTGAACCTGGGGCTGCGCTGGGAGTTCGGCAGCACGCTGGGCGAGGGCCACGATCGCGTCACCAGCTTTGATCTCAGTAACGGCAAGCTCGTGATGACGAAGTCGCGCGAAAATCAGCCTCCACAGCTTCCGCCGCAGCTTCCAGTGGAGTTCCGCGACAGCCACACGCTTTACAGAAACTCTTACCCCAATTTTGGACCGCGCTTGGGAATTGCCTATCAACTTACACAGCGCACTGTATTGCGTGCGGGTGGCGGCCTCTTTTACGGCAACCCGTATCCGGCCGGAACCGCCAGCTTCCCCTTGAACCCCCCATGGGCCACTGCAATTTATGAGTCCTCTCCCAACACCGGGCCCGTTGATCCGGTTACGGGCAGAGCTGTAAACTCCGTCACCAGCATCTCCACGGGATTCCCAGCAGGTTATCTCAGCCAGGTGCTGGGACCTCCATCGCCGCTCCTTTACGATGAACATCCGCTGTTCCCTCGCACATTCTCATGGAACCTGGCGATACAGCGCGATATAGGGTGGAATACGGTTCTCGAAGTGGCCTATGCTGCGTCGCGTGGCAATCACCTCATCAGTGGAACGGACATCAATCAGCCAACCCCCTCGGCGGATCCCAACAGCGACCCGCAAACGCGACGGCCATATCTGAACTATGGGGGACTCCCCTACGTTAACTACGGCGCCAAATCCTATTACGATTCGCTCCAGACCAAGCTCGAAAAACGTTTTTCGAATGGACTATCGTTTCTGTCCTCGTTTACTTGGGGACACTCCATCGATACGGCGCCTCTCTGCGTCGTCCTGGGGAATGACGGTGGAGGCGGTGACTGCTTCCGAGACGGGCGGAACCTGAATGCGGAGCGCGGGAACTCCTCGTTCGACGTGCGCCGCCGCTGGGTTACGAGCGCCTTGTATGAACTGCCCTTCGGGCGAGGCAAGCAGTTCGGCGGCAGCTGGAACGGCATTACGAATGAGATTCTCGGCGGCTGGCGCCTGGGGGGAATCCTCACCCAGCAGACCGGCTTCTGGTTCACCCCGGGCAGCAACTTCGACCCGTCAAGCGCACCCAGTTTCTATGGCACAGGACGGGCTCAGGTCTTGAACGATCCAACGGATTTCAGCTACGGCAAAGATGTGCAGGCGCAAGCAGGCTGCGACGGTCACCAATCCGTCAGTTGCTGGTTCAATCCGGCCGCCTTTGGTCTCGCCAGCCTGGGTCAGTTCGGGAATGCCGGCAGGAACGTTCTCCAGGGTCCCGGTCTTGCCGTATTGGATATGTCACTGTTCAAGGAATTCCGGATCACCGAAACGAAACATCTCGAGTTCCGCGGAGAGTTCTTCAATTTGCCGAATCATCCGAGTTTTGCGAATCCAAAACGATTCGTCGATGGTGGGCGCTTCAGCCAAATTACCAGCACGCGCGCTGATCCGCGCGACGTGCAGTTCGCCCTGAAGCTCGTGTTCTGAGCGCGAACATGATTTGCAACGCCGTAGCGGCATTCCTGTTCGCCATCGGGGCGGTGGCTTGTCTGGCACAGAGCCCCGCTCCTATGACCGAATGGTATTACGCCGACGGCGTCATCCAGCCGGACGGCATCAACCCGCAGGAAGCGCGGGAGGGTGTATGGTCCCCGGCCCGCGAATGGATGGTGATTTTCAACTTGGCGCCGCGTGAAACCACGGCTACGGCTCGCTTCTATTTCGAAGACATCCCGCCACGGGATTTTCAGCAGAAGCTTCCCGCGCGCTCACCTGGGCGCATCGTGGTGCATGACATCCCGGACGTGGTGCCGCCCAAAAAACTATACGCGGTGCGCGTGCGCTGCGGGACGCCGATTGTGGTGCAGCCGACTCGTGCCGAATACGAACCCTGGAATCCGATCACTCATGCCATGGCTTCCTTTGTGGCGTATCCGGGACCCCTGGGTACGAAGGAAACCCGCTGGGTCTATGCCGACGGGCTGACGCTCAGTTCAGCGAATCCGCTCGAAGAATGGGAGTGGATTTCGATTCTGAATCCGGATGAAAGGCGCGACGCCAAGGTAAAGATCACCTTCAATTTTGCCGGTGAGCAGAAAGTCCACGAGCTGACGGTGCCGGCCGAGCGCGTCCGCTCGGTGGATATGTTCAACCTGCCGATCATTCCCAAAAACAAGATCTCGGGACCGATCATCGAGAGTGACATTCCCGTCGTCGTGGAGCAGGTGCGGCGTGCTTATGCCAAGGGGGTTCCCGTGATCACATCCCTCTACGCCACGATGGCTTACCCGATTGGCGATACCGACATCCATTAGCGGCGTGATGACGCGGAGAGGATTGCTGGCCCTCGGCTGCGCGGCCGGCGCGCTCTATGGCGCGAAACGGCACGCCAGCCCGACGGTGTCGACCTTGACGGGAGTGGTCCCCTGCGACAGTCTCGGCACAACGCTGATCCATGAGCATGTGCTTTACGGAGAGGTGCCGTCCGATCAGCGCGCCGCATCCATCGATATCGCCGTCAAACTGCTCAAGGACGCCGCACGTGTCGGAGTCGATACTCTGGTGGATCTTTCCCCAACGCGCGATATCGCTCTTTATCAAGACATCGCGAAGGAAGTTCCGCTGCGCATCATCGCCTCCACCGGGTCGTACCTCTATAGCCGCACCCCCAAGTGGCTTCAGGAAATGGACGAGGAGCGCATGTACCAGCGGATTCTGCGCGAGGTCACCGACGGCATCGAGGGCACGAAAGCCCGGGCTGGAATTATCAAGGTTGCGGGAGCCAAGACGCCTTTAACGGACTGGGAAAAGTCCGCATTCCGCGCCGCCGCCAGAGTGCAAAAGAAGCTGGGCACACCCATCGGTACCCACGCTATTTTTGAGCCGCGCGAACAGTTTGATTTGCTGGTAAGCACCGGGACGGATCCCAACAAGTGCTTCTTCTCTCACGTGGAGGCGGAGTTCGGCTGGAAGGGGCGCTCGCGCGAACAGGAAGCCGCGTACCTGCTGGCGATCGCACGTGAAGGCGGCTATCTCCTTTTCAACAACTTCGGATTTGAATTCGACACGCCGTGGAACGACTTGGTCTACCTGATCCGCCACCTCTGCGAAAAAGGTCATGCCAACCGCGTGCTGACGTCTGTGGACTGCAACTGGGAATGGAAGAACGGTAAACAGGTTTTCGAGGCTTCCGAGAAACATCCTGAAACCGCGCGGCGCACTTATGCCTACATGATCACGGAAGCAGTTCCTGAACTGCTCAAAGCCGGATTCAGCGCAGCCGAAGTGCGGACGTTCCTTGTCGAAAATCCCCGGCGGTTCTTCAGCGGCACCTGAATTCTGTGAGACTCTATCCAAGGAGGAACAGCATTGGCACTCCCGCAAGCATTTATGGCCCGGTGGTTTTGGTGTTGTGTTTTCTGCGTGGCTTGCTGGGTTCCGTGGACTTTCGTATCGAAACTCGGCTCCGAACAGATCCCCGCCACCACGATGCAATACCTTTTCAACTGGGGCAGCATTCCAGTGGGCCTGGGCTTCCTCGTGATGCAACGGTTTCGGATTGAAAAGAGCCCCAAAGGCATCGCATTTGGTCTGACCGTAGGCATCCTTTCCGCAGTGGGGCAACTTGCTCTCTTCGCCGCCTTTCGTTACAGCTCGAATGCTGCCGTCGTCACCGTGCTGACGTCGCTCTATCCCCTGGTCACCGTCGTTCTGGCGGTGATCGTCTTGCGCGAACGGCTGACGAAGGCACAAGTTCTTGGCCTGGGATTCGCGGCCGCGGCGTTTGTGATCTTTTCCTTCTGAGAGAGAATCCGATGCACTTATCCTGGGTTTTTTACGCCGTCGTCGTGCTCGTCTCGTGGGGGGTTCTCGGCGTTTTCCAGAAGCTAGCCACCAACTATATTTCGGCTGAGTCGACCATGATCCTGCTTATCGTCGGCTTCCTGCTGTTCCAGCCGTTCGTCTATCCGGACAAACCGTTGTCTTCCTATCCCACGCGCGCCATCGTCTATGGTCTGCTCAGCGGGCTGTTCAGCAACCTCGGTGCATGGGGATTGTTCGAGGCGATGAAATGCGGCGGCAAGGCGTCCATCGTCTCGCCGTTCTGCGCGCTCTATCCGTTGCCCGTCGTACTGCTTGCTCCCTTGGTGCTGAACGAATCCATCACGTTACTGCAAGGCATCGGGGTGGCCTGCGCGCTCACGGCGGTAGTGCTGCTGTCGCAAGAGGCGCCGGCGGATAAGCAGTCGAGCCCGGTAGCCGTAAGCGAAAGTGTTCGAGATTAGTTCACGCCCAGTTCAGCCATCATGCGCCGATACTCCACGGCGACGGCGTCCGGCCCCTTGATGTGCAATTCCGCGGAAAGGTCTAAAGGCAGTTCTTCCGGGCGTTGGTTTTCCAGGATGACCTGATCCTGCAGCATGATCTTCACGTCAAGATTGTAGCGACCGGACTCTTCTTCCGCCTCGAGCGGGAAATTGCGGAAGACGTAAAGATAGTTGGTGCTCTGGGCGGCGGAGTGCGGAGTGACGGTGAAGAAAGAAACCTCGGCCTCTCCGTCTTGCCGCTCCTTCCGCTGATGGATCGTGAACGGACGGTATATGCGATACACGCGCGTGTGCGGCGCCGGGTGCATGGGGTTGGGCCGGTCGGTAAAGCTGTAGCGCAGTTCTTCGGGGCAGCGCCGGACGTCAACGGGAATCGTCTCCGGGTTCCGCCTGTTGCCCAAAATACCTTCGTGCACCCAAGGAAAGTGCGCCTGGTCGACGAAGTTCTCAACCGAACGTGCGGCGCCACACTTCCACGTGAACGGCCCGACCAGATAGTGGTGATACGCCGCGTCATCGAATTCCGGACACTCTGGAATCGACGTGCGCGGCTCTCCCAGGCAGACCCACACCAAGCCGTAACGCTCCGCGCACTGATACGCCGGTACGCGCGCTTTCTCCGGAATCGGGCGCTCGGCGGCAAGCGCCGGAATGCGGACGCACACGCCCTCACAGTTGTAATTCCAACCGTGATAAGCGCAAACCAAACGGTCGCCTTCCACCCAGCCGAGCGACAGCGGCGTGCCGCGGTGGATGCAGAGGTCTCGAAAGCAGACGGTCTTTCCGCCCAGTCGCACCAACAACAGACGTTCGTCCAGTAAGCGCACAGCCTTTGGTTTTTCGGAAACATCGCGGCACAGCGCCACTGGCAGCCAGTAATTGCTCAATGCAGGCCAGAGTTCGGTCTCGGTCATGAACGAAACCTTAAGCCAGGATGTCTTTGACCACGCGGCCAGCAACGTCGGTCAACCGGAAATCGCGCCACTTGCCGCCCTTCAAAATGGCGCTCACGAGAATCGAGGCGCCGGCCACCTGATTCGGAGTTGGCGTGGCAGCTATAGCAGTTGTTCGCCAGAACGGGACGCACCCGGGTTTCGAAAAACTCCGTCGGGTCGGCGGCGGCAGCCGCACTAGTTCCCATCAAAGCCGCCAGACCAAGCCAGCCGGTCGCGCTCTTCCACATGGGCAAGACCGTAATCTTACCTATCATACCGGACGTTTCTAGTCAACAATGACAATCATAGTGCCTTTCTTTTCCAGCTTTCTTGACGCAAGCATAGAGGTATGATAAGTACTGCTATGCGGATGGTCACCCGAGATTTGCATGCTTCCATTGAAAGGCCCCACTAGAATCTCTTCCCCGACGAGCATTAAAACGCAATTCCACGTCCGGTGCGGGGTCTGTAGTCAGGAGATCTCGGGGAAGACGTATCGCGCTGACTGCCCATCCTGTGGGGGAGCGCTGGGTTTCAGCTATCCGGAGGAGTTGCCGGATTGGGCTGAAAGCTGCCGCTCCATGTGGCGGTATCGCCAGCGATTGCCGGTTGAACCCGGCGCTCCGATCATCAGCCTGAATGAAGGCGGGACACCGCTATTGAGGGCGGCAAACCAGACCGGCTTCGAACTTTTCCTCAAGAACGAGACGGCCAATCCCACCGGGTCGCACAAGGACCGTGCTCTTTCCATCGGCATCACCAAGGCGCGCGAATTTGGGTTTGATACTTGCATGTTGTATTCCGATGGCAGCGCCGCACTTTCCTCCGCGGCGTATGCGGCGCGCGCCGGTATGCGCAACATCGCGCTGGTGCCCCAGGGGGCTTCCGACAACCGGCTTCTCCCTCTGATGGTCTATAACTCCGTGGTGCTTGAGTTTGCCGGCGACTCTGCGGACGCGCTGGATTGGGTTCACGAAGCCTGCCAGTTTCTCGGGATCTACGAGACATCGACTTATCGGAAGGCGAACCCATACGAGTCAGAAGGCCCGAAGACCATCAGCTTTGAGATCTTTGAGGATCTTGGTGAAGCGCCGGATTGGGTGGTGGTCCCGGTCGGCGGCGGCGGCACCTTGGCCGGCATTTGGCGCGGATTCTGCGACCTTCATAAATGGAAATTGATCGGGAAAATTCCACGCTTTGTCGGAGTGCTGCCGAAAGGATACCGGTTGCTGCAACTTGGTTTGACAGGCGGCGTCGAAACCGATGAAGACTTGCGAAAGCTGGCGGATTTCGAGGTGCCGGATACCGCACAAGTGAAAATTGCGATGAGCTGGCCACCGGACGGCGTGGAAGCGATTCGGGCCGTCAAGGAATCGAAGGGACAGTTCCTTTTCGGAAGCGACAAAGAAGCCTGGCAAGCGCAGCGAACTCTGGGCGCACGCGAAGGAATTTACGCTGAAGTCTCAGCCGCGGTGGCTTTGGTTGGCGTCGAAAAGCTTCACCAGCAGGGTTCGATTGCCGATGGAGAAAAAGTGGTGACCATAGTCAGCGGATCCGGTTTCCGCGAAACTGCCGAGCTGGCGCGCCACCTTCCTGCTAAGAGAATCAAGGTGGACCGGAAAAACGGAATCAGCAAACTGCGCCGATTACTGAAACAATAGCCGGCGGCGCGGAGTGCGCCAGCCGGGCCAAAAAAGGGAGAGAATCTTGCCTGCAAGCACTTTATTTGACCTCACGGGACGGGTCGCGGTGGTCACGGGAGCAGCGGGAGGTTTGGGCAACGCCATCGTGCATGGGCTGACGGAAGCCGGGGTTCGGGTTTTTGGCGCCGACGTGCACGAGCCCAAATCGTTCCCACCGGGTGCGGAATTTCGGAAAGTGGATGTGTCGAGCGAAGCCGGCGTGGAAGGTCTCGTCGACGAGACTTGCAAACATTTTGGACGCATCGACATCATGGTGGCGAACGCGGCCATCGGCGGGGGCGCCAAGGCGGAAGAAGAAACCCTGGCCGGCTTTGAGCAGGTGATGGCGGTAAACGCACGCGGCCCTTTTCTGTGCGGCCGCGCCGCGGCGCGCCGCATGATCCCGCAAGGCGGCGGGTCGATCATCAATATTGCTTCAGTGCTCTCCTTCATCGGCCATCCCACCGCGATCAGCTACACGTCCAGTAAGGGGGCAGTTTTGCAGATGACCCGGACCATGGCCATCGAGTGGGCCAAATACAAGGTTCGGGTCAATGCTATCGCTCCAGGTTTCTTCCGCACACCTCTCAATCAGGCGCTGCTGGATTCCGAGGAGTACATGAAACCGATCTACGCCAAGATCCCGCTTGGCCGGGGTGGTGAACCACCGGAGATCGTTGGGACTGTGATCTACCTGGCGAGTGACGCCAGCCGCTTCGTCACCGGTTCCGCCCTTGTGGTGGATGGCGGCGAAATGGCGGCCGGCGGTTATACCGAAGGCGTTTTCCCGTTCATCTTCGATCTGCTGTGAGCGACCGCGACCGCATCAGCATCTTATATGTCGGCGATTCCTGGCTCACCGCCGGGACGGTGAGTGCTTTCAGCAGTCTGACCTATGATTTCCGCGGCGTCGCCGTCGAAAACTGGGCCGAGAAGATTCTCAATTGGTGGCGAGCCAATCCACGCTATCAGGTGGACTATCTTACGGGCTGGGATGCGCTGGCAAAGTTTCCCGAAACACGGGAAGCGATTCATCGTTACGACGTGATTTTCCTGAGCGACGTCGAAAGTGATTCGCTGGTGCTCTATCCCGTGGAGCGCTCTATGTGCGCGCCGATGGGGCCGAACCGGCTCAAACTGGTGCGGGAATTTGTGAGGAACGGCGGCGCGCTGGTCATGATTGGCGGCTACGCCACCTTCACGGGCAAGCAAAACGCCGGCAACTACCATCGGACACCGGTCGAGGAAGCTCTTCCGGTCAATTGCCTCGAAGTCAACGACGATCGCATGGAGACGCCCGAGGGCGTGACAGCCGAGATTCTGAAGCCCGATCATCCGATTGTCCGGGGAATCGACTGGTCGGCAGGTCCGATCTTCAACGGGTACAACCGCGTCGAAGTAAAACCCGGGGCGGAGGAACTCGCCCGTTTCCGGGAGACCGGCGATCCACTGTTGGCAGTCTGGCATTTCGGCGAAGGGCGCGCCATGGCTTTTACATCTGATATCGCTCCGCATTGGGGCGCCGGATTTCAGGAATGGAGCTATGCCGAGCAGTTCTTGGATCAAACGCTCGCCTGGCTGACCGGGAGCCCCGCCGCTTGAAAGATCTTCCAGGGATTCCGCAAGAAGAATATCCGCAGCGGCTGGAGCGTTTGCGGCGCCTCATGCGCGAGGCAGGAATGCAGGCCGTCCTGCTAGGAACAGGCAACAACCTTGCCTATTTTTCGGGCTATCCCTCGCCTGCGAGGAGCGTCGCCCGTCCGTTTTTTGTGCTGCTGCCGTTGGCCAGTGACCCGGTATTCTTCAGTCACAGCGGTCATCGCGCCGAAGCGGTTCGCTTTTCCTGGATTGGGGATGTTCGCGAGTACACCGAGTTGTCCAGGGTGCCGGCGGAGTTGATCCGCGATGCCATGCGCGAGCGTGACCTTTTCGGCAAGACCATCGGCATGGAACTCGGCTTTGAGCAATCCATGGATATTTCCTGGCTGGAGTTCCGGCGCTTCCAAAACGCGCTGGGCGACACGAGGTTAGTGGATGCGAGTGTCTTCCTGTGGCGGTTGCGCATGGTCAAGTCAGCACGCGAGGTCGCGTGCATCCGCAGGGCATGTGAGATTACCTCCGAGGCATACGGGCTCTGCTTCTCAAGGGCGAAAGCGGGAATGCATGAACGCGAAGTCTTTCGCGCGGCCTACAATCACCTGCAATCCGAGAGCATGGGAGACGTGTTTCTGGCAATTACGTCCGGCGAAGGAAACTACGATCTGGTGACCAAGCCGCCCGAGAGCCGGCCCCTGCGCAGGGGCGATTTCGTCTGGCTGGATGCAGGATGCACGGTTTCAGGATACTGGTCGGATTTCTCACGCGCCGGAGTCGTCGGCGAACCTTCGTC
>Ga0335077_10003446_pt1 | contig 19109 bp, 11 predicted proteins | sample Lox_Sample_31_FD_207151 | JGI IMG/M metagenome (GOLD analysis project Ga0335077, IMG submission 207151) | Soil microbial communities from Loxahatchee National Wildlife Refuge, Florida, United States - Lox_Sample_3.1 | ecosystem: Environmental > Terrestrial > Soil > Wetlands | place: USA...
TATTGCCATTAGTGTCCTGGAGCACCAGGTTGCCGGCCTTGAGCGGCTCCGTGGGAACCGCGCGCTCCACCGCCTGCTCACTGGCGTCGATGCGACGCTCGTAATTGAAGAAGTAGAAAAACCGGTCCTTCTTGACCGGGCCGCCCAGGGAAGCGCCGAATTGGTTCCGATTGAGTACCTGCCGGTCCACGCCGCTGCGGTTGTTGAACCAGGAGTTGGCGGCGAGCAGGGTGTTGCGATTGTATTCGTAGGCCGAGCCATGAAGACTGTTGGTTCCGCTCTTGGTAACTAGAACGACTTGTCCACCTGACGAGCGGCCTTCGTCCGCGCCTTGACCAGCTACCGTGACCCGGAACTCCTGGACCGAATCCAGCGGAATAGGCAGCACGGAATTGAAACCGGCGATCGTAGTAGTTCCATTGGCGTTGGATCCTTGCGTGCTGCCAATGTCGGCGACACCGCCGATGCCCGAGTTCTGATTGTCGTTGACATCCACCCCGTCGAGGGTGACATTATTCTGATCGCGCCGCGAGCCCATCACCTCGCCAGTCGATGTCACACCGGGCTGCAAGCTCAACAACTCAACAATGTTGCGCGTGTCGAGAGGCAATTGACGGATCTGGGTCTGATTGAACGTGTTACCGATGGAAGCATCTACTGTATTCAGCACCGCCGCTTCACCGCTCACGTTCACCGTTTCGGTGGTTTTGCCCACGTCCATCATGAGTTGCATGGACTCCGGAGTGTTCACCAGCAGCTTGATGCCTTTTTGCGTCAGCGTGGCGAAGCCGGCCTTTACCGCCGTCAGAGTGTACTCGCCAGGCGGCATTTGCACGAACTGGTACACGCCAGTCGCGTCGGTGAGCGTCTCGCGTGAGTTTCCAGTGCCGGTGTTGGTCAGCGCCACCACCACCTCAGGTATGACCGCTCCTTGCTGATCGACCACGGTACCCCGCAGGGAACTGGTGGATTGAGCGCGCAACGCCGTGGCACCGCCGGCTATGATCAAGCCGGCAACCACACCTAGTCTCATGATCGTTGACATATACGAACACCTCCGAACGCAAGTTGGGTTATATGCTCGGCGCAGAGCGGTGAAAGGAGCGTCGTCAAAGACGCGACTGGCTCAAGCCATGATGTCGTGGATCACATTGCCGGCCACATCGGTGAGCCGGAAATCCCTACCGCTATATCGGTAGGTCAGCTTGGTGTGATCGATGCCAAGCAGGTACAGAATGGTCGCATGCAGGTCGTGCACATGGACCGGCTTGTCCACGGCCTTCCATCCGAAATCGTCCGTGGAGCCGTAGACCATGCCGCCCTTGACCCCCCCCCCGGCCAGCCACATGGTGAAGCCGTGAGGATTGTGGTCGCGGCCGTTGTGGGTTTGCCCACCCATGAAGCCGCTGCCCATCTCCACGACCGGCGTGCGCCCAAACTCAGAGCCGCACACGATGAGCGTTTCGTCCAGGAGGCCGCGCGATTTCAGGTCTTTGATGACGGCCGCAAAGGGCTGATCGGAATCGCGGCCGGTCTTCCGGTGAAGCTGTATGTCGAAGTGATGATCCCAAGGGTCGGCCTTGGCGTAATAGACCTGGACCATGCGTACGCCCCGCTCCACCAGGCGGGCAGCCATCAGGCAGCCGCGTGCTGTGCTGCCCTCGCCGTAGAGCTTTTGCACTTCCGCGCTTTCCTTGGTGACGTCGAACACATCCGGGGCCTCGGTCTGCATGCGGTAGGCCACTTCCATGGAGTCGATGGTGGCCTCCAATTGCGGATCGCGAGCGTGTGTTTGTTCGATAGCGGTTCTGTCGAGTTGTTCGATCAGGTCCAGTTCCTTACGTTGCTGGCCGGCATCGAACCTGGCATTGCGGATGTTCGGAATCAGTTTCTCGGCGTCGAATTCTTTTTCGCGCACACTGTCGGAGATATACGTTCCCTGGTGAATGGGCGGCAGAAACGCGGAGTTCCACAATGGCGGACCAACCGTGGTCGGCACATCCGGACAAAGCACCACGAAACCCGGCAGGTTCTTATTGGATTGTCCCAACCCGTAGGTGAGCCAGGAACCCATCGACGGGCGGCCAGGTTGGTTCGCACCCGTGTTCATCATCAGTATGGCGGGCTCATGATTTGGAATCTCGGTGTGCATCGAGCGGATCACGCAGATGTCGTCGATCACGCTGCCCACATGCGGAAAGACCTCGCTGACCTCAATACCGCTCTGGCCGTACTTCTTGAACGTGAAGGGAGACTTCATCAATCCGCCGGTTTTGCGCTCGTGCTGCGGAATCGGTCCTGGCAGAGGCTTGCCGTCGTACTTTTCCAGCATCGGCTTCGGATCGAAGGTGTCCACCTGCGACATGCCGCCGTTCATGAACAAAAAGATCACGCTCCTGGCCTTGGGCTTGAAGTGCGGATCGCGGATCATCCACGGATTGTCCGGCTGGCTCACACCCGCGGCGGCGAGTTGTTGCCCTATCAAACCGGCGAAGCTGAGCATTCCGAATCCGCCACCCAGGCGACAGAGGGCTTCGCGCCGGGTGAGCGGCGATGAAGTTGGTTGATGTCGCACGCAATCCTCCTCTAGTTCACAAACTCAAATTCGTTCGAGCTCAGCAACCCCCGCGCATACTCACGCCACGCCGTAAGGGGGACCCCCGAGACCGAGTAACCCGGCTTCTGCGGATTGCCATTCAGGAACCGCAGGCCAATTTCCAACTCTTTCGCCGTGGGCTCCCGCCCATATAACAAACGGTATGCTTCCGATATGCGCGCGTTGTCCGAGTCTTTGCCATATACTCTCTGCGCCAACTTCCCGGCCTGTTCATAGACGAAGGCGTTGTTCATGAAGAATAAGCGCTGCAACGGCACATTCGTAGTAAAGCGCTGCTCGGCCGTAAAGCTGGGATTCGGAAAATCGAACACTTGCAGGTAATTATCCAGGTGGAATCGGCTCACCTTACCGTACACCGCGCGGCGTGTGAAGTCAGGGCCAAACTCGGACGAGGGACCACCGGTGCTCTTGAGATCCAGATCGCCGGCTACAAACAGAATCGAATCCCGGATCTCTTCGGCGTCCAGGCGCTGACGGTTGAAGCGCCAGTATAGCCGGTTCGCGGCGTCCTTCTCATCGTCGACAGGCGAATCGTAAGTGCCGAGCTGGTATATCGCCGATAACATGATCTCGCGATGCAGCTTTTTCATCGACATGCCCTGATCGCGAAAACGTGAAGCCAGGTACTCCAATAACTCCGGGTTGGAAGGCCGCTCGCCCATCTCGCCAAGATTATCCGGCGTGTTCACCACTCCCGTGCCGAAGTGCCATTTCCAGATTCGGTTTACGATCACGCGCGCGGTCAGCGGATGCGCGGCCACGTCGTTGGCGAGTTCCAGCCGTCCGCTGCCCTTTTCAAACGGTTTGCAGCCCGGCGCCGAAAGCACCTCCAGAAAGCGCCGCGGAACGATGTCGCCCAGACTGTAGGGGCTGCCTCGCAGGTTCACAGCCATGTTCATCGGCACAGACTTGTCGCTGACGCCGTGAATGAACGGATATTCTTTGGGCAGGTCTTTCTTCAGTTGATCAATACGCGCCTGGAGCGACTCCACGTGCTCGCGCCAAGCAGAGCCCATGTGGCGTTCGAGCGCCCACTTGCGAAACGTGAAGACGCCTGGTTCGGGCACGTCCTCCATGTCGTCCGCATCCGACGCGCGTACAAACAGATCCAGCCACAAAGCGCCTTGCGCGGTCGGCAAGGCCTTCAGTTCCAGGTCGCAACCGGGGCAGAATTGGTCCTTGGTTTCAAACTCGTTAGGAAGAGCGTCGCGACGAAGCGGTTTGGGAACACCCGCTTTGGCTTTGGCGATCTTGTTCTCTTCGTCGATCTTCTTGGCCTCGGTCATGGTCTTCAGTACCAGAGCTTCAAAGTTATCGGCCAACAACTTAGCCTGAGCTTCCGAGCCTCCGGCCGCAACCATGGCTTGCCAATCATTCAGGAAGTTATAGTGCGCGTGGGGCTTGGCCAAAAATTTTACCCAGCGGGCGAGGATCTCGGGATCGAGCTTGGCGTCGTCGGCCACTTCCTCGACAGTGATCTTGGATTTCCCATTGACGCGCCACGCAGCCATCATGTACTTCGCCGTCTGGTGGGCCAGAATCTCCGTGTACTGCTTTGATTCGCGGCTGGTGAACTCTTCTAGCTCTTCTTCCAGGTCGTCAATCGTTTGCTGTTTCTCCTTCCATGCCTTCACCTGGATTTCGGAAACGCGAGGATACTCCGTGTAGGTAGTGCTCGCGAACACTCCGGCCAGCGCATAATAGTCCTTTTGCGAAAGCGGATCGTACTTATGGTTGTGACAACGCGCGCAGGCCAGCGTCAGTCCCAGCAAGCCACGAGTGACCGCATCAATGCGCTCGTTGCGTTCGTCGGCGCGCCCCTGAACGGGCTCGGCCTGATCCCAAACCCACGGCCCGGCGCCCAGGAACGCGGTGCCGGGCAGGGTCTTCCCGACCACTGTCTTGTCCAGGAGATCGCCGGCCAGTTGCGCCTTCACGAACAGGTCGTAGGGCATGTCGTCGTTGAACGCTTGGATTACCCAGTCTCGAAACACATAGGCGCCGTTGAACGGCATGTATCCGCGGCGTTTCGGGTCAAGACCGCGGACATCATCCTCCGCGTAACGGGCGACATCCAGCCAGTGGCGTCCCCAGCGCTCGCCGTAACGCGGCGAGGCCAGCAGACGGTCCACAACTTTGGCGAACGCATCAGGCGAACGGTCCTGCACGAAGGCGGCAACCTCTTCCGGGGTCGGCGGCAGGCCGGTCAAATCGAACGTCGCACGGCGGATTAGCGTGCTCTTGTCGGCGAGGCCAACCGGCCGCAGCCCCGCGGCTTCCAGCTTTGCCAAAACAAATCGGTCGATATTTGTCTTAGCCCATTTGGTATCCTTCACCGCTGGAATGGCAGGCAAGCCCAGAGGCTGGAACGACCAGAATGACCGTTGTTTTTCGGTCACGGTGAAAGCGGGTGCCCCGCCGTTGCTCGCCACCAGTGCCGGCGCGGACTTAGACCACGGCGCCCCCATCTTTACCCAAGCCACCAAGTCGCTCAGTTCGCGCGAGGTGAGTTTGCCGCCCTTGGGCATCTTCAGCGCGCCCTCCTGCCGCACGGCTTGTATCAAGAGGCTCCCATCGGGATTACCTGGAATCAATGCCGGACCCCTTTCCCCTCCTTTCAGCAGGGCTTCTCGCGAATCGACGTGTAGGCCGGACGATCCCGCTTGCGTGTGACAACTTGCGCACCGCTGCAGCAGCAACGGGCGGATCTGATTCTCGAAGAAATCGTCGCCGCTCGAGTCCGCGGCGCTGGCTACAACCGGTTCGGCGGTTTCCGCGGGCCAAAGCGCTCCGGCCTTCACCCAATCGGTTATGTCGGCCACTTCCTGCTCGCCGAGTTTGCCGCCTTTGGGCATTTTCAGCTTTCCGGTCTGGCGGATTGCTGCGATCAACAGGCTGCGTTCCGGATCGCCCGGCACGAAGGCCGGTCCGGTCGCGCCTCCTTTCAGTAAGGCGTCGCGCGAATCGAGCCGCAGGCCCCCCATCAGCGCATCCGTGTGGCAGCCATAGCAGTGTTTGGCGAGCACCGGTTGGATTCGCTGGCGAAAGAAACCAGCGGAATCACCCGCACGCTCCGGCGGCGCCGCTTGAAGCAGCGTAGCCGCCAGAAGCGCCGGAAGTGCCCCTCGCAGACTCATCAGAATTCGTATCGCAAAGCGAATTGCATCGAGCGTGGCGGCATCGTGCCTTGGTACTCTCCGAACGTGAGGGGCGACTGCAGACTCAGGCTCGGATTGGTGAAGTTCGGGTGATTGAGAGCATTGAATGCCTCGGCCCGAAACTGGATGATGTGGCCCTCCCAGGGGAGATGAAATACCTTGGACACTGCCATGTCTACGTTGAAAATGGGCGCCAGGCGCACTGCGGCACGCGTGCCGGCGCTTTCCGGAGCTTCGTTTTGGAAATTGTTGGAAGCATCGATGGTGTTCGCGAAGATGCTGGGATTGCCGTTTTCATCGATGCGCACTTTGCCCGATTGAACCGGCGTAGTCAGCACGGCCAGTGAACTCAGCCAGTAGTTTGTGTTGTACGCCAACTGGCCGGCAACCGCGCTCGGCAGGGGCGTGCTGTAGCGCCAGATGTTCGAGATCTGCCAGCCACCGATGGCCTGGTTGAGCCAGCCAGGTATTCCGTGCAGGAACGGCTTGCCCTTTCCGACCGGCAATTCGTACATGAAGTTGGCGTTGATGTTGTGGCGGATGTCGAAGTCCGACGAGCCGCGGAATTGGCCCAGGTTGAAGATGTTCTGAATGGCCGCGCCCTGTTCTCCGGCGCCAGACTCGGCCGCCGAACCGTTGTCTATCGAGTGCGACCAACTATAGTTGAAGTCGAACTGAAGCCCGTTGGAGAATCGCCGGCGCAAGGCCAGCGTTAGCGCGTGGAAGTTAGCTGCTCCCCCATTCATCCACATCGGCATCGAGCTCCCCTGTTGTGCAAAAAAAGTATAGCATCCCGGAGCGCTGAGGCATTTCCCTGGTATGTAGTATCCGTTATAGCGGTCGGCGGCGTGCAGGCTATCAAGGAAACTTCCACCAAACTCACCGTACACGCTGTAAAAGTAATTCGCCGAGGCGCTGCCCGGAAAGTAATAGTTCTGATATCCCGGCCAAATGTCATTGACGAACGGCAAGTTTGGAACCAGGTTGGGATTAGCCGCTACCTGGTTGGCTATCGCGGCGGTCGCAGTGTTGGGCGGTATACCGGCCGACTTCGCCAGCCCGTTGAACAGGTTGTAGACCTGCATGGCATTCTGCTGCCAGGTGACGCCCGATTTCGGGTCCTTGTAGTTCTCGAGCGGGGTGAATACATCGCCCTGCATGAGAAGGCGGCGGGAAAGGCGGCCCATGTACCCCACTTCAAAGGTGAGGTTTCCCGGTAACTGGCGCGAGAAGTTGGCGTTCAGGACCATGGCGTAAGGTGTTTTCAGGTCCGAAGAGATTCCCAAAAAGTTCCCGGTGATGGCGGCAATAGAAGGCGGCGTAAAGGGGAAACCGCCGGCCGGCGATGCGGGAAGCGCGGGGAAGGTACCATTGAATCGGGGCGACGTGGTGAAGCTATACGAATCCGGGAAATTGGTCGGCTGCGTCAGGCCAAGAGAACCCATCTGGTCGTAGTTCACGATCATATCCTGGCCGAACTGGTCGTAGACTAGCGCGCCGCCAAACCTCAGGGCGCCCGACTTGCCGAAGATCTTACCAAGCCACCCGCCGTGATCCACAGGCGCATAAGCCATTGCCAGCCGTGGACCGAAGTTGGCGTTGTCCGGACTCCACCAGCTTGGTTTGCCGTTGGCCGGCCCGTTCAAGGCGTAGCTCAGAGTAAAGTCCGGCATCTGGTTGGCCGGCACGCCCTGGTATTGCAGCCCATTGCGCTGTGAAAAGAATTGCTCCAAAGGCACGGTCGGAGCGACCTGAAGCCCGCCGGCTTCGTACGCCGGCCGCGCGTTCTCGTAGCGCAGACCCAGGGTGACGGTCAGGTCGCGGCGCACGCGGAACGCGTCACTGATATAGCCGGCATAGGCGCGCTGCACAAACGACCGCTGCTGCGGTGTTCCCTGAGACAGAACCTGCCCGGTCTTATTGTACTGATAAGTGACGAACACGTCGTTCAGGATGCCTAACAGCATCGCCGAGGCATTGGTCACGGCCGTGGCGTTGGCGAGTTGGATGTTCGGGTTACCCAGCTTTTGCGCCAGGTAATTCGTAACCGAGCCGTTAATGTCTGCCCCGAGACCGATCAGTTCGGTGGCGCCGTAAGCGTAAAGCGGAAACGAGCTGTTGTAGGTCGATATATCGTTAGTGCCGAATCTGAAATTGATGCCTGCGGTGATGGTGTGTTTGCCTTTGGTCCAGGTCGCGTCGTCCAGCAGGTTGTGCATCGGATTAGTGCGTCCTTTTGCGCGGGCCGCCCAGTTCTGCAGCGACGATAGAGCGGTCGGCTCGAATTGCAGGCCCGTGCCCGTGACCCCCGATAGCTCTTGGCCGAATCGGGTCAGCCCGTAGGTCAGCGAGTTCACTAGCGTCGGTGTCACGATTGTGGTGTACCGCGCGGACAGACCCTTGTGATTGTCGCGCTCGACGGAAGCCGGAGCCTGGCCCGGAAACTGTTGCAGGAGCAGGTCCTGCGTGTTATCTGCCAGGGTGCCGCGCAAACTGAGTGTGTGCCTGCCGGCGGAGTCCAGCTTGAAATCCATCTTCGCCACCCATGCCATGTTGTTCAGATGATCTGGCGCGTTGAACCGGTAGCCGCTGAAATTCAGTCCGCCATCCTGCCCGAAAGCCGGGGCATTGCCCACCGGATACTCGTTCATGATCTTCTGGTAGGCGGAGTTCACTCCGATTCCCAAAGGGTCGACAAGTGCAACTTCGCGAGGCGTCAGGGTCTGCACGCTTCCGTCAGCTAACTGCACGTTGAGGTAGCCCTGTTTGAGCGATTCGGCGGGCACCGCGCGCACCTGTGCCACGCTGCTGGCATCGATGCGCTGTTCCCAATTGACGAAGTAGAAGATCCTGTCTTTCTTGATCGGGCCGCCGATGGATGCGCCAAACTGGTTGCGCACCAACTGCTGCACCGGCACGCCGGACTGATTGTTGAACCATGTATTTGCCGAAGTAGCCGTGTTGCGATTGAACTCGTAGGCGGAGCCATGAAGTTGGTTCGTGCCGCTCTTGGTAATTAGCACCACCTGGCCGCCCGAAGAACGGCCTTCATTGGCGCCCGTGCCGCCGACTGTCACGCGAAACTCCTCTACCGAGTCAAGCGGGATAGGCAGCACCGAATTAAAGCCCGCGTTAGAGTTGCCGCCGTTCCCGTTGACTCCCTGGTAGGTGGCGCCCGTAGTCGAGTTCTGCGTGACCAAGCCCGCGTTCTGGTTGTCATTCACATCAACTCCATCCAGCGTGATGTTGTTTTGATCCCGGCGCGCGCCCAGCACCTCACCGTTGGTTGTTACACCAGGCTGCAGGCTCAGCAACTCAACCACGTTCCTGGTCTGCAAGGGAAGCTGGCGAACCTGCAGTTCCGAGAAAGCGTTTCCCACGGAAGCGTCCTGTGTGTTGATGGCCGGCGCCTCCGACATCACACTGATGACTTCCTCGCTCTTGCCCACCTCAAGCATCAGATCGAGAGTGGCAGGAGTGTTTACCAGCAGGGTGACCCCCGTCTTGGTCAGAGTCGAGAATCCTGGCTTTTCGACACGTAACTCGTAGTTGCCAGGCGGAAGTTGGGGGAACGCGTATTCCCCGCTGCCGCTGGTGATCGTCTGCCGGGCGGCGGCGTTGTCCAGGTTGTGCAAGGTCACCACCGCTTCCGGGATGACGGCTCCCTGCTGATCCGATACCCTGCCACGCAATGACGTGCTGGCTTGCGGGAGCGCAACGGGTGTGAAGCCGGCTAACGCGAGTGCGAGTACACCAATCCGGCGCCACGCGCTAGTGGTGAAGAGCATTTTAGAACTCCTTAGCTATTGGTCAAAGTTTTGGGGGAGAGGAACTAGAGAACGCTCTCTAGGTCGCTGGCAGAGCGACAGGACTCCGCGTGGAGAAGGGACCATACCGGTGTCCCTTAACGCCTTCCGCTCACACATGGAGGTCTCGCCGACGGAAGGCGGAATATTACAGATTATTGAGAAGAGTATGGACGATTTGCAAGCTCCGTGTCAAGGGCTGCCTGATGCGGGCGGCCTAGAACACAGGAAGACGAGTGGGGTTGTGCTATAGTTTCGGCGGCGCTCAGCGGCCGCGCGGTCCAACCGCGGCACGGGCCAGACGATATCGCGGCTGAGTGATTCGTGGCATCGCGTGAAATGCCCAGGCCCCCCGGGCCTCCCACGGGGACAAGTATATCCATGTTCTGCCATGAGCGAATGCAAGCCCGAGGCGGCACCCGCCGGGTGTATACTAACCGGAGCTTGGATTCCTGGGAATTCTGGTTGGAAAGGACTACACGGATGCAAAACTTCTTGACGCAGCTCATCATCGGCGTGGGGATGACGGCCATCGGAGCGTTTGCTGCCGATAATTCGCTCGGAACCTGGAAGCTGAACATGGAGAAATCGAAGTTCAGCCCCTCCGTGCCAGTTAAAGGCCTCACTGCAGTCCGGGAAGCATCAGATGGCGGCGTGAAGGTGACTATTACCGGAGCGCAGGCCACCGGCAATCCCATCAATGCCAGTTACACGGCAAAGTATGATGGTAGCGAGTCACCCGTGACCGGAGCGCCCTACGACACGATTTCCATCAAGCAAGTGAATGCAGATACATTCACCGAAGTACGTAGTTCAAAAAAGAACGCAAAATACGGCCTCACAGGACGGACGGTTGTGTCCAAAGACGGCAAGACCCTGACGAACAGCCTCAAGGGTACGAGCGCTGATGGCCAGGCATATAGCGCAGTGATGGTTTGGGATAAGCAGTGATCCGGCACAGGGCCTCCGGCATCCCCGCCCCTAGACAAGCGCCGGACTGCCTCGCTCGGTCTCCGCGCCTTCGCCTGTCGCAAGCCAGCGGGCACATTCGGGTCCTAATTCGGCCAGGGCCCTGGCCTCGTATTGCGCCGATTCAGCCGCCGTCAAGGTATCTCGCCACCGCCCGCTGGTGCCCTTGTTGATGAAAGTCTTCGTTCCGCCTACCCACAGCGCCCCGCGCAAGGGAACAATCTTTTCGCCATGCTCCCGCATCCATTCGAAGGTGCAGTGTTCCACAATCGTGTCCCACTGACTCTCATCAATCGGTATCTCCAGAAATCCCGCTATCCGCCGCATCTGTTGGGGCAACTGCCTGCGCAGGACGTCGAAGTGCACCATCAGAATATTCGGGAGATGGTGGATCGCCCACCAACTGCGCACGTTCTCCCAGAGCGACCAGTACGGATACCCGTCCCGATCGAACCAGGTGCGCCAGTATTCACGGATGTCGGCCGGCGGGGGTTCCAGTGGAGGGCCTACCCGACCGGGCCTGTTGTTGAGCCCGTTGTACATAGCTTTAGTGCCGTTCGCATGGTGATTGTAGAAACTCCACAAGACGTCACGGCCATCGCGGCCAATGTAAATATACTTGGCCTTCGGCGAGTACACCAGGGCATCCACCGGCAAATGCGTCTTCACGAAGCGGCGATGCGTCTGCGCCTCCAAGGCGGCCAGTTTCACCTCTTTCGGGGGGATCACATAATCGACCCACGGAGACATCGCCTGTGTGTCCAAATCGGTGTCGCCTGCGAAGAGCATCTGTGAAATGATCTGCTGCATCCAGGTGGTGCCGGACTTGCCGTAGGTCGAGATGATGATATCGTCATCTCGAAACTTGAAGTCGTTCCAGATCGTGGAATCAAGGTGCAGGGTCTGTAGTTCTCTCGTCTTCTTCGGCCAGGTCACTTCCGAAGCAGTCATTTCTCTTTTGCCTCTGTTTTGCTCTCTGACAGGAACTCTGAGATTTTGCTCATCAGGCGCTCCCCTTGATCGGTTTCGAAGAGAAACTGCGCGTGAGCTGAGCTCTCGAGAATCAACAGCCCTTTGGGCTCCGGCGCCTTTTCGAATTGCTCCCGGACTTTGGCGGCGAGCCCATCGCCACTGGCGACGACAAATAGCTTAGGGCCGCGAAGCCGCTGGGGTTCGGCCACGGGTACGGGAGCCAACAGGATGAGGCGGTCGATTTCGCCGGGCCGCGCGTGAATCAACGCGTTGCCCGCGGCGCCCCCTCCCATGCTTGCGCCGATGACGCTGACGGTGTTAGCGCCGTTTTCTCGAAGATACCGCACCGCCGCCAGAACATCCTCATACTTCTCCCCGCGGCCGGGCGCGGATTCATCTGCGCCGCGCGACTTTCCATAACCGCGAAAATCGATGGCGAGAACGCGGAAGCCGGCCTTCGCCAGGACCTCCGCCTGCTTTTCCCAACTGGCTTTGTCAAATTTAGCGCCGTGGGCCAGCACCACACCGCGGTTTCCGGCGCCGTACAGGTCAGCCCAGATCACTCCCCCGTCCGCTGTTGGGAACGATACCTCCCTCGGCGCCGCAGTGAGCCCAGTCATCATGAGAGCCGCAATGGCAAACTTCCGCATCACCAGTGGGGCCTTACTTGGTTGGAGGGGTGTAGAGATCCGGCACCCGAAAACTGCGATAAGTAAAGACGCCGGTATTCTCCTGCGCGTAGACGATCTTTCCGTCTGGTCCGACCTCGGTCGCGCGGCTGGAGGGAGAGGGTGGATTGAGCATGCCGGATTCGAAACTGAACCCGCCGCCGGGCAGCGTTTGCGCGGAGCCGATGGCCGGCGAATACACCCCCAGATCCGCGTTCATCACCAGTGTGGCGGTCATGGTTTGCTCATCCAACTCCCACACCTGGCCCCGGTTGTTGGCCTTGGGATCCTTTTTCTTCCGCCGGTCGCCGTCGTCGAATACGATCAGCCGATTGGACGCGGGCGGATCGAAACCGACGTCATGCTGGTAAGAGAACCACGGATAAGGGTCGTCCGACTTGGCTTTAAAATCTCCATCCAATCCGAGACGCCATAGCACTTTGCCGGAACCTTTGCCATCTTTGTAATCGATCTTCACCACCCAATCCTGCTCAGGGATGGAGAGCAGCAAATCGCCGCTGGCGGCAGCATAGCTCAAGGAATTGGTGTGCAGCCAGCCATTAGCCGTGTCAGCCAGGAAAACTGAGGGACATCCGTCGCTGCCCGCCCCCAGTTTGCATTTCTCGTCGCCTAGGGACTTGCGGGCCACATCCATGTGATCGAAAGCGTTCCATACCCAGGAAACCTGAAAGTCCGGGTCCAGGTCGATGATCAGATCGCCAAGCACATCCACAGGATTCTTGGAGCCCTGGGCGCCATCGGGGAACATGCGCTCCAGCCCAGCTATGGTGAGCGTGTGGCCGTTCGGCAGGCGTATGGCTTCGTGATGAAATCCAGAAACGCACTGCTGGCCGTCCTTCATGCATTTGGAGCGGATGCCGCGGCTCGCCAACTGTTCCGCGACGCGGCTGGCATTGGTTTCGCTCACGATGTGGCCCAGCAAATCCAACTCGCGGACGACCTGCCAGCGCTTGATGTCGTTTTGGGAATTGGCCGCTTCTGCCAACACGAGAAACCGGCCGCCGGGGAGGACGCGAGTCAGGAAGCCTTCCGCAGCCATGGTCCAAACGACGTTTCCTTCCAGGTCGCTGGCCTGATTGCGGTAAGGCTCCATCAATATGCTGCTGATAAGTAATGCTGCGGCGCTGTGGGCGCCGCCGGCTCGGGGGGTAGGAATGCTCACCGGCGGGAAGCGGCCGTCCAGCAGCCCGCTATGGAATGTCATCCACTCGCCGGATTGGGCAGCGCCGGCGGTCTCAGGCCGCAATTGATACTCGGTGTCGGCGCGCATGCCGGCGACATAGACATTGCTGCTGCGGCCGTCGCGGCAGGGTTGGCTGGAGGTGTGGCTCGAAGCTGAATCACCCACTCTGCGAAACTCCACGCGAAACTGGCTTCCCGCGGGGCACGGCGGCGCGCTCAGCAGAGCCACCAGCGGATGCGCCGTAGGCGTGACCACCGGCCGCCCATCCTTAATGCGGGAGACAATCCGGAACGGCAATTCCGCAGTGGCCGTTTCCATGTTGTCGTTATTGCGCACCGTGACGCGCACGCGGGCTTCGTGTTCGTAAAGCTCCGGCGACCAGATGAACAGCTCGTCTTGGCTGAAATCCCGGACCATGTGGAAGGGGCCTCCGTCGATGCTCACGGTGTATTGCGCGGCGTACCTGGTGGCGGTGTTGTTATGCTCCAGCCGAGGCGTCAGGGTGATGATCGTTCCGACCGGCTGCGGCGACGGGAGGTTCGTCAGAAGATGAACCGCCAGCGGCTCGCTGTGGGCCGCCAGAGCAGTGAGCCCGAGGGCAAGGCTAAGAATCAGTAGCTTTTGCACAATTCGTGTATTATGGCACACTTACCGAAATCACATCCGGCTGTCTTTAATGGGGTTACGGGGGATCCGCAGGATGAGCAGGAACGTCGCCCCGAGCAGGCAGATATTCACCGAAAACGCCTTGGTAAGTGCATGTACAAAAACATCTGAGCCTGTCCGCCCGCCCACGGCGCTGAAGAAGACGGTACCGATTGCGGCCACTCCTGTGGCGAAAGAGCACTGCTGGACGGTGGTCAAGACGCCGGAGGCCGATCCGGCGTCATGGCCCTTGATATTGATCAGCACGGTGCTGATCAGCGTGGGCATCACGAAGCCTTGCCCCGTACCGTAGATCATCAGGGCCGGCGCGAGTTCGAGGCCCGTTAGCCGGGCGCCGCGAGCGTGCGCCATCCACAGCAGCGCGACCAGGCCGCACATCATGAGCGCGGCTCCCGCATTGATAATCCAGCTGCCCAGCTTCGGCTGCACACGAACCGACGCGAGGGAACTGCAGAGAAAGGCTATCGCAAAAGAACCGAAGGTCAGTCCCGCGTCCCGCGCGCTATAGCCGAGGCCGTTCTGCAGGAAGATCGTCGAAATCAGGAAGAATGACGCCGTCGTGCTGAAGAAACATACGGCGCTGAAAAGGCCGGTCACGAAGGCGCGATCGTGGAAAAGTGAAAGCTCCACCAGGGGCGACCCGCCACGCCCCGTGACGCCTTGTTCATAGCGCACAAACAGAGCCAGCAGCAGAACCGACACCGTCGCGGAGGCATACGTCCATGCCGGCCACCCGGCTTCGCGTCCTTTTACGAGCGGATAGAGCAGCATGGCGAGCGAGGCGGTCATCAACGCCACGCCTCCCATGTCCAGGCGGCGCGCCTTCTCCGAACGCGATTCCCGGATGGCTCGCCTGGCCGCCAGTACGGCTATCACTCCGATTGGCAGATTAATCAGGAATATGGGCCGCCAGCTCAATCCGAAAACATTGGCGCTGACCAGCAAGCCGCCCAGCACATTCCCGGAGAAGGATGCGGTGCCCACAACCATGCCGAAAAAACCGAAGGCCTTAGCCCGCTCATGCGCCGGGAAGGTTACTTGAATCAACGAGAGCACTTGCGGAAACAACATAGCGGCCATGCTCCCCTGCAGCGCGCGGCTGGCAATGAGGAAGACCGGGCTGGGCGCCATCCCACAGAGGAGTGAAGCCGAGGTAAATCCCGTGATTCCGCAAAGGAACATGCGCTTGCGGCCATAGATATCCCCCAGCCGGCCGCCGGTGATCAGAAGAACGGAATAAGTAAGCCCGTAGCTGGCGATGACCAGTTGCAGGTCGCCAAACGAGGCGTGTAAGCTCGCACGGATCGAGGGGATCGCCACATTCACAACAAAGAAGTCGAGGACGACCACAAATGCGGCCGACAAGACCACGGCTAATGAACGCCAGCGCCCCGGGTCGGCACTGTCTGTAGGCACCGTCGTTGCGATGGAAGTTGCCAAAGTAGGATATTCTACACCTTGCGACCCAGCCGCCGATTATCGGCGCCACGGGGATATCTTGCCCTGTTGGCACTCGCCACCATGCCGCGCCTCGTCTTTCCGGCCGAATCGGCCAATGTGATCATTCTCGGCTCCGGCACGCCCATACCGGACGCGCTCACGACGGGCCCGGCAGTGGCCATTGTGGCCGGCGGACAGGCTTACCTTTTTGATGCGGGCGCGGCAGTCGTCCACCGCGCCGAAGAGGCGGCCGAACGGTATCGCGTGCCGGCTCTGGTAGCGCCGAGTTTGACGCGGCTCTTTCTGACGCACTTGCATTCCGACCATACGCTGGGATACGCGGACGTAATTCTGACACCATGGGTGACCGGCCGCCGCGACGCTCTGGAGGTCTTTGGGCCGAAGGGCACCGCTGCCATGACGGAGCATCTCAAGCTGGCTTATAGCGACGACATAGAGATCCGTACCCACGCGCCGGACTACCTGGACCCCGAGGGCCTCCGGGTCAACGTACACGAAATCGCGGCGGGACCGGTGTATCACGACGCGCATATCACCGTACGCGCAATTCCGGTTCTGCACGGCTCGTGGCCTCAGGCGTTCGGCTACGCCATCGAGGCTGGCGGCCGCTCGATTGTGCTGTCGGGCGACACCGCCCCCTGCCCCGCGATTGCGCAAGCCTGCCAGGGCTGCGACGTGCTGGTGCACGAGGTCTACTCGGCCGTCCGCTTCGCCGCGTTGCCCTCGGCGCTGCAGAAATATCACGCTGCCTTTCACACATCCACTTCTGAACTGGCGGCGATCGCGGCGCGATCGAAGCCCAAGCTTTTGGTCCTGTACCACCAGTTGTACTTCGGACCAAGGGAAGGAGTGGATCTCGAAAAGGAGATCCGGCAGGGTTATTCCGGGAAGGTGGTCAGCAGCCGCGACCTCGATTTGTTTTAGTTGCAAAAGTCGAGACTTGACCCTGCAAATCGCTGTGTCCGATTCACTCGCGATGTCGGAAGAAGTACTCTTCGGAGGCCGAACTCCAGCAGGCCCGATTCGTTTGCGAGTCAGCACCCCCTTGATCTCAGCAACGCGAGTTACACGGAACTCTAGCCAGGGAAGTTTACCAGGACCACCTACACGAATTGCCACAGTCCTTTGTGTCGGTGGTGGCACCGCCATCGGCAATGGCTTAACATATTGGAATTGCAGTTGCAGATTGCTTTTGCATCCGAGCCATGCGAATCGAAGGAGGCTTCCATACCGCATACGGCGAGCTCGAGAGACGAATGAAGGCGCTCGCCGAGGAAGAGGGCGACGTCTTTCTCCCTAATCCTGAACCGCCTGGTCCCGCCCATTACGTTCTGATATGTATGGAGCCCTCTTTGGGTTGGTGGGCTCGAACTGCAGACGACGCAAGATCGAGAGTAGAAGCGGGCTTCAGGGACTTTCTCTTCTCGATTGAGGATTTCATTCTTCACGTTTGCGTTCGACGGTATCTGTGCGAGTTTGAGCAGCGATATCACATTACCGACTTGTCCAAGGGAGCAATGCTCATCAAACGTGCGGGCCTCGCGAGGACTCGGCGGTACGACAGATGGTACGAATTGTTGCTGGAAGAGTTACACCTCTGCGCCGCTCCGAGCGCATCGATCATCGCAATTGGCAGCCTTGTTGAGCAGCATCTGGCGACGCTTCCCAAAACCTTTCACCCGGGTGATGCACTACTCCGGTCAAGCGGGGCTTGCACGAAGCGCAGGCGTGAGCGGTCGCGAGGATAGCTTCGAGGCGTTCAGGGGTTCGGTCTCCCTAGAAGATGTTCTCGCAACAGCCAAGGCAGCTCTCCAGGCGGCGCACACTCCGTCCGGAATCCGCGACGAGACGTTGTCGCGCCTCAATAAAAATCAACTCACTACCTCCCGTCAGCAGCTGATCTTCATTTACAAGACAAGGTTTGAAGAGATTCGATCGCGAGGCCAATTGCCCTAAAACCCGAGTCGGAAGACAGTGTAAGGACAACTATCGTCCAAGTGGAGATGTTTGCGGTTCAAATGGTCGAGGCGCCAGTGCAGAATCGCAGCGGCCGGGAAACGATCTGTCCCTATTCTCGACAGGATGCCGTTCCAGCACGCGCGGAACTGCCGGACGGCCAGATTCCGCACAGTTGGTCGCCGACTCGTTGACATGCCTCCGTGGGTCGTATTCTCGTCAGTTGTGCCAACGGTCGTGCAAAGAAATTGAGCGTTGATTTCGGAATCTGGACGCGTTTCCAATGATTTCAGCCGTTTCGTTCGATGTCGGTGAGGTCAGGTTCAAGCTATTGCCTGCAATGCTCAACGTCGAGTGGCGTCTGTCATCCATTTTCGTGCGGATTCGTACTGACTTTGGGTACAATGTCGTAATGCACGCAAGGGTCCCGAAAGCCTGAGCAAACTGTGAGCCAAACCAGCCAGACCTTCGATGTCGCGGCGTTGCTCGATCTCAGTAGCTGGTCTACCTACCAGAAACTGCTGACCGCGCTTGCGGCCCTGGCGGTCATCTTCGATGGTTTCGACATTCAGATCCTCGGCTTTGCCATTCCCTCTCTGATCCGCGAGTGGCATGTTGCCAGAGGGGACTTCGGCCCGGTGTTGGCGGTCGGGCTGGTCGGGATGGCCGTGGGTGGTCCCCTGGCGGGGTACTGCGGCGATCGCTTCGGCCGCCGCATGGCGCTCATCGGTTGCGTGGTGGCTTTTGGTTTGGCCACCATCGGTACCGCGCTTGTCCACGGGTTCGCGGGGCTCACGATTTTGCGTTTCGTAACCGGTATGGGCACCGGCGGCGCCTTGCCGAATGCCAGCGCCCTGACGGCGGAGTTTGCGCCACTACGCCGGCGTGCGACGGCCGTAAAACTGACGCTGGTCTGCTTTCCGCTCGGCGGAATGCTGGGTGGTCTGCTCGCCGCCTCGGTGCTGCCGAAATTCGGGTGGCGGGGCCTCTACGTCATCGGCGGCATTTTGCCGCTGCTCTTAGCGGTGGTCCTTTTGGCCCTCCTGCCCGAATCGCCGCGATTTCTGGCTCGGCGGCCCGGGCTTTGGCCGCGGCTCATCAGCCTGCTGGCCAAAATGGGACATGCCGTGCCCGCCGGAGCCGCGTTTGAAGATCGTGGAGAACGCGAAGGCACGGAACGTGGTTCGTTGCGAAGCTTATTCAGTTCGGGGCTCTCCCGCGATACCTCGGGCCTGTGGATCGCTTTCTTCTTCAACCTCGGATCCGTTTACCTGATATTTGGGTGGCTGCCGGCGATGCTGACCGCGCAGGGTCTGAATCTCGCCACAGCCAGCACCGGGCTGGCCGTCTACAATTTCGGTGGAGTGCTCGGCGTGTTGCTCTGGGCCCTGCTGGTGACCATTTTGGGGTCGCGCAAACCGCTGCTATCAGGCGCCCTGGCCTGTGCCGGAAGCGCCCTGGCGCTGCTGGTGGTCCCGATTCAGGCGCAGGGCAATCACGTCCTGCTGATCGTCTGCCTCGGGATCAACGGCCTGTTGGCCAACGCCGTCCAGACCTCCATGTACGCGCTGGCGGCGCACGTGTACCCCACCAGCGTACGAGCCACCGGAGTGGGGTACGCGGCGACTCTCG
>Ga0335077_10003447_pt1 | contig 19105 bp, 11 predicted proteins | sample Lox_Sample_31_FD_207151 | JGI IMG/M metagenome (GOLD analysis project Ga0335077, IMG submission 207151) | Soil microbial communities from Loxahatchee National Wildlife Refuge, Florida, United States - Lox_Sample_3.1 | ecosystem: Environmental > Terrestrial > Soil > Wetlands | place: USA...
TGCTGAAAGGCACGATGCCGGCATCCAGCCACGGATTGCCTACATCCTCGATGCGAGACGCACGTCCGCCGCACTTGTCACACCGAAGCTTGATCGCGTCGATGTGGGGCCGGTGCGGCGAGTTGCCCTCGAACGTCTCCCAGCCTTCGACGGACCGGCTTTTCAACTCCTCACGGCTGCCGATCACCGTGAAGTGCTCGCACTGCTCGCACACCCAGATGGGCAGGGCCAGCCCCCAGAAGCGCTTTTTCGAGATCATCCAGTCGCCCATGTTGCGAAGCCAGTCCAGCTCGCGCGCCTCGCCCTCAGGAGGGATCCATTTGATGGCCGGCACGATGCGCTGAATCCGATCCCGCCAGTCCATGCGGATAAACCACTCATCCACCGGGCGAAACACCAATTCCGACTTGCAGCGCCAGCAGTGCGGGTACACATGCGGATAGCGTTCGCGCGCAACGAGGAATCCGGCGGCTTTCAACGCCGCGACGACATCGTCGGCCACCTGGTTCGCGTTGCGCCCCGTGAACGGTCCGAAGTCCGGCAGAAACACGGCGCTCTCATCCAGCGGAGCGATGAACGGAAGCTCGTTCTCTTTGCCTAACTGCTGATCCTCGGCGCCGCATCCGGGCGCGATGTGGACCAGCCCGGTGCCTTCCGCCTCGCTCACCGCGTTCCAGGCAATGACACGATGCGATTCCGCAGGGCTCTTTCCGCCGCCGGTCACGCCGTAAGGAAATAAGCCGCCAGGCATTCGTTGTGCAGGAAGGTCATCGAACGGACCCGTGTACTCCAGACCCAATAGATCGCGCCCACGAATCTCGCTCAGCACCTCGACGGGACCGCTCCCCTTGAGGATCGTGCGAATGGATGGCAGCTTGTGTGTCTCGTGCTTGCCTTCGACTTGCAGATCTTGAACCCGGTCGCGCTCGAAGTTTGCCTCGGCCACGTAGTAGGCCCAGTCGCCGTGCCGCACCTTCAGATAGTTCATGTCCGGATTCACCGCCACCGCAACGTTCGACGTCAGCGTCCAAGGAGTGGTGGTCCAGACCAGAAGCGCTTCCCGTTCCTTTCCCTTGACGGGGAAACGCACGAAGACCGATGTGTGCGTTGTGATGCGGCGGCCTTCAGCCACTTCCATTTGTGATAGCCCTGTGCCGCAGCGTCCGCACCATGGCATGACATCGTGGCCGCGGTAGATGAAACCTTCCGCGTGGCACTTCTTGAGGAACGCCCAGATGGTGTAGTTGTTCTCGTCGGAGAAGGTGAAATAGCTGCCTCCGTACTCGGCCGAGCCGAGCTTTCGGATGATTTCACTCGCCCGTGCTCTTTCGATCAGGCCGCTCGGCAGCTTCGCAGTGACTACACGGTCTCCTTCGCCCAGCGCTTCGCGCAGCGAAAGTAACACTCGTGGGTCGTCCCAGTCGCACCAATAGCCAAGGCGTACCGACTGTTCGGTTTGCCGCGCGGCGAATGTCAGCACACGCTCTTTGCAGGCCTGCACGAATTTTTCGATGCCGTAGTCGCGAATCTCCCGTTTCGTCTTGAGTCCGAGACTCTTTTCAACCTCGACTTCCACCCACAATCCTTGGCAGTCAAACCCGTTCTGGTAGCGCAGTGCGTGGCCGTTCATGGCGTGGTAGCGCTGGTACATGTCCTTCAAAGACCGGCCCCAGGCGTGGTGCACCCCCATTGGGTTATTCGCCGTGATTGGTCCATCGAGAAATGACCAGCGGGGGCCTTTGGCGTTCTGCTCGCGCAGCTTGTTGAAAATGCCCCTTTCCTCCCAGAAGCGCAGAATCGCGCGCTCCATAGAAGGGAAGTCAGGTACTCTTGGTACGCTCCTATACATGTTCGTGGAAGTGATGAACTCGATCAACGCTCGCCAGATTGTGGCTCTACCATACCCGGCACACTTTGTCTTTCTCTTTCACCATCGGTTGCCCAACTTTGCACGAAAACGCCTGCGCAAACTCGGGCATGTTCACTACAACTCCATTGACGCGGTATTCGGGAGGCGAATGCGGGTTAGTGACCGCGTTCACACGCTTGCTTTCATCTCGCTCGCTGCCGCACGCCCATTGTGCCATGCCGACGAAGAAGCGCTGATCCGGCGTCAGCCCGTCGATCTCTCTTAATTGCTGTCCGCGAGTCGCGCTCTTCCAGGCGATGTAAGCCAGCAGCGTCCCACCCAAGTCGGCCACGTCCTCGCCCAGCGTCAGCTTCGAATTGATCTTAACGTCATCCACAACCGTGTAATTCGCATACTGCGTAGAGACGCATGATGCACGCTTCTCAAATTCCTCGGCGTCTTTCTTTGTCCACCAGTCTCGCAGGTTGCCCTTTGCGTCAAATTGCCGGCCTTCGTCGTCGAAGCCGTGCGTCAGCTCGTGCCCGATGGTCGAACCCGTGTTGCCGTAGTTGGGCGCATCATCCATTTTGAAGTCGAATAGCGGTGGCTGAAGCACGCCCGCCGGGAAATTGATATCGTTCATCTGCGGGCTATAGTACGCATCCACGGTTGGCGGCGTCATCCCCCATTCGGTGCGATCCACCGGTTTGCCGATTTTGGCCAGATCGCGGTGGGTTTCGAAAGTGGCGGTGCGGTTGACATTGCCCAAAAAATCGCCGCGCACGATATTTACCGAGCTGTAGTCACGCCATTTCTCCGGATAGCCGATTTTGTTGACCACTGCATGCAGCTTCTGCAGGGCCTGCTGCCTGGTCTGGTCGCCCATCCACGGTAGGTTCTTGATCTCAGCTTCCATGGCCTTCTCGATGTTCTTCGTCATTTCAAGTGCCCTCGCCTTGACCGCGGGGCCAAACGTTTTCTCGACGAACACCTTCCCGAGCGCTTCACCAAGGTCGCGATCCACGTATTGCACACATCGTTTCCAGCGCGGTTGGAGTTCGTCGATCCCGCGCAAAGTCTTGCCATAGAACGCGAAGTTCTCGTTCACGAATCGCGACGAGAGATACGGTGCTTTGGAGTGCACGAGATGCCAGCGCAGGTACGTTTTCCATTGCGCCAGATCCTGTGAAGCCAGTTCCCGCTCTAGTTCTTTGTAGAATCCAGGCTCCGTCACGTTCGTCGTCGTAAAACTCGGGGCGCCCACTGTGGCCAGGTAGCGGTCCCACCGGAACAGCGGCGTCATGGCCTGAAATTGCGGCAGCGTCATTTTGTGGAAGAGCTTGTACGGATCCCGTTTCTCCACCTGGGTGAGCGACGCCTTCGCCAGCGCGGTTTCCATGGTCGTCACCGTCTGCGCCTGCGCATCTGCTGTCTTTGCATCATCACCAAGCAAACCGAACATGCTGGCAACGTGGGCAACGTATTTCTTCCGGATTTCCCTCATGTTGGGATCGTCTTTCAGGTAGTAGTCTCGATCCGGCAGACCGAGGCCGCCGGCCGTGGCAAACCCGATCACCCGGGTGGAGTCTTCGAAGTCCTGATTCGATCCGAAACCGAACAACGTGGAGGTGCCGTTCAAATGCTCTCTGGCTACCAGGTCCGCCAACTCACGGATCGACTTCACTTGCGCGATTGCTTCCAGCTCCGGCCTAAGCGGCGCCACATCTTCCTTCTCGATGCCGGCTTCATCCATACAGGATTGGAAATAATCCCCGATTTTCTGCCGCTCTGCGCTCCGACCAGCCGCCGGTTTGGCGGCCTCTTCCAGGATGTCCCACAAAAACAACTCGTTCTCGTGCTGCATTTTGCCGTATACCTCCCACCGTGCCTGGTCCGCGGGAATCGGATTCTTTTCGATCCACCCGCCGCACGCGTACTGGTAGAAGTTCGTGCACGGGTCGACGGAACGGTCCATGGAGGTCACATCCAGGCTTGGTGAGTAAGGGAGTTCCGACAGTGGCGCGACGTTCCGGTCGTCAAGTGCCTTTGGCGACTGGGCGAGCACTGCCGATGCAAAGCCCAAGACAAACCAAGCTCTTCGTGCATTGGACGGCATGAAGTTTTAGTATACGGTTCGGGCGCAGAGGCTGTCAGGTTGCCCCAAGGATTGTGCCATATGAGGCATTGGAGGGAACTTCTAAAGGCCGTGTTCCGTTATTCAATATGACTATGCGAACTTCACATTGCGTGATCGGACTGTGCCTGCTGGCCTGCCCCCTGGCCATGTACGGCCAAGTGGCCGGCACCTGTGAACGGGCATTCGAAGCCAAATTTCAGCACGGCGGCCGGATCAACATCAGGGTTAGGTCGGGCGATATTGAAGTTGCTGGCAGCGATGCCGCGCTTCTCCGGGTCACATGCGAGCTCAAGCGGGACGACGACGCTAAGAACATCAGCATCAAGTTCAAGGCTGCCGGAAGCTCCGGCGATCTGCGCATCCAGGGCGGGCCAAACAACGATGTGCACATCCGAATCGAGGTCCCCAAGAACTCGAACCTGTTTGTCCGTTCGCCTGCCGGGGATCTGAGTGTCTCGGGCGTTACCGGAGACAAGGACGTCGAAATCCATGCGGGGGACCTGACCATCTCTGTCGGCAATCCAGCCGATTATAAGCATGCAGATGCGTCGGTGTACGCGGGTGATCTAAGCGCATCCGCCTTTGGCGTTACCAAGGACGGCCTGTTTCGTAGCTTTGACACGAGCTATGCGTCGGGCAAGTACCGCCTCCATGCGCATGTCGGCGCCGGTGACCTCGTACTGAAGTAGCGTCATTTGTGATTTTGGTAGGCGGATTCGACGGTGACGTTGTTGTCGCTCAAAATAGCGCCGGTGGCGCGCTGTAACGCCGCCCGCGCTTTGACGTAAGCACCTTTGGCGGCCACCTCGGTGGATTTTGCCTGCGCGAGCAGACTTTCGTACTGAATCACAAAAAAGCTGGTGGAGGCTCCCACGGCGAATTTCTGCTGCTCCGCATCCAGTGACTCTTCCTGGAGCAGGCGCGCCTGGACCGCAGCCTCATAGGAGGAGCGGGCACGCCGCATGGCGATCAGCGAGTCCTCCACCTCCAGTCGGGCCTGATTCTGCAACTGCCGCATCCGGACCTGAGATTGGCGGAGTTGGATTTCGTCTCGAGCGAGATCGGCTTCGGCAACACGATTCCGGATGGGCAGTGTGACCTGAAGGCCAATCCCATAGGTCGGAAACTTGCGCGTGAAGATCTGATCCAGCGCGGTGCCATAGCCGCCGGCCAGAGAAGAATCTGGGGGCGTTGCCAGTGGGTTCACCGTGCCGGCCAGGCCGTTGTTTTGGGCCACGCCGACCAGATCCACCTCCGGTCGCACAGCATTGCGCGAGCCCCTCAGCCCGATTTCGGAATTCTCAATTTGCAGTCCCGCCTGCATGAGATCCGGGCGGCGTGTAATGGCTTCGGAAAGCAGGTCCTGGATAGGCCGGATTTCTTCCTTTTCAGGAACGCTGAGCACATCGGTTGGGATAATCCGCGCCGCCTGCACCTCTGGGTCCTGATTGCCGGTCTTCGTGAGGACGGTCTTAATGATCGCCTCTTCTTCTTCCAACAGGCCGCGTGAATTGATGAGGTCCTGCCGGCTCGAGTAAACCGCCGCCTTGGCTCGTGTCATCTCCACTTGCGCCAGGGTCCCTTCCTCCACTTGCGCTTGGGTATCGGTGAAGAGTTTCTGCGCCAGAGCCACCGATTCTTCCTTGACCTTCACGTCCTCGTAGAGCGCCACCAGGTCCGTGTAAAGGCGCACGATTCCGTACACGGTGCCGATGAGCTGCTGCTCGAATAGCAGGCTAGTGATTCTCTGGTTGTTGTTGGCGATATGAATGAAACGGCGGTTCAAGCTTGGCCCAAGCCCGCGCCACAGGGGTTGAGTAACCGTAAGTCCCAAGCTCGAGCCCGTAAACGGATTGTAGTTGTTGAATAGAGAATTGGACCACTGGTGGTTATTGTTGAACGCCAGGTTCACCTGCGTACCGGTGCTGAAACCCTGTGCAACCCCGACACTCGCCGTTCCCGTATTCGAAACCAATAAGTTGGTACCCGCGGCATTTATATCGATTTGCGGCGCGGACTGGTGGGTCCAGTTCAACTGTCCCACCACCGAGGGATCGAAAATGCCGACCGGCGTACCGTTCGATTGCGGAATCGTGCCCTGGACGGAGAGATTGGTCTGCACCTCGCCGAGGACCCCCAACTCGAGCGGGTTAGTGGCCACGGCGGTTCCAGGGGTCACGGTCGAAGCGCTCGCCGGATTCGTAACCAGCGGGCTGAGCGGCCCGCCGACTCCCGCCGGAGTCTCCGCCAAAACAAATGGCACGCCGCGGAGCGTGCCGCCGCCTTGCGCACGAAGCACATCCGTGTCCGCCAGGGGAATGCTGAATCTCTGCAGCTCGATAGCCAGGTTGTTCTCAATCCCCAGGGAAATTGCGTCTGAAAGGGAGAGGTACAGATTTCCCGAGCGGATTAGATCATGAACGCGCGCGGAATTCTCGAAGTTTAACGGCCGCAGGTGCATGAAGCCACGAGGCAACCCGAGGCGCGGCGCATTGTTACCCGCCTCCGGTGCTTGGCCGGCTGGGAGATGAGCCGAGACCAGGAGAAACACAAGACACGCGCTGAGTCGCGCCCGACATCGCGATCGATGCATGTCTACCGGGAGCCCCCGGTCGAACCTGAGGCGCCGGCTGGACGTTCATTCGGGCGCACCGGGTTCACTTTTGCCCCTTCGCGGACCACGTCTGCCGGATTTACCACGACCTGTTGGCCCGCCTGCAAACCGGAGAGAACTTCGATCCGGTCACCATAGTCCCGGCCCAATTCGATGTGCTGAAAGTGAATGGTGTTGTCTGGCATCACGGTGGCCACCTGTGTCCCGTCCGGACGCACGACTAGAGTGTCTCCGGGGATCAAAAGAGGCGGCTCGTTCCTGGGTGTCGTCAGCTCAACCTGGGCATACATTCCCGGCAGCAGAGATCCCGTCTGGTTAGGCACCTGTACTTCCGTCAAGAGGGTCCGCGTAGCAGGATCAAGCGCGCTGGCCGTGCGCGTCACCGCGCCGGCGAACTGCTTTCCGGCCAGTTCGGGGATCCGGATTCGCGCTGCCTGCCCGGTGCGGACGGAATCCGCGTCCGCCTGTGGCACATTGACGTAGGTTCGCAAGACGTTCGTCTGGGCGATCCGGAACAACAGCGTATTTCCCTCGGTGATGAGCGCCCCCACATCCACGTTACGCACCGTAATTACGCCTGCAAAAGGTGCGCGTACCATTTTGTATCCCTGTAACTCCATCAGGCGGGCTACATTGGCCTCCGCGCCCGAAGCGGCGTCTCGGGCCGCGGCGATCGATTTCTCGAGCGCTTGCACATTGGCACTCTGAGCCTGGTATTGGGCCTGGTAGGTGTCGTTCTCCTGGCGCGAAACCACGCCTTTCTTCTCCAAGTTGCTCCAGCGTTCCGCCGTTACGCGGGCCAAGTCTCGATTGGTCTTGCCCTGCTCGAGATTGGCTAGCGCCTGTTCAAGGGAGGACTGCGCCTGGCGCGCGGCGGACTTGGCTTGCTTAACCTGGGCATCCAGTTCCGGTGCTTCAATCTCCGCCAGGAGCTGGCCCGCCATCACCCGATCGCCGATGTCGACATATCGCTTCCGAACATAACCGCTTGCCCTGGCGAGAACCGGGGCCTCCGTTACCGCCTGGATGCTCCCCGGGAGCACCAGGCTGACTTTGCCCGGTGATTGGACCACCCGCACTACCGTCACGGCTGGCAGCGCCTCATTCGCCGACTTGGCCTCGGCGACCAGCATCGCCTCACGCTTCCGGTGTGGCAGGTAGCCGGCGAAGAAAGCGGCCGCCACCACGATGACGCCCACCAGCGATAACGCTCCCAGAGTCATGCGTGAGGGCGGCTCGGGCTGGCCTGCGCGCAGCGCAGTTTGCGCCAGTAGACGCCGCTGCTCTTCCAGTTGCCGCTGGAGAGACTCGACCTCAGCGCGCAGTCCCTCTTCGGTGCTCAGCTCTTTCTTCGGGATGTCCGTTTCCATCAGACTCATACACTATGGTCAGGCAAGTTCCAGTATGTCCGCAATAGTTTGCCCGTGCTCTTCATCAATCTTCTTGTCGTAATCCACCGGCGGCTTCCTCCGGACCATGCTGTACACCAGGGGGACGATAAACAAAGTCGTCACCGTGGCCAGAAGCAACCCGCCGATGACCGCGCGTCCTAGCGGAGCATTCTGCTCACCGCCCTCCCCGTAACCCAGGGCCATCGGCAGCATGCCAATAATCATCGCCAGGGCCGTCATGAGTACTGGACGGATACGCGTGACGCCCGCCGCCAGCGCCGCCGCGCGTGGGCCCATATCCTCGGCGCGCTGATCGTTGGCGAATACCACAAGCAGAATGCTGTTTGCGGTAGCCACGCCGATACTCATGATACTTCCCATCAGGGACGGCACGCTGAATGTAGTTTGCGTGACGAAGAGGATCCACACCACGCCCGCCAGCGCGCCGGGCAGCGCCATGAGAATGATGAATGGATCGAGCCAAGATTGAAAGTTGACGGCCATCAGCAAGTAGACCAGCAGCACCGCGAAGATCAGCCCGAGTTCCAGGCGGAAAAACGAAGTCCGCATCGTGTTCACCTGGCCACGCAGCGCCAGGCTCGTGCCGCGAGGCAGCGCCTTGGACACGTCGCTCATCACTTGTTCCACGGCTGCGCCGACACTGCCCAAGTCGCGCCGGTCCACGTTCGCGTACACGTCGAACACCGGCTGCACGTTGTAGTGGTTCACGATCTCGTTGGCCACCCCGCGTTCCATCGTCGCCAGGTTGGAGAGCAGTTGCGTCCCGGGAGCCGCCGCCCCCGGGTTTCCGAAAGCCAGTGACGATTGGCTGGGCGCTGTCCCCACGAACGAACTGTTTGCATTGGCGATACCCGCAAGGGAGCCCGGCGTGTTGCTGGTGACGGCGCTGCCAATCGCAGTGATCGGCGTCCGGAACAGCGTGTCCACCGAATTCAGGCGATACTGCGGCGTTTGTACTGCCACCGAGTAGGTGACGCCATTCGCCCAGTTCAGCCATTGCGTGGGCGCCACCTGCCCGCTGGAGCTGAGCGAAATCAGCAGGCTGTTGCTGACGTCCCGCTGCGTCAAGCCGAGCTGCTCAGCCTTGCTGCGGTCGACATTCACCCGAATCTCCGGGTAGTTCACCACCTGGTGAATGTGCACGTCGGCGGCGCCCGGGATGCGGGCGATTCGCCTTTCCAGTTCACGGCAAAGAGCGTAGTTCGCCCGGGCATCGCGCCCCACCACCTGCACATCAATGGGGGCCGGCAGGCCGAAGTTCAGGATCTGATTGGTGATGTTGGCCGCCTCGAAGAAAAACGTCACATCAGGGAATCGCTCATGGAAACGCTGGCGCAAGCGGTAGGTGTACTCGGCGGTAGGACCGTGCTTCTCGCTCTTGAGCGAAATCAGGATGTCGCCGTCATCGGTTCCAATTGTGGTGTTGTCCCCAAACGCCAGGTTAAACCCTCCGAAGGGCACGCCAATATTGTCGATGATCGTGTCGATTTCATCGGGCGGGATCACTTGGCGGATTTCGTTGTCGATGTCGGCGAAAAGCATCTCCGTCTTCTCAATGCGCGTGCCTACCGGCGCCCGGGCATGCAGCCGCAACTGCCCCGAATCCACGTTTGGGAAGAAATCCTGCCCCACGAAGGGCACCAGGCACATCGAACCGGCCACGAACACAGCGAAACTGGTCAACACGAGCATGCGGTGTACCAGCGCCCAGTCCAGCAGCCCTGCATAAAAAGTCCGCATCATTTCGAAGCGTCGATTGAAGGCGTGGTGAATGCTCCAGATAATTCCGCTGCCGCCTGCTGCCTCGCCATGCTCGCCGAGCACGTACAATTTCAGCTCCGGCTTCAACAGGTAATGCACCATGTTGGGAATCAAGGTTCGGGAGAGCAGATAAGACGCCAGCATGGCCAGCACCACCGCCATCGCCAGCGGGGTGAAAAGGTACTTCGCCGCGCCGGTGAGCAGCAGCACGGGCACAAATACAATGCAGATCGCGAGCGTGGAAACGAAAGCCGGAACGGCAATCTGTTGCGCGCCATCCAGCACGGCCCGTACCAGCGGCTTCTTCATTGCCATATTCCGGTGCGTGTTCTCGATTTCGACGGTTGCATCATCAACCAGGATGCCGACGGCGAGCGCCAGCCCGCCTAGTGTCATCACGTTGATCGTCTGGCCCGTCAAATTGAGAATCACCAAAGACGTGAGGATAGAGAGCGGAATCGAAATGCAGACGATGACCGTGCTGCGCCAGCTTCCCAGAAACAGCAGAATCATGAGTCCGGTCAAGAACGCGGCGATGATCGCTTCACGCACTACGCCACCGATAGCCGCGCGCACAAACAGCGACTGATCGAAAAATTGGCGCACTTCCAACTCGGGCGGTAATCCCGCCAGAATCTTGGGAAGCACTTCCTTCACTCTTTGCACAATCGTCAGTGTGGACGCCTTGCCGTTTCGTAGCACCGTGGCCAGCGCGCCGCGCGTCCCGTTTGTGCGCACGATACTAGTCTGCACGGCATACCCGTCCCGCACTTGCGCGATGTCCTTCAGGTACACCGTCGCGCCGTTGACCACCTTGATCGGCAGATCATTGAGCTGGTCCAGAATCACCGGGCTGTTGTTGAGCTTCACCTGGTAATCGATGTCACCGATTTTTATATCGCCGGCCGGCAGGATCAGGCTCTGTTGTCCCAGCGCGCTGGACACATCGGCGGGCGAAAGCTGCTTGGCATACAGCGCTTCCGGATTGAGGTCGACCATCACCTGCCGGAATTTGCCCCCGAAGGGAAGCGGCACCGCTGCACCTTGAACCGTGGCAAGCTGGGTTCGGATGAAGTTCAGGCCCAAATCAAAGATCTGTTGTTCACTGAGCGTCTTGCTCTGCAAGCCCAGTTGCAGAATGGGTACGCTTGACGCGTCATATTTGACGATGCTTGGTGGATATGTTCCTGGCGGAAAAATTCGCAACAAGGTCTGGCAGATGGCGGTAACCTGCGCCATCGCCATCTCCACCTTCACGTTCGGCTGGAAATAGACCCTGGTCACGGAGACTCCGCTGTAAGCTTGCGTCTCAATGTGTTCGATGTCGTTGACGGTGGTGGTCATAGAGCGCTCAAAAATGGTATCAATGCGCTTTTCGATTTCGTCCGGTGACATCCCCTGGTAGTTCCAGATCACACTCACCACGGGGATATCGATGTACGGAAAGATATCCACCGGCATGGTCACAATGGCGATTCCGCCCAGGATCGCGATCAACACCGCCATGACGACGAATGTATAGGGGCGCCGTAACGCCAGTCTGACTATCCACATGTGATTCCGGCTCGGTCTCTCTGGTTATCCCAACGATAAGAGTGGACTTATGACATTATCCGTGATTGCGTACTTCGTTTGATGAGGTCCCGTGCCGCGGGATGGTAGCTCTTTAGGGCTATGGCGTTAAATGAATGATTCCGCGCTGGATGGCAGCCGTGGCGGCTTGCGTGCGATCCGCGACTCCCAGCTTCGCCAGGATGTTCTTCACGTGGTTTTTCACCGTGTGCTCTGCGATGTTGAGTCTGTAGGCGATCTCCTTGTTGGCCAGCCCGTCCACGATGAGCGAAAGCACCTCGATTTCCCGGCCGCTCAAGTCGGGACCCGGAGTTTGGGACGCGAGGGTTGCCGCCACCGAAGGCGGCAGAAAGGTGCCGCCGGCGTGCACGGCACGGATGGCTTTGAGCAGATCATCATGCAAGACATCCTTGGTCAGATAAGCCTTGACTCCAGCCTGAAGCGCGCGGCGGATATCTTCGTCACCGCCATAAGTGGTGAGGGCGATCAACCGGGCTTCCGGGTACTCGCGGCGGATCGCCATTGCCGCGTCCACGCCGCTAAGGCCCGGCATCCGAAGGTCGAGCAATGTCACATCGGGCCGGTGTTTGCGGAACAGCTCCACTGCCTGATGCCCGTTTGCCGCCTCGGCGACCACGGTCATATCCGGCTGCATGTTCACGATGGTGGTTACGCCGACGCGGGCGATCAAATGGTCCTCGGCGATCAGAATGCGGATCCGTTTCGCTCCGCTCATGCCAGGGGCACCGTCACCTCGACTTCGGTGCCGTCGCCCGGACGGCTCCTCAGGTTCAAAGCTCCTCCCAACCGTTCAGCTCTCTCGCGCATACCCAGCAGCCCGAAGTGGCCTCCGGAGGCCCGAAACGCCTCGTGCTGCTCGAAGCCGCGCCCGTCATCCTGAACCCGCAGGCACAGTCGCCGGGCTCCCATCTCTAACCGGATCCGGATCCGGTTCGCTTCTGCGTGCTTGAGCGTGTTGGCCACCGCTTCTTGTGCAATGCGCAGCAAGTGTTGCTCCACCTCCTCAGGCAAAGGCTTCGGCTCGCCGCTGACGTCCACTTGAACCTGGACGGAGGAACCGGAGGTCCACTGCTTGGCTCCGGCATGAAGTGCCGCGGGCAGATCGTGGCCCTCGAGCGCTGATGCCCTCAAATCCATCACCGAACGCCGGGCCTCCGTGAGGCTGTGCCGGACCATCCTCGATGCCAATCGTAGGTGCTGCTTGGCAAGCTCCACGTTGTCTGGCAGACTCATGGCTACCGCATCCAACTGCGACGATATGCCCACGAAACCTTGCGCCAGCGTGTCGTGAATTTCACGAGCCAGGCGCACGCGTTCTTCGAGCACCAGCGCAAAGCGCCCTCGAATTTGGCGCAAGCGCAGACGAAAGGCGCCCCACGCACTCGCGGCCAACAGCAGCACCGCCAGCAGCCGGAACCAGAGAGTCTCGTAAAAATGTGGCAGCAGGCGAAAGGTATACGATGCCTCGCTTGCCGGTCCTCCGTCGATTTCCGCCCTCACCAGGAAGCGATAATTGCCGTGGCGCAGACTGTTGTAGTTAATGACCCGGCGTTTTCCCGCCTGCACCCAGTCGTGGTCCAGGCCTTCGAGCATATAGGAATAATGCACCCGGTCGGGCGCCGTCAGGTGGATGCCCGTGTAGTGGATCTGGATGCGGCCGTTGCCCGGCGCCAGCTCCGCGAGGCGCGCGATGTCGATCGCTGTGCCGTTCGCCGTCACCTCGGCGAGCTGTACCGCGACGGCCGCGGGCTGCCGCTTCGGCGCATTGGGATCAATCACAGCCAGCCCGCGGGTGGTCGGGAACCACAGCCGTCCATCCTCCGTCCGCCAGCCGCCGCCCGACGCGGGATAGCCCGGAGCGCACTGTGCGCTGCGTAGTCCGTCCTCGAGCCCGTAGTTGACGGGTGTGAGCCTCGCGATGTTCCCTGCTGCGAAGTCCTGCAACTGTTTTTTGGATATACGGCAGATACCGCGTGTGGTGCTGAGCCAAAGCGAGCCTTGGCCATCGTCCTCTATGTGAGAGATGTTGTCACTAAGCAAGCCGTCCTTCGACGTGTAGTGATAGAAGCGCCCGTCGTGCAGGCAATCCAGGCCGCCTCCGAAGGTGCCGATCCACAACGCGCCGTCCGTATCCTCAAGAAGGTAGCGGATCTGGTCGTTGGACAAACCACTGGCGACCGAGTACAACCGGACATCGCTGCCGGCTACGCGCCACAAGCCTCTGCCGTAGGTCCCGGCCCAAACGCTTCCATCGCGCCGGGCACACAGCGCCACAATCGCGCTCGACAGCAATGTCCCGCCATCCACAACCTTTCGCACGTGTCCGTTGCGCAGTTCGCTGAGCGCTCCGGGTGTTGCCAGCCAGATTCCTCCTTGCGCGTCTTCCCGTACATCGAACACGATCTGCCGTCCCAGCGGATCCGCTGGGACCAGTGTGGCGAAATGGCCGTCGTGCATCCGGCTAAGACCTTCGCGTGTGGCCACCAGCAGATCGCCCCGGTAGTCCTCGCGAATGGAAAAAATCTCGTTGCTCGCCAGTCCATCCCGCGTGGTGTATGTGTGAAACCTGTCTTTACCGAAAAAGCCAAGCCCGCTGTCGTGGAAGCCGACCCAAATTCGCCCCTGGCGGTCCTGATACACCGCCGTCGGCTCGTCGCTGGGAAGTCCCTCGCCGCGCGAGTAGATCGTGAATATGTCGTCGCGGAACCGAATCAGCCCGCTGTTCATTCCCACCCACAGATTCCCTTCACCATCTTCATAAATGGAGCGCACCCAGTCGCGATCGTGGCCGCTGTCTATCGCGGGGGCGACAAAGCCGCCATTCTCAAGCCGGCTCAAGCCGCCGTTGGTTCCCGCCCACAGATTGCCGTCGCGGTCCTCCCAAAGCGATCGCACAAACGGGTCGGGAAGGCCATCTTTGGTGTCGAAACTCCGTATCTTTCCCGATGGCGAGAGCATCAGAAGCCCTTTGCTGCTGCCCACCCAGAAGTTTCCGCGGCGATCTTCGAGCATGCAACTGACGATGGAGCCCTCGAGCGCCGCCGCGCTGACCACCGGAACGAACTTGCCGTTCTCCAGCTTCGCCACCCCGCCGAAACCCGAAATCCAGAGGTTGTGCTCGCGATCTGCGTACACGATTCGAATCGCCGCGATGGGCAGATCCGTGCCCGATCGAAAACTGGTGAATTTGCCCGACTCGAAACGGGTCAGGTAGGTTCCAGCCACGCTCCACACGACGCCCGGCTGTCCCTGGCATACCGAAGTAATGGCATTGTCCGGCAGCCCGTCTTTGGCCTTGTAAGTAATGAAGCGTTTGTTGCGGTAACAGGTCAGCCCGTCAGCCGTCCCGATCCATAAACTCCCATCGCTGCCCGCCGACAGCGCGGTGATGGAGTTGCTCGGAAGGTCTCCGTTGCCTTTGTTGAAAATAGCGAACTCATAGCCATCGAAGCGAGCCAGCCCTTCGTCGGTCCCCAGCCACAGATAGCCGTCGGTGGTCTGCGCGATGGCGCGAATCGTGTCCTGCGGCAGGCCTTGCTCCTGCGTCCAGATCGTGCGCGTATATTGGGTGAGGCTTCTGGCAGGGTTGAGCGCCAGGCCCGGCCGCGCGCACAGACATGCAAGAATCACCAAAAGAACGTACAGGGTTGGCCTGAATTGAGCCCTCACCGGATATTTTCAGTATAAGACCATACACTCCGCCGGCGAATCCCTGAGCTACAATCGATCTAGCGCGAACCGGCCGGTGAGGACCGAATACGAATCCGGCCAGGGGCCAAGAGTCGGACGGGATGAAAGACAAATCGCTGATTTGGCTGGCAGCCGGGGGAATCTTCATATGGGTGGTGGTGGGATATCCACCCGCCAGAGAAGCCGTCTTTCAAACCGCTAGGCACATCGCTCGGGATCTTTCGGCTTTGTTCCGTTAGCGGCCAGGAACAGGTCTACACTCCACCAGGGATCTACACTCCGTAATATCGGGTAGATACCCGGGCGTGCCACTTCAGGAAAACCTCTTTTAGGCTCTCCGTATCAGCGTTGCTAGGTTTCGCCGCCGGCATCTTGTGGACAAAGACATCGGTCACTCCGTTATCAAACACGCCTCCGGAAATGCCGTCCTCTCTGAATATGAGGATGGGAAGCCCCAGACCAAAGAGAATTCCTGCCTCTAAATGGTTCCAGGGGGTCGGAAACACCACTGATTCCTTTGAGGCAACCTTCCTTTCGTCCTTGGTGCCGCGTTTCCATGTTCCGGAGGCCGCTCGGAACTGCTCAAATCCGAGAATCAGGCCTCCCGCACAATGGTTGGCGATTACGAGCACTTCGCGAAGCGGAAATTCGGCAGGGTAGTCGGACCGGCCAAGTGCGCGTGGCTCGAGATTCAGTTCGTCAAGAAATCTGATCAGAGCTGCGCGCGAGCCCTCCTGCCTTGAACTGAGCGAGGTCGGACACGAAACAAAAACAGGAATTCTCATGACGGTGAACTCCCCTTGGAACCTGCTGCGAGCAGCAACTCCTCCAGGACGAGATTCCTCATTTTCGCATATGGTCGCCGGATCTTAATCCGTTGGGGAAACGGCCGATGTACCATCCGCTTCGGTGCCGAGTTTGGTCGCGAAACCGATGACTAGCCGCACCGCAGACCTGTGTAGACTTGAGCATATGGACGCTCGTGATGCCGCCGAGGTGGTTGCGTTTCTGGAGCGGCATAGCCTGGAGGTCTATGTGGATGGCGGCTGGGCTGTGGACGCTCTTCTAAGCGTACAGACCAGGCCGCACGCGGACCTCGATATTGCTGTCCCTCACAAACATGTGCCGCGACTGCGCGAACTCCTTGCCATCCGCGGCTACCGTGAGCAGCCTGGCGATGACGCCTGGGAGTGTATCTTCGTCCTCGCTGATGGCCGCGGCCGCAAGATCGACGTGCATTCGTACACTCTGGATGACGCCGGCAACCACTTGCACGGCGTGGCCTATATTGCCGAACACCTCACGGGAAGAGGTTCGATTCACAACTACCCGGTCCGCTGCATCTCTCCAGAGTGGCTGGTGAAGTTCCACACGGGGTACGAACTCGACGAGAACGATTTTCGCGATGTCCGTGCGTTGTGCGAGCGGTTCGGTATTCCGTTACCGGATGAGTACTTGCGGTTCACGGGCCCCCGTTGATATCTGATCTTCGAAACATGCGCGGATCCACCACTCTTGCGCCCACTGCAGCCGGTCGCCACATAACGTTTAGCCGCACTCCTCGTCCAATGCGCATGCGCCTAATCAGGTTGGTGAGTGTCATTCTCGCCGGCAGCGTGCTGGCTTGGCCGCAGGTGGCTCAGCTCAAAACAGCCGGCGCGGTTTTGGAAAGATACCAGCAAGCCCTGGGCGGCGTGGACGCCATAAGAAAGGTCCAATCGGAAACCCGGCGCGGAGAAGTCGAAGCCACTGGCATGCGGGGCAAAGCGACCTTCATCTTTTACGCAAAGCCGTTCAAGTCGTTCCGCAGAGTTACGCTACCTGACGGCCGCGAAATCATCTCAGGGTTCGACGGGAGCGTTTCATGGTCAGTCAGTCCACAAGGAGCGAACATCGATAAGACCACCCCGGTCGAGGCCGATCGCCGTGATGCTGACCCTCAGTATCCGCTGCACCAGCCGGACTATTTCCAAAAACTCGAATTCGCCGGCGTCACCGATTTTGAAGGCCACCCCTGCTATTGGCTTCACGGCACCACCCACTGGGGCAAGGACAACAATCAGTTTTACGATGTGCAAACCGGGCTCCTCGCTGGCTACCGTTTTCAATCGGACGACTCATCAACGGCAAGGACAACAACAGCCCTGTTTCACGATTACAAAAGCTTCGGTGGGCCGTTGGTGGCGATGAAAGTGATTTCACGCACTGGCGATCGCAGCCAGACCGTCACATACACGTCCGTGACCTACGAGCCGCTCGCGGATTCCATATTCGAACTGCCACCGGCTGTAAAGACGCTGCTGAAATGACAATGGCGCGCTCACGGTCCGTGCGCACGACCTCGTGCGGAAGAGCGCCATACATCTCGACTGGTAGGCTGCCTCGGCTGTTCAGCTTCTATGAACGCGTAGTCTGGCCGGATCAGCGCGACCACCGCTTCGAGCCATGGCCGACACGCCTTGATTTGCCATGCACTCGGCTTTTTGTAAATTCGACGTTTCCCCGTCTCTCCAAACTTGAAGTGTTTGACCGCATTGACGTAGGCCGAGGAACGATCGATCCCGGCTTCCCCAAGCGCGCGATCGAATAGCCGCCCGGCGGGGCCGACGAAGGGATGACCAGCGCGATCTTCCCCGTCGCCAGGCTGCTCACCAACAAACATGGCACGTGCGACGCGGGGACCTTCGCCGAAAACTGCCTGTGTTGCACGCAGATAAAGGTCCACAGCCCGGCACTCCTGTACGAATTCTAGGTCTTATGGTGTTGCTGCCGTACTTCTATAAGATCGATGACGGGTGTGTTTGTGGGCTGCTCCATTGGCGTAGTCTTTTCGTCCGCCTTTTGTGCGAAGAGTAGTCTCTACATTCTCTCGGCAACGACACAGCCGAGTTGCCTACCCAGCCCTTGAGTGCGTCTCTCTGGATGCCGTGCCCTGCCTCGGGCGATGCAGATTTCGCCACAAGAGCGCAAGATTTGCCTACCGCGGTCCCCCGCACCCGATCGCGATAAGCTCCGGGTTTAGTGGGTTTGACGCGTGCGGTACGAAGTCCTACAGTGGCCGTGCTTGTGCTCAAGAACCATTGGCTGCGGAAGGGAAGACCTCTATGACCAAGAATCTGGGAATCACTGTTCTGCTTGCAACCCTGACACTCTGTGTCTGCTTCGGCGCAGAGCACGACAAAAATCATAACGATGTTTTTGTACCAAGCCCGGCTGGCGAGACCAACATCGCGCGGGAGGTACGCCACCAGTTAGTCATGCTGCCCTATTATGGGATCTTCGACGACCTCGCTTTCTTCGTTGCAGGCAGCACGGTTACGCTGGTGGGTGAGGTCACTCGTCCAACGTTGAAATCGGATGCCGAAAACGTTGCGAAACACGTGGAAGGCGTGACTCAGGTGATTAACAACATTGAAGTATTGCCTCCGTCTCCCATGGACGATCAAATCCGATTGGCTGAATACCGGACGATCTATGGTGATCCCGCCCTCTCGACTCGTTACGGCTTCCGTGCACTACCTTCAATTCACATCTTAGAAGGTGTTGTGTCGAACGAAGGCGACAAGAACTTGATCAACGTCCGCGCTAACGGCGTGCCGAATGTTTTCTCTGTTACGAATAATCTTCAGGTAGAAGGTAGTTAGGTTCCCTTCCAAAGAGCGCTTCCGGCCTGCGGCAACAGCCACAGGCAGGGAGTTAGGCTTTCTCCAATCCGCAGCATGTTCCGCGTTCAACCAAGTACTCGTGGAAGAAACCATTCAGCTGAAGAAAGTGACCACACAAAGGTGGGCAGGCCGGAAGCCTGTCACGGTCTTAACTGCGATGCAGGCCTCCGGCCGAATTCATACCGCGCGGCGCCCGAAGAAGAAGGCCAGAACCCAGATCACCAGGAACACGAAGAACAGGATTTTTGCGATTCCGGCGGCTGCCCCGGCGATTCCGCCGAAGCCCAGCAGTGCGGCTACAAGCGCGATCACTAAGAACACCAGTGACCAATGAAGCATGTTTTGGTCCTCCGCGGATGTCATTGCAGTTTCTTTGCCAACCAG
>Ga0335077_10003448_pt1 | contig 19105 bp, 19 predicted proteins | sample Lox_Sample_31_FD_207151 | JGI IMG/M metagenome (GOLD analysis project Ga0335077, IMG submission 207151) | Soil microbial communities from Loxahatchee National Wildlife Refuge, Florida, United States - Lox_Sample_3.1 | ecosystem: Environmental > Terrestrial > Soil > Wetlands | place: USA...
CAGTCAGGTCCACCCTTTGCAGATCGCGACTGCCGTTCTTTTGATTTACATCACTTATGTCCTGCGGGCCCTGCGCTGGAAGGTTTTTCTCGAGCCGGTGCGCCAGACCCGCACCTCGCGCCTGATCGGGCCCACATTTATCGGCTTCACTGGGCTGGCGCTGCTGGGCCGCCCGGGCGAATTCATTCGTCCGTACTTAATCGCGAAAGGCGAGCAGGTCTCGGTTTCGTCGCAGATTGGCGTCTGGACCGTGGAACGCATTTTCGACATCGGGGCTTTCACCGTGCTCATGGCGATCGACGTGTACTGGTCGCCGAGGATCCGAGGGAATCCCTACCTGGGAAAATTCCGGCTCGTGGCCCTCGGGCTGTGTGGGCTGGTTGCGTTGATGGCGGTGCTGGCGGTGCTGATCCGCAGACGTGGCCATCTGGTTGCGTCATTTCTGCACCGCCTAGCGTCGGTAGTGTCCGCGAAGCTGGCGCATCACGTTGACGAGAAGGTGCGTGCCTTTGGCGAAGGGCTGAACACTGTCGCGGGAATGCGATCTTTCTTGAAGCTGTCCGGGATTTCGCTGCTGATGTGGTTCCTGATCGCTTTGTCGTATCGTCAGGTGACTCATGCCTATCCTCCAGAGGCGGCGCAGGCGGATGGGCCGACGGCGGTGGACGCAGAAACCGCGAAGCTCGCCGAGTTGCCGGGGGAAGAAGGCCAGCCCCTGACGACAGAGACGGTCGAGACGCTGAACCAGGCGATCGGCGGGCGCGGATTCGTGATCAAGGAATTCCATGGAGATATGTGGCTCTTTCAGCGCGGGCGGCGGGTCAAGAGGGTAGGCGACCGGCCGCACCTGAGCAACATGGATGTTTCCCACGTCCTGCTGCTTATGGGCTTCAGTATGATCGGCTCGCTCGTGCAGTTGCCCGCAGTCGGGGGAGGAAGCCAGTTCGCAGTGATTGGCGCTCTGCAGGTTATCTACGGCATACCGCCGGAACTGGCGGTCAGTTGCGGGATTCTGCTGTGGCTGGTGACCTTCATGGCGTGCATCCCGGTCGGACTGGCTTATGCCCACAGCGGGCACCTCTCGCTGCGCAAGCTCTCGAGAGAGAGTACCAGCGAGAAGCAAGAGGAGACGGTGCCGCCTTCTTCCTCGTGAACGAATGCTCGCCACCTTGGCGCAGCCTGCGGACTTTGTCTGCAAGTTCTGCGATCCAAGACTCGATCCTCGTGTGCGATGCCCAGATCTTCTAGCACAGAGGTTTGTAAGAACCCCGGCCAGGGTCGCTTAGAGAATCAGCTGCGGGGTCGGCCGCTGCGGTTGCTGCTACAATGCAAATCGGTTCCCCGCGCCATGAAATGCCCGTTCTGCGGCCATGCCAACGACAAAGTCGTGGATTCGCGCGAGAGCAAGGAAGCAGATTCCATCCGCCGCCGCCGCGAGTGCCTGAAGTGTGAAAAGCGCTTCACCACCTACGAACGCATCGACGAAATCCCCTATATGGTGGTGAAAAAAGACGGCCGCCGAGAGAAATTTGACCGGCAGAAAGTGCTGAATGGGCTACTACGGGCATGCGAAAAGCGCCCCGTGCCGATCAGTAAGCTGGAGCAGATCGTGAATGAAGCCGAGGCGTTTATCATCGAATCGCCCGAGCGGGAGCGCAAGACTAGCGAAATCGGCGAGCTCATCATGAACCGCCTGCGCCGGCATGACAAGGTCGCCTACGTCCGCTTCGCCTCGGTCTATCTGGACTTCAAGGACGTTCAGGAATTCATGACAGAACTGAAGGACCTGCTAAAGACCAAAGAGCCTGAAGTACGCACGAAGGGCGCAGTGAAGGCATAGTCTGCGGCTGAATCCTAGCGGGCACGGGGCAAGCCCCGCGGCACAACGGTTGGTAGCGGAAAATAGAAGATCAGCACCGGATGTGGCGATAAGAACGACTACTGCATGACCTACAAAGTCACCCTCATTCCCGGCGACGGCATCGGCCCCGAAGTTACCAAATCAACGGTACGCATTCTCGAAGCGACCGGCCTGAAGTTTGAGTGGGAAAGTTTCCAGGCCGGTGCTGAGGCCTATGAGAAGTACCACGAGTACATTCCCAAAGAGTTGACCGAATCCGTCGAACGCACGCACGTGGCTCTGAAGGGCCCGGTCACGACCCCCGTGGGCGGCGGTTTTTCCAGCATCAATGTTGCCCTCCGCAAGCAGTTCGATCTCTACGCGAACTTCCGGCCGATCAGCAACCTGCCCCACATTCCAACCCGCTACCCCGATGTGGATCTGATCATTGTGCGAGAGAATACCGAGAGTCTTTACTCCGGGCTGGAACACGAAGTCGTGCCCGGCGTAGTGGAGAGCCTCAAGATCATCACCGAGAAGGCCTCCACGCGCATCGCCCGGTTTGCTTTTGAGTACGCGCGCAGGAATCAGCGCAAGAAAGTGCACGCCATTCACAAGGCCAACATCATGAAGCTGTCGGACGGGCTGTTTCTGCGCTGCTGCCGCAGCGTGGCGAAGGAATATCCGGAAGTGACCTACGGCGAACACATCGTGGACAACACCTGCATGCAGCTGGTGATGAACCCTTACCAGTACGACATCCTGGTGATGGAGAATCTATACGGCGACATCATCTCTGACCTGTGCGCAGCCTTTGTCGGGGGTCTGGGCTTCGTGCCCAGCGCCAACCTTGGCGACCACTGCGCCATCTTCGAGGCTGTCCACGGCTCGGCGCCCGACATCGCCGGCAAGAATCTTGCCAATCCCACAGCCCTGATTCGCTCGGGGTTGCTCATGTTGCGCCATCTCGGAGAACACAAGGCCGAAGTAAGCATTCGCGCTGCTCTCGAGAAGGTGTACCGCAATCGCGAGAAGCTTACCCGAGACGTGGGCGGCCGCGCGGGCACGTCGGAATTTGCCGATTCGGTGATCGAGGCGATGGAATCGAATGCCGCCGCCGGCACGTCGGGGGCTTGACGCTACTCCGCGTCCTCTGTGCGCTGGTAGGTTAGTTCGGAAAGTGAGACGAAGCAGGGAGCCCATTTCTCGCCATGCCATCTTTGCGGGGAACTTCCTCGTGAGTCGTAAGCGTTTGGCCGGGCATTTGCTCGTGCTGCTGTTCATCGCCATTCCCTTCAGCGCAATTGCACAGGCTCTCAAAGTCACCCTTCTCGGCACCGGCAACCCCCGCCCTACGATGGAACGCTTCGGTCCCAGCATTCTCATAGAAGCGGGCAGAGAGACACTGCTCTTCGATTGTGGCCGCGGTGCTCTGCAGCGTCTTTATCAACTTGACGTTGCATCCTCCGATGTCAGTGCTTTGTTTCTCACGCATCTGCATTCCGATCACGTGGTCGGCATCCCTGACCTGTGGCTCAGTGGCTGGATCATGGGCCGGCAGGTCCCGCTGCGGGTCTGGGGTCCTAAGGGCACGAAAGAGATGATGCGCGCCCTGCAGAAGGCCTACGAGTTCGATATCCACACCCGGCGCGATCTCGACGAGAGACTCCCTGGCGAGGGCGTTCAAGTCGTGGCGCGAGATATTGACCAGGGTGTTGTTTACGAGAATGAACGGGTCAAGGTCACTGCGTTCACGGTCGATCACGGACCCGTGAAGCCTGCCTTTGGATACCGTATTGATTTCGCCGGTCGTTCGGTAGTCCTCTCCGGAGATACGCGTCCTTCGGAAAACCTGGTCCGTTTCGCACAGGGCACGGACGTGCTGATTCATGAGGTGATGGACCCCGAGTCCTATCGCGAGACCAGGAATTCTCTCACGCCGGAACAGCGCCGCAGAGTTCTCGCGCACCACACGACGCCCGAGCAGGCGGGGGAAGTCTTTTCCCGCGTAAAACCCCGACTCGCCGTCTATTCCCACATCGTGCCCAGCGACGCCACGGAGCTGGTTCCTCACACCCGCAAAACCTATTCCGGCCCACTTGAGGTGGGCGAAGATCTGATGACCATCGACATCGGAGATCATATCGCCGTGCACCGCCCGGTGAAATAAACGGTAACTTCGGTCCTTCTCCGTTGACGAAACTGCGCGCGATTGAGTAACATCCTCTGTTCTTCAAGGGACCTGGGGGATGGCGAATACAACACGCCGTGTGGGTGTGGTGCTCTTCCAGCTGGGCGGGCCAGACACGCTGGAGGCGATAGAACCTTTCCTGTTTAATCTGTTTTGTGATAAAGACATCATTGACTTCCCTTTTGCCCGCATTGGACGCAAGCCCCTCGCCAAACTGATTTCCACCACCCGTGCCCGCAAGGTTCAGCATCATTACTCCGTCATCGGAGGCGGGTCGCCCATCCGGCGCTTTACCGAGATGCAGGCACGCGCGCTCCAGCGAGAACTGCGGCAATGCGGCGTGGATGCGCATTGCTTCGTTGCCATGCGCTACTGGCATCCCTTCACCTCGGAGGCGGTCGAGCATGTTCGCACCGCCGGTTGTGATGAGATCGTGCTGCTGCCTCTCTACCCACAGTATTCGAGCACGACAAGCGGCAGCAGCCTGAATGAGTGGCGCCGCTGGTTTCATGACGACACGCCGGTGCGCTCCGTCGAGCCCTTCTACCGGCACGATCTCTATCTGGACGCCTTTGTCGAGAAAATTGAAGAAACGCTGGCGCGCTTCTCCGATCCCGACGTACCCGAATTGCTTTTCAGCGCGCACAGCGTGCCCGTGGCGGTTATCGCAAAGGGTGACCCGTATCAGCGGCAGATCGAAGAGACGGTGGGGCTGGTGATGCGGCGCGGCGGCTGGCCGAATCGTCATCGCCTCTGCTATCAGAGTAAAGTCGGCGCGAGCAAATGGCTGCAGCCTTCTTTGCGCGGCACACTGCGCGCTCTGGCGGAAGAGAATATCCGCGAGGTATGTGTAGTCCCGATTTCATTTGTTTCCGATCATGTGGAGACCCTGGGCGAAATCGATCATGAAGGGCGTGAGCTGGCGGCCGGTTTGGGGATCCGCAAGTTTGAAATGGCCCCGGGACTGAACGACGCGCCGACGTTCATTTCGGCGCTGGCCGACCTGGTGGGGCAGGCAATCGGCATGAGAATAGAGACTGGCGGCCGAGCGGGCTTGGACCCCTGTCAGTCTTCCCGAAACGTTGTGGGGTGGAACCGCACCTCTGTGTCTTCCGCGTCATCTACGGTCAGTCCCTTTTGAACCGTAACGACGCTGCGGGAACAGAATAAATCGTGTTCGGTGGGAGTGGATGGCAGACGAAGGCAACAAAGGCGTCCGCGGGCGGCTTCCTGCTTGGCCGCGTAAGGCGCTAAACCCGTCAGTGATCGCAGCGGAGCAGGCTTACCGCAAGCGGTCCAACCTCCCTCTTCTGACGGATGGCGACGTTGAAGCTCTGAAAGCTGGCGAACCCCTCTGGTGGGAACGGGGTGACGGCAGCCCGCCTCCTCCTGCAGCCCCGGCGGCATCCGCGCCCGCTGCCAGTGCGACGCCTTCCGCTGCTCCGCCGGTCGCCGCAGTCGCGGCTCCGCCGGCAGCATCTCAGGCGATTAGCGCAGAAGTGCAGAAGATGCTGGCGGCGGGCAAGAAGTGGAGCAAATCATCCATTGCCGCTGAACAGGCGCGCCGCAAACGCAACAACCTTCCGCCGCTCAGCGATGCCGAGGCGGCCGCGCTTCTGGGTGAGCCCGTGGCCCCTGCCGCTCCGGCTGCGCCTGCACCTGCCGCTGCCACGGCGGTTCCGGGCGCGCCCCGTCCCGTAGCGGCGCAAGTGGCAGCGCCCGTCGGGACCTCGGTTGCGCGCAGTGGAGAATCCACGCGCTACGTAGGCACACCAGCGGTGGGGACTTCGAAAGCTGCCGCCGCCGGTGGCGTGGCTGCAATCGGTCCAGCCGACAACGAAATCAATCGGGCGCGCCGCCGCTTCGCCTGGGCGGCAGTAGCTGCGTTCCTGACAGCGTGGTTCCTGGCATTTTTCCGCTTCTTCTTGCCGCGGACGCTTTTCGAGCCCGCCACCAGTTTCAAGATCGGCTATCCCGAGGATTACGGCCTGGGCGTGGACACCAAGTGGCAGCAGAAGTACCGCATCTGGGTGGACCGCACGCCGGACCGCATCTTTGTGATTTACGCACGCTGCACTCACCTGGGATGCACGCCGGACTGGAAGCCCAGTGAGAATAAGTTTAAGTGCCCGTGTCATGGAAGCGGGTATGACAGCGAGGGAATAAATTTCGAAGGGCCGGCACCGCGGCCGATGGACCGAGCTCATGTGGAGGTCGCTCCAGACGGCCAGATCCTGGTGGATGTCTCCAAGCTGTATCAGTGGCCCAAAGGGCAGCCGACGCAGTTCAATGACGACGGGGCGTATTTGCGGTCGTAAGCGATTGTGTGCCGACGGGCGACTAACCGATCGCGATCTAAAGGCAGCAATCAGCATCGATTTAGACGGGGCAGGCGGATTAGCGCTGGACGGGCGAGTTGCCCGTCCCCAACACGGTTCCAGGTGAGGTAGGCAATGCCAGACGAGAACGGAAATGGCAAGAACGGCAACCAGGTCGGCTTGATCGACAAGGTCACGACGGGGATCAAGCAAGACCTTGACTCGCTCAAGTCCGACATCCCTGCCAAAGCCAAAGAGCAGATCGAGGGCCTGAAAGACCCAACCAAGACCCAGGTCTACACTTCGATCTTCCGCCACAAACACGACGACACCCCGCGCAATCGCGCGCTCGGCGTGCTGTCGAACGTGTTTCTGCACCTGCATCCGGCCAAGATCAATCGCGATGCTGTGCGCTACAGCTATACATGGGGTATGGGCGGGATCACGTTTTACTTGTTTATCGTGCTCACCTTCACCGGCGTGCTGCTGATGTTCTACTACCATCCCAGCAAGGTGCAGGCCTTCCGCGACGTGCTTTACCTTGAGCACGATGTTCCATTCGGAAAAATTCTGCGCAACATGCACCGCTGGGCAGCCCATCTGATGGTGATCGCCGTCTGGCTGCACATGTTCCGTGTATTTCTGACGGGCTCCTATAAGAAGCCGCGCGAGTTCAATTGGAACATCGGAGTGCTGTTACTCGTTTTCACGCTGCTGCTTTCGTTCACTGGCTACCTGCTGCCCGATGATCAACTCGGATTCTGGGCGGTGACGGTAGGCACGAATATGGCGCGTGCCACGCCGCTGCTCGGGCATGAAGGCCCGTTCGGCCATCAGTTGGGCATGACGCCTTATAACGACGTGCGCTTCGGCCTGCTGGGCGGCTCGATCGTCGATGCCAACGCACTGCTCCGCTCCTACATCTGGCATTGCATCGGCATTCCGATCGTGGCTTCCGTGCTGATGATCGTGCATTTCTGGCGGGTGAGAAAAGACGGCGGCATCTCCGGCCCTGCCCCGGTCATGCTGCAGGCAGAGGGAGACAACCCGCGGCGGGCGCAGAAGGCGGCAGGAGAGTAAAGTCAGCCGCGCCAGCCGTGTGGGGACGGGGTCGGAGACCTGTCCCCACGCAGTTCTTGGAGCCTTTATGGATTGGCGACAACTCTGGGAGATTGCTTCCACGCCGGACAACGTACCCATCGTGGCGCTGATTCCCCTGCTCGTCTTCTATTGCTATCTGGCGTGGAAGCAGGCCAAGGCCAACGACGAGCTCATCGTCCGGTTGGAAGCGGATCCCGCTCTCGCCAAGACGCATCATCGCAAGACATGGCCGTTCCGGCCGGGCTGGCAGAAAGAAATTCACGTCTGGCCGTTTTTACTTCGCATTGAATTCCTGGCTGCGATCATTGTCACCATCATTTTGATGGTTTGGTCCATCACGCTGAACGCGCCGATGGAGGAGCCCGCCAACCCCAACCTGACGATGAACCCGGCGAAAGCGCCCTGGTACTTTCTGGGCTTGCAGGAAATGCTGGTGTATTTCGATCCCTGGATCGCCGGCGTGGTGATGCCGACGCTGATCATCATCGGTCTGATGGTGATCCCGTACATCGACACCAACCCGCTGGGCAGTGGCTATTACACCTGGAAACAGCGGAAGTTCTCGATCGGCACGTTTTTGTTCGGCTTCATCATTCTGTGGGTTTCGATGATCATCATCGGGACGTTCATTCGCGGGCCCGGCTGGCAATGGTTCTGGCCCGGACAAGTGTGGGACCACAACCGTCTGATTTACGAGGTGAACCGCGATCTGCCGGATATTTTCGGGATCACGTCGAACTTGTGGAAGGGCATCTTCGGAGCAATTGTCGTAGGTGGTTACTTTGCAGCCGGGGGATTCCTGCTGCACGGTTTCTTCCGCCGCTACAACCCGAAAGACTACAAGCGCATGAGCCTGCTGCAGTATTCGATCATGCAGGTCTTCATGCTCACGATGGTCGCATTGCCGATCAAAATGCTGTTGCGGCTCCTTTTTCATATCAAGTATGTGTGGATTACGCCCTGGTTTAACGTTTAGCCTTCAGTTGTCGGTCTTCTATCGTCAGCCCTCGACTGAGCCGCTTTTTCAGCGCCAACGAACTGAGCGGTTTTGCTGACGACCGACGACTGAAGACCGACGACTGAAAGTGGAGGCTTGGTGCCCGAACAACCAATCCCCGAGCAGGACCCGATTGTTACCAAGTCTTACGCGGCGCATTACGTGCTCGCGATGGTGATCCTCATCGCCTCGCTCTTCTGGGCTCTTTGGGATGAGGCTTTCGGGCAACGGCCGTGGAAGGCCTACCAGCACGCGTGGAAGGAACGCTACGCGGCGTTTCTGAAAACTGAGCGCTCGGCTTTCGCGCAAGAGCAGAAGCAAGTTCAGCAGAGCGCGGATTATCAGGAATTGGAGCACGCGGCCGTGCAAGCCGAACAGCAAGCCAGGCCGCAACGGGATGCTATCCAGAAGCAGCTCACTGATCTGAACGCCAGGCTTCTGGCTGTGCAGAACGTCTTCACCGACCGGCGCGCTTACGTCAACGCCCTGACGTATGAAATGGAGACCGATACCAGCGCCTCCGCGAAAAAGAGCAAGCAGGAAGACATCGACGATTACAAGAAGAAGATGGCCACGGTGGAATTTCCCGACGGCCACAAAGAGAGATTCAACTTCCAGCAGCTGGAAGAGAGGTACAACGACCTCAAAACCGAGCGCACCAAGCTCAGTGCGGAATTGGGTGAAGTGCTGAAGCCGGCCAGCGACGCCAGCACCAAAGCCAGCCAGTATCTGTCCGAGCATATGGTGGACTTGCGTCCCGACCAGATTGACGGCCTGCGCAAGAAGACCGCCGAGTGGGACCCAGCGATCGTTCAGATCAATGTCGCCGAAGCCAATATCGTGGACCGCTGCGAGTCCTGCCACATGGGCACGCGCGAGCCGGTGAAGATCACCGCCGTTTCGATGGCCCTGGCTGCCGGGCACAAGAAGCCGGACGAATACGATCGCGCCTTCGTCAGCCATCCTGAACCAGAGCTGTTCAAGATCCACGACCCGGATAAATTCGGCTGCTCGACCTGTCACCAGGGCAACGGTCGGGCCACCACCAGCATTGAGAAAGCCCACGGGCATTATGAGCACTGGCTGTGGCCGCTCTATCCTAAGGCCAACGCCGAGGCCGGCTGCCAGACCTGCCACTCGGCCGACATGGTTCTTGCCAGCGGCGACGTGCAGTGGGACGTGATCAACGAAGGCAAAGATCTTTTCCGGCAGCGGGGCTGCATGGGCTGCCATCGCTATGAGGGCTACGACAAGGAGCCGGAGGATCTGACCTCGGTCGGCCAGCAACTCAAACAACTCGACACGGAAAAAAAGGACAACATCAAGCAGGCGGCTTATCTCATGAAGCAGGCCGATCAGGCCTCCAGCAACGAGGAGGCCAACCGGCTCAACGAGAAAGCGGTTGCACTGCGCGTCGCCGACAGCAAGATTGACGGACAGCTGCAGCAGCTCGATTTCCAGTCGCACAGCCTGATGCAGGACATGAAGAAGGTCGGGCCAAACCTGAAAGATGTCCGCCTCAAGCTGAACAAGAACTGGATACCGGTATGGTTGAAGAAGCCCAGCGACTTCCGCCCGGCCACCAAGATGCCGAACTTCCGCCTGAACGAGCGGCAGATTCGGGCAATCTCAGCGTACATCTGGCAATCGGGACTTACGGATGCATTGCCGAAGCAGAAACCGGGCAATGCGGATCACGGCAAAGATCTGTTCCAGACGCGCGGCTGCCTGGCCTGCCACTCGATTGGTGAAGGCAGCCAGATGACCGGCGGAACCTTTGCCGCCAATCTAACCCGCGTGGGCGAAAAGGCCAACTACGATTACCTGGTGCGCTGGATCCACAATGCCCGCCAGCGGACGCGGCCCTACTGCCCCTACGAGAAGAAAGACATTGGGCCTGAGGACTACGCCAAGAAGGGGCTTCCCTACGAGTTCGATCTGGAGCACAGCCAGTGCCCCAACGACGGACACGAGCTCCAGGTCCAGAACATGACGGTGATGCCCAGCCTGCGCCTGAGTCAGGAAGATGCGCAGGACATCGCCACATATCTGATCTCCCAAAAGGAGAAGGAACCGTCCTCATATCCCGAAGCGGCATACATGGATGACCCTGCTCTCAAAGCCGAAGGCGAGAAGTGGATTCGCCACTTCGGCTGCGCCGGATGCCACGAGATCGCGGGCTTCGAGACCGAAGGACGCATCGGCACCGACTTGACGGTCGAAGGCAGCAAACCGATCGAACGTTTGGATTTTGCGCTCTTCACTGAGCCGGCACAGCGCGGAGGCGTGGAGCCAATCACCGATCCCGAAGATCGCCAGCGCCTGCCCGAAGGCCCTGCAAAAGACCCCTGGTACGACCACAAGGGATTCTTCGAGCACAAGCTCGCCGAGCCCAACGTTTACGACAAGGGCAAAGAAGACAAGCCGGAAGAAGAGAAACTACGCATGCCTAACCTGCACCTCACCAAGGAGCAGGTGCGGGCGTTGACCACCTTCCTTCTGGGCAGCCAGGAAACTTCCCTGCCCGCCAGCTACCAGTACAAACCCGGCGATTCGCGCCGTGACATTCAGGAAGGCTGGTGGATCGTCAAGAAGTACAACTGCATGGGCTGCCACCAGTTCATCCCTGGCCAGCCCACCATCCTCATGGGCCTGAGCCAGTATCAGGACCAGCAGGAGCAGTTGCCGCCCAAGCTTCTGACCGAGGGCGCGCGCGTTGATCCCGAATGGCTGCGGCGTTTCTTATCGAACCCGGCGCTCAACTCGACGGACACGAACCGCAACGGCGTGCGGCCGTATTTGCGAGTCCGCATGCCTACGTTCTCCTTTTCCGACAACGAACTGCGCAAGCTGGTGCGCTTCTTCCAGGCACTCTCGCAGCAGCCCATGCCGTACATTCCGGAGCAGGTGCCGACCCTCACCGCCAAAGAAACCGATATGGCGCGCAGCCTGTTTTCCAGCACGGCAGCGCCCTGCCTCAAGTGCCATGCTACGGGCGATGTTGCACACGACACGCACGCTACCGCGCCCAACTTCCTGCTGGCCAAAGAGCGCCTCAAGCCTGATTGGGTGGAGCGCTGGATCGTTGATCCGCAGGCAGTGAGCCCGGGCACGTCCATGCCGTCTGGCCTGTTCCGGCGAGAGAACGAGCACTGGGTATTCGCCGGACCGACGCCGCCATCCTTTCAGGGTTATGCCAAGGACCATACCAAGCTGCTGGTGGATTACATCTTCCAGTTGACGCCGGAAGAACAACGCCGGGTGGCATCGGCCATGGGGCGCGGCAGTGCGGCAGTTCCGGCATCCGGCAGGCCGAAGCAGGCAAGCGTGGCAGCGGGCGCAGGGCACGGTGGTTCGCGGTAAAATTGTAGATGCGCTTAATATGTGGCCAACAACACGCTCTGTCATCCTGAGCGGAGTGCGGCGCGCGCAAAGTGTGCGCCGTACCCAGTCGACCCATGCAATTTACAAAGCCATGCAATTTACAAAAACCGCCGGCACCTCAAGTAATTTCTGCGGTGCGTTCCCAGCATTGCGGACGGTGTTTCGTGAGCAGTATCTGGCGGCGTCGTAGCACTGCACGCGTGCATGAGATTCGACTCCGCTGCTCCTGCCTGCGGCAGGGGTAACCTCGCTCAGGATGACAACTTGAATTTTGAGAAATACCAAAACCACGAAAGGGCGAAATCATGAATCGCAAGACATGGATTGCAGCATTCAGCCTTTGTCTGCTCGCCGTGGCCCTCCTTGCCGCCTGTAGCAAGAAGGAGAACACGAACGAGGAGCAGACTGCCTCTCCCACCTCAGAAGCAACGCCGGCAGCCACACCGATTGACCCGAATACCGTGGCCAGCGTCAGCGGAACGGTAAAACTCGACGGTACCGCGCCCAAGCCGGCCAAGATCGACATGAGTCAGGACCCGGCCTGTAAGGGTTCCAATGAGTCCGAGAATGTCGTCGCGAGCGGAGGCAACCTGGCCAACGTATTCGTGTACGTAAAAGACGGCCTCGGCAATCGCACATTCGAGGCTCCGAAAGAGGCCGTCGCCATTGATCAGCAGGGTTGCCGCTATCACCCGCACGTGCTGGGCGTGATGACCGGCCAGAACATCGAAATCAAGAACGACGATATGACCACGCACAACATCCATCCCACGCCGGCCGATAACCGCGAGTGGAACGAGTCTCAGCCTCCGAAGGCGGCGCCGCTGGAGAAGAACTTTGCCCGCGAAGAAATCCTGCTGCCGGTGAAGTGCAACCAGCATCCCTGGATGAAGATGTATATCAACGTGGTCAAGAGTCCGTTCTTCGCCGTGACCGGCGCCGACGGCAAGTATGAAATCAAGGGCTTGCCCCCAGGAGATTACACACTTGCGTTCGTTCAGGAGAAGCTGGGCACGCAAGAGCAGAAAGTGACCCTGGCTGCCAAAGACAGCAAGACGGTGGATGCCTCGTTCAAGGCGCAGTAAACCTGCTAGAATTTCGGTTGAGACCCGCGCCATGCCTGTATGGGACGGGGTAATCCCGTCCCATAACAGCCCGGGCAGTTTGGCTGTTAGCCAGGTAACTCATGGGAGCTCTGCCACGGACCACCCATTCTGCCACCAGCAATTTCGAAGGAGTGAGCGTTGAGCGTCACGTCAACTCCCTATAATCGTGCCCATCACCTTTTCGCTATAGCGGTTGCCGGCGCCACTTTGCTGCTCATCGTCGCTGGCGCCCTCGTTACCAGCAATGATGCCGGGCTCTCGGTTCCCGACTGGCCGACTTCCTTCGGCTCGCTCTACAAAATTCCACACATGGTTGGGGGCGTGCGCTTTGAGCATACCCACCGCATGGTGGCAGAGTTCATCGGACTGCTGACCATCGTCATCGCAATCTGGACCTGGCGCGCCGACCGCAGGCGCTGGATGAAGTATCTGGCAATCGGCGCTCTGGCGACGGTCGTGGCCCAGGGAATTCTTGGCGGGCTGACAGTTCTGTTCTTCCTGCCTCCGGCGATTTCTACCGCTCACGCGGCGGTCGCACAGACCTTCTTCTGTATCGCAGTATGCATAGCCCTTTTCACCGGGCGCCAGTGGGTGGAGGAAGTTCCGCGTATCGAGTTCGACCCGCGTAAGCCCAGCCTGCAGAGCCTCACTCTGCTGTCGATCTTCGTTTTGTACGTGCAGCTCATTTTGGGCGCCATGTTCCGGCATCATGGGATGAATTGGCTGCCGCACCTGCTGAACGCAGGCGTGGTGAGCTTTGTGCTTGCCTGGACTTCAATACGTGTTCTTTCGCAATACGCCAGGATCGCTGCGGTCCGCCAGCCGGCCGTCATGATGCTCTCGCTCCTGATCGCCCAGCTTGGTCTGGGTTTCGTGGCCTTTCTAACGCGTGTGGCCTGGGGCAAGGATGCTGTCCAGCCGGAGCTGCCGATGGTGGTTTCTACAGTTGCGCATGTTGCTGGGGGGGCTTTGCTGTTGGCGACTGCGGTGGTATTGGCCATCCAGGTTTGGCGGCACGTGCCGGCCGCTTTGCAGGAGCCGGTTCCTCACACCGAGGAAAGGCCTGCGACCGCCTGAGTTGGAAAGCATTTCGGAACCTGTTTTGGGAATGTGCCGCACTGAGCGGAGTGCTCAGTGTCTCTGCTCTTTGTTAAGGTTCTCTTCATAAACCGGAAAGTGACGTGATTGTAGAATGACCGCAGCCTCGAACGCTCCCGCCCTTGCGCCACATGCTTTTGAGGCGGGACCTGCGGCAGCTGTGGTCATTTCCGTTCAAGACCTCGTCCATCGTTATGCTGACCGAATCGCGCTGAACAGCATTTCGTTCCAGGTGCGGCAGGCGGAGTTGTTCGGCCTGCTCGGTCCCAATGGCAGCGGCAAGACCACCCTCTTCCGCATTCTCTCCACTCTGATGGCGCCCAGCAGCGGACAGATAGCCATTCTCGGCCACGACCTGAAGGCCGACGCCAGTGCTCTTCGCCGGAGTCTGGGAGTCGTCTTCCAGTCGCCGAGCATCGATGGAAAACTCACCGCAGCCGAAAACCTTCGCCACCAGGGGCACCTTTATGGTCTTCGGGGAGCCGCACTGGAGCATCGTATTAGCGCGATGCTTTCACGTGTAGGGCTGAGTGAGCGCTCAGATGAACGAGCAGAGAAGTTCTCCGGTGGCTTGCAGCGCCGTCTGGAGTTGGCCAAGGGCCTGTTGCATCATCCGTCGCTGCTTTTGCTTGACGAACCGACCTCCGGTCTCGACCCTGGGGCCCGTCGGGACTTCTGGCAGTACCTGCGGACCTTGCGAGAGGACCAGACCATTACGATTCTTGTCACCACGCACCTGATGGAGGAAGCGGAACATTGTGACCGCCTGGCTATTCTCAATGAAGGCAAGCTGGTGGGTCTAGGCACGCCGGCTGAACTTAAGAAGGAGATCGGGGGCGACGTTCTTTGGCTGGATGCACGCGACGGGGACAGTCTGGCGGCCAGAGTGCGTTCCCGATTCCATCTCGATGCGCAGGTCCTGGAAGGGCAGGTGCGGCTGGAGTGTGAAAACGGGCACCGCTTCGTCACCGATCTGATGGAGACCTTTCCGGGAGATATCCAGGCGGTCAGCGTGAGCAAGCCGACTCTGGAGGACGTGTTCATTCACCGCACCGGGCACAAGTTCTGGACCGAGAATGGACATCCGCGCAACTCTTAGCACCGGAGCGTTCCGTCCGGGATTTGCTCTGATGTGGGTCAACTGTGTCCCTGCACTGCCATCCGGCGGTGAATATGGCGCTTGATCTGCAATAATTGGCATATGATGGCTTTGCTTTCGTTTGTCCTTGGTGCAATTCCATTGGCTGGCATCGCCTGGACGGTGATGAACGGCCTGATTAAAACCGTGGACGGGTTGTTCCTCAGCCTGATCCTGCTGGCCCTGTCCGCGATTCTGTTCATGAACGCAGTCATCGAACTCCGCAAGCCGGCCAAGGCAACTCAGGGGCGCATGCCGAACTGACATGGCCACCCAGAGCACAGCCTTGGCGGTTCCTCCGCTGCCCGATTCCACGGGTATGGTGCTGCCAGCGCTCTCCCTGTGGCAGCGCGAGGTGGTGCGATTCTACCGCCAGCGTTCCCGGGTGACCGGCATTATTCTTTCGCCGCTCGTGTTCTGGCTGGTTATCGGCTCGGGTTTCGGCACCTCGTTTCACTCCGGCGAAGCGGCGGGCCAGCGGCATTATCTGGACTATTTCTATCCCGGCGCTCTCATCATGATTGTGCTGTTCACCTCGATCTTCACCATGATGTCAGTGATCGAAGATCGCAAGCAGGGTTTCCTGTTGTCAGTGCTGGCGGCCCCGGTGCCGAGAGCCGCGATCGTGTTAGGGAAGGTGATGGGCGGGACTACCCTGGCGGCAGTGCAGGGAGTCATCTTTCTGCTGTTCTCCCCGCTGCTTGGAGTTCATTTCAGCCTGTTGCAGTTTCTGCTGGTCACCCTGGTGATCATTCTGAATTCGTTCGGGCTCACGGCTCTCGGCTTCGCCATTGCCTGGCCCATGGATTCCGCGCAGGGATTTCACGCCGTGATCAATTTGTTTCTGATTCCGCTCTGGCTGCTCTCCGGAGCGCTGTTCCCGCTCACTGGAGCTTCCTTTTGGGTCCGCTGGCTTATGTGGGTGAACCCTCTGACCTACGGCGTCGAAGCCCTGCGCACTCTGCTTTACCCCGCCGGTCCAGCTGCGTTTCCCCTGGCTGATTCCCTGGCCACGCTTGTGCTTTTTGCCCTCTCCATGTTTGGACTATGCTTTATCATCGTTAGCCGGCGAAGCACGAGGCCTCCCGCCTGATGCAGATTCCGCCATCAACGGTGTTCTTCCCTGCGCTGAACGCGACTCTGAACGGCACCAGCGCGGTGCTGCTGCTTACCGGACGAAACTTGATCAGACATGGCCGCATTTCGGCACATCGGGCTGTCATGATCACCACAGTGATCGTTTCCAGCCTGTTCCTGATTTCCTACGTCTACTACCATTTGCAGGCAGGAGTGGTCCGCTTTCAAGGTCAAGGCTGGTCGCGGCCTGTGTATTTCAGCATTCTGATCTCTCACACCATTCTGGCGATCGTTATCGTGCCCCTGGTGCTGGTTACTTTGACCCGCGGGCTGCGTGAACGATTCGACCGCCACCGCGCAATCGCGCGCTGGACCTATCCTCTCTGGCTTTACGTCTCGGTTACCGGCGTGGTGGTCTATTTCATGCTGTACCACTGGTTTGCGTGACTTAACACAGCTTCTGGCTCCTGGCCATTCGCTTCTGGCCAGGCGCTGGCGAGAGACTCCGATTTTCGAGCGGGTAATTGCTTCGCCATGACCTCCGTAAGGTTGAAAATCGATGTTTCTGGAACCGTCGGCGATCAGGCCTGGCGAGAGCTTCACCAGTTCGACGAGATCAAGGGTGCGGCCTTCGGCCCCCAGTTCGGATCGGGTAGTCCATGCAAGCATGCGCCTGATGCTCCTCATACCAACGGGGAATGGATCGGCGCGGAGGTCGAACTGCAAACGCCATTGCTGGCCCAGTACGCCATGTCACACTATCTGGAGCAGGAGCGCGTTCTGGACGCAGATGTAATCGACTAAAGCAGCGTCACTTCTGTCCAGTGTGTTGAAATAGCCCACCATGTCTGGCGAACCTTCTTCAGTTGAACCCGCAGCTCGTACTCGCCGGCGCATGACCACGGGCCAGCGCCTGCTTTTCCTTTTCACCGGCTGGCTTATCGTTCTCATGCCCTTTCTTTTCTGGTGGAATACCTGGTTCGGACGCCAGCTTTCCGACCGGCAGATCGAAGAATACCTGCATGACGACAAGAAGCCGCGCCACATCCAGCATGCCCTGGTGCAACTCGGCGAGCGCATGGGCAGGCGGGATGGCGCAGTATCGCGTTGGTATCCCGACCTTATTCGCCTGGCGACCTATCACGTCGAAGAAGTCCGCAACACTGATGCCTGGGTGATGGGTCAGGACCCGTCTAGTACAGACTCTTCCAGCGCTGGTTTTCACGAAACACTGCTCAAGATGCTCCGCGATCCTTCTCCGCTCGTTCGAGGAAATGCCGCACTTTCGCTTGTACGCTTCGGCGATGCCACCGGCAGGCCGCAGATTGTCGCACTGCTCCAGCCTGCTACTGTCGTCGCGCCGCAGGCCGGAAAGATCGTCGACACCAGCACCGTCGGCACGCCGATTCACCAGGGTGGCGTCGTGGCCAAACTGGAAGCCTCGGGCCAGACCATCGAGGCGCGCTCTCCCATCGGTGGCCGCCTGCGCAGCTTGTCCGTCCAGGCGGGCAATTCCATTTCTCAGGGCGAGGAAATTGGGAAAGTGTCTCCCACCTCGGATCAGGCGTGGGAAGCCCTTCGCGCCCTCTATCTGGTCGGCCAGGCGGATGATTTGCCTGCGATCATCCCTTATGAACGCGAGGTGCCCGACATGCCCGAGCATGTGCGCCAGCAGGCCGTCATGACTGAGAAAGCGATCCGGCAGCGGGCCTCGGCGCAGTAGCAATCTTCCGACGAGGTTTCGGCAGTAATGGCACATTTGGGGGATTGACCCCGCCCAACGCCGGAAGTACGTTCCCTCTATGAGGCGTTGGTCCTGCGGATCATGGGGCGTCGCATTCCTTGTCGTCGTGTTGCTGCTTATCGCCCTGGTCTTGGTGCTGCCGCAAGTGGATCTGCCCGATACTGCTTTCCATGGCGATTCTTCCCCGGCATCCGTTCGCGCGCGGGGCATACTCATCCCGGTTCTGCTCGCAGGCGTAACGCTTCAGTTCTCCTTTCAGTTGTCCGCGCGAGAGCGCCTCGTTGGTTGGCCTCTTTCCACTCTCTCAATTCCTAATTTCCTGCCGATTCTCCACCAATCCATACGCTGTTAGGAAGTGTGCCGTCTGGACTGCGTGTGAGCTCGCCCTGTGTTGAGCTTGCCTGGTGTTTGCCGGGCAGGAAAGGGCAGTTCGAGGAATGGGCCGGTGCTCTTGGGGGAGGGCCCGGGTTTCTTGTTCTGCCCTGTTTCTTATTGACATTCTTAACATTTCCAGCGTCGGCCAAATGGAGAAACTCGGATGATGGAATGCAAAGATCACGTGCCGCTGATTCAGGCGGTCGAAAGATTGGGGGAAGCCTCCTTGAAGGCTGGACTCACCGAAGAACAGGTCGTGAACCTGCTCGCTTCAGACCTGGAAATCTCCCAACTGCTGGAATATCTGGACGCGATGCTTTCCGACCGCGTGCACTGAGCCGACAGAACAACGGTGACAGGGACAGGCGTATGGAGGCGAGTCACGAGCCTGCCGCTGACCCGGTTCTTCTCCCGGCTCCGGCGCTATAATCTCAACGCCCACACGCTCATCCCACCTGGATTTCCTGGAGGGCAGTCTTGTACGAAGTGATTCTCAAGCGCTTCGAGCACCCCGATGAAGTGCGCACGTTCGAGAAGGGCACGTTCGAGGTGGTTCAGATTGGCGGCATGACCATCGGTCGAGCCACTTACGAACCCGGCTGGAAATGGTCTGTGCACGTCGGTAAGGCGGTCGGCGCGAAGAGTTGCATGGTGGAACACGTCGGCCTGGTAGTTGCCGGCCGCGCCGTCGCAGCAATGGATGACGGCCGCGTCATCGAAATGAAGCCGGGAGATA
>Ga0335077_10003449_pt1 | contig 19104 bp, 18 predicted proteins | sample Lox_Sample_31_FD_207151 | JGI IMG/M metagenome (GOLD analysis project Ga0335077, IMG submission 207151) | Soil microbial communities from Loxahatchee National Wildlife Refuge, Florida, United States - Lox_Sample_3.1 | ecosystem: Environmental > Terrestrial > Soil > Wetlands | place: USA...
GGCGTACTCTCATATATCGTAATACGATATACTGGAGAACTAGATGCCCGCTATGCCTGCCGAATCCACGGTAAAGCCCAGATGGCTGGACGAAAAGACGCAATCGCTGATGGACCGCGCCATCACGCGGGAAAAAGCGCTCTCGGCGATGCTGATGACGTACATCCTGACGGGATTGGTGTTCATGCTGCTGCCGGGTACGTTTCTGGGTGTGTGGAACTTGGTTTCGATCAGCAAATTGCAGGCTGCGGAAGCGATTTCGCCGGGGTGGATCCAAGCCCACGGGCACGCGCAGATTTTCGGCTGGGTCGGGACGTTCATTCTTGGGATTGGTTTTTATTCGATACCCAAGCTGCGCAAGATGAAACCGTTTTCGCTGTGGCGCGGCTGGGTTTGCTGGGCTATCTGGACGAAAGGAGTGCTGTTGCGGTGGGCGGTGACGGTTTGGCCGTGGCACTGGCGCATTTTGTTACCGGCGGCGGCGTTGCTGGAGTTAGCGGCGTTTCTGTTGTTCTTTGCCACGATTGGGCCGGCGCATTCCGCTTCAGAGGGACCGAAGAAGCCGTGGGAAGTCTGGATTTACGCGGTGATTGCGGCGACCTCTGGTTTGATGTTGTCGCTGGTGCTGCAGGTGCTGGAATGCTTCAGCCTTGCGAGCAGCGGAACGACGCTGGCGTTTCCGCACCTGTTCGATCAGAAATACCTGGTTGTCTCGACGTGGGGCTTTCTCGTGCCGATGGTGTGGGGATTCAGCGCGCGCTGGCTGACGGTGTTTCTTGGCCTGCGGCCACTGCGTTCCAGTTTGCTGGGGGTCGCCATCGTTGCCAACACTTTGGGCGTAATCGCAGCGCTGTTTGCTTATTTCGCTCCGGCGACGATTCTGCTGCTAGCGGGCGCGGTGAGCGCCGGCGTTGCGATTCGATTCTTTGAGCCTTCGATCAAGCAACCGAAGACGGTCAATATTCACTCCAGCTTTCCGTACTTTGTGCGCTTTGCGTATGTTTGGCTGATCGTGGCGGCGCTTTTGGGGATTTGGGCGGAATTCAGCGGAAGCTTGAGTCCGGGAATCTGGGGAGCGTCGCGGCACGCGCTGACTGTGGGATTCATTGCGGCAATGGTGTTCAGTGTGGGCCAGCGGGTTTTGCCGTCGTTTTGCGGAATGCGCATTCTTGCCAGTCGAAACCTCATGTTTGCGGGACTGGCGTTGCTGATGCTCGGCTGTACATTGCGCGTCGCTTCGGAGATTCTGGCGTATCAGAATTTTGCGGCGTGGGCTTGGAGTGTTTTGCCGGTGTCCGCGCTGATCGAAATGACTGCCGTGACGATCTTTGCATTGAATTTGGTGTGGACGTTTTTGAAGCCGCCAGTGGTGGCGCCGGGGCCGCTGCAGATGTATGTAGAGTGAAAAGACGACGTAAAGATAAGGAAGGAAGGAAGTAAGGAAGTAAGGAAGGAAGAAGAGGAACTGAGGCGCGGGGACGGTTATTCCGTATCGGTTTCTACTTCGGGGACGTCTTCGCGAGTGAGGGAGCGGAGTTCGCGGCGGATGACGTCGGCGGAAAAGCCGGAACGGAGCAGGCTGCGGTAGAGAGAGGCAAGTTTTTTGTCATCGATTTCGCCGCGTGAAGCGCGCAGCTTGCGTTCGATGCGCTGGCGGACGAGGGATGATTCGTCGGTGCTTTGGGAGATTTCTTCGAGAGCGGTTTCGATGTGGCGGTCGGGGACGCCGCGGGCGCGCAGGTCGCGGGCGACGCGAAACTTTCCTTGTTTGCGGACTTCGGTGCGCTGGCGAGCGAACTGCTTGGCGTAGCGGGCATCGTCGATATATCCCGCGGACTTCAGGCGGTCCATCACTTTTTTGATCAGAGATTTGTCGTCACAGCGGCGCTCGAGCGCTTGCTTCATTTCATGGACGGAGTGCGCGCGGCGCATAAGGATTTTGATGGCGGCCTCGTAGAGGGAAGACTCAGAATCGTGTTGGCGGGGCTTGGAGAACACGAGTGAAGCATAGAGGAAGAAGTGGCGAGTGGCTAGTGGCGAGAATTAGAAAAAAAAAGGGAATCTTAACGCAGAGACGTTGAGGGCGCAGAGAAGAGGAAAGATGGAACCTGCAATTTGTGCTTGAGATTGAGCGCCCGTGCTGATCGAGTAGGCGGCGAACGGATTCCAGTGCTCCGTCAGCTTTATGGGGCAGGAATAATCCGTGGGACGGCGTAGTAGGCAAGTAGCAGGCCTGCGCCTGAAAGGACAAACAAAAGAATCGCCATCTTCCTTCTTGGGGATGAGATTTTGTTTCTCACTATAAGAGAAACGCAGCAAAAAGCCGCGACGGGAGTAGAGAACCACGCTGCAACTCCAAGCAGCGCAATCGCATAGATGAGCCACACGGAAACATAAAAACCGATATCAGTATGGGAGATGAAAACAGTTCTCGTCACGTGCAGCTTCAGCAGGAAAAGACAAGATCCGAGGCCGGACAAAAGTCCAGGCAGAGAAAGCGCCCACGATGAGATGTAGAGCAGTCGATCCAAGTCTTATCGTCTTACCCGGTAGATGCGACTTATCTGCGGGCGAAGCGCTCGAAGTCGGCCATCTGCGAGGCCATTTCTTCGCGGGCGGCGTCGGAAGCGGAACGAATACCCTGAATGCGCAGCTTGAATTCATCGGCGTTGGAGGCGCGGGCGAGGGCTTCGTCCAGGGTGATGAGCTGCCGGGAATAAAGCTCGAAGAGCGATTGATCGAACGTTTGCATGCCGTACTGGCTGGTGCCGGCGGCGATGGCGTCGTGAATCAGGCGCGTTTTGTCGGCGTTGATGATGCAATCGCGGATGTAAGCGGTGGCGATCATGACTTCGACGGCGGGGACGCGGCCCTTGTCGTCGGCGCGGCGCACGAGGCGCTGGGAAACGACGGCTTTCAGCGTGGCGGCAAGCTGCAAGCGAATCTGCTTCTGCTCGGGGGGCGGGAAGACGGCGATGATACGCTGAATGGTTTCTGTGGCGTCAAGAGTGTGGAGGGTGGAGAGAACAAGATGGCCGGTTTCGGCGGCGAGGAGAGCGGTGGAAATGGTTTCGAGGTCGCGCATTTCGCCGACCAGGATGACGTCGGGGTCCTGACGAAGAGCGGCGCGAAGAGCGGTGGAGAAGTTGGCGGTGTCGACTTCGACTTCGCGCTGATTGATGAAGCTCTTTTTGTCGCGGTGGAGAAACTCGATGGGGTCTTCGATGGTAATGAGGTGATCGGCGCGGCCGGCATTGATGCGGTCAATCATGGCGGCGAGCGTGGTGGACTTACCGGAACCGGTGGTTCCGGTGACGAGAACCAGGCCGCGCTGCTCTTCGCAAATTTTGCTGATGACCGCGGGAAGATTCAGCTCTTCCGCGGTGCGGATTTTCGTAGGGATGACGCGGAGGACCATGCCGACGTTGCCGCGCTGCTGAAACACGTTCACACGGAAGCGGCCCAAGCCCGCGACGCCGTACGCCATATCCAATTCCGCCGTTTCCTTGAACTTTTGCTTCTGGCGGTTGGTCATCATGCTGAAGGCCATGGAGAGCATTTCTTCGGGCGTGATGCGCGGGACATCGGTAAGCGGGGTGAGCAAGCCGTCGACGCGGAGGTAAGGATGGTTGCCAACTTTCAGGTGCAAGTCGGAAGCTTTGTTTTCCACCGCGCGGCGGAGGAGATCGTCAACGCTAGTCGCCATAGTGTGTGAACCCCGCAAGAATGCAGCTAATAGCCGACGTTAGCATCCGAGGCAGGGGTGGGCAAGGAAGCCGCGCCGGCAGGTTGCGCGGTAGTTACCTGAGCGTGAGGACAGGAGGATTGTGAAGTTAATCGCCGCGTCTCAGGCTTTTTTCAGATAGAGAGTGTCGTAAAGCAGCCCGGCGATAAAGCCGCCGGCGAGCGGGCCGATCCAGTAGACGCCTTGATGCGCCCAATGCGTCGCGGCAAGCGCCGGGCCAAACGCGCGCGCGGGATTGAGCGCCCCTCCCGTGAAGGGGCCGGCAACCATAATTCCCAAGGCGATGACTATCCCGATGCCAAAGCCGGAGATGGATTTGAAGGCGCCTTTTTCGTCGACGGCAGTGGAGAAGACGACGAGCACGAGGAAGAACGTGGTGACAGCTTCGAGCGACATTCCAGCCCAGACGGGAAAGTCGCGAGCGAGCTCCGGGGTGCCGAGAGCGACGGCGCGCCAGGTTTCGTCAGGGATGACAGCTTTCAAAAGAAAAGCGGCGGCGATTGCGCCGGCGAGTTGCGCGATCCAATACAAGATGGCGTCTATGGTGTTCAGTCGCTTGGTAACCCAGATTCCAATGGTGACGGCGGGATTGAAGTGGCCGCCGGAAATGTGGCCGAGAGCCGAGACCATGATGGCGAAGGCGAGGCCGAAAGCGAAAGAGATTCCGAGAAGGCCGAGGCCGCCCGCGCCGTGCAAGTATTGGTCCGCGCAAATGGAACCGCAGCCGAAGAAAACCAGCGCAAACGTGCCGATGAATTCCACGACGAGCTTTTGAGCGGTGTTATACATGGGATTTCCTCGCTAGACAGAAGGAGACCAGGAATGATTCGAACGCTGCATTCTAGCTGGAATGCGGCTGAGAATGCCAGCCGTCGGACGCGTCGCAACAGTCGATAGCCTACAGCATACAATCTACGTTGGACGTTACCGCTTCGTGGCCTTGGCACGCGCTCTGCCGCGACGGGCAACACTCGCGCGACGCCCGGAGCGCGCTTTCTGGAACTGTATCGCGGCGCGCAAGAAGGCCAGCCAAAAACGGTGCGGCGCTTCCGGACGCGACGAAAGCTGCGGCTGAAACAAGGTGGCGATAAAGAAGCGATGGTCCGGCAGTTCCACCGCGCGAGTCTCTCCCTGGATGCCGCGCGCACTGACCCGAAGTCCGGTAGCCTGGAATTGCTTTTCGTATTCTTCGTTGACGCCGTAGTTGCAGTAGTACTGCTCGGAGTCGTCTTCGCTTCCGCAGATCGCATGAAGGCGAGTGCCGGGCAGAATTTTCAAGCGTTCTTCTCCTGAGGCTTTGGGGCCGTCTGCACGGCGATTTGGCAAGCTGCAGTAAAGCGACGTGATTACGTAATGGGAGGATCCGGAATTATTTTCCGCGCTATCCGCGTCACTGATCTTCAGTACATTTCGCGCATACTCTAACAGAGTATATTGGAAGCCCCCTCAAGTCCCCGTGAAGGGCCAGTCGCGCGTGCGGGCAAACTCGATGCCACGCAGCATTCCGGTGAAGCTCTTGTAGGGACTCCCAGGCGAAGCGATCAGCCCGTCCCACTTGCCGAGAATTTTGGGAGCGTCTGAACCGTCCAGCGTAGGAGTGGGAATCCAACGAATTGTCAGCGCCACCTTCAGCTTTGTTGCCGCATCGTAGAGCGCGGCATTGGTCGCGAAATGGGAATGATAGGCGGGCTCGAAATCTCCAATGATGCCGATGCGAATGGGATTCGCCATGGCTTTCCTCTACGAGTGAGGTTAGAGCGCTCGGATGCTAAAGAGACAGAGCCAAATTGGTGTGGCGAGGACCGTTCTGTGGGCTATTGGGAGCGAAAGCGGGCAAGAAGCGCACGAAATGCGTCGGCAACGAGTTTGGCAAGCAAAACTAAGTGTGGGTAAGGTCCCCGATAGGTTTGCGAGAAAGACCACGCCAATCGATTCGGAGCGTTGGGTACAAGCTTCATGATGCTCTCCTACGTAACATTAGAAGGGATGAAAAGAGGTATTTCCCAAAACTCAGGTTAAGAATCATGCCAGTTAGAACTAGCGGGAGGCAGCGCCGACGGGGGCGCCTACCGGCGTGAGCCAGTTGTGGCGGTCGGGCTTGTTCCCGCTGGTGATGGCAAAGAATTCTTCCTGGAGCCTGCGCGTGATGGGGCCGGCGACGCCTTTGCCAACTTGAATGCGATCGACGGAGCGGATTGGAGTAATTTCAACTGCGGTGCCGGCGAAAAAGATTTCGTCTGCGATATAGAGCATTTCGCGGGGGACGACCGCTTCCTTGAACGGGATGCCGAGGTCTTGCGCGAGCTGCAAGACCGTGTTTCGAGTGATCCCCGGCAGAATGCTGGTGGAAAGCGGCGGCGTGTAGAGCGTACCATCGTGCGCGAGAAACAGGTTCTCGCCCGAGCCTTCGCTGACGTGCCCCTCGGAATCGAGAGCAATGCCCTCGACGAAGCCGTTGGCGCGCGCCTCCATATTGATGAGCTGCGAGTTCATGTAATTCGCGGCAGCCTTGGACATAGCGGGCAGCGTGTTGGGAGCGATACGCGTCCAGGAACTGACGCCCACGTCCACGCCTTTGGTCAAGGCATCCGCGCCGAGGTAAGCGCCCCACGACCAGCACGCCATATAGGCTTCAATCGGGGATTTCTGAGGGTTGACGCCGGCTTCGCCGTAGCCGCGAAGAACGATGGGCTTGACGTAGCAAGCGTTCAATTTGTTCAGGCGGACAAGCTCGCAGGCGACGTTGGAGAAATCGTCTGCGGAGTAGGGAAGCTCCATGCGATAGATGTGGGCGGAGTTGATGAGGCGCTGCATGTGCTCGCGAAGCCGGAAAATAGCGGGGCCCTGCTTGGTTTCGTAGCAGCGGATGCCTTCGAAAACCGCAGAGCCGTAGCTGACGACGTGGGAGAGGACGTGGAGTTTGGCGTCGTCCCAGTTGATCCATTTACCGTTGTGCCAGATTTTTTCAGTCGCTTGAATTGGCATAAATGCCCCTTTTGAAGTTGCCTAGCCCCAGCGCGCAGCTTTCATTCGCAGAATAAGGTAGGAAACAGGGAGCGTCAATGCATCGGGCCTTAGAAAGGGGGCGTAGAAAAACCAAATTGGCGCGCCTTGACTTGACCAGCCGGTCTTACTGCTTGGGGGACGGGGACGGCTCGTTTGCTTTGGGCGGCTGAGTGGAGGGAGGTTGATTCGCCCTTGAGGGTGAATCCAGGGACTGGAACGCGGCTCTGGCCTGGTTCAAGATATTGCCGTTTGTGTTCTCCCACCCACCCAGAAGCAAGAAAGGTATGGCCGTGGCCAGGGCCAAAACCTTAGCGTTGCGCGGAATTTTCGCTTCCGGTTCCCAGCGAAAGAGTTGGGTCGCGACAAAAAAGCTCAGAACGGCCCAGCAGGCAAGCGTGAGTAGCTGAACCAAGAGCTTCCAGACGGGAAACGATTGATAAAGTGCGCTCTGGAGGCCAGTGACGAGGTAAGTGGCCGGTAAGAACAAGCCGAAGTGCTGAACCGGTTTGGGGAGATAGGCCAGCGGAAACGTCGCGCCAGAAAGGAATATCAGCGGCAGCCAGATGAGCTGATTGAGGACTTGCGTCTCCTGCATGGTATTGGTGACGCTGGCGACGACCAGACCGAGCGAGCCGAAAGAAACGGTGCCGACAGTCACGAGCGCCGCGAGGGAAATGACGTCACCGAGACTAGGGACATGGAAAAGGAAACGTGCCAAAAGAAGTTCGATAGTGATCGTTGGAAGAGTCAGAACAAAGTTTGCGAGAACGCTGGAAGCTAGCATGTCTGTGGGAGTGACGGGAGTGACGTGGAAGCGGCGAAGAATGCCTTGCTCGCGGAACATGACCAGCGCGGCGCTCAGGCCCCAGAAACTCCCCATCACGTTGAAAGCAATTACCGGCCCCAGAAAATAGCTGACCTTTTGCGGGTCGCCCTTGGCAAAGATGCCGGCATAGAGAAAAAACATACCGAGGGGGAAAACCACGCTGAAAAAGAAAAACATCCGATTGCGCAACGCGAGTTGCATGCGCGTACGGGTCAAGCTGGCAAAGTTACTCAATCCCGTAGTCTCCTTCCCGTCATTTCGATGAAGACATCTTCGAGCGAAGGCGAGGCGATTTCCAGGCTGACCAGTTCGTTGCCGTGGGATTCAAGGTGCTTGACCATGGCGACGATAGTTTGCGGTGGGCGCTGCGAATGCAGCACGTAAGAGCCGTCGACCTCTCGCGCATCGACAACGCCTTCCAGAGCTTTCAGCGCACCGTCCAAAACGGGCTTGGAGAGGCGAACTTCGATGCGGGTTGTACCGCCCGAGCGGGCTTTCAGTTCACGGGGAGTGCCGAAGGCGATGACTTTTCCGTGGTCGATGATGGCCACGCGGTCGCAGAGACGCTCGGCTTCTTCGATATAGTGCGTGGTCATGACAATGGTTTTCTTGTCGCGCTTCAGCTCCTCGATGATGTCATAGATTTCCCTGCGGACTTGGGGATCCAGGCCGGCTGTCGGTTCATCGAAGAAAAGAACTTTTGGATCGTTGACAAGCGCCATGGCCAGCGCCAAGCGTTGTTTTTGGCCGCCGGAAAGCTGGTTGTAAAAGGTGTGGCGCTTTTCTTCCAGACCGAAGCGCTTCAGAAGTTCCTCAGGCTCACGGCGGCGGTTGTAAAAGCTGGCAAACAGGCGCAGGGCTTCCATAACGCGGAGTTTGTCCGGCAGGGAAGTGGACTGCAGCGCCGCGCCGATTTCGTGCTTGAGAGCGATGGAATCCCGTTGCGGGTCCAGGCCGCAAACCGACGCCCGCCCGCCGTCCGGGTCGCGCAGTCCTTCTAGAATCTCGATGGTCGTGGTTTTGCCGGCGCCGTTCGGGCCAAGCAAACCGAAGACTTCCCCTTCTTCGACACTGAAGCTGACGCCGCGAACGGCTTCCACGTCGCCGTAGCGCTTGACGAGATTCTCCACCTGGAGGACGGCGTTAGCCATGAGTGTTGCCCCACCACAAGGGCTGATCGATTCAAGATCAACTAGGATACCGCATGTGGGCGCCTGCGCTAAAATGCCCGAAAACCGCGGACCTGCAGTTTCACTTTGGAGTACGTTTGCCAGACAGCTTCTGTTTCAGAGTCCCTATTTTGGGCGGTTTCCACAGGTGGCGTTTCAGGTCGACGCGGGATTCAATCAGGGTCACACCTTCACTTTCCAATAGTTTTCGTTGCAAGGAGGCGTATGGCTCGCGAATCAGGATTTTGCCGCGTTCCCCGAGGACGCGGTGCCAGGGAATGCCCTTTCCGGAGGGAGTGGCGGCCATAGCACGCCCCGCGGTGCGCGCGCCGCCGCGCAGGCGCAGAAGTCTAGCGAGGACTCCATAGGTTAGAACCTTGCCGCGGGGGATTCGTTGCACGAAGCGGTAGACAGGATCCCAGGACATATTCAGGCGATCTCCAAGCCTTTTGATTCCTTGAAGAATAAGGAATTCGCCATCCTAGGAGCGGTGGCGCATGAGAGCAAGAGAAAAATGCGGCAGTCGGGTTTAATGCAACAGAGGCTCTTTGCCGATGAGACAAGAGAAAGCGAGGAGCCGCAGTGGAAAAAGAACGAGGATGCGAGCAACAGATGGAACGCAGCAAAATAAGTGATGAGGAATTGCTTCGGCTTGCGGGTAAGTTGTTGGCGTTACTCATTCGATGCAACTTTTCCAGAAATTCGGCGTCTTATATTGCAGAGTGTAGTGGAAGGCAAGTACACTACATCAACTGATGGGAGCCTGAGGTGAGGTATGGCGTTTGTCCGCCGCAAAGGAAATTCGTTCTACCTGGTGCACAACGTGCGCCGCGGCGGAAAAGTGCGGCAACTGCACCTGGCGCGGCTCGGCCAACGCGGGCGAATTACCGAAGATATCGTCAAGGAAGTTTCGAAGAAACATCCCTTTGTGGAGCTGAACTGGAGAGCTTTGCGCGAGCAAGCCAATCACTCGGTGGACCTGGCGAATCCCAATTCGCCGATGGTCCAGAGACTCATTTCATCCTTGCGAGACCTCAATCTCGAACTGGCGGATGTGTTTCCGCCGCTCCTCCGGATTTCCGAATCGCCCGTAGTGGCGCGGGAGTTGCTGGTGCAGTTGCGGCTTCTTCAGTCCACCATCCAGGTCAAATTGGAACAGTTTGGCCGCGGACGGGGGCGGTACGGCAGTGCGAACCCGCAGGGGCGGGGTCGCTAGGAGGCGGTCATGAGCGACTACATCCTTCCACTTGATCCAAGCAAGCGCAGCACGGACACGATGGACTTCCAGGCGGCGCTCAGCTCGAAGATTGTCGGGCAGCCGGAAGGGGTGCAGGCGCTCGTGGACCTGTATCAGGTATTTCGCGCCGGCTTGAATTCGCCTGGCCGTCCCGTGGGGAACTTGCTGTTCCTGGGTCCAACTGGCTCCGGCAAGACGCGAATCGTGGAAGCGGCGGCGGAGATACTGTTTGGAGACGCGCGCGCGGTGATCAAAGTGGACTGCGCGGAGTTTCAGCATTCGCATGAGATTGCTAAACTCATTGGCTCCCCTCCGGGATATCTCGGCCACCGGGAAACACATCCGCTGATCACCCAGGAGACCCTGGCGGCCTGCCACACCGACAAGCTCAAGCTGAGCTTCTTGCTGTTCGATGAAATCGAAAAAGCGAGCGACGCGCTCTGGCAACTGCTGCTGGGCATGTTGGATAAAGCCACGCTGACGCTGGGCGACAACCGCAAAGTGGACCTGTCAAAAACGGTCATCTTCCTCACTTCCAACCTGGGCGGCGGCGAAATCACGGAATTGATGGAAGGCGGTATGGGGTTCGTTCAGCCCGGAGACAAACCCGTTGCTGGGCTCGACCAAAAAGTGGAACGAACCGCGGTCGAAGCGGCGCGCCGCAAATTCTCGCCGGAATTCATGAACCGGCTCGACAAAGTCGTGGTATTCCACCCGCTTGGCAACGAACAGTTGCAAGAAGTGCTGGACATCGAATTAGGGCAGGTCCAGCAGCGCGTTCTGGACACCGCCAAGGGTCAGTTCCTGTTCCGCGTGACCGCAGCGGGACGCGAATTCCTTTTGCAAGAGGGGACAGACAAGCGCTACGGGGCGCGCCATCTGAAGCGTGCCATTGAACGCCACGTGGTCTATCCGCTGGCGAATCTGCTGGCCACGGATCAGGTCAATATTGGTGACCTGGTCTGCATTGATTGGGACAAGGTGCATAACCGTCTCACCTTTGTCCGCGAAGGCGAAGGCGCGTTGGTTGAAACCGCAGCGAAGAAGGCTAACGCCGCGGCCGCAGGCGGGGACTTGAGGGATGGCAAGGCCGCGGATGCGCCGGCTGAAGCCATCGCCGAAGAGCGGAAATCGCGCGCCGCGCAACCGTCAGGAGCTCCCGCGACGGCGCCACAAAGCCGGAAGAAACAGGACCGCTCGAACTCCTAAAATGGAACTTTCGTTTGTTCGGGGCGCACAAAAAAGTGCGCCCCTTTTTGTCGCCTGCGAGTGGACACAAACTGTTGGTGTCTCTTCGGAACGGCGCGATTGAAACACTGTCTCAAAAATTGAGACGACCTACAGAATTTGAAATTACGTATGTGATTGAAACTACAGTGTTTCCAGGTCTGCACCCCCCTGCAAAAGAATGGCACCATCCATGCAGTTATCTCGGGTACGCGCGAAGTTGAGACGCGTCACGCGTTTGGGGGGCTAGACGCGGAAAGGTCGATGCGATGAAAGCTGCCGTCCGCCAGCAATTGGATCCAACGATTCGCAGCAACGACACGCGCGATTTTCATGCGTCGCTGCGCGCCAAGATTGTAGGTCAGGAAGAGGGCGTTCAGTCCCTCGTCGACATGTTCCAGGTCTTTTGCGCGGGCTTGAACTCACCGGGGCGCCCGGTAGGAAACCTGCTGTTTCTGGGACCGACTGGCTCCGGCAAGACGCGCATCGTGGAAGCCGCCGCGGAGATTCTGTTCGGAGACGCCCGGGCGGTGATCAAAGTCGACTGCGCGGAATTCCAGCACTCCCACGAAATCGCCAAGCTGATTGGTTCGCCTCCAGGCTACCTGGGCCATCGGGAGACTCATCCGCTCATCACCCAGGAAGCTCTGTCCGCCTGCCACACCGACAAACTGAAACTGAGTTTCCTGCTGTTTGACGAAATTGAAAAAGCCAGCGACGCGCTCTGGCAATTGCTGCTGGGAATGCTCGACAAAGCCACGTTGACCCTCGGCGACAATCGCCGGGTCGATCTTTCGCAGACCGTCATCTTCCTCACCTCCAACCTGGGCGGCGGCGAAATTACCGAATTGATGCAAGGCGGCATGGGCTTCGTTCAGCCGAGCGACAAGCCGGCTACGGGCTTGGACCAGAAAGTCGAGCGCACCGCCGTTGAAGCGGCGCGCCGCAAGTTCTCGCCTGAATTCATGAACCGCTTGGACAAGGTCGTCGTTTTTCATCCGCTCCGTCGCGAACAACTCGAACAAGTTCTCGAGATCGAGCTGCAGCAAGTGCAGCACCGCGTTTTAGAAACCGCCAAAGGGCAATTCCTGTTCCGCGTGACGCAGGCGGGCCGTGATTTTCTCCTCCAGGAAGGAACTGACCAGCGCTACGGCGCGCGTCACCTGAAGCGTGCTATTGAGCGCCACGTGGTCTACCCACTCGCCAATTTACTGGCCACCGAGCAAGTCCATCTCGGCGACTTGGTCTGCATCGATTGGAACAAGGAACAGGATCGACTCTGCTTCGTCCGCGAAGGCGAAAACCTGGCAATTCCCGCGCGCAAGCCGGAGCCGGTTGTGCCCGCGCGCGGCGCGGCGGCCCGCAGCGGAAAGTCCGTCGAAGCTCCAGGTCCGGCGCCTTCGCTCGAGCCCTCTCCGCGCATCGCTCGCTGAAGAAATTTCTTCTCTCTCGGATCCCGCCCGGGTGCTTGACGCCCGGGCTTTTTCGTTTCTTTCCCGCACAGTGATAAAGTAACTTTTAAAAGAAAAGCGCCATCCTATTTGGAAGCGTTTTTGGAGGCTGTGAAAGTGCGCGAAGCCAAACCAAATACGTCTGCGCGGACTGTATTCCCAATGCTTGGGGGAATCGAAGCCCGCTTGACCTTGTTGTGCACCGCAATTGTTCTTCTTTTTTTGCTGACCACACCAGGGGCTTGGGCGCAGCGGACGCCGCTCAAGCCCGGCTGGAACATGTTTTCGCCGCAACAGGACATCGAGATTGGCAAACGGGCGGCCACCGATGCGCAAAAGCAATTGCCGCTCTGCAATGATCCCAAAGTGGATGCCTACTTGACGCAGCTCGGGATGAGGCTGGTCGCGAAACTTCCCGCGGGCGGAGTGCAATACCCATTTGAATTTCATTGCGTCAACGACAAAGCCATCAACGCGTTTGCTCTGCCGGGCGGGTATGTGTTCATCAATCGCGGCGCCATTGAAGTGGCCGACAACGAAGCCCAACTTGCCGCCGTGATGGCCCACGAACTCTCGCACGTGGCGCTCCGGCATGGCACCAACCAGGCGACCAAAGCACAAGCTGCGGAAGGTTTTCTCGGAATCGCCAGTGGAATTTTCGGCGGCTCTTCAGGTGGAGCTTTGTTAACGCAGCTTGGGGCTTTTGCCGCTGGCGGGGTCCTGTTGCGCTACTCGCGGAGTGCGGAATCGCAGGCAGACATCATGGGCACGCAGGTTCTCTACGATGCCGGCTACGACCCCCGCGCCATGGCCCAGTTTTTCGAAAAGCTGGATGCCGAAACCAGAGGGAAGAATCCCCCGGAATTTCTTTCTGACCACCCGAACCCCGAACATCGCCTTGAGCGCGTAGACGAAGAAATCGACAAACTTGGTGGCCTGCAACCCAACGCAAAACGGGACTCAGCGGAATTTGAAGCCATCAAACGCGAAGTGCTGGCCTTGCCGGTGGCGAAGAAACTGCCTTCTAAAGCAGCAGGGCCAGCGGGACCGCCCGCGCCCCCCTCCGGGAATTTTGCCACTTATGAAGCGAGTTCCTACTCCTTAAAATACCCTGACAATTGGAAGAAATTGCCTGGGGGCAGCGGTGATAAAGGTGCTTCCTTCGCTCCGGATGGCGGTGTAGTTGATGACGGCAGCGGCCACGGCGCGCTGGCGTACGGACTCATTGTGGACGTTGCGCAAGCCTCAGGGACCTCCAACGATTGGGATGCTCTGAACACAGCAACAGAGCAGATGATTCGAGGATTGCAGCAAACGAATCCGAATATGAAGATCACGCGGCAGTCAGAGCGGGTTCGGCTGAATGGCCAGCCCGGCCTTTCCACGTATCTGACCAACGATTCGCCGGTGGGCGGCCAGGAAACGGATTGGGTGATCAGCGCTCTGCGCCCCGAAGGCCTGGTTTATTTCATCTGCGTCGCGCCGCAACCCTCCTACGACAAATATGACAAGACGTTCAGCGCAATCTTGGACAGCGTGCGGTTTGTAAAATAACAGGCTGACTCAGGATCGGGTGGGAGCCAATTCTTCTGTTTTGTTGCCGGAATGCTGTAAGCGATAGACCTCGGTGGCTCGCTGCAAAGCTTCCGCGATGCTGCCGCAAATGTTTTCGGCTCCGACGTGCCGCTCGAATTCCGCCTGCTTCATCAATTGCGAAGGCTGTTCCCGCGCGCCGCAAAGGAGCAGCGAGCGCCCTGACTCGTGCAGCGTGTCGGCCAAGTCGCGGATGGCGCCCAGGCCCGTGGCGTCAATCGCAGTCATGTTTCGCAGGCGCAAAATGACAATTGGCGGCAATGTGTCAATGCGATTGAGAATGTCAGCAAACTTGTCGGTGGCGCCGAACAGGAACGGTCCATGAATGCGGTAAACAATCGCGTAATCGGGAATGTCTTTTCCCTGCAGGATGTGGACGCGGCTGTCTTCCACGTAGTCTTTCGTCACCGGGCTGACTGTGGTGGTTCTCGAGACTTTGCGAATAAAGGTCAGCGCCGCCAGCACCATGCCCACTTCCACGGCAAACGTTAGGTCCGCCACGACGGTTAGCGTCAACGTCAGCAACCACACCGCGATGTCCGCCTTGCTTAGCTTCAAAATTTCGGGGATTTCCTCCCAATCGCCCATGTTGTAGGCCACGATCATCAGAATCGCGGCTAGCGCGGCCAGCGGCACGCTTTTCACCAGCGGCGCGGCGAACAAAACGATGGCCAGCAGCGTCAGCGCATGAATCATTCCTGCAACCGGCGTTTTTGCGCCAGAACGGACGTTTGTGGCGGTGCGCGCGATAGCTCCGGTGGCGGGCAAACCGCCAAACAGCGGCGAAATAATGTTGGCCACGCCTTGTCCGATTAGTTCCACATTGGGGTTGTGTTTGTCGTTGCTCATGCGGTCGGAAACCACGGCCGACATGAGCGATTCAATTGCGCCCAACATCGCCACGGTGAACGCTGAGGAGAGCAACTCTCGGAAGATGTCGTAATGAAATTGGGGCACCACGATGGTCGGAAGCCCCTTGGGAATTCCGCCGAAGCGCGATCCAATCGTCTCCACGGGCAGATGCAGGAGCATGACCGCGGCGGTCGCGCCGAAAGTTACCAGGATCGCGCCCGGCACTTTTTTCGCAAATCTTAGGCAGTACACCATCACGGCGATGGAAAGAATCGAAAGCGCTGTCGCCGCGATGGAAAACGTGTTCCAGGCATGAGCGAAGGCCTGCATGCGATGAAAGAAATCGCCCGGAACGTGATCCATTTTCAATCCGAACAAGTCGCGAATCTGCGTACTGGCAATGAGAATCGCGATTCCGTTGGTGAAGCCCACGACCACAGGCCGCGGGAAATACTTCACCATCGTGCCCATGCCCGTAATTCCCAGCAACACGAGCAGGACTCCCGCCATCATTGTGCAGGTGAACAGGCCGTCGATGCCGTGCTTGGCGATAATGCCGGCCACGACCACCACGAACGCGCCGGTGGGGCCGCCAATCTGTGTTTTCGAGCCGCCCAGCGCGGAAATCAGGAATCCCGTCACGATCGCGCAGTAAAGTCCCGCTTGCGGGGGCACTCCGGAAGCAATAGCAAACGCCATCGCCAGCGGCAGCGCGACGAGCCCTACAGTAATACCGGCAATCAAATCAGAAAGAAATTTGTGGCGGTCGTAATTCCTCAGCAGGAGAATGGATTTCGGCAGCCAGGCTTCGATTGCAGGGGACATTCCGTCGTTCTTCACTCTTCAGGGCATCTGCACTTCTATTTTTTAGTTTAGCAGGAAGCGGGCGGGGAAACCGGAACTCAAAATCTCAATGTTCTTGGTTTGAAATTCTTATGGCCCGATCAGTCCGCGGCTTCTCGTTTCGGTGTGCCCGATTTCCAACGAAGCACGGGTTTACGTGCCGCCGCCACTTCGTCCAGGCGCCTCACGCGCGTCGTATGGGGCGCGGTCTTCACAATTTCGGGTTGCGTGGCCGCTTCTTCCGCAATCGACTTCATCGCATCGATAAAAAGATCGCATTCTTCGCGCGATTCCGATTCCGTCGGTTCAATCATCATCGCGCCATGCACGATAAGCGGAAACGCCGTCGTGTATGGGTGAAATCCGTAATCGATCAATCGCTTCGCGATATCCATGGTGTTCACATCATTCTTTCTTTGGATCGCGTCACTGAAAACCACTTCATGCATCGAGGGCAGGGAATAGGGCAGCTCGTAAATGCCTTCGAGATGTTTGCGAATATAATTCGCGTTGAGCACCGCGTCTTCCGTGGCTTGGCGCACGCCGGGACCGTACGCGAGAATGTAGGCCAAGGCGCGAACCAGTACTCCGAAGTTGCTGCTGAATGCTTTTACTCGCCCAATGGAATCCGGCCGTACTGGCTCCAGTGCCAGGCGGCCATTTTCTTTTTCCACGAGGATTGGTACGGGGCGGAACGGCTCGAGAATCTTCTTCATTGCCACCGGCCCGGCACCGGGTCCGCCGCCCCCGTGCGGCGTAGAAAACGTTTTGTGCAAATTCAGGTGCATCACATCGACGCCGAGCTCGCCGGGACGCGTGATGCCTGTCAGAGCATTCATGTTCGCACCGTCCATGTACAGCAGCGCGCCTTTGTCGTGCAGAATCTTCGCGATTTCCGGAAGGTGCTGGTCGTAAATCCCCAGGGTCGAGGGATTTGTGATCATCAAAGCGGCGACATGTGGGGTGACCTGCTCGCGCAAGCGCTCCAGGTCAACTTGCCCTTCGGCTCCGGACTTGATGTTCTCCACCTCGTAGCCGGCAATCACTGCCGTCGCCGGATTCGTGCCGTGCGCGGAATCGGGAATCAGAACCTTCTTGCGCGGATTGCCCTGTTTCTGCAAATAAGCGCGAATCAACAAGAGTCCTGTAAGCTCGCCCTGTGCGCCTGCCGCGGGCTGCAGCGTGATGGCATCCATTCCCGTGATTTCCAGCAGGCACTTTTCAAGCAGGCGGAGAATTTTCAAGCAGCCCTGAGCAAGTTCCTGCGGCTGGTATGGGTGTTCGCTGGCAATCCCTTCGAGCCTCGCCACGTATTCATTCACGCGCGGGTTGTACTTCATGGTGCATGAGCCGAGGGGATACATCCCCAGGTCAATCGCGTGGTTCCACGTGGAAAGCCGCGTGAAGTGGCGAATCACTTCGATTTCGCTGACTTCGGGGAATCCTTCAATGCCTTCGCGGCGGAAATTCGTGCCAAGAGTTTTTGACGAATCGGCCGCTGGCACGTCGAGCGGCGGCAATTCGAAGCCGCGTTTCCCCGGCGACGATTTCTCGAAGATCAAGCCTTCACTTTGGCTAGTGTGCCGCGATGCTTTTTTGATTCGTTCGTCCATTCTCAGCTTTCTCTTTGTAGTAACGCAGCAGGCTGCGCCCTCTTCAATGTCATTTGAACTTAGATCGGTTGCTCCAATGCCTTCTTCAACGCGCCCGCAAACCGCTCAATCTCCGCCCGCGGCGTCGTCTCCGTGACGCACACCAGCGCGTGCTTGGTCAGTTCCGGATAAGGAGTGCCCAGCGCAAGCGGCCCGATAATCTTCTCCCGCAAAAGGTGCGAGTTCACAATTTTCACCGAGCGCGGCAGTTCCACCGCAAACTCGTTGAAGAACGGCGCATCGAAGGAGCGTCGCACGCCGGGGATTTTCAGGAGTTCCGCGAGCGCGAATTGCGCTTTCGAATGATTTTGCTCCGCCATCTCGCGCAATCCTTCTTTTCCAAGCAGCGTCAAATGCACCGTCGCGGCCAGCGCGCACAGCGCCTGGTTCGTGCAAATGTTGGAAGTGGCCTTCTCGCGGCGGATGTGCTGCTCGCGAGTGGCCAACGTGAGCACGAAGCCGCGACGGCCCTCGGAGTCCGTCGTTTGTCCCGCAAGCCTCCCCGGCATCTGGCGCACATACTTTTCGCGAACTGCGATCACGCCGGCATAAGGACCGCCATAACTCGGTGCCATCCCAAAGCTTTGTGCCTCCATCGCCACAATGTCCGCTTCCGCTGGTGGTCGGAGCAGCCCCAGCGAAACCGCTTCTGTAATTGCGACAACAAACAAGGCGCCAACAGCGTGCGCCGCCTCGGCCAGCGGCGCGTAAGATTCGATTGCGCCAAGAAAGTTCGGTGATTGCACGACCACTGCCGCAACATCGTTTTTCAGCGCGGCCTGCAAAGCCTGCGCATCCACTGTTCCATTGTGCGTGAACCGAATTTCTTCAATGCACAATCCTGAATTTTTTGCGTACGTTTTCATGACTTCGCGATACTCGGGATGCACCGAACGAGCCACCAGGACGCGCTGCCGCCCCGTCACCCTCTCCGCCATCAGAACTGCTTCCGTCGTCGCTGTCGAACCGTCGTACATTGACGCGTTCGCAACGTCCTGCCCGGTGAGCTGGCACATCAACGTTTGAAACTCGAAGATCGCCTGCAACGTGCCCTGTGAAATCTCCGCCTGATACGGCGTGTAGGAAGTGAGGAACTCTCCGCGTTGAATGATGGTATCCGTCACCACTGAGCGCAAATGGTTGTAAACGCCCGCGCCCAGAAAGCTTGTGTACCCGCTCGCGTTCTCCGCGGCGCGGTCTTTGAAATATTGAATGACTTCCGTTTCCGAGTACGGGCCGGGTATGTCTAATGGTCGCCCTAAACGATATTGCTCCGGGATGCTGGAAAATAGTTCGCCAATCGATTTCACGCCGATGGCGGCAAGCATTTCCTGTCGTTCGCTTGGGCTTTTCGGGAGGTAGCGCATCAGGCCGAGGTTTCCTTGCCCTTCTCCGCGATGTACGCTTCGTAAGCGGCCGCATCCATCAAATCGCTGATTCCGGCGGAACTCGTCAGCCGAATTTTGATCAGCCACGCCGCTCCATGTGGATCGGAATTGATTT
>Ga0335077_10003450_pt1 | contig 19104 bp, 14 predicted proteins | sample Lox_Sample_31_FD_207151 | JGI IMG/M metagenome (GOLD analysis project Ga0335077, IMG submission 207151) | Soil microbial communities from Loxahatchee National Wildlife Refuge, Florida, United States - Lox_Sample_3.1 | ecosystem: Environmental > Terrestrial > Soil > Wetlands | place: USA...
CAGAAGCATCGAAATCCTCGTGCCGCCGGAAAGCTTGCCGATCCTCAAATGGCTCGGTATCAAAACGTCAAAATCACTGTGATGAACCACTAGTGGTTCGCGATGCAGGGACGAAGCCCACAGCCGGGCGTTCCAAAGCTGGAATGGCCCTCGGAAAATGAGAAGCGTTTAGGCATGCAATTGCTAATGTTCCGGTCGATGGCGCGCGCCGACATAAACGCCGGCATGTTGGGGAAAATGTACATTCCGGGCTCAGGCCGGAACATCAACGACAATTCGAGAGCTTCATTGTGTGCACGACACGAATATGTCACCGCAGGTGGCCTGAGCCTGATGAGCTATGGATCGAACTTGGCCGATTCCTATCGTCAGGCGGGGATCTACGCCGGTCGAATTCTAAAGGGGGAAAGGCCAGCCGACCTACCGGTAATGCAGCCGATCAAATACGAGTTAGTCCCAATCGGCAGACCACGAAGACATTAGGCCTCCAAATTCCGCCCAAGCTGCTTTGAGCGCATCGCCGGCCACAGCATCATAGCGCCACGGCGAAACAATAGTGCCCACCTTCATCGGCCGTGGCGCGCCACTTCAACACGAGCTTTCAGTTTTTCGAACGAGATTGTGACGTGACCTCTCTTGCCCGGTGTAGCGCGAGCTCGGGCGTCGCCCACCGCACGCATGCGGCCGTCGACCTGGCCAATTCCCTTTTTGAGGTCGTATCAGTGGCCTCATCCATATCAGGCACAGCTGGTGATGTCGCCTCTTGGCCCCGAAGCAGGCTTGACGCATTGTGCCATGCTACAGCACGTTCCAGCCGCCTTTGCGCACGGTCTCTGCTCGTAGCAGCCAAGGTCTGCAATGCGAGCCTTTAGGGGCCTTCTCGTCTGTCCCGGGGGCTACTCGGGATTTCCGCTATTGAGTGGTTAACCCAACCACCCAACAATGGCGGGGATCCTAGAGGCGTGGTGCTGGATCGCAGAGCATCCCAGACTTTGCCAATTGGAGCGTATCGCCGGCTATGGCATCATGGCGCCACGGCGAAGCAACAGTGCCCATCTTCATCGGCCGTGGCGCGCCAATAGCAATCGTAAATGAGCCAATGCGTATCATCGATCGTCTGTTCTCTTGCCTCGTTCTATTCCTTGCAATCGCAGCCGTCCCGGTGCCTCCCGTGCTCGCTGCCGAAACCTGCCCGTTCATCAGCGCCCGGGAGCTCGCCAGCGCTCAAATGGTCACTGATTTCAAGTCAGGACGGCCGCGGCTGCATCAACCAGGGCGGGCAAGGCGACACGATGATGATGACCGTGTTCCGCAATCCCGACAAGGACCGCGCCAAGGAATTGTACGCGACCTTCGTCAAGACGCTTGGCGAGCGCATGCCGCTTAGCGCGGTGTCCGGGATCGGCGACGATGGCCAGGGCGGAACGAGCGCCGCAGACGCGCAGCGCCAGGAGGCCTCGGTCGTCGCCTTGTCCGGCGATTACATTCTGCAGATCAGCGTCTATCCGATCGGCCGGCGCGCCGACGACGCGCTGCTCGGACCGCTCACCCACGTCGCGCGCGTTGCCATCGGCAATGTGAGCAAGACCAGCGAGCGGTTCGGCAATTGCGAATGGCTCACCGCCGCGGATGCCGATGGCTTTCTCGACAACAGCACGCTGATGGTCCAGCGGACCGGCGCGGGCAGCTGCATGATGTTCGATCGCGAGGGCAACACCATGGCCGTCGCGTTGATCGCGATCTCGCGCGACACCGTCATCAGCATGATGAAACGCACGGACCCGTGCCAACACGTGGCGATACCCGAGCTCGGCAGTGAAGCGTTCGGCGAACATTCCTGCACCAAGGGCAACGCCGTCAACATCTATGTCTGGAAGAATGGCAGGCAGGCTTCGATCCTGTTCGCGCCGGTCAAGCCGCATCCGGAGTCCGGCTCGGTCGCGCACCTGAAGGCGGTCGCCGGGCGAGTCTATGGAAAACTGTAAGGGCGCCGCGTGTCTCCAGCACTTCAAGGATGAACACATGGAGAAAGCGCGGCGCGAGCGCGCCCGGGTATCAGGTGGCCCCGCGTTCAGGCCGCCTGGCGGGCAATTATTTGTAGATACAAATGCATGATACGTAAGTTGTAGTCACAATCTGTTGATATCTAAGATTTTAATCGCCCTTTAACGGTGGCTCGCACACGTTCCTTTCCGCCGGGATATCCGCGCCGATTCCTCGGCGGGTCGGAGGGGAATGATGAGTCTTATGTCGCGGGTTCGGGTGCTGACCAAGATTCTCTCGGTCGTCCTTCTGTTGTCGGCGATTGCCGGGTTGATCGCGTGGTTCGGTACGAGGGCGCTATCCGACCTCAATGCCGGCGCTGAGAACATGGCGAACGCCGCACGGCGTTCGTTGCTGGCGGCACGGGCAAACCAGAATGCGCGAGACTTCAACCGCGCGGAGCTGCGCGCTGTCATCAATGTCAGCGAGGAGAACCGCAGCGCTGCAATGGAGATGATCGACGGTCAGATTCAACAATTCGATGAGCGGCTGCAGGAAGTCGGCAAGACGCCGGATGAGAAGGCCCATGCGTTGCTGATTCCGCTCCGCGAAGCCTATACGGCCTACAAGGCGCAGCTCGCCAGGACGTTGGCGTTGGTCCAGGCGGCCAAAGCCGAAAAGAAGACTCTCCAGTCGGAGGAGTTGGAAGCAGCGGTCATGAAGAGCTGGGCCGAATCGGACAAGCTGCAGTCTTCGATCAAGGCGGTGGCGGATCGCTTGAACGACCGCGTCGAGGAGTTCGCCCGGGCTGCATCCGATGAATACCAGTCGAAGTCGTTCTTGATGATCTGCCTTGCCGCAGGCGGAATCATGGCGGGCATTCTGCTGGCCTTTGTCATCGGGCAATTCGGGATCGCCAAACCGCTGCGCGGACTGGTCGCGCTGCTGCAGCAGATGGCAAAGGGTGAAGCGGTCGAGATGACCGGAATCGACCGGGCTGACGAGATTGGAGAAACTGCTCGCGCGGTGGACGCAATCAAGTTGATGCTGGCCGAAAAGGCGCGCCGGGAGGCTTTGGCGAAAGCCGAGGACGACCGCGCCAAGGCCGAGATGCGACGCCAGGAGATGCACAAGCTTGCGGATGAATTCGAAAACGCCGTCGGCGAGGTCGTCGAGACCGTGTCTTCAGCATCGACCGAACTGGAGGCCTCAGCCGATACCTTGACGTCAACTGCCCGGCGAGCCCAGGAGATTGCAACCTCTGTTTCCGCCGCATCTGAGGAGGCGTCGACCAATGTTCAGTCGGTCGCCTCGGCGGCGGAGGAACTATCCTCGTCGGTCAGTGAAATAAGCCGCCAGGTTCTGGAATCGTCGCGCATCGCAAAGGAGGCCGTTTCCCAAGCCAGTACCACCAGCGAGCAGATTTCGAAATTGGCTCAGGCCACGAGCCGGATCAATGATGTCGTCGACTTGATCAACAGCATCGCCTCCCAGACGAATCTTCTGGCGCTCAACGCCACCATCGAAGCCGCGCGTGCCGGTCAAGCGGGGCGCGGCTTTGCGGTCGTCGCCTCCGAGGTCAAGGCGCTCGCGGAGCAGACGGCGAAGGCGACCGACGAAATAGCCCAGCAGGTGTCCGGCATGCAGGTGGCGACGGATCAGTCGGTCACGGCGATCAAGGCAATCAACGATACGATTGCAAAAATGTCCGAGATTGCATCGGTGATTGCATCCGCCGTGGAGGAACAGGGCGCCGCCACGCAGGAGATTTCACGCAACATCCAGCACGCCGCACAGGGCGCCGAGCAAGTCAGCTCCGGTATCGCCGACGTTCAACACGGCGCGACGGAAACCGGATCGGCATCGACCCAGGTGCTGTCTTCGGCAAAAATGCTGTCGCGCGACTCCATCCGCCTCAAGGATTCGGTCAGCGCCTTCCTGAATACGGTCAGGGCTGCCTGACTTGGGCCTTTATCGTCGAGGTGATCGAGGCCATCGAGGTCGAAGACGCGCACCTCATCGGCTCCGGCCTTGTCAGGCCGGCAGGTCGAAGCATTGGCTGAAGATCCAGAACCGCGCTCATCCGGCGATGAACAGGGCGATGGAGCAGGTTAGCGGCGAACTCGTTTGATTTTGGCCGCGCGCTTCGGCGCGGGTTGCGTTTTGCGCTTCGGCGCTGGTTGAGCGTCGCGGACCGGCTCGGGTGGCGGCTGGGGTTGCGTGTTGCGGACCGCCTCGGCCAGCATTGCGTGCAGTTCAGTCTTGGTGGGTGGCGAAGGTTTTGCCATTTCGCTACTGTTTCTCTTTCGGCTTCGCGGCTTCCGCTTCCCTCGCCAGGCGCTCGGCCTTCAATCGTTCATAGTTTTTCCAGAAGGCTTCCTGCGCTTCTTCGTATTCCGTTGCCGCCTTCTGCTTGTGGGCGCGCTGAAACGTCTTTCCCAGCTCTCGTCGCGCTTTGTCGCTCATGGATCACCTCCAATTTCAGTGACCGGTGAGATGACGATAGCGCGGCAACGGTGCCCCGCAAGAAAACACGCTGATTAAGCTTGCTGGTTAAGTTTAACGGCGTCGCGGGTTCGTTGAGCATGACGGGGCATCGGCCTCGCTGCTCGGGTTTTTGGATGCGGTCAGTCTGCACGCAGCACGCAATCATCGTTGATACCGCCAGCCGCTCGTCGGTTTTGAGCTTGTCTCATCACCATCCAGACGACCAGCAAGCTCCCGCAGGCGATGCGGGATATCTGCCGCATCGCGGGACAATAGAGTTTTTAGGCGTTCTGCTATCTCGTGGCGGATAGCCTGATTGTGCCTGCGATCAAGGTCAAAATCCCTCATCTGGGCGCTCCGTTGCGCCCCACAGGCAGTTAACCCGGACATCTGGGGAAAGTTCACTTCTGAACAGGCGCGCAGCCGGGAACAGTTTCGGTCCCTCAGAGTTAAGCAGAGGCCCTTCACCCCCCCGAAGGGCTCCACGGAAGAGAGGCCCCGGCCCACAGCCCCCGCCGGGGTCTTTTTATGCCGCGTCGATCTTCATCTTCGTCGCATGTTCGAGTCCTGCTTCCCCACCAGCGCGATGGCGGTCTTCGATGGGGACGATTGGTTCCACGAGGTGAAATGCGAAGGCTACCGGCTGCGAAGCCGCAAAGGTTCCGCGCATGTAAGCTTGTCGTAAGCGACGCGTCCTTGAGTGTAGCCGGGAAAGCACATCGTTAAATGTCCGCCTCCTGTAGACTTTGGGTCTCCTGAAGGAGGAGACCTTGAGGATATTGCTAGCCTGCATAGGCTTGGCTTGCCTGGCTGATCTGTTGATCATCTCATACGCCGAGAGACAGCAGCAGGCTGCCCTGGACGCGCTGTCCAACTACAAGCTGGAGCCGCAGCCCGTTATTTTTGCGGTCGGCGTATCGACCGCGCCAACCCGATATTCTGATACGGCAGAGGACGATTGAGCGAGCGCGAAGCTGTCAAATTCGCCCATGATCCGTTGAAGCCGATCGCAAGCAGCATCGCACACCTACTCGATCACTTCGTTGGCGCGGCCGATGAGAGGCAATGGAAAATCCAACCCGAACGCCTTGGCGGTCTTCAGGTTGATATACAGCTCCAGCTTCGTGACTTGCTGGACCGGCAGGTCGCCGGGTCTGTCGCCCTTGAGGATGCGACCGGAGTAAACGCCGGTCCCCCGGAACGCCTCCGCAAGGCTGCCGCCGTAACCGATCAGGCCGCCAATCGCGGCGAACTCGCGAAACTGGTAGACGCTGGGCACCCCGTAGCGGACCGAAAGCGCTGCCAGTTGCTCGAGCCGGCCGCTGAAGAACGCATCGGTGCCGATCACAAGTCCACCCGCCTGCAATCGGATCAACTTTCCGAAGGCTTCATCCAACTCGGATTCGGTGCTGGCATTCAGTACGTTGAGTCCGAGTGCGAGACTGCGAGCGGCGGCCTGCGCATCGTCGATCGTGGTCCTGGTGAGAGTTGGGCTCGTTGGGTTGACCAGCACGGCAATGGACTTCATCCCGGGAACGACCTCGTGCAGCAGCTCGATGCGTTTTGCCACCAGCCCGTGATTGAGCGTGGTCAAGCCGGTGAGATTGCCTTCTGGCCGGTTCAGGCTGGTGACAAGTCCAAGCTCGACCGGATCGCCTCCAACCCAGAAGATGATCGGGATAGTCGACGTCGCCGCTTTCGCTGCAAGTGCCGCAGGCGTGCTGCCCGGCGCTGCAATCACGCTCACCTGACGTTGAACCAGGTCGGCGGCCAGTGCCGGCAATCGATCGTTGCGACCCTCGGCCCAGCGGTATTCGATCGCAACATTCTTGCCGTCGACGTACCCGGTTTCGCTCAGGCCCTCGTGGAAGGCAGGCATGCGACTGGCCCACACGCCCGGAGATTCGCTGCCGAGCAATCCGATTGTTGGGATTGACGGCTTCGCATAGGCCGCTATCGGCCATATGCCGGCCGCACCGCCGATCAGCGTGACAAACTGGCGCCGATGCATTTGCTCCTCGCGCCGGGACCACACTTCGGGAAGGGCAAAAATCTAGCATCTTTCGACTGTGCGGCAAGGGAGGCGGTGAGCGCTACTTCGCCGTGCTGCGGGCCCAGGCTCTCGTATAGCCTTCGCCGTGCAGCTGGATCAGCGCGAAGTCGAGCAGCTCGACGGCGCGCGCCGCCAGTGCGGGGTCATCCGGCAGCAACTTGCCGCGCGGGTAGGTTTCCGCGAGCCACAGCGCGATGGATTTGAAGTCGGTCAGGGCGCGACCGTCGTCGAGCACCAGCGTGGGGATCGTGCCCCTGGGATTGATCTTGAGATACTCCGGCCGAAGATGCTCGGCGGCGGGAAGGTTGATGATCCAGGCTTCGAACGGCAGCTCCAGTGTTTCGAGCAGGATGTGAATGCCGGTCGAACAGGACCCCGGCGTCATGTGGAATTTCAGTGCCATGCCGTTCGGCAAGCAAGAATCGTGCTTGTGTCCAACGAATGCGCCTGTTTGAGCAACCAAGCCTTAACCGGGTTCAACTAGATTTCCGATGGGCATCTGGGGCGTGTGAGCTGACTCGTTGAGTCGGCCGTCAGCGTTGGCGCGTAAAATGGCCCTTGACCCCGAAGAGTTGGTGACCCTGACCAATCACGGCACCATGAAATTAGGCTCCGCCGTAGCGAGAGCGATGATCCTGCCCCTCCACGAGCGCAAGAAGGCGACCATCGTCCGGACAGGCAAACCGACGACCCTGAAATTCGAGCGGATCAGGGATCTCGCGGCAGAGTGGGCGAAACAGGCTGTGCCCTCTGAATGAGCCTCGGCCTTTTTTTGCCGTGTGCCCCTGGCCGATGAATAGCGAGGCCGCCAGCCTCTCCGGTTCGCGGACCGATTGAGCCGCCCCGAAGCCGGGGCTCCAAGCGAGTTGGTTCGATGCATGTTCAGCCGACGCCGACCCCCTTCGATCCTGCAATTTGGGCGATCGCCCTGGCTCTCAGCGGCGCCCTCGTTTATCTCGTTCTCTTTGCCTAGACGAGATTTGCGCCCGCGCGGAGTATGTCGGCCTCGCCCGCGCCGGGGTTGTTCTGTTTCGCGCTGGCCATTATCATCCGAACTAGCACGACGGGCTTGCACTCAATAGGATCACTCCATGCCGACCGCGGGCCTGGCGCCCCTCGACGAGACCATCACGATCGCTGAGCTCACGCGCGATCCCTATCCGATCTACAAGCGCCTGAGACGCGAGGCGCCCGTATTGCGGGTCAAATCCGTGGGCCGTACTTTCCTCACCAAGGCCGCCGACACCAGATATGTGAAGGACAACGCGGCCCTGTTCAGCTCCGACGACCCGAACACGCCCATGAAGCGTGCCTTCCTTGCGCATACGCTGATGCGCAAGGATCACGACGAGCACCGGAGCGAACGCATGGCGATGATGCCGGCTCTGATGCCGAAGACGATCGAAGCCGTCTGGGCGCCGCTGTATGAAAAACTGGCTTCGGCTTATCTTGACCGGCTGCCGCGCGGCGAGGTGGTCGATCTCTTTCCCGCTCTCGCAGGACCGCTTGCCGCGCGGATCCTCGCGCATGCGATGGGCGTTCCGGACGCCAGCGACGAGGACATGCAGCGATGGTCGCAGACCCTGATCGACGGCGCGGGAAATTTCGGCTGGACTCCGGGGCCTTTCGAAGCGACTGACATTGCCAACGCGCAGATGGACGAATGTATCCGTGCCAACGCCGAGCGCGTGCGGGCCGAACCGGATTCCTCGGCGCTCTCCTTCATGGTGAATACGGATGATCCGATTCCGGAAAGCCAGATGATCGCCAATGTGAAGATCGCGATCGGCGGCGGGATCAACGAGCCGCGTGACGCCCTGCTGACGATCATTTTCGGCTTGCTCACCAATCCGGATCAGCTTGACGCTGTGCGAGCCGGCGGCAAATGGCGCTCCGCTTTCGAGGAAGGGGTGCGGTGGGTGGCGCCGATCCAGGCGAGTTCACGGCTGGTGATGGAGGACACGGAGATTCGCGGCTGTTTCATCCCGAAGGGCGACACCGTGATGACGATCCAGGCGTCGGCCAACCGAGACGAGGACGTCTTCGAAGACGGCGAGAACTACAACGGCCTGCGCGAACCCAATCCTCACCAGGCTTTTGGCAATGGCCCGCACCACTGCGCGGGCGCGCACCTTTCGCGGCGAACCGTCGGCGCCATCCTGCTGCCCATGCTGTTCGAGCGCTTCCCCCGCATGACCCTGCCGGACCCCGCAAACGTACGCTGGCACGGATTCGGTTTCCGCGGCCCTCTCAATCTGCCGGTTCTTCTTCAATAGGACCGTAGGCACTGGGGTGCGGCGGGACTTCAATTGGAACAAGACGGCAGGTGGCGGAATGGGCTATCCTTGACGCCAGGGATGGTCGCGCGAGGCGGCCGACGTTAAACTCTCTTCAGGTTTTTGAAACCGCATCCCCGACGGAGACTGCAGCCATGAGAGCGCTCACTGCCGGATTGTTGGCCCTCATTGTCATCTCGACTGTCAAGTTCTCGCCTGCCGTGTTCTCGCCTGCCATGGCGCAACGCTCGGCCGAGTCGCTTCCGGCCGTTACCGTTGATTGCTACCGATCGCTCGCGACGAAGACGCAATTCCCGGAAGGCTCCGGCAAGGACGTTTCGGTGGCGAACGATGATTCCGCGACGCCCCTGATACGTTACAGGCTTCAGGTCGTCGACAGGACGATTCTGAAAATTATCGGTGACCCGGATCGGGACGCGTTTCGCGAGGAACATGGCAAGAGCATTTGGCGGATGACCCGGGATTTCAACGACAAGCATCAGATTGTCGCCTGGCGAGAAGAATTGCCAGGCGGCATCGTGAGGCTCTTCACGTTCGACTTTGCGGACCTGGTATTGACCAGGCTTGACATTTCGCCTGCGCATTCTCCAGCGGCGGGCGTAGAGCTTCACGTCATGAAATGCAGCAAGTCGACCGTCGTGGCGCGTTGAGTTCAGCCTGCCTTGCTCACCGGCGGGATCACCCACGAGCCGTCGATGATCGACGGGTTGTTCTCGTCCGGCCAGTACAGCCGCAGCATCAGGTGAAACTTTCCCTTCGGTGCAGGAAGCCAGTTTGCTTCCTTGTCCGCGCCCGGACTTTCGTTCTGGATGTAGATCACGAGCGAGCCGTCCGGCTCGAATTTGGGGTTGGTCCTCACGCTCATCGAATAGCGGTTGATCGGGTTGGCGACGAAGAACATGTTTTCGTCGTACATGGTCAGCGACCAGAAACCCTTCACCGGCGGCAGCTGCCCCTTCTCGAAGTGCAGCGTGTACCTGTTTTTGCCGTCATAATTCTCCAACAGCGAAGGCTTCAACGACGTCGGATAGATCGCGTCCTGCGGCCTGTTGGCGCCAAGACCGATGGCGGTCACCAGCGCGCGCTGGACGTAGTTGGTGCCGTAGAGGCCGGCCTTGGCGGTGAAGGCCCAGCCGTTCTGCCTCGTGAAATCGCCATCCCTGCTGAGGAAGTGCGCCATGATCCGATCATAGGAGAGCTGCGGAAGCCGCTTGTCCCACAGGCTGTGCAGGACCTTCGGATCGAGGCTTTGTCCCGCAACGAGGCCGATCTGCTCGAACCGCTTCAGGGCCGGCGCGTCCGCCGGCGCAGGCGGATTCTTCTTCATGAGTTCGGCAAGCAGCGTGAAGTATTCGCCGGCCGACAGATGGTTCACCTGATCGCGCACCGCTGTCTTCATGTCGATCGATGGATCGACCTTGCCCGGCGGGGGTGTGTAGTCCTTGCCCCAGCTGCTCAGCGGCTGCAGCTTGAACTGGTCCTGCAGCGCATGAACCTCGGCATAATCCTGCGCCGTGCCGGTGCAATAGATGCGCCCGAGCAGCCACACGATGGCGGTAGGCGACTTCAGCTGCGACATGCCTGCCGGCACCGCGCCCGACCAGCCGGGACCGCTGATCAGGAAGGTCTGGGCCTGCGTGCCCGTGGTGCGGCTTCCGGGAACCTGGAACACGTCCGTCCACCCGCTCAGAAAAGGCAGCAGAAAGTAGCGGCCTTTCATGTCGGGCGCGCTCAGCACCCAGGGTTCGTCGCCGACATCGAAGAACGCCGTCGTGTACAGCGTGTCTGCATTCGGCGCGGTCACGTCCCGGAAGCTGGCGTTCGGGTATTCGCGGAGCTTGATGAGCGTGCCCATCGGCGCGCGCGTGCCCTCGGGCTTGGCGACGTTGGTGACCACCCGCCGGGTCATCTCCATGGTCACGAGAGGATAGCCATAGATGTAGGCATCCGATGCGGTCGCGAAGTCTTCGCTCCCCTCGATGAAGTCCATCAGCGGGCCGTCCCATGCCTGGCTCGGCGAAGGTGACAGCGCCGCGGTCGCCGCCAGCCCGCCCAGAGCAACGGCGCGCCGGCTGAGGAGGATCGGGTTTTTTTGGTCACGGCCGGTTTGGATGTTTGCTGCGGCTTTGAAAAAATCGCGCGTCCTGTGCACAGGCTTCTCCTCTCGAAATAAATAAAATCTGGGTGAAAATGGCTAGCGGTCGCGATCGTTCATCCTTTTGACGTGGATCAATACGGACGATGAGGCCCCCGCGGCACCGCGTATTCTCGGCCCCTGCGGCTTACCGGCACGATAGTCCGGCCTCGATGGACTCCCAAAAGCCGCAGCGCGGCGGCTCGCCGGCATGGGCATGCGTCTGGTGAAGAATAGCCAGGACCGCGACGATAAGGAGGGACGTCAGGAGGATTGCGCGCATGCCGGTCGATCGACCAACATCATGGTCAAATTTTGGCTGCGTCGGAGCGCGAGCGCGGAATGCGATGGACGCGGGTTATGTCGCGCGACGAGCGGCACGAAACGCGGACGGCGAAGGCGTGTGGTTCTGGCCCCCCTGGGCTGGTGCCAAGCCCGCGAGGCGATGACTTGCGAGCGACGGTGACCAAAAGGTCATGGACACCTGGGAGCGCGCAAAAAGTCGTAAACCGTTGCGCAGGGAATGTCGTTTGTTTCGGCTTCATCCGCGGTGACTCAAGCTGATGTGCTCTTCTCAACCGCACACTGGGCTGCGGGTGCGGCACAACATCCGGCATTCTCTGCGCCCTCCGCTTATCGAGGGACGTGGCTTTTTGCAGAGACCCGGGCGCGGTCCGCGCCACGGGAATGCGGAGTCATGTCTCTTCGCTGTCATTGCGAGGAGCGCAAGCGACGAAGCAATCCAGAATCTTTCCGCGTTAGCAACTGGATTGCTTCGCTTCGCTCGCAACGACTGGGAAAGGCACCGAAACGCGCTGTTTGACATCATGACCAGGAAAGCAACGCGTCGGCGCATCACTGCGGCGGCCGAAGCGAAACGCCGTAACGCCGATAGATCTTCTCGATCGTGCCGTCGGCGCGCAGCCGCTCGATCGCCCGGTCGATCGCATCGCGAAAATTGTCGTCCGGGCGAACCATGCCGACCGCGACGTTCCAGTTGAGATCCTTTTCGCTCTCGTCGGGATCGAGGATGCGGACCGCCTTGTCCGGATGCGTCAGATTGAAATAGGCGGCCATCGTCGGCGTGACGGCCGCCGCGTCGATTTCGCGATTGGCCAGGGCCTCGAGGCTGTCGATCTCGAAGCCGAAGGTCGAGGTCGGCACATGACGTTGACTGATCGTCATGGCCGCGACGGAGCCGACCTGAACCCCGACCTTGGTGTGCTCGTCGAGGCTCTTGAAGGACGAAAGCTTGCTGGTCGTGGGCACCGCGAGCACGACACCCGTGCGATAATAGGGTTTCGAGATCCTGAGATTGGTCTCGCCCTGCGCCTCGCGATCGGCGATGGCGTCAAGCAGGATGTCGCAGCCCGCGCTGCGCATCTGGTACTGCGTGATGATCCAGTCGAGCCTGAGCGAGACGCCGAGCTCGCGCGCCAGCGCCTGTCCCAGCTCGACCTGGAATCCGGGCGGGTCGCCGGTCTTGCTTGCGAACGGCAGCGAGTTCGGGTGAGCGCACAGGCCCAGCGCGCCGATGGAGCGGATCGTGTCGAGGGATCGTCCCTGCGCCGGCCCCATCAGCCCGATCGCTGCGCCGACGATCAGCGGAAAAATTGCTGGTTTCATATGGTGAATCTCGCTGCGGCTCTAGCTCGGCTTCAAAGCGCGGATATATTTGATGATGTCGTCGATTTGCGCATCGCTGAACGTCTCGCCAAAGGCGGGCATCGCACCCGCCTTGCCGTTCTTGATGCGGTTGCGGATGAAGTCGTCGTCGCGGGTCGTATTCATGAGCTGCGGACCCTTGCCGGCCGCGCGGCCGCCGTCGGAATGACACCAGCCGCAGGTCGTTGCGAAGAGCTGCTGGACGTCGAGGGGCGCATTGTCCGGCGCGGCGGCGGTCTGCTGCGAGGCCGCCGGCGCGACATGGGCAAGCCAGGCGGTCAGCGCCGCTACAGGCAGGACGGTGACGCAAAGGCTCGATTTCACGGTACGTAACTCCATTTGCTCGACGCAACGTCCAATCAACGCACGGGGAGCGGGCTGGTGCCCGCTCCCCGGTAGGTATGCCGCAAAAGCCTATTTCAGGCTGTAGACGACGAGCGCGCCGTCGTCGCGCGGCATGCTCTTGTACACGCCGCCGAATGTCGGCGCGTAGTCGTCCGACGCCATGCCGCCGAAGCCGGCAACGACAGCAATGTATTGCTTGCCGTTGACGGCGTAGCTGACGATACCGCCCTGATGGCCGGTGCCGTCGCCGTGACTCCAAAGCTCGGCCCCCGATTCGGCATCGTAGGCGTGAACGGTGCCGCGCGAGTCGGGAACAAAAACGAGATTGCCACCAGTCGACAACACGCTGCCGAGCGGCGGCTCTGGGAAGCGCACTTCCCACTTCTTCGCCCCGGTGATCGGATCTCGGGCGTCGAGATGGCCATAAATCTCGCCGCCTGGCGGCGGTGCGATCTTGAAGTCCGCGCCGATGTTCAATTGGGCCTGGGGAGCAACGATCGGAGTCGTCTTCTGGACGTCGAGCGTCATGCACCACTCCTGGCCGAGCTTGTAGTAAAGCCCGGTCTTCGGATTGTAGGAGCCGGCATTCCAGCTAACACCGCCGGAAATATGCGGGCAAAGCGGTTCTGTGACCTTGCCGGCCGAGAAGTCGCGGCGGCCGATCAGCGCACCTGTCTTGGGATCGATGTCCTTGACGAAATTGCTGTTCTGCGTGATCCGCCAGACGTTTTTGACAGCGAGATTGCGGTCATAGACGAAGATGTAGCCGCTCTTGTTGGGATGCACCACGTACTTCTGGCCGTCGCGATCGAGCATCACGAACTCGCCGACCGCACTGTCGAAGTCCCAGGCGTCGTGCGGCAACTCCTGATGGTAGAACTTCAACTTGCCGGTATCGAGATCGAGACCGATCACCGAGGTCGTATAGAGGTTGTCGCCGGGGCGTGCGCCCTGTGTCTTGTAGTCGGCGCCCGACCAGTCATAGAGCGGCGCCGGATTGGCGGTGCCCCAGAGGATGGTGTTGGTCTCGGAGTCGTAGGTCCCGGGCATCCAGCCGCCGCCTCCGCCGGTGCGCCAGGAGTCGTTGCCCCAGCTCTTCATGGCCTCGTCGGTGCCGGCGACGGTCAAGAATTCCCACTTCTTCTTGCCGGTTGCGGCATCGACCCCGAAGATCGGGCCGCGGCCCGGCCATTCGCCGCCCTGCGCGCCGATCACGATGGTGCCCTTGGCGTACAGCGGAGCGCCGGTGAAGCCGACCGTCAGCTTTTGCGAATCGACCAGCTTGGTGTCCCACATGAGCTTTCCGGTCTTCGCATCCAGCGCAATGAGCCGGCCGTCCATCGTGCCGACAAAAACCTTGCCCTCGCCCAGCGCGACGCCGCGATTGTAGGGGGAGTGAGTCTGCCGCGCGATCAGCGCTTCGTCGAGTTCGGGGAAGTAGGACCAGATCACCTCGCCGGTTGCGCCATTCAGCGCAAACACGCGGCTGTAGGATCCCGTGTAGTAGAGCACCCCGTCGGCCACCAGTGGCATCGATTGCAGGCCGCGGGTGGAGCGTCCGGGAATGTGAATCCAGGCAACGCTCAAATTGCCGACATTGTTGGTATTGATCTGGGAGAGCGGGCTGTAGTGATAGGATTTGTAGGAACCGTGATAGGTCAGCCAGTCGTTCTGACCGCCGGCCTCGATGCGCGCGGTATCCACCGATTGAGCAAGGCCGGGGGAGGCGGCAAGTGTCGCCCCCAGTGCAGCAGCAACAGTTAGGGCGAGATAACTCGGGTGTTTCTTCATGGGCATTCCTCCATTTTTTTTCGCGTTGGCTTATGGTCTTGCCGGGCAGCCGCACGGTGGTCGCCTGTCATGGCGGCCATCCTGCTGCGAGCCGGACATCTCCGACGTCGTCTTCAGAAAAAAGCTGATCCCTGCCTGACACCAACTTTCAGCATCTCAGAGAGTTCCATCGGGACGCAAGCCATTCTCCGCGCCGATCACGGCCGCATCGCGACGGCGCTCCGATCGGGCAGGCGAGGCCCCTCCCTTTCCCGTTAACTCAAGCACTTCAATGACATGCACGCTAAAGTGGCGTCCGGAACGAGCCCGGATTGATGCAGCTCAACGCCCTTCGGCTCTTTGTCATTAAGTTCAATTGAAAGGAGCCCGCCCGATCATGACGTTGCCCGCATCCATATCCGCAAACCGCGTCGTCGACCTCGTGCCGGCGGCAAGCTTCGGCAAGACCGTCGGGACGCCGGCTCCCGCCATGCCGGAAGCGTCGCCCGCCTGCGATGTCCTCGACCGCGCGGTGACCGCGGAAATTGCGCGATTCACCGGCGGATTGTCGCCGGCTGCGATTGCGCTGGCCTTTGCCGACTGGGCCGTTCATCTTGCGGCCGCTCCCGGCAGGCAGCTCTCGCTCGCCGGCGAGATCATGCAGGATGTCTCGCGACTGGCGGACACGTCCGTGCACTGGGCGACGAAGTTTCAGCCCTGGTCCCTGATCAAGCCTCCGCCGCAGGATCACCGCTTCGTCGATCCGGATTGGAGTCTCGCGGACTTCAACCTGCCGGCGCAGGCCTTCCTGCTCGGCGAAAAATGGTGGCACGCGGCGACGACGAATGTGCACGGAGTGTCCCGATCGAACGCTGCGATCGTCGATTTTACCCTTCGCCAATGTCTTGACACCGTGGCGCCCTCGAACTTTGCGCTGTTCAATCCCGAAGTGCTGCGCATGATCATGGAGACCGGCGGCGGCAACTTTGTCTCCGGCTGGCATCACTGGATCGAGGACGTTCAGTCCCTGCTCGCGGGCGGGAAGCACGCGAGCGGTTTTGTCGTCGGCAAGGATGTCGCGACGACCAAGGGCAAGGTTGTCTACCGCAACGAGCTGATCGAGCTGATCCAGTACGCGCCGGCCACCGAGCGTGTCCGGCCCGAGCCGGTGTTGATCGTGCCGGCCTGGATCATGAAGTATTACATCCTCGACCTCTCGCCGCACAATTCGCTGGTGAAACACCTGGTCGAGAACGGCTTTACCGTCTTCATGGTCTCGTGGCGCAATCCGACACCGGACTTTCGCGATGTTTCCTTCGAGGACTACCGCAAGCTCGGTGTCGATGCGGCGATTGCGGCGATCAATGACATCCTGCCGACAAGACCCATTCATGCGATGGGCTATTGCCTCGGCGGAACGCTGCTTGCCATCGCCGCAGCGAAGCTCGCCAAGGAGCGGCCGGATTGCCTGGGTTCGGTGACGCTGCTCGCAGCCCAGACCGATTTCACCGAAGCCGGCGAGCTCACGCTGTTCATCAATGAAAGCCAGGTCGCCTTCCTCGAGGACATGATGTGGGAACGCGGCGTGCTCGACACCACGCAGATGGCGGGTGCATTCCAGATCCTGCGCTCCAACGATTTGATCTGGTCGCGGGTGATCCGCGACTATCTTCTGGGCGAGCGGGAGCCGCTGAGCGACCTGATGTCGTGGAATGCGGACGCGACACGCATGCCCTATCGCATGCATTCGGAATATTTGCGAAAGCTCTTCCTCAACAACGACCTCGCCGAGGGCCGCTACCGCGCCGACGGCAAGCCGGTCGCGCTCTCCGATCTGCACGCGCCGATGTTCATCGTCGGTACCGAGTGGGATCATGTCGCGCCCTGGCGATCGACGCACAAGATCCACCTCCTCGCCGCCGATGCCGACATCACCTATGTGCTCGCGAGCGGCGGGCACAATGCCGGCATTGTCGCCCCGCCCGGCGAGGAGGGGCATCACTATCAAGTGCTGACGAAGCTGGCCGACGGCCCCTATGTCGGCCCGGACGAATGGGTCAAGCTCGCCCCCCGTAACGAGGGGTCGTGGTGGACCGAGTGGGTGCATTTCCTCGAAAGCCATTCGGGTGCGCCGGTCGCGCCGCCGGCGATCGGTGGATGGCAGGATGCCGCTTCGCTGAAGGACGCACCGGGGGACTACGTCCTGCAAAGCTAGAAAGCTATGGTTTGAGATACGCCAGCGCATGCGCGAGCGTATCTTGCGGCGAACCCGAGGCATCCACGGTCGGCCAGTCCAGTTCGCCAATGTCGTAGCTTTCCTGTCTCAGCGCGACCTCGCGGCCGGCATCCGACGCATCGCGCCCGCGTGCGGCGATGCGCTCAAGACGCACGTCGATATCGGCGTCGAGGAACAGGCCGTGGAACGGCGCATTGCCCGCACTTGCCAGCTCGGGCAAGGGTTCGCGCTCCGCGGCATGCAGGAACGCCGCATCGAGCACCACCGAGATGCCCTGATGCAGCGCGGTCGCAGCGCGCGCATTCATGACGTGGTAGACGCGGGCCGTCACTTCCGGGGCGTAACCCGTCTCGGGCAAAGTCGTCAACGGATCGACGTCGAAGAGCTCCTTGCGGATCACATCGGAGCGCAACACCAGCGCGCCGGGCGGCGGCGCAAGCATTGCGGCGATCGTCCGCGCCAGCACGCTCTTGCCGGTGCCGGATCGGCCGCCGACCGCAAGCAGGGACGGTCGCTCCGGCGCGATCAATTGCAGCGCCAGGTCGAAATAGCTCTTGGCCTGGGCGGCGACGGCAGCATCGGCGGATTGCTCGTGCCTGGTAAAGAGCACATGCGCGCGAATCGCTGCCCGGATCGACATGAACAAAGGCAAGAGCCGCAGCGCGTCGGCATTTTGATGCCAGCTTGCCTGCAGATAGCGGTTGAACAACCGGTTCGCGGCGTCCGTTTCGCCGCAATGAACGAGATCCATGAGCGGGAAGGCAAGATCGTAGAGCACGTCGGTGGTCGCGATGACCGGGTCGAACTCGATCGCGTCGAACAGCACGGGCTTGCCGGAGATCAACACAATGTTGCCGAGATGCGCATCGCCGTGGCAGCGCCGCACGAAACCCGCCGCCGCCCGCTGCCGCATCAGGGCAAAATGGCTGTCCATCTGCCGGTGGCTCGCCCCATGAAGGCGCTCGACAGCGTCGCGCGCCAGCAAGTCGACGGTTTGAAATCTTGCCATGTTGCGATCGATCAGGCGAGCAAACGAATCAAGCCAGCTTGATCCATCCGATACCGGTGCGCTGACGTGCGAGGCCAGCATGACCTCCGCCAGTGCTTCGCCGAGCTCGGGCGTGATCTCGCCGCGTGCTGCGAGATGATCGAAGGTCTGTTGCTCGTCGAATCGCGCCATTTCGACGGCCCATTCGACCACCTCGCCGCCGCCGTCGATCTCCAGCCCGTTCGCGCCTTGCGTGATCGGCGCGACGCGGCGGTAGATTGCCGGCGCCAGGCGCTTGTTGACCACAAGTTCCTGCTCGCAGGCGTCCTTGCGTTTTTCCAGCGTCGAGTAGTCCAGGAAGGGCAGGCGGACCGCGCGCTTGATCTTCAGCACGCGATCTTTTTCGAGGAACACGACGGAGGCGTGGGTATCGATGCGGGTCGGCCGGCCGTTCGCGCCCTCGGCAAGAAAGGCGAGCACGGCGTCTTGGCGAGCCTGTTCTGCTTCTTGTGTCACGGCTTCAGTACCGCAGCGCCGGTGAGCCGGCCGTCGCGCAGGCGCGACAACGCCTCATTGGCCTCTTGCAGCGGAAAGATCGTCGTATGCGTGCGAATGCCTGCCTCGCGCGCGACTTTCAGAAAATCCGTGCCGTCCTTGCGCGTCAGGTTGGCAACGGAGACGACCTGCCGTTCGCCCCAAAGAATGTGGTAGGGGAAAGACGGAATGTCCGACATGTGGATGCCGGCGCAGACCACGCGCCCGCCCTTGCGTACCGCGCGCAGCGCCTGCGGCACCAGCGCGCCGACCGGCGCATAGATAATGGCGGCGTCGAGTTCGACCGGCGGGCCATCTTCGGATGCCCCGGCCCAGCGTGCGCCGAGCGAACGCGCCAGGCTTTGCGCCTCCGCGTCGCCGTGGCGGGTGAAGGCATAGACGTCGCGTCCCTGCCAATGCGCGACCTGCGCCACGATGTGACCGGCTGCGCCAAAGCCATAGATGCCGAGATTTTTCGCCTCGCCCGTCATCACCAGCGAGCGCCAGCCGATCAGGCCGGCGCACAACAGCGGCGCGAGTTCGGCATCGCTGCCGTCTTCGCCGAGCGGAAAGCAATATCTGGCGTCGGCGACCAGATGGCTCGCAAATCCG
>Ga0335077_10003452_pt1 | contig 19100 bp, 20 predicted proteins | sample Lox_Sample_31_FD_207151 | JGI IMG/M metagenome (GOLD analysis project Ga0335077, IMG submission 207151) | Soil microbial communities from Loxahatchee National Wildlife Refuge, Florida, United States - Lox_Sample_3.1 | ecosystem: Environmental > Terrestrial > Soil > Wetlands | place: USA...
GTCGTGTTCGACAGCTTGTCCGACCTCATACTCACCTCCGGGCTGGAGCAGACCTACAAGTTCCTCAAACAGGCCAACGAGATGCTCAGCGGAGGGAGGGTGGCGTCGGTCTTCCTGCTGACCCTGGCGGCGCACTCCGAGAAGGAAGTGAACGTGGTAAAGAGCCTGTTCAGCAACATACTCAGCTTCGGGCCGACGCAGGTGTCTGTTCAGAAAGGGCAGTGACGAGGCTTATCTCCTAGGGAGATATGTCGAACTCGCAGCAGTCGTCCCCCTTGGAGGTACACTTCTTCTCCACCGCCCTGACGTAGCCTCCGAAGTAAGCGGAGAAGGCGCCCGATATGTGCCCTCGCACGAAGCTGCTGGCCAGCCCGCCAGTGTTCTGCCCCGCACACTCGAAGCTGTCGAAGAGCTTCAGCTTCGCCCTTCTCTTTGCCTGGTCGAGCTCCACGAGCTCCGGTCTCCCCCAGCCTGTGGCGGAATAGATCCCCAGAAACTCAGCCATCGCCTCCTTGGACGGTGGGTGGTAAGTGGCGAAGAGATTGTCCCAGGCCGCCTTTCCGTAGCTAAAGCCCTGGCTGTAGATGGCAGCGTCGCCATCGGAGCTCGCCGACTTCATCGAATCCAGCATCACCCGAACCCCCTCCACCCTCATCAGGATGGCGCGGTCGCCGGTGTTCCAAGTCAACGGGAAATTCAGAGAGTCCGTGATCAATCCGTCGATGGATTCCTTCACTTCTACGTCGGAGACGTAGACGGAGCTTTGGAGGAAGTCCTTGATCCACCCCTTGTCCAACCTCTTGTTGGTGCTCTCCACGAAGAAGCTCACCGTCGCGTTCTCCTCGTAGGACATCCCTCCGAAGAATCCCTCGAGTATGTTGATGTCCCTTATCGCCAGGAGGTTGGCCAGGTTCCCTAGGGCGCCAGGCTTGTTCTCGAGGTGCAGCGACACGAGGAAGTACCTCTTGGTCTTGTCGTACCTGAAGATAACGACGTCCTTGTCTCGGGGAATCATGGTTGCCCCGCCGAAATGAAAAACTTACTTAAACTTTGGACTTTTGTGCGAAATCGGAAAGCTAGCCTACGACAAGTTGAACAGAAGTCTAGGAGAGGGGGAGGAAGAGCCCAGGCTTGAAGCCTTTCATGAAGCCGAACGCCTCCCTCAGGGAAGCCGAGGCCACCACCTGCATCTCCTGCCTGGGGATCTTTCGTTCCCAGAAGTGCTCGAGGATTGCGCGCTTGACAACCATCCACCCGACTTCGCCCAGCAGCCCAGTGAGTGCCCTCTCGAGCTTGGCAGGGTCGACGCTGGCCTCTTCAAGGGTGAGCCCGTACTTGTTCGACATGTAATAGAGGACTGTCCGTTTGCCGTCGTCGCTGAAGATCGAGGTCAGTGCCGTGTCAAGCCTGGAGATGATTTCAGCCTGGTCGGCGGCGCGGCTTGCCTCAGGCTGACTATCATCCTTCATCCCGAACAGCTTCACAAGAACGAGCGACCATTCAGCCTAATTAGTAATTGTGGATACCAGATTCAGATTAGGGTGCAGGTTCACAAAGCGCGCCCCATCCGCCGCGAGGGAGGCTTGCCTACGTCGACACTGTGACGGTCACCGTCGGCGTAGTAGTGGCAACTTGAGTGACGGTGGTGAGTTGCGTGAAGGTCGTCGTCGTCGCGTTGGTGACCGTCACCGTGGTCGTTGTGGCGACAGTCGTCTGGACCGTTGAAGTCTTGAGAGTGGTGGCCGTCGACGTAGAGGTGAAAATGGTCCCGGTCGAGCTTGTCGTGTAGACTGTCTGATAGACTATCGAAGTGGCGTCGGAGGTGTAGAAAGAGGTAATCGTCGCGGTCGTGGTTGTGGTTGATGTCCCAACCACTCCATCGACGGTCGACCTCGACCCTGAACTGGGGATCAGGTACACGGCAAGGGATGCGACACCAACTATCACGAGGACCCCCACGAGGAGCACGCTGGCGATGGCAGAGATCCCCTTACGGCCTTCAGGTCCTCGATGAGAATGCAGGCGGCTTCTCCTTGGAGTCTTCCTCACTTCCTTGAGACTAGTGCTTCTCAATTTCCCACCGCTCTCAGAGCGAGAGTCGCGAGTTGGTCCCGCGGTAATAAGAATCGCCAAGTCTGGGTAAGGATTCACGCGCTGTATTGTCGCTTCATCTCCTGGGCTTGCCTAGGAGGTTGCCGGTCTTTGCCTATTGCAACTGCCCGGCGGTGGTGGCCTGTTTCGAATCTGGGTCCTGCGCTCGGCGCCTCCGAATCGCAATGTATGAGGTGAGAACCAGGACGGTCAGCACTGCCACCGTCACAGCCTGGAATGGGAATTCGGGGATGCCACCGCCACTGGAAGAGCTGGTCGTTGAGGTTGACTGCGAGGTCGTGCTCGTCGTTGGAGGCTGGGAAGTGGAGCTGGTAGAGACCTGCGAGGTGGAGGCGATCGTCGTCGGGGTTGAGGTGGAAGATGTGGTCGGAAGGGTATTGGTCGAAGACTGCGATGTCGACTGAATGCTCGTGGTTGATGTTGTCGTGGTGACCGCCGTCGAAGACCAAGAGAACAGGGTAGTCACGAAGACCACCGGCGGATACGCGCCCCAGGTCACGTTCACAAGGTACTCGCCGCCGACCCAGTTCGCAGACCCTCCTGCGACTATGCTGTCAGAGTAATTCCCGGTCGTCCCGTTGACTTGCGCTTCATCGGCGGTGACTACCACCTTGTCGGGGTTTGATATGCGAATCAGCACGGCCGTCCCCGGACCCGGGGCTGGGGAGACCTGTCCGCTGAGATGTATTGTGGCCGACCCTACGTATGAGGGGGCGTCGGCGGATACGGAGACTGTGTAGGAGGACGCAGCGGAAGCTGCTGACGCAAGCAGTACGACGGCAAGCAGAGACCCGAGGAGTAAGGGGGACTTCATGCTAGAGTGTCACCATCGCCGTGGCTGCAGTCGAGATCGGCACGTTGGCGCTCGTAATCGCGATCAGGGTCATTGTATAGCTCCCCGATGGGTATTGCTTGAACGGGATGAACGCGGTTACGCCCACACCCGGATTCGCCGTGATGGAGGTCGATAGCACGTCTACGGTCCTCCCCGTGGGGTCCTTCAACACTCCTAGGACTATGGCTGTGACGGCCGTGCTTCCAGTGTTGAGGTAGGTCTCTGAGACCCCCGCATATCCGCCAAGGGTAGTCTGGACAGCGGTCCCTGCCTGCAGTGCGGTCACAAGCGCGGGCTTCGACTGGCCGAGGTCGGCGGTGGTGTCAAGCGATATGAGACTGGGACTGCTCCCGCCTGAGCAGATGGTCGGGGTACCGGTGCCCGTGAACACTATGTTGAATGTAGCGCTGAGCTTGTCGCCGGGGCTGACGACGTTCCCGGTCCCGAGCTCATACCAGGCCGAGCTTGTCGCCTGGGTGGCTTGGGTTATCTCCGACGGGGAAGAGCAGGTCCCCCCTGCGATTGAACCAAAGCCGGCCCACCGAACCAGGTACTTCCCTGTGGTCGTATCGATCAGACTATAGTTCACTTTGACGCCCCCCGTCGCCGCAGAGAGATAGAAGGCTGAATCCTGGGCCGAGCCCACTGTCTGGGCGATGCCCGACCAGGTTCCGGTATAGTTCCCAGACCCGCACGAGCCGGAACTCGAGGGCTGGGCGAAGGAGATCGACGCCGGGCAGTTCACGAAAATCGAGATCGACGACTGGTCCGCGGAAGCGGCAGACACGGGCAGGAAGGCTGGGACAAGCGTCCCGGCTGCCATGAACGCGACGAGCATGAACACGACTGGAGGTGTGGCCTTCAAATCGACGAGCGACTTGTGGCGCCTCTGCTTAAAACGATTAGGGTGTTCAAATCTCTTTTCCAGTAACAGCACACGTCTAGTGGCGGAGACGGCTAAGCCCAGCTCACGCTAGGAGTTTCAAAAATAAGTAAGGGTCAGGAACTTCTCTTACGAGAGTTTCCTGACTAATATTGCTAGCTCTAGGACTAGAGTTATCGCTGCCAGTACCGCGACCACGAGCACATAGGTCTGCGTAGTACCTATGCTGTTTGTCGCGTTAGTGAGCTGGGTCGATAGCCCGGAAAGATTCGAGACATTTGTGTTGATGTTCCCAAGAGTGGTTTGCATTGAGGAGAGAGTTGATGTGATGCCGCCAACCGCTGAGTTGACGTTGCCAACGGCTGTGTTGATGGCTGCAATCGCTGAGCTAAGCGCCGAGAAGTTCCCAGCATTGTCCTTCTGCAGCTGGGGCCCGTTCGCTAGCTCGTTGTTTACAGTCCATGAACCTGTGCCGAAGGCGTGGATGCCGCTTGCGTTCGCCTGGATGAGGACCAGATAGAGGCCACCTGCAGCGTTGTTTGCAAGGGCCACGGTCCACATGTAGGCGCCGGTGCTGATTTCAGTTGGTGTTCCAAGCTGCACCTCAGAGGTCGAGCCTGGTTGCACATATTGGGCAACCGGGAAGCCGCTGACCGAGGCTAGGGACCCGTTGCCCCAACTCACGGTTGCAGTCACTTCAACGCTCTGCCCTGAGAAGACGGGGGTTGTCGCCTGAACGGAGACAGCCAACCCAGATCCCGAGGGAAGAGCACCAGGTGCCGTGTACGAGAAGGTGGTTGAGCCGGAAGTGCTGAATGAGTCGGTGGCCGATATCGTATAGGTCCCCGAGATCCAGTTGCCGCTACCGCCTGTTGCTGTGGAGTAGGTGAAGGTCCCGGTGGTCGGTGCCACGGCGACGTCTGCTGCGTCGACTGTGACTCCGCTCGGGTTCTTCACTGAGATGAAGACGCTATCAGCTTGGCTGGGAATTGGGGTAATCTGTCCGGTAATCGAGTAGCTCTGAGTCCCCTTGTAGGAGGCTCCGGCGGCTGGGCTCGAGAATGATATCGAGCCTGCTCCGAATGCCAACGGCGAGAAGACCAGGGCTAGTACGAGCGCGGACGCGACTAGTAATGGGAGTGGTTTCATTGGAGGCACCTGCTATACCGAAGCGGTGATGGAGGTTGGGGTTGATACCGGTTGGTTGGAGGTTGTTATGACAAACACACTGACCGAGTATGATCCACTTGGGAGCGCACCGGCGAGCGGGGCAAAGGTTGTACCCGATGCTCCAGCTGCCAATGACAATCCACCTGTGGTCACGGCCACGGTCTGACCCGCGCTATTCTTCCAGACGGCAAAGACCACCAGATTCTGGCTTGTAGACCAGGTGTTGGTGGCGCTTACGGAGATGCCGTTGAAGCTACCGAGGGTCCCGTATGTTGCTGAAGTGATGATCACTGATTGCGAGAATGCTACCTGCACGGTGACTACGATCGACGTAGCGGTCCCCGTCAGTCCAGCCATGCTGGACGCGGACAGACCTACTGTGTCGCTGCCGGCGGGAAGGCCGGTTATTGTCACGGTGTAGACAGTGCTGGTACCAAGGGTGTTGGTCGATGGTGATATTGCTACCTGGCTTGCAGCGAGTGCAGTCCCGTTAAGCGTCGCAGCCACCGAAGTGGCGTTGAGGTCGCCTCCTGGGACGGTGATCGTTGCAGTGACCGGGTTGCTGTAGTTGATTATGGCGTTGTTCTTTGTGGTGAATGCGACAGCCGGAGCAGCCGTGTCTACGAGCACCGAGTAACTCGAGCTCGAGGCGACGTTGCCCGCGCTGTCAGTCGCGTTGAAGATGATGGTGTGGAGACCTGGGGTCATTGTCGCTGCGACGCTGAAGGTGATCTGGTATGCTGGAGTGATTGGCGCCGACTGGACGGAGCCGCTGTCAATCTTGTAGGTGACGCTAGTGATCGTGACCGCTTGTGGTCCGGCCGACGCGTAACCTATCGAGACGTTGGCTTCACCAGAGAAGACGACCGCATTGTTGCTGCTGTAGATGACTCCGTTCAACGGAGTCGGAGAGATGATGGCGAGTGTTGGCAGAGGGCTGACAACCCCGATGCTTGCCGGAACGCTCGTCTTTGCTACACCGCCGAGCACACCGGACGCTGTCAGTGTGACAGTGCCGATGCTCGCTGGCATAGTCCAGATGATTGCTCCAAAGCTCGAGGCAGTATCAGCAAAGTTTGATGGGATGTATGCGGTCGTGGCGCTTATCGGGCAGCTACCACCGCATGAGGTTGCCAGGGTGATCTGTATCTGGTTGATCCCGGTGTTGAGTGCTACGTTGCCGTAGGCGTCGGAGATTGTTACGTCGACGTAGATCGAAGCACCGGTAGCAGCATGGGAGGCTGGGGTAGCCAGAGTGTTGTCGTAGTAGGTCAGCACAGTGAATGTGCTAGCTACGTTCGGAACTGTGACTACTGCCGCGGAGTCCGTGCTGTTAGCAAGGTCTGCGGTCAACGATAGGTCTGTTGGGGCTGTGACATTGTCCATGAAGAGGGCGTTTGAGGCTGTTGGCGTTGCGACTGTGTCTAAGGTGAAGAGCCCGGAAGCCTGACCGTTATCGTTGGTTGTACCCAACATGTAGGTCAGCCCGTTGCTGAACCCTACGGTCAATTCCGAGTTCGCGCCATAGTCAGCGTTTCCAAGGGCTGTCTCGAAGCTGTTGGCTTGGTCGAGCATCAGCGAGACCGGCACTCCAGCCTGGGGTGGGCAGGCCGCTGCGCCTCCACCACAGGTGTTTGGAGGAATGATGGTTGCTGTCACGTTGACTTTGTCGCCGGCCGGTACGTTGGGCAGTGTTGCCCCAGCTGGGGCTATCACTACCGGTACTGGCGAAACAGCGCCAAAGGTCGAAGTAACCAGCTGGCCGCTTTGGCCCGCTCCTGCAAATGAGGAGGTTCCAAGCATGCCTGAGACGCTTGCGCTGAACTCACCGATTGTGTTGTAGGTTGCAGCCTGGAAGTAGTTGAATGGAAGGTTTGATGAAGTGCCTGCCGCTGGGCATGCGACCGCTGGAGTCAAGGCACTTGCGCCCTGCTTCCAGTTGCCGCCTGCAGAGGTACAGGTCACGACTGATGGTAGTCCAGTAGCATCGAACACTCCTGCACCCGAAAGTGCGGTGAGTGTGACCGTCCACGAGGTAAGTGAGCTGAAGTCAACGGCGTTTCCGAACTTGTCGGAGATGGAGAACGAGGCGCCTGCTGCAGCCATCGTCGCTCCAGTCACTGCGACAGTCGAAACACCCTGGTTCTGCGTTGTTGCCTCACTAGTGATGTAGTGGTCGCCATTGGACGCGGCGCTCGCGAGAGTCCAAGTTATCTTGGTCGGAGCCCCTGACACAGTGGTTATGGTTCCTGGACTTACACCAGGTGCGATGGTTGAACTGCCAACCGCAGCAGTCACGGTAGTTGCGCAGTCAAACGCGTCGGTTAGGCAGTCGAGGTTACTCGGCTGGAAGACCGTCGTTGCAACTCCATTTGCATTGGTCAAAGCAGTTACTGGTGATAGACTGTAAGCTGAGAAACCAGCTCCGGTGTACCCTGTCACACTGAATACGATCGGAACGCCAGCCTGCGCCGGGGATATCGTAGCCGTCTCTGATAGAGCGGCTGTACCCGCGACGTAGGGGGCATTCAACGCCGGTGTTACCACCGGACTCCCAGTGAGAGGATTAATCACCAGAATGCTGAATGATGGACCGGAGTAGAACGCTACAGCTGATGCGTCCTGGACTTTGCTTAAGAACACGCTGCTGAATGGATAGGCACCTGTTGCGGCTGTCGCAGTGAAGACTAGCGTGTCAGCACTGCCCGGAGGGATACCTGCACCAGTTCCGACCGCGAAGGTCGAGACAGTCCAAGTAACTCCGGTTGAAGTATACGATGGCGCTCCGCTGAGGAAGCCACCAGGTTGAGGAACCGAACAGGGCGCAACATTAGTGGTGCATATTGTCCATCCCGCCGGCGCGTTGATTGTGAAGGCAGTGACAGTGAATTGGTTGTTAGCCGGGTTTGCAACCGTCAACGTGAATTGAGCGGTATCCGAACCCAAGGCAGGGTTGTTACCGGTCGCGCTCACCGTTGGAAGGCTCGCGTTGGCGGCAAAGATCGGCGTAGCAACTGGGATGATGAAGAGAAGGCCTGAGAAGGCCAAGAGTGCTAGAATAGTTCCTGAGCTAAATTTCGTTACATACGCTTTTGAAGGCGTATTCATATTGTATTTTCAGGGTTCGCACTCCGGAGAGCTTATATAAGTTCGATGGACAATTTGTCCACAATTCGTCGAGAGCACCCCAAGGATTGTATCTTTTCGGCCCGGAAGGGCGGATTAATGGATTGCCGGTGATTTGAGGCCAGAATAGACCAATCTTCTAGATTCAGAATCGAGGCTTGCCCCCTCGGCGGATACAGGTGGCAAAGGGAGCCGAGCCGCGTTGCCAATCCATGAAAATCCAGTATTCACGGATGCACCTCACCATTTCATCTGCGGAAGAGAGGACTTAGACTACGAAGACCGACATGCTGGTCGAGTTCGAGGATGAGAGGGAGATCACGAACGAGCCGGTGCTCCGGAAGACATAGGTGAGGTTCTGGGACGGCTGCACCTCGACGCCTGCATTGGACCCCACGAAGATGATCGTGGGCTCCGTCATTTTGTTGACCCAGACGACCGGGGTCACCCCGTGCATCGCCCCGAGCTGGGACGCGCTGAACCGGTTTCCGGAAATGGAAACCGTCTCGACGGTGGGGTCGTAGACTCCGACCGCGTAGGAGGTCTTCCCCGCCGTCACGTTTATGACCCGCTGGGGGGGTGTTGTGTACCACGTCAGGCTAGAGTAGACGACGGTGTAGGTCCCCTGGTCAAGGGAAAAGGTGTGTGGAGCGGTTTCCCGCTGGGTCCCCACGGTAACTTGCGGCTCGAGGGTGACGGATGCCGAATACCGCGCTGAAGACTGGGCCGTGACTATCAATGTCCCGACGGGCGATGCCGTCCCGGTCACGACTGCATACGCGATGACGGCTACTATGAGGACGATAGGGATAAAGAAAAACAGCGTGCCCAGCCTCCTTCGCCTTTTCGCTGTCTTCATCCTTTCCCCAGCCCAGGCTACGGTATTAATCTCTGCCTTCCGACGACTGGCCGAGACGAGGAGTTTTTTGGCGGTTGAAGGTTTGGAAGCTGGTCGGGGCCGAGCTCAGAACGATATTTGCTTCTGAACTATCGGCACTGCGCCCATGGCTTCGAGGACCTTCTGGAACGTCCTCAGCACTTCGTACCCTCCCTGTGTCAGCTCGTAGCGTCGCCTTGACCCGTCGCTCTCCTCTCGGATGAACGACTTCGCTGCCAGGGACTTCAGGCACTCCTGTAGAGCTACCCAAGAGAGGTTGGCCTTGTACATGATCTGAGTCGGCCTGTCGATCCCCTGGGAGATCACCTGCAGGACGTCCATCTTGATTTCCAGTTCAGACCTCCGGGCCGGAGCCTTTTTCGAGGTCGCGTTTTCGACCTGGACGGCGGCGTAGGATTCTGTCACTGACATCTTAGGAGAACCGAGCTCCCCGGTCTATATATGCATTACCGATTCTAGCTCCATTTGTCTGTGAATACTACTATCATCTAAATACTACTATCACGGAGGTGCCACCCATGGCGAGACCGTTCATAGTGACATCGCTCAAGGTGGACGAAGACCTCTGGAAGCGGGCCAAGAAGAGGGCCATCGACGAAGAGATTACCCTTCAGGAGCTCCTCAACGAAGCTGTCCATGACTACCTCAAGAGGAAGTCAGCGGCGGAGTTCAAGCGGAAGAAGCGGGAGAACTAAAGCCCGCCACAGCGGGGTCGCGGTCCACGAAAGTACGCAGCTAGGCGAAACCGCGACAGTTCAAATACCCAGCTACGGCGGAATGGCACGCGACTTGGATTGTTTTTTTAGCCATCGCCTGACGAGGGGGCCATGAGGCCCGAGGCGGCGCCCATAGCCAGTCCGCGATTAAGAAGGGCTCTGAAGGTCCTCGTATCCCTCTCTTTCGTCGACCTTGCACTCATTCTCCTGCTCGTATTCCTTCATGCGCTCCTTTCCGTCGACTCACTGGCTCTCCCGGTTCAGGCTCTCGCCGCCCTCTTGGGGGTCGCGGCAGTTGGGGCAATCGCGACGGGTGTGGCCTACTCGTGGAGGGTCTTCCCTCAGCATCATCGGGCGATATTATTCGTCGTCGTGATTACGCTCGCGACCCTGCTGGCACACGCATACATCATCGGCTCGCCTGGGGCAGGGACCGCCGGTTCTGTGTCTGGTCCCCCTGGGGGGACTTTCAATGACAGCAAGCTGACCGTCGACACTACCCTCAGCGGGCTTGTTGTCAACGTGACGGTTACCGCGACCGGCGGAGACGCAATCGCAAATGTCGGCCTCACCAGTGCTGGGGCCGAGCTGTCCGGGCCCGGATTCTCCAACCCGCCGACCTATGCCTCTCCGCTCCAGCCCGGGACATCTGCGACAGGGACCTGGGACCTCCCCGCTTCCGGGCAGAATTCCAGCATCACGGTGTCGTATCAGTACCTCTCCTGCTACTCCACCAGTTCGAAGTCCTACGGCTGCATCATGGACGAGGTCTTCTACGTGCCAGAGGCGATGGGGATCCTGTCGGGGCAGCAGTGCTCCACCAGCCTCTCCGACTGCCACATGGAGCACCCGTACCTTGTCCCGGCCCTGCTCGCGGCAGGGATGTCGATCCTAGGTCAATACAACGCCGCCGGATGGAGACTCTTTCCAGCCCTCCTTGGCACCTTTAGCATCCCGCTGCTTTTCGGGATCGCCTGGAAGGTCTCAGGGGACAAGAGGATGGCGTACCTCGCGGCCACTCTCCTCTCCCTCGACGTGATGTTCTTCTCTCAATCATCGGGAGGACTTCTTGACGTCCCCCCAGTTTTCTTCGGCATGGGGGCGTTCTTCGCCTACTTCGTGGGCCTCAAGGTCTGGAAGTTCGACAAGTACGCCATAGCAGGGGTCCTTCTCGGTGTAGCCGGGCTCGCCAAGGAGACAGCTGTCTTCTTCGTCCTTGCTTTCCTTGCCTACGTCTTCTTCTTCGGCGGAGGGAGCAGATGGTACAGGGTCTACGCTGTCTTCAAGGTAGCCCTGGTGGTAGGCCTGGTCTTCGCAATCGGCCTGCAGGCATACGACTCGACGCTGGCATCGTCTGCGATGCCTACCTTTGTCCAGCATGTGAGCTATATCTTCAGCTACGGCTCTTCCCTGCGGGCCGAGCAGCTGGCGTGCCAGCCCACTACGGGCTACTGGTGCAAGTACCCGATCCTCCCCACCGACTGGCTGTTGTACTACTCCCCGGTTGCCTATTACGCCACTTCGGTATCCGTCTGCCCCAACTCTGTCAACGGCGTCTGCCAGGGCGGCGCCTACTCGTACGTCTCGCTGGCCTACTACGGCGTCACCAACCTCATCGAAACGTGGACCGTGTTCGTGTGGGTCCCCCTGGTGGCCTACGCCATATTTCGCTGGTACAGGAACACACGGTCACCGCAGGAAGGAGCTCAGCTCACACTGGAACTCACCCCTCCTGAGATGTCGGGTGGCACTCGACTCGGAGCCTTGGCCCTCGTTTGGTTTCTCGGCACATACGTCCCGTACCTCGGGCTCTTCCTCACTCAAAGGGTGACCTATCCGTTCTATTTCGTTCCTGCAATCCCGGCTGTTGCGCTCGGAGCCTCGTGGTGGCTTACCAGGGACTGGTTCCCGAGGAAGCTTATGTGGGTGTACCTTGCCTTCGCATTCCTCTTCTTCTTCGTCTATTTCCCTGAGAAGGCTTTCCTCCCCGACTGGCTCCGCGTGATAATCGGCCACTAGGATGAGCGTGAGCGCTCTCCCCTTCGACCCGACAATCTATCTGTCCCTAGCGTTCTTCTTTGGAATTGCGGCGCAGTTCAGGGCGATGGACGGATACACCTTCCTAAGGCGGGTGCTTGCGGCCATCGAACCCAGGGTGGGGATGGTTTACGCCGTTGCCATTGTGACCTTCGTCTTCTCCCCCTTCATCCTGAACGACGTGCTGGTCCTCATTCTGACCCCCGCACTTATCAGGTATGCCAAACACTATGGGCTCGACGCTGCGCCGCTCATCGTCGCGGAGATCACCTTCACCAACATCTCGAGCTCCTTGACTCCAATTGGGAACCCGCAGAACATATTGCTCTGGACGTCGTCGAGAATCAGTTTCGTCGGTTTTGTCCAGGGCACCTGGGTGCTGGTGTTCGCCTCGGCGGGGATTGCAACGGTGGCACTCATCCCCCTGGCGAGAATGTTCGGGGGGCCTCGGGACCCCGAGTCTTCCCTTGGCGGGTTTGGACCAGCCTACTACTTGGCCCTCGTAACCGTGACAGTCTTGGCTTCAGACGCCCTGGGTCTGGGGCTGGTGTCATACGTCCCTCTGGGCGTAGCGTTCCTCCTCGGGTTCATCTTCAACTCTCGCAACCTGAGCCAGCTGAAGAGGGAGTTCGACGTCCGGAGCCTGCTGATTCTCTATCTCTTCATCGCGTCGGTCACTGTGGCAGCCTACTTCCTAACCCCATACCTGACGAAGTACGTGGTTCCGGCAGCCATGGGGAATCAACCGTATTCCGGGGTCTTTCTCGCCGTTGCCTCGAACCTGATCAGCAACGTGCCCGCGACCCAGCTGCTCATCAACTCGGCTGGCGTTTCCGCATCGGTCGCTCCGAAGATCGCCGTGGAAGCGGGGCTCGCCGGGAACCTTGGCCCCATAGCGTCATTCGCAAACCTTCTTGCTCTGCAGATGGCGGCGAGGTCTGGGGTATCAGTAAGAAGGATGCTCCTGCTTCAGGTGGGGGTGGGGCTCCTCGCATTCATTCCAGCACTCTTCTGATGCTCCGACGGCTAGAAGGAGCCGCACGGGAAGGTTTAATCCGCGCTAGTGCAACCATGTTCCCGTGCCTCGACTCGAGCAATGGGAACTCCTGGGCCTGCTCCTGAGTGCAGGCGCCGCACTATTCGGCTTGGTATATGTTGCCCCAGCCCTCGTCACCCTCACCGTCTCTCTCCGGGGGGTGGCGGGGTTTTCCGCGAGTATTCAGGCCTCGGTGGGGCTCGCAGGGCTCGCGCTGGCTGCCCTCGGCTCACTCGGTGCCATGGTGATAGGGCAGTTCAAGCCGGCGGGTGCAGGTCTTGGAGGGTCAATAATCACCTGGACCAACTTCGTCGTACTCGCCCTGGCGGACATGGTCTTCTACCTCGGGGAGACGGAGGACACCGTAGTGCTCCTGTTCGGTGCCGCCTCGGCATTTCTCACAATCGTCGGATTGTTGGTGATATCTCGGCGAGCACTGGCACTGCCTCCAGCTTCAGGCTCCTGATGTCAAGCTCCCTAGCCTTGCGAATGGATGTTGCGGACCTGCCGCTCACGCCCCGCCGAACATCTGGCTGATACCCTCGGTTATCTGCCTCTGTCTCCCCTCCTCGGTCAGCTCATCGAACCTCGCCCACCAGGGCCCCCTCGTGTATATTGCGTCGATTGCGTTGTCATATCCAGCCAACGGCCATATCGACCCCCACTCCTCCTCCGAGGACGCAGGCAGAAGCGCCGCGACCAACAATAAAACGATGCCGAGCTGCAGCCAAATGTAGATGGGAAGCGTCAAAGGACCGGCGATGAACTGCACGAAGGGGAGGAATATCGGGTCCAACAGGCTCAGGATGAATATTATCACCCCCGCCTGAGCCATTGTCTTCTTCAAGCCTGGCCTCCTTCGAGGTGAAGTCGGACTCACAGCCCCATGAAAAGGCAGTTCCTGCACTTGAACCTTACACTTCGACGGTCGAACGGCGCTCGCGGCATCGGCCGAATCAGCAGCTAGGCCAGGACTAGCTGATCCTTCTTCGCGACGAAGAGGTGAAGGCCGTCCCTCCTCACGACAATTACCGTCTCGCCTAATTCGATGTTCCCCTTGCTCATCGCGGACCAGTCGAGCCCGTCGACCGTGACCGAACCAATAGCCCTTCCCCCCAATGTCGAACTAACAACCCCCGTCTTCCCCACCGGGTCGTAACCCCTGAAGTTTGCCCGCTCCATGTTCTCCGCAGCCTTGACTACGAAGATCACCACCCCTCCCCCGAGGAGAATGGCGGACATCGTAAGCGAGAAGTCACCCCTGGTGCTCGTCCAGCGTAAGAGGAGGTACGCCCCACCGCTGAAGAGCATCCCTAGCGTTGCCAGCGCTGCAACCCCCCATCTGTCGAACGAGAAGAGGCCCACCTCGCCCGCGGACCGAACGGGTGCAGGGTATCCACTGGCGTTCGTGGCACACATCGATGAACCAGCAGAAGATAGTCGGGGAGAGACTTAAACCTACAGGTGGGGTTCGGATTCCCGCAGGCGCCCCAAGCGAATGTTCACGATGCCGACTTGATGGCCGCCACACCGCGCATCAGACGGTGCTATCTTCTTCTCGTAGTTCGGTCCATGCGTGCCCGCAGTGTTTGCACTTGTAGGAATACTGGAAATCCTCTACGTCGATGGTAACGGGTACCTTTTCCTCGACTGTGATTGGAATAACCGGGGCAACACCCGCGGCGTATCCCATGGGGACTGTCGAAATCATGGCTCGATTCATTTCCTCTACGTCCTTCCTTTCCTCAACCAGCTTCTTGCTTACGAGTTTGATGTGGAACCTGCGACCACAGGAGGGGCATATTCTGAAGAGGTCCTTTACTTCGCTCATCATTCGCGAAGTTGTTTCGGGCGATTTAAGTTTACTCGAACCCCATCATCGAATAGACAAGTGACGGTCTTTGAACGACTTGCTGCCGAAGGGCCGTAGAAATCCGGTGCGACTGGTGGAGTGTATTCGAGATCGTCGGGTGTCCTAGTTCTTCGAGCGGCTGTCGCCCACCCAGATCCACACAGGGTCCGATGGCGCCGAGGGCTCAGGCTGAGCAGGCTCCCTTCCCAGAACATCTTCTAAGGGCATCTTGTTTGGTGCCGTCGTCACGCCTTAAGAGCATTCTCTACTCTGGATTCAGGTTGGGCGTCTAACGGTCGAGGTAGCCACTTGAACTACGGCCGATCTGCGGAACCGAGTCCCTGGCCCGTCATTAGATAGACTCCGAAGCCCATCGCCCAGAGCTCGAGGGGATAGATTATCATGCGCTCCATCCCGCCGTATCCTAGGCCTAGGGAGTTACCCGTGACAAAGAGCACGAACGCAACCAGTGCCATCGCCCCTACCCCCACTCCGAAGTATCTGAACAGCCCACTCACGACCCTCCAAGCTGCGATGGTGATGACGGGACCGAGGATAAAGACAACGAATGCCCCGAGGACATGTATGGCGTAAGCTACCCCCACCTGGCCTGCAGCAGTCGCACCGAGATAGATAGGAATGTAGGATGCCCCGACCAGGAGATTACCGACTCCGACGCTGACGACTCCGAGGGAAAACCACCTGTGGCCAATCCCCTTGAGTAACAGATATCCTGCGGCGAGGAGCAGCACCCCATTCAGGAAAAGCGAGAAGACGAATACCGCAGCGGCCGGCTCGACGGGGGTGACGCACGTGGGAATCGTGTTGCAGATTCCGGAGAAGTAGGGGAGGCCGAGACCGCTAACCGCCTCGGTGGAGACGTTATACCCCGGTGTCAGGCTTTCGGCCACGAAGATTGAGAGAAGGCTCCAGATCGCCCCGAACGAGTACAGCGCCCCCGCCAGCTCGAGTTGTCGTGGGCTCAACTTCAGCGCGCGTTCTGTGATGGCTGTCGTTATCAGGGTAGGGGCGATTCTCAGGAATGAGAAACCCACCGTGAAAGGCGGAGGGACCCGACGAGGGTGAACGGTTATTACAAGGCCTCTGCCTTTTGATGTATTCGGATTAACATGATGGTAATAGTCCGGATATTCCCGGTTGGCGAGCTGGGGGAAAGTTGGAAGAAAGTCCTCGATAACCTGGAGATGTTATCGAACGTCCACTGCACCCCGTTGTATCTCTCCCAGCGGGAAGAGGAGAAATTCATGACCCTCATCTATGATGTGAAGGATGCGGACCGCTTTGCGGACATAGTCGTGAAGAGCATCCCCGCTCTCCTACACCCCGAGAAGACGAGGACGATCACCCTCCTGAGGCCGGTATTCTTCCCAGCCCCCAAGGAAAGGCCACCTAACCTCGAAAGGTATCAGGTAGCGGTGAAAGGAAAGTGCGGGGAGCTTGAGAACATCTTCAATCACATACTGCATCTCGAGTATCCCAATGATGCGTTCCCGACCTACGCGGCATACTCCTTCGGTGAGGACGACATTCTCACCTCTATGCTCTCCACGAGCAAAGACCGCCTTGGCCAATATCTCAAGCTGAACCTGGAGGCCCAGAGCGGAGTGACCAGCGTCGTCATCGGCCACATCGACAGGTCGAAGAGAGTCGCCCCCTCTGAGATGTGGAAGAAGTACAGGGAGAGCAGATACCTCTTCAAGCCGAGCGCGGAACAGGAGGAGTACGACTTCTTGGAGCGCGAGGCACTTCACGGGGCTCGAGAGCGCGAAGTCGAGACGTCGAGCTTCTGGTAGCCGCCCAGCGGAATCCTTCGCCCGCCGCCGAGAAAGTGAATGATGGACGTCTGTTAGATTGAAGCCTGCATGGCTCGCTCGGTCTTTCGCAAACTAGCTGTGTGGCCTAAGGTGCGTATGCCTTGATTGTGTTACGCAATCCTCAAGTGTGTTGACGAGCCGATAACTCCCCCGGCTGCTGAGTGAAACGGGCCTCTGCGTCGCATCATCATGCAGGCTATCGCATTGAGCCAGACGGCTGTGGCTGCCTCTGCCTCTCCCTGTTCAGTTGGCCGAGGTCGATCCACAGGGCACCTACCACCATCACGAGCCCAAGAACGACCGCGATTGCACCAAGGATGGCAAAGCTGCCGGCAAGGGGCGAAGGCAGGCCGATCACGCTCGCCGCGATGCAGCAGACCCCCACGACGATGAGAATCCCTCCCACTACGAGATAGCGCGTGAGTTTGTCCATGTCTTGCACTTATCGGCCGTAGATGTGTTAAACGGCTTTCGGCGCCTCTGCCGTGTGGAGAGGGACCGAATTCTCTCTGGCCTAGAGCGCCGTAACCAAGACGGCAAGAACAAAGGCTGTGCCGAACCCTATCACAGGGCTATACACCCACCCCTTCAGAATACTGCTGAGCACGTTCTTCCTCGCCCCCAGCCCCGCCAGTGCTGCTACGATAGTCTGATTCATGGAGGCGTTGAACCCAAAGGTGTTGAGCGTAGAGACGATGAGCGACATGCTTAGCTGTGAAGAAACGGCTTTCCGATAGTCCATGGTGATCAGCTCCTCCCCGACCCTTCGAATGAGCCTGGGGCCCCACATCAGCATCCCCGCGTACATGCTCGCCCCGCAGACCGCCTTGGCTAGTGTGATATCGAACCCCGATGATACAAGGCTGGAGGCGGCGTTGCTTACGTCGTTCAGCCCGAGAACAAGGCTTGAGTAGAGCATGATCAAGATGATGATGTACCCGAGGTACCTGTTCTGCGATGGGATGAGGGCGTAGATCCCCTTCCCGAGGAAGTACGAGACAAGCGGCGCCGAGACCCAGCTGGCCGCGAGGAGGAACAGCAGGCCATAGTTGACGGCCGCACCCGTCGCGACTGCGGCCCCGAGGAGCGAGAACGCATAGAGCTGGATCGTCGAAGTGGGGACCTTGAGGTACGTTGTCACGTTGGTCATCAACGCCAGCGAAAAGAGAACTATCACGTCGTGGGCCCCGCCTATTTTAGCCAGGGAGACGTAGGTGCCTACGACGGTGGTCGCAAGCGAACCTACCATAACGAAAACCCCCGCGAGGAGGATGCCCGCGTACATCCCTATCGACTTGGACCCAAAAGCTGGCCCCACGACTGCCCCGGCGTAGTGGTGCCCCATGCTCCAGGCTGCCACTATGGCAAGGACGAGCGTCAGGTCGGTGACCAGCGCGGGGTCGATTGACAAACGATCTGTCGAGCGCTAGGACGGAGTCGAAATGAAGCTTGCGGCGGGAAATCGGGCTCTTGCTGAATAATGTCTCAAAAAAGGAGGGGACCCGCGCCCTTGGGCGCAGATCACCAGTCTTCGGAGTCGGGCTGTGGCGATATGAGTTTGCAGCTGGCCGGCCCCAGTGGGAGGGTGCACATCACCTGCTGGTTTGCCGCGTTGGAGCCTATCACGCTGACGACATACACTTGGCCTGAGGACGTTGAAGGCACCAGCACGAAATCGCCTGCGAAGTTGAGATTACCCGTGAAGGTAAGCAGAACGCATTCCCCGGCGTTGAGGGTGAGACCCCTGAAGTTGAAGCTGGCGAACATGGCGTTCACCAACCCGAGCTGGCCTGAGGAGCAGGTTGCAGTCTTAGCGCTGGTGGAAGTGGAGGTGGTTGTGCTGGTGGGTGAAATCGGGACGAATACGACCTCGTCCATGTGGAGTGGGATCACGCAATGGTCGGAGTCCTTGGAGTGGGCCGCTGACATGCCGTTTACACCCTGGAAGCCCTGCGTGTACGGGAAGCTTCTCCCGAGCACGGCGCAGACACTCCCGACGACGGTGAAGTTACCGTGCAATCCGATGGCGTTGAGCTCCACCGGGACGCTCGCTGAGTTGTTCACCTTGATGGTGACGCTGGTGGTGTTGCCAGAGACTGTCAGGCTCACCAAGCTTGCAGAAACGTTCCCATGGGCGCTCTGCAGATTGTTGGTTTCGCCGCTCGTGATCTGATGCCTGTAGCCCACCAAGTCCAAGCCGGCTTCCTCGTGCCCCATGATTCCTACGGCTGAGGGAATCAGCTGGTAGCCAGACGGGGTGTTAACGACCACCGGGTTAAGTTGCAGGAGAAGGTAGTCGTCGCCATGCTGGGCCGACGGCTGTGCGACAGTCACGGTGAAGCTGCCTCCCGTCGCCAGGGAGACAGCGGAGATAGTGTTGTTGACGTCAATCTTGATGCCTGTCACAGTGAAGGCAACAGAATAGACGATGGAGTCGTTGGGGAGACTAGCCAAGGCAATGGTCTGAGACACGTTCTGCAGCGTCAGGAGGTCAATGGTGGACGACCCGCCGGACGGCGTGACAGCTACCGACTTCGTGGTCAGCTGTCCCTGACTTCCCGTGGGTTCGCCAACGAGAAGGCCGAGGGAACCGTAGGTGA